>Ga0335069_10003718_pt1 | contig 22922 bp, 18 predicted proteins | sample Lox_Sample_11_FD_206714 | JGI IMG/M metagenome (GOLD analysis project Ga0335069, IMG submission 206714) | Soil microbial communities from Loxahatchee National Wildlife Refuge, Florida, United States - Lox_Sample_1.1 | ecosystem: Environmental > Terrestrial > Soil > Wetlands | place: USA... | reverse complement strand
AGGTTCGCCACAAACCAGTCCTGGCTCGCAATCGGCCCCGGATCGCTTGTCGCTTCGTGCTGGTCGTAGTTCATCAGCACAATGCCGTCGGAATTTGCGGCAATCGCTTTCAACGTCGCCTCGTCCGTAGCCACCGCCGTCGGCACATAGAGCCCTAATTTGAGCGGATGCATCTCCGCATAAAGCTCGCGGATGAAGCTGAGGTAGGCCGGAATCGCATCGTCGTTCAGACTCTCGAAATCCAGCGAAAGTCCGCGATAAAACGGGTACGCCTTCAGAAATTGCAGGATCTGCTTCCGCAGTGCGGCGCGATTTGCCGGGTCTTTCAGCAGATCCCCTACCTTCGGGTCCCAGACCGTCGTGGTCGAGTTGTAGTTGTTCAGGTGAGGGAAGACTTCCGTGTCCTCCTTCGCCAGCTGAATCGTCCGCTTGATCCTGCCCAGATCGTCCGGATCGTGGACCGTATTGCGGTCGATGATCGGATAGGACCGATGGCTCTCGTTGTCGATCCCCAACAGCGTCGGCCCCGACGCATCCACATGGAGCCACTCCGGAAACAGGAAATCGATCTGATGCACATGCTGCTTGAACGACGAATAGCTGGCTTCGTCGTACGGCACATAGTAGGCGGCGCGCAATCCCTCTCCCGTGTTGAACGGAATGTCCGAGGGCTTGCGCGTGGTCTTTCGCCTGGCTGGCCGGATCGCCTTGGCCCCGCGCACCGCTCCCGTCTTGTCGGGAATAGCCTTATAGTTGTGGCGAAAGCCGGGAAGAAGAAGATCCGGCAAAGGCTGGCTGCGAAGAATGTTGAAGATAAACCCCGCAAGCACCAGCGTTGTCAGCACCGCGGTTACGTCGAAAATGCGTCGAAGGCGTTTCCAGCGCTTTCTTTGAGGATCGAAAAATATCTGCTTGTCGGGCATACCAACGACCGCTTTCGCCTTCGGGGATCATGAGCAACGCTGGAGCGTATACAGTACGAATCGTATCCTAAAGCAAAGAATAATCATTAACTTAGGGCGAATCGGAGTAGCGAAAAGGGCACAACGCTAACGCGCCGGAACAACGGTAGCGCATTAGCTGTGTCCTCCGATTTTCCTAGTGGGAATCCGCAGCACATCTCTCCATAAACGCAGTACAGCCGAGAAACACAGTACAGCCGGGCACTTGCCGAATCGGCTGGCACTCGTTCGCTCTTGGGCTCACTGGAGATTCTATGCGTCGTTTTCCCCTCATCGCCTTGATTTTCTCATTCCTTGTTGCCTTCGTCTCGACCGTTAACGCTGAAAGCTTCGTTCAGACGCTCCCCGATGCGCCTGCTGGCCACCATCAACCGATCGGTCGGACCGACTGGTCGCTTCTGGCTGTTGACGCTTCCGCCCGTGCCCTGGACATCTACTCCACCCACTGGATGCTCCAGCAGGGCGACCACGAGATGTTCCTCCCCGACGCAATCTCGCACCACGTCCCCGTGATGGCTGCATATTCAGCCGGGGTTGTGGCGCTCGACTGGTTCGCGATGCGGAAGCTCGAACGGAAGCGCCCGCGCCTCGCGCATCTGATCCTCGCGTCCAATGCCGTTCAGGATGGGTTTTGGGCTCTTCGCAATCTGACGTTGAAGCCGGATCGGCGGTGACGAAATGATTCACTAACCGACCACGTCCCAGGTGGCAATGATGTGTGCCGTCCTCACACCGGCTGCCGGAAGGCTGAAGCACTGCTCGTACACGCCATTGAGAGACGGAACGATCGCGCCCTGAGGCGCTCAGTTTTCTGAAGCCATCTACAATTGAAGGCGAATAGATTGGCTTGCGTACACAGGACCAATCGCATCGTATGGAAGCTGCTTCCTTGAGTCAATCGAAGGCCCTGCGCCCGGCAGCAGGGAAACGCTTGCCCGTACTCCTCTCGATTGCTGCAGCCCTCCTGGCAGGCGCGCTCCTGCGCATTTGGATGTTCCGCCACTTCTTCGCGACCAACGGCGACACCGCCGTGTACGGCGATATCGCGCGCAATCTGCTCCTCCACGGGCGCTACGCCCTGACTGTCGGCTCCGGCCAGGTTTTTCCAACCCTGATTCGCCTGCCTGGATATCCCTTTTTTCTGGCCGCCTGCTTCCAGCTCTTCGGGGCAGGGAACTACGCCGCCGCCGTTTTCCTGCAGATCCCGATGGAACTGGCCGGCTGTCTCCTCCTCGCCGATTGTGCTCGCCGCATCGCTCTCGCCCGCTACGCCGCAGCCGCCGCACACGCCACGTTGTGGCTCGCGGCCCTCTGTCCCTTCACAGCCGTCTATGCCGCCAACCCGCTCACCGAGTGTCCAACGCTTTTCTCAATCGCATTGGCTCTCTGGGCTGCTTGCCGATTCCAGCAGCGCCGCTTGTGGAGCTTTGCCCTGACCTTCACCTTCGCCGTTACGTTTGCCGCGCTCCTGCGACCCGACGGCGCACTGGTCGCCATTGCTCTCGCGCCCGCGTTGCTCTTTCGCGCCAACGGCCAATCCACTCCCGTGTCCGCAAAACGGCTCCTCACCATGGCTGTGGTCTGCGTGTTGCTGGCTTCGGCGCCGTTCGCTGCCTGGACCATCCGCAACCAGCGCGTCTTTCATGTCTTCCAGCCTCTCGCCCCCCGCTCCGCCACCGATCCCGGCGACCCGGTCACCCCCGGTTGGGATCGCTGGGTCGCCACCTGGTGCCTCGACTTCGTCTCCACATACCAGGTCGTCTGGAACATCCCCGGCGACGTGCTCGACCTCAGCAAACTGCCAAGTCGTGCCTTCGACACCTCGGCTCAATATAACGAGACAGCGGCACTGGCTGCCGCCTACGACAGCAATGGTTACGACATGACGCCGGCCCTTGACGAGGGCTTCGCCCGTCTCGCCGACCAGCGCGCCGCCACGCATCCGCTTCGAACCTACCTGTGGTTGCCGCTGGGGCGCATGGCCGACATGTGGCTTCGCCCTCGCATCGAAAATCTCCCCATCGATCTCGACTGGTGGGTCTACAGCCATCACTACGCCGAGACTCGCTTCAGCTGGGCCTACGCCGCCCTGAATCTAGCCTATCTTCTGCTGGGATGTGCCGGCCTCTTGCTTCGCCCCCGCATGGCCCTCTGGATGTTCTCTTATATGCTGCTGCGCAGCGCGCTCTTGCTCACGGTCGTCCCACCCGAGGCGCGCTATACGCTGGAATGCTTCCCGATGCTCTTCGTCCTGGGCGGAGTTGCAATAGGGCGGATGTTTGCTCGTACCTCGAAGCGTTGAGCCGAGGCGCGCTACTGCTGCTGCATCGTGGTTTTGCTGTCAACCTTCAGCTTGAAAGCATCCGCCGGCAGCGGCTGATTCATCTTGATATTGAAATAGACGCAGACCCGCGATACACCTTGCCCCTCGTCGAATATCTGCTTCAAGCTGATCGCGCGCGATGTGTCGATCCATACCGTAACCTTGGGCAGGTTCTTACGCACCGTCGGGTCCTTGGCCACCAACTCCAGCTTCTCGGTTTTCACTCCGTCCAGCGTCTCGGGGCCGTCGTACTTCATGTCCCACTTGTCGGCCAGCTGCTTGCCGCTTGCTCCGAAGCCCAGCAGCACATAGCTCTCGAACTTGCTCCCGCTCTTGTACGTAATCACCTGGTTGTTCATGACGTCGTCGAGCTTGAACTGCCCGTCGACGAACGTATAGATCTTCGGCACCGGCTTGCCGTTCACCTCGTTGATGTGCGCCGCCATGGAGAATGCCGAGCCGTTGCGTTCATAGTAGGCCGTGCCCTTCTGCACATCTTTATCTGGAAATGGATCGGTCTGGTAGGTGTCGGCCTCAAAGTCGGCCATCATCGAATGGAATTTCACCGACGAAGCGTCGAGTTCCTTCAGCACGCGCTGCAGATCGTCCGCAGCCCACAGGGAATGACAACCAAGCGCCAGGAACGCCGCCATTGCCACCTGAATACAGATCTTCTTGGGGGACATAGACTCCCTTGTCTTTGTTGGACGCCGGCCCTTAGCGATGGGCCCAGATCTTCCAAATCGAATTGCCGTGATCGTCGAGCGCCGTCTCCCAGCGCTCCACAAACACCGCATCTCCTGTCACCGGCTCAATCGCGTGACGCAGAATCTTCTTGATCTCGTTCGTCGAAGCCCCTTCCGGAATCTGCACGTCGACAGCCTGCACCGACACAATCACGTCGTGATTGCCGTCGCCTACCACCTGGATTGGATGCGCAGGCCCCGAGGCGCTGCTCGGCTTGTCTCCGAAATCCCAGAACTGCGGGGTCACGAAGATAAACAACAGAATCAGCGTGACCATCACGTCGTAGTGCACGTTGCCCCGCGGATAGGTCCAGTAAAAGTAGCTCTTCAGAATTTTGTTCATCACTGCCCTTGGCGCGTAATTCGCTCGACTCCGCCCATGTACGGGCGCAAAGCTTCAGGTATCAATACCGACCCATCGGCCTGCTGATAGTTCTCCAGAATGGCCAGCCACGTCCGGCCTACCGCCAGCCCGCTGCCATTCAATGTGTGCACGAACTCGTTCTTGGCCTTCGGTCCGCTCGATTTGTAGCGAATATTCGCGCGCCGTGCCTGGAAGCTTTCGAAGTTTGAGCACGACGAGATCTCGCGATACAGTTGCTGCCCCGGCAGCCACACTTCCAGATCGAAGGTCTTCGCCGACGAGAAGCCCGTGTCGCCCGTGCACAACAGCACGCGCCGGTACGGCAGCTTCAACGCTTCCAGAATCTCCTCGGCGTTGCGCGTCAGCTTTTCATGCTCCGCGTCCGATTCCTCGGGGCGCGTGAACTTCACCAACTCCACCTTCTGGAACTGGTGCTGCCGGATGATGCCCCGCACATCCTTGCCATAGGCCCCGGCTTCGGCGCGGAAGCACGGCGTGTAGGCCGTCAAACAAATGGGCAGCCGCGTCTCGTCCAGAATCTCGTCTCGATACAGATTCGTCACTGGCACTTCCGCAGTCGGAATCAGCCAGTGATCGTTGTCCTTGAACTCGCCGCGTGCCGCCGCATCCGCATCGGCATCCGAGCAGCGAAATAGATCTTCGGCAAACTTCGGCAGTTGCCCCGTTCCAAACAGGCTCTTCGAATTCACCATGAACGGCGGCAGAACCTCGGTATACCCGTGCTGCTGGGTATGCATGTCCAGCATCAAGCCGATCAGCGCCCGCTCCAGCCGCGCGCCTGCCCCCATGTACACCGCAAACCGCGCTCCGCTGAGCTTGGCAGCCCGCTCCAGATCCAGAATCCCCAGCGCTTCGCCGATCTCCCAATGCGGCTTCGGTTCAAAATCGAATACCGGCTTGTCGCCCCAGGTTTTCACCGTGACGTTATCGGCCTCCGACTTGCCCGTCGGCACCTCGTCTCGCGTCAAGTTGGGAATCCGCGACAGGGACAGCCGCATCTGCTCGTCCAGCTCGGCCGCGGATTTGTCGAGCTGATCGAGACTGTCTTTGAGCGCGCGAGTCTCTTCCATCACCGCGGTTGCGTCCTGGCCGGCCTTCTTCAGCGCGCCGACTTTTTGGCTCAACTCGTTGCGGCGAGCCTTCAACTGCTCCGCTTGCGTGATGGCCTCGCGACGGCGCTGGTCGAGCGTCCTGAAATCGCCCAGCAAAACCGCCGGATCGGCGCCCCGCGCGCGCAGCTTTTCCTCTACTTTTTCCAGGTTTCCCCTGACAAATCCCAGATCGAGCATGCCTTACCAGTTTAATCGACCGGCTCAGCCTGTTAGCGGACGGCTTCAGCCTTCGTCACTTCTTCCTCACCAACGGCAGAATTCAACTGCTCCTTCCAGCCCGGCAGGTTCTGGTCCCCCGTGATCAGCCGCGCGCCCCGCGTGAACGTGAAATACGACCAGATCCACGCAGTGAAGACCGATACCCGGTTCCGAAACCCGATCAGAAAGAAGATGTGCACCGTGATCCACGTGATCCAGGCCGCAAATCCACTCATGTGCGCCTTGAACGGCCACTCGACTTTGGCCACCGCAGCCAGTCGTCCGATGGTCGCCATGTCGCCCTTGTCGAAGTAGCGAAATGGCGGCCGGGGCCTGCCCTTCAGGTCGGCTTCAATCATGCGCCCCACATGGTCGCCCATCTGCATCGCGGGCTGCGCCACGCCCGGCACCTGCCTGCCGTCCTGCTCCACATGGGCCAGGTCGCCAAGAATAAAAACATCGCCCATGGCCGGCGGATTCAGCGTCTGGTTCACCACCACGCATCCCCGTCGATCGGTTGGCGCGCCCAACATTTTCCCCAGGGGCGACGCCTGCACACCTGCAGCCCACAACGTTACCGATGCCTCGATCCGTTGGCCGCCCGCCTCAACCCAACCCGCGCCCACACCAGTCACGTGCGTCCCCGTGTGCACTTCCACGCCAAGGCCCTTCAACTGCTCTTCCGCCTTCGCGGACAAATCGGCCGGATACGCCGCCAGAATGCGCGGCCCATTGTCGATCAAGAGCACCCGCGCCTTGCTCGGATCGATGTGCCGAAAATCATGCCGCATATACAACTTCGCAATGTCGCTGATCGCACCGGCCAGCTCCACGCCCGTTGGTCCGCCGCCGATCACCACGAAGTTCAGCGGCGGATGCCACCCGTGCTCCTGCATGTGCCGCTCGGCCAGTTCAAACGCCAGCAGCACCCGCCGCCGGATCTCCGTCGCATCCTCGATGCTCTTCAATCCGGGCGCCAGCGGCGCCCAGTCGTCCCGGCCAAAGTAGGAGTGCGTCGCGCCCGTCGCCAGCACCAGATAGTCGTAGTCGATGCCCGCTCCCGAGCGCAGAGCAACCCGTCGCTGTTGCGTATCGATCTCAACCGCCTCATCCATCAGCACCTCGGCATTGGCTTGGTGCCGAAGAATCGTGCGGATCGGCTGCGCAATATCCGCCGGCGACAACACCGCCAGCGCCACTTGATACAAAAGCGGCTGAAAAGTGTGATGGTTCTTCCGGTCGATGAGGGTCACATCGACAGGGGCATGGCGCAACGCCTGCGCCGCGTGCAGACCCCCGAATCCGCCGCCCACAATGACGACCCGCGGACGCCTGCCGTTTCCTTTCAGGGGAAGAGGCACTGAATTGCCCAAGGGGACCTCGCTCTCAAGTTTTATGATGCCGGAGCACAACCGGAAGTCTCAGCTCCAGTCTCTCGGAAATCTCATCCCGCGAAACTCGATGGCCAATGCCTGCCCAGCCTGCTACGCACCGGCGTCTGAGTCTTGACCCACAAGTGTCATTACCTAAGTCCTTGTATCCATAGGTCTCTTGAACCTGCGTTACGCCCGGCGCAGAATCTAAATCTCTGGAACCGGCAGTCTCTTTCGCCGATAAAGAACGTGGATTAGTCCGTGTCAGGGGATGCGCCGTTAAGCGCATAAAAGGAGGACGCCATCGCTACACGTTTGCGGTTAGGAGATTTGCTCATCGCCGCCAAGCTCGTCACGGAAGAGGACGTAGCCAAGGCACTGGTCCGCCTCACTGCGCAGGGTGGTCGTCTCGGCGACAACCTCGTCGCCATCGGCGCGCTCACGGCGGAGCGCCTCAGCGCCTTCATGCACCGGATCCCGACCGAGCCGGCCGACATCCGCGCCACCGGAATCGATGAAGTCGATCTGATGGGCCTGCTGCTCAAGCTCATCTACCGCGACCGCCTCGAGACCACCCGGCAGTTCATCGATGCCATCAAGCTTCCGTATCACATCGTGCTCGACCTGATTCGCATGGCCGTCGAGCGCCAGCTCCTCCAGACTCTCGGTTCGCGCTACTCCGATAACCCCATCGACCTCAGCTACTCCTTCACCGAAGAAGGCCGTCGTTGGACCTTGGACGCAATGAACCGCCTGCGCTACACCGGTCCTGCGCCCGTCACCCTCGACGAGTTCAACTACCAGGTCAACATGCAGAAGTTGACCAACGAAATTGTCACCGTCGACCGCATTCAAAAAGCCATGAGCGACCTCACCTTCGATCACAGCATGGTCGAACAGGTCGGCCCGGCGCTCAACTCCGGTCGCGCGCTGCTTCTTTACGGGCCTCCAGGCAACGGTAAAACCTCCACGGCTCATCGGCTCAGCAGCGTCTTCAACGACGTCGTCTACGTGCCCTACTCAATCATCGTCGAAGGCCAGATCATCCGCGTGCACGACCCGAGCGTTCATATCAAGATCGACCAGCCCAAAGAAGATGAAGAGCACGGTCTGTCTGTCGTTCGCCGCGAACAGTACGATGCGCGCTGGGTGCCCTGCCGCCGCCCCTTCGTCGTCACCGGCGGCGAACTCACGCTCGACATGCTCGACCTGCGTTACGACCCGGTAGGGAACTACTACGAGGCACCTCTGCACATGAAGGCTCTCGGCGGTTGCTTCGTCATCGACGACTTTGGCCGCCAGCTCGTCAGTCCCACCCACCTGCTCAACCGCTGGATCGTGCCCCTCGAAGGCCGCGTCGACTACCTCAAGCTGCACACTGGCAAAAGCTTCGCCATCCCCTTCGAAGAGCTGATCATGTTCTCAACCAACCTCGAGCCCGAAGACCTGATGGACCCGGCCTTTCTGCGCCGCCTGCCCTATAAGATCGAAGTGGCCGGCCCGAACCTCGAGAACTTCAAAATCATCTTCAAGAACGAGTCGGAGAAGCAGGGCATGGTCATGCCCGACGAAGTCTTCGACTCCATCGTGCGCAAACTCCGCGACGAGAAGGGGATGGAGTTCGCCGCCTACCAGCCCAAATTCATCATCGATCAGATCGTGGCCACCTGCCGCTTCATGGGGCAGCCGGCGCACTTCGAGCCGCGCTACGTGAACTACGCGCTCGACAACCTGCGCGTCAAACGCGTCGAATCCATCAAATCCAAGGTCAAGACCGTCGCCTACGTCTCCGACTACTAAGAATCGGCTCGCGTCTCCCATCCTTCGCGCTTGTTGCTCCGTATCGCTCCTTTACGGATCTCACAGCGCGAAGGGTGGAAGGTTGCCAACTGGCTGACTTGCTGACCCGCCAGCCTCGCTGCCCCTCTCATATCTCCGGGTAAAAATCGAAGAACGCATCCAGGCTCTGCTTGAGCTGGCTTTCGATCTCTTCGCGAGAACCCTCGAGCACGTGCATCGTCACATGCGCCTCGTGCCCGTTCACCAGCTTCAACGTCGCGTCGTGAATCTCCTTCACTTCGCCCTCCGGCAGCAGCCGCATTCCGTACACAAGAGTCAAATTCGCCATGCTCGTCATCTTTACATATGGGATTGCAGCTGTGGGAATCCGGTCCGAATCCGCTCCATTCCGGCGCGGAGACCGACCGGATTGCCCATCTACAATCGACACAGGAAATTGAATGACTGAGACTCGCGACACCGTTATCCTCGGCTCCGGCTGCGCCGGACTCACAGCGGCCATCTACACCGCGCGCGCCGGCCTGAACCCCATCGTTCTCGAAGGCCACGAGCCCGGAGGCCAGCTCTCCATCACCTCGCTCGTCGAAAACTTTCCCGGATGGCCCGACGGCATCCAGGGGCCCGAGCTGATCGACAACATGAAGAAACAGGCCGCCCGCTTCGGCGCCACCTTCCAGCTCGCACACCTCAACTCGGTCGACCTCAAATCGCACCCCTACAAGCTCAATACCTCTGCCGGCGAAATCCACACCCGCACCCTCATCATCGCCTCCGGCGCTAGTGCCCGGTGGCTCGGCCTGCCCAGCGAACAGGCCCTCATCGGCCATGGCGTCTCCAGCTGCGCCACCTGCGACGGCTTCTTCTTCCGCGGCAAGCCCATCGCCGTGGTCGGCGGCGGCGACTCCGCCATGGAAGAAGCGCTCTTCCTCACCCGCTTTGCCTCCAAGGTCACGCTCCTCCATCGGCGCGATGCCTTCCGCGCTTCGAAGATCATGCTCGAGCGCGCCATGGCCCATCCCAACATCGAGCTCCGTACCAACACCGTCGTCGAAGAAGTCCTCGGCGTCGAAGACAAGGCCGTCAAAGGCCTGCGCCTTCGCGACGTCAGCAACGGCGCCAAAAGCAATCTCGATATCGAAGGTCTCTTCCTCGGCATCGGCCACGTGCCCAATGCAAAAATGTTCGCCGGCCAGATCGATCTCGACGAAGAAGGCTACGTCAAGACACGCAACAACGTCTTCACTACGCTCAATGGCGTCGATGTCCCCGGGGTCTACGCCTGCGGCGACGTGCAGGACCGCCGCTACCGCCAGGCCATCACCGCCGCCGGAACCGGCTGCATGGCCGCCCTCGAAGTCGAGAAGTATCTCGAAGAGCACGGCCACTGATCGTGCCAATCAGCCCCTTCAGTCGTTGCGTTTTCGGAGATTGATACACAGCCGTCCCAGTGGGACGGCAGGATGTTAGCCCAGGACGAAGTCCTGGGTAGCAGACCCTCACCTGGGAAAATGATCAACGCGTCCCGCAGGGACGCGTTCAAAACTCACAAGGCCGCGGTGGAACCGCAATGCGGTGCGACTCCACCGCGACCTCCTGCGTACCGCACAATACTCGTAAGCGTCTGTAGACCCCGCATGACCACCCTCGCCGAAAATCTCGCCAAGCTCGAAGACGCCATCGCCTCGGCCTGCCGTAACGCGGGCCGCCCGCGCGCTGAAGTCGAACTGATGGCCGTCTCCAAAACCTATCCCGCTTCGACCATCGCCGAAGCCGCCGCCCTCGGCCTCACCCTCTTCGGCGAAAACCGAGTCCAGGAGTTCGCCGCCAAAGCACTGGAACTCGCTGGCCTTCGCGCCAATTCAGCTCCGAGTGCCCCACGTCCTGGGTCCCCACAGACAGGTCCTCGTCTGTGGGGTGGATGTCTCCCGACTTTGGAGACGCGGGAAAGCGAGAATCTCGCTAACTCCGCTAGCCCCGCTAACCCCGCTGTATTTCGCATCCACCTCATCGGCCACCTGCAATCCAACAAAGCGCTGCGTGCAGCCGAACTCTTCGACGCCATCGACTCGCTCGACTCGCTCCGCCTCGCCGAGCGCCTCAACGAAGCCGCCGGCAAGCTCGGCAAACGTCTGCCCGTTCTCCTCGAACTCAAGCTGAGCCCCGAAGAGACCAAGTCCGGCCTCGATCCCACCGCACCCGAGACAGCAGAGTTACTCGAACGTCTGCCCGACCTCGCTCATCTCGAAGTCCGCGGCCTGATGACCATCGCACCCTGGGGCGTTGCCGACGACATCACCCGCGCCTGCTTCCGCTCGCTCCGCACCGGTCGCGACAAGTGGGCCGCGGCCCACCCCCGGCTTGATCTTTCCGTGCTCTCCATGGGCATGAGCGGCGACTTCCACATCGCCATCGAAGAGGGCGCGACCCGCATCCGAATCGGCACGGCCTTGTTCGGCAAGCGCGCTCCCTACACCGGCCCGCCCGAATAAGCGCTTCTCCGCGCACTCAACTCTCGTGCCCAATCCTTGGCCCTGGGTTCGCCAAGGGTGGGAGCACGCGTTGTACTCACGTCCAACAATGCGAGGCCATCTCCTGTCGTCCACTGTGCTTTCACAACTCTGATACTGTGTCATCCTGAACGGAGCAAGCTCGGGGCCCCGTTGACGACGAAGTCGTCTGCGGGGTTAGCGAAGTGAAGGATCTGCTGTTCGGGCAAAGGATGTTTCTGATGGCTTCTTCGGATTCGTTTCTCCGTTCCACGCCCTCCGGCGTCACCCTCGCCGTCCGCGCGCAGCCGGGCGCAAGAAAGACCGCCATCGTCGGTGTCTATGGAACAGAACTCAAGATCGCAGTCCAAGCTCCGCCCGTCGAAGGACGCGCCAATCAGGCCCTCACCGGCTTCCTCGCCAAAACCTTCGACCTGCCCAAGTCAGCCGTAGAACTGGTCAATGGCGATCTCTCCCGCAGCAAGGTGTTTCTTCTTCGCGGCCTCACGCTCGACCAGGCGCAGAAAAAGCTCGCCGGCTCGCTGGCTTGCTGACTTGTCGACTCGCTGGCCTGCAAATTCGCCGACTCGCTGACTCGCTAACCTGCTAACTCGCCGAAAGCGCCGCCAGCACCTCTTCCGGCTCCGGTCTTACCCGGAAGTCCGCATGCGCCTCGGCAAACAGAACCCTCCGGTCCTTGCCCACGACGTATGTCGCCGGCAGCGGCAGCCGCCAGCTCTTCTCGCCGTTCACAAACGGAATGTTCACCAGGATCGACAGGAAGTATGCACGGTGATATTCGGGCACCGTGTACACCAGCCCGAACTTTTCGGCGACCTCGTTGTTCGTGTCCGTCAGCACCGGGAAGGGAAGTCCGTGCTGCCCGACCATGAAGTCCGATTGTCTCTGGATCTGCGGCCCGATCGCCACCATCACCGCGTCCTGCTCGCGAATCCGCCCATACAGATCGCGCCACGCCTCGAGCTCGGTCATGCAATAGGGGCACCACCGCCCGCGAAAAAACTTGATCACCAACGGCCCAGTCTCGAGCAGATCCGCCGACCGCACCACCTTGCCGTTCGAATCTTTCAGCGCAAACTCCGGCGCCGTCGCCCCCACCGGCAGGATTCGCTCCTCGATCCCCGTCGCAAACAGCTCTTCGACGGCGCGCTCGCCCACCGCCATGCGCTCGGCCTGCACCAGCTTGCGCGTATTGGCAGTAATCTCGTCGAGCTGATCTTGTAACGGCGTCATCGGCGCGTCGACCTCACCGCCCAAACTTCTGCTTCGCGCCCAGCCCCAAACCACCTAGCCCGCCGCGCATCATCTGTCGCGCCAACCCGCCCTTGCCCATCTGCTTGAACACCTTGCTCATCTGCGCATACTGCCGCAGGAGTTGGTTCACATCCTGCACCGTCGTTCCCGAACCGGCCGCGATCCGCTTTCTCCGCGACCCGGAGATAATCTCGTGATTCAGCCGCTCGTGCGGCGTCATCGAGTTGATAATCGCCTCGAGCCGTACAAATTGCTTCTCATCCACCTGGCTCGCCGCTTGCTGCATGCCTGCAAACGGCCCCACCGACGGCATCATCTTCAGAATCGACTCCATCGACCCCAGCTTCTTGATCTGCCTGAGCTGGTCGCGGAAATCCTCCAGCGAGAACCCATCGCCCAGCAGCGCCTTCTTCGCGAACTCTTCCGACTTCTTGCGATCCAGCTTCTCCTCAGCCTTTTCGATGAGCGACAGCATGTCGCCCATGCCGAGAATGCGCCCCACAATCCGGTCCGGATGAAATGGCTCAAACGCGTCCGCCTTCTCGCCCACGCCAATGAACTTGATCGGCTGCCCGGTGACGTGTCTGATGGAAAGCGCTGCGCCGCCCCTCGCATCGCCGTCCATCTTCGTCAGCACCACCCCCGTCAATCCGAGCCGGGAATGAAATTCCTGCGCCGAATTCACCGCGTCCTGTCCGGTCATCGCATCGGCCACAAACAGAATCTCCTGCGGGTTCAGGAGCTTCTTCAGCCGCTCCATCTCGCCCATCAGGTCTTCGTCGATATGCAGACGGCCCGCCGTGTCCACAATCAGCGTGTCAAATCCAAAATTCCTCGCCTCGCGCCGCGCCTCCGCCGCCAGCCGCTCCACCAGCGCCGACCCCGGCGCCTCGCCCTTCAAATCGCCCTCGTAGATCTTCGCGTCGATCGACTTCGCCACCACCTTCAGCTGCTCGCGTGCCGCCGGCCGGTACACGTCCACCGACACAAGAATGGGCCGGTGCCCGCCCTTCTTCAGCCACGCCGCCAGCTTTCCCGATGTAGTGGTTTTGCCCGAGCCCTGCAATCCCGCCATCAGGATCACCGTCGGAGGCTGCGACGCAAACTTGAAACGCGCCGTATCGCGGCCCAGCAACTCCACCAGCTCGTCGCGCACCACCTTGATGACCTGCTCGCTCGGCGACAACGCCGTCATCACTTCGGTACCCACAGCCTTGGCGCGAATGTGGTCGATCAGGTCCTTCACGACGTTCAGGTTCACGTCGGCTTCCAGCAGCGCCACGCGAATCTCGCGCAATGCCTCCTGGATATTCTCATCGGTCAGCGTGCCCTGCCCACGCAGGGTCTTGAAGGCACGCTGCAGTTTATCTGTCAGATTCTCAAACATAGGTCAGCTTCAAGTGTATCGAATACATGGACTGCCCGCCGCCGCGCCGCATCTTTGAGCAGGATCGAAGCCGCCTTCCTGCACGATCTCCTCGACAAGTCCTAGAAAAGCGTTTTACTATGGCTCCGCCGAAAAGATGACCTCGCCGGCATCTCTGGCCGCAGGAGGAATCGCCGTGAAGCGTCTTTGCTCTGCTCTTCTTTTGTCTTGCCTTGCCTCGGTTGCATGGGCCTCCAGTTCCACACTGCCCGATGGCACAGAATTTCCCGCATGGGAGAAGCCGCTTCACTTCACCAGGACCTACTACGTCGACTGCCAGGCCAGGAACGCCGACGACAACGGCCCCGGCACCCAGCAGCATCCCTTCCGCACCATCAACAAGGCCGCGCAGATCCTTCAGCCCGGCGAGCGCGTCGTCATCGCCGAAGGTGTCTATCGCGAGATGATCCGTCCCGCGCATGGTGGCACAGGCCCCGACGCCATGATCAGCTACGAAGCCGCACCCGGCGCCAAGGTCATCGTCAAAGGCTCGCGCGTTGTTACTGGTTGGCAGCCAAGTGAGGGCTGGAACTTCGGCTTCGACCCCGCGACCCACAAGCCGGTCAAAGCATGGGAACTGAAACTCACGCCCGACCTGTTTCCCGACGGCTACAACCCCTTCGAAGTCGACAACGTCATCGGCAACCGCACCTGGCTTCGCTACGCCGAAGACAACATGGGCACCTACTTCCGCCGCCGCGGGCTCGTCTTCGTCGACGGCCACCCGCTTGAGCCGGTGGAGACCGCCAGCGAACTCGCCGGCCCCTCGCCTCGCTCCATGAACTACTTCACCAAAGTCTTCTGGACCCCGCTCTTCAAGGAGTTTCAGCCCGAGGCCGGCAAGGTGTGGATCGAGACCAACGGCATGACCCTCCACATTCGCCTCGCCAACGACGACGATCCGGCCAAGCACACCATCGAAATCACCACCCAGGAGCAGATCTTCTCGCCTGCCCAGCGCTACCAGTCCTACATCCGCGTCAAGGGCATCACCTTCATGCATGCGGGCAACGGTTTCCCCGTCCCCCAGCGCGGCATGGTCTCCGTCAATCGCGGCAACCACTTCATCTTTGAAGACGACACCTTCGAGTGGGCCAACAGCGTCGGCCTCGACATCGGCAACGAAGACTGGGCTGCATCGCGTGCCCCCGAGCCGATCGGCTTCGACGTGGTCCGCGGCAATACGTTTCGCTACTGCGGCATCGAGGGCCTCGGCGGCACCGGCGGTCCACAATCGACATTGGTCGAAAAGAATCTCTTCGAATGGATCGGCTGGCAGGATGCCGCCATGATGTCCGAGTCCGGCGGCACCAAGATGCACGTCGCCCACAACCTGCTCTTCCGCAACAACGTCGTTCGCCACATCCGCCACGCCAACGGCATCTGGCTCGACATCGGCAACGCCAACGTGCGCATCACCGGCAATGTCTTTGCCGACATCCCCGGCGACGTCAACCCCCACGCCATCCACATCGAGGGCAGCGACGATCTCAATCAAATCGACAACAACATCTTCTCCAATCTCACCGGCGGCATCCTCATCCGCGACACCAACAACGTCATCATCGCCTACAACCTCTTCCTCGACTGCAAAGAAGTCTGCGTCGACACCGTCTCCGGCATCAACGGTCCTCGCCCCATCTTCGGCCACACCAACGACGTGCACAACCTCATGGTGCACAACAACGTCTTCTCCACCACCGGCCGCTCGGCCATCGAGTTCAACAACGGCCACAACGACGCCGACGGCAACGTCTACGGCACCGGCCCCGGACCGGCCATGTTCGGCCAACCCTTCCTGCGCGTTAAATTTCCTGAGCCTGCCGAGTGGGACAATCTGAAGTCGTGGCGCGAGCAGCGCGGCTGGGACCTGCACGGCTCCATGGCCGAAATCGCCGCCGCGCTCGATCCCGACAAACTCGAGCTCACAATCTCGGTAAAGGGCGACATCAAACCATCGCCGGTGTACAAGAACATCGACACCGATTTCTTCGGTAAGTCTGTCGTCGGCGACCGCGTCGCCGGCCCCTTCGCCGACATCCTGACCGTAAGCGGCACGCGCTCCGCCGATCCACGCTGACGCATTTCCCGGGTAACTGCGAACGAAGAACTGCGCACTGCCCTCAGTTCGCCGGCTCCACCAGATACTGCTCCAGTTTCCCATCGGGATACGTGTACGTCGTCAGCCGCAGCTTCTTCGTCTGATACACGATCTCGAACGAGCGGAACGTCATGCCGCCGCGCAGATCTTCCGCCGTTTGCCGCAACGAGAGCGGTTCGCCCAAAGGTCCGAGACTGTCCCGAAAATCCGCCACCGTCTGCTCCGAAAAATAGTCGTTCAGATTCGGCGCCAGCAGGCTGCGATCGATCTCTCCCCGCTGTAGCCCGCGATAGATCGCCAGCGCCTGCTTTTCTGCGGCGGTCTCGTTCTGCCCGCCCGTGACAGCCGACGCAATCAGCCGCCCGATCTCGCCTGCCCCGCTCGCCATGTGATTGGTCAGCACCACCACCGCCGCCCCATCGTCCGGCAGCACAATGTTCTCCGACACAAACCCCGTCACTTCGCCGCTGTGCTCAATCATGCGGTGCCCGTTCACGTCGCGCACAAACACGCCCAGCCCGTAATGCGTGCTCTTCCCATCCTTCAGCTTCACGTCCGTAAACATCGCGCGATAGCTCTCGGGCTTCAGCACCGTCCGCGCGATCAGGCTCTCATCCCACAAGGCCAGATCGTGTGCCGTCATCGCCAACTCCCCGGCCGCAAACATCCAGCCGCGCCCTTCCTTCGGCGCCAGGCGCAATGGCCCAAGCGCCGCGCGCACATACGGTGTGGCGTCGGTTGCCGTCAGGCTGGTCTCGGTCGAATCCCACACCGACGTCATCTTCAGCGGATGGAAGATGTGCTCCTCCAGGAAATCCATCAGCCTTTCGCCGCTCACCTTCTCCACAATCAAACCGGCAATCACATAGTTCGTGTTCGAATACTGCCACTGCGTGCCCGGTTCAAAGTCCAGCGGCTTCTTCGCCCAGGTGTCCAGAATCTGCTGCGCCGTCTCGGGCTTCATCATCGGCGTCATCAGGTAATCTTCCGGCCAATAGTCTTGATATCCCGATGTGTGCGACAGCACCTCGCGAATGGTCACCTCGTTGCCGCGCGTCAGTCCCGGCACATACTTGCCGACCACATCGTCGAGCTCCAGCTTGCCCTGCTCCTGCAGCAGCAGAATGGCCGCCGCCGTGAACTGCTTCGAGATCGACCCGATCGAGTAGCGCATCTCCGGCGTCGCCTGCACCGGCGGATCGATATGCGCGAGCCCATAGCCATGCGTGTACGCGACTTTGTTTCCCTCGAGTACCGCCACACTCGCCGACGGAATACCGCGCTGCTCCATCACCCCGGCAGCGATGCGATCGATCTCAGCTTTCAATTCCGGCTTGACCGCGTTCACGGTCTGGCTCCCAGGTGCAACCGCCTGCGCGCTACCGTGCACCGAAACAACCACCAGAGCACCCACCAACACAACCCAAGCGGCAGAATTCCGGATTGCACTCACAGGCATTTCCTCCCACGTCTCACGGACCAACATAGCAGGCCCCGCCCTTGCGGTAGGCTTGTCGAGGGGCGCGCGAATCTTCGCGCCGACCACTTCCCACATCAGCGAGGACATGCGTGCAAAGATTAGTTGAGGGTCACAGGAGATTTCTCGCCGAGGTCTTTCCCGCCCGGCGCAGCCACTACCACCTGCTCGCCGACTCCCAGGCCCCGGAGTTTCTCTTCATCACCTGTTCCGACTCGCGCATCGTCCCCGACCTCATCTTCGGCACCGAGCCCGGCGATCTGTTCATCTCCCGCTGCATCGGAAACGTTGTCCCCGTCACCAGCAACGAGATGGACGGCGTCACCGCCACCATCGAATACGCCGTCGAAGTGCTCAAGGTACCGCACGTCATCGTCTGCGGCCACTCCGACTGCGGAGCCCTCAAAGCCGCACTCGACCGCAGGAATCTCCAGAATCTGCCCAAGGCCAGCCGCTGGCTGCAGCACGTCGAAGCCGCCTTCAGCCATCGCCAGCCGCTCAACCCCGCCGACGGCGCCCAGGCCGAGCTCTGCTCCGTCATTCGCGGCAATGTCGTGGCGCAACTTCTGAACCTGCGCGCCCAGCCCGCCGTCCTCCATGCTCTCGCCGAAGGCCGCCTCACGGTCCATGGCTGGTACTACGACATCCTCACCGGCCACATCGAGCGCTACGACGAACAGGAGCAGCGCTTCGTGCCACTGCTCTCATCCAACTGACAGCTGACCCCTGAACCCTGATCCCTGACCCCTGTCTCTCAATGCACACCCTCAGGCGCCTTCGCATGCCGCGGCGGTTTCCGGAACAGCCACACCGCAATCGCGCAGAAAAACGCCAGCAGTGCTGTCCACCGAAACACATCCACATACGCCATCAGCGCCGATTGCTGCTCCATCAGTCCATACACCAGCCCCATCGAGCCCGGCCTCGCCTGCGCCCGCCCCAGCTCGTGCCCCAGATAGGCCGACATCGTCACCGACTTCTGCTGCAGCACCGCGCTCGATGACGTCAGATGCGCGCCGATCTCCGTCTGGTGCAGCGCTGCCCGCCGGATGAGCGCCGTCGTCGCCATCGCAATCCCGATCGACCCGCCGATGTTGCGCAGCATGTTGAACAGCCCCGTCGCATTGCCCATCTCCTCGCGCGACAGCGTCGCCGTCGTCATCGTCGCCAGCGGCACAAACACAAAGCTCAGCGCAAACCCCGTCAGCGTAATCGGGATCAGCAGCGTGTACGGCCCGATGTCCAGGTTCACCATGCCGAAGTAGAGCGCGCATATCCCAAACCCGATGAATCCCAGGCACAGCAGCTTGCGATTATCGATCCGCGAACCCAGGATGCCGATCACCGGCGATCCCACAAACGACCCCACCCCGCGCGGCCCCACCACCAGCCCGGCCGTGAACGCCGTGTACCCCAGCACTTCCTGGTAATAGAGCGGCAGAATCGTGATCGTGATGTAGATGCACATGCCCAGCAGCGCAATCAGAAAGCACCCCGTCCGGAAATTCCGGTTCTTCAGCACATGCAAATCCACTAGCCCCTTCGGATTGGTCCACGAGCGCCAGATCCACCCAATCAGCCCCACGATCAGGGCCACCACCGCCCACCGCACCCACAGCGCGCCGAACCAGTCGTCTTCCTGCCCCTTGTCCAGCACCACCTGCAGGCAGCCGGTCCACACGATCAGCAGCCCGAAGCCGAGGTTGTCGAACGCGCCCACCTTGGCATGCTTGATATACGGCGGATCGTGGACAAACCGCGCAATCATCACAAGAGCCAGCACGCCCACCGGAATGTTGATGTAGAACGCATAGCGCCAGCTGAAGGTGTCGGTCAGCCAGCCGCCCAGCGTCGGACCCAGCACCGGCGCCACCACGATCCCCAGGCCGTAGGCCGCCATGGCCATCGATCGCTTTTGCGGTGGAAAGCTCTCCAGCAATATCGACTGCGACAGCGGCTGCAGTGCTCCTCCGCCCGCACCCTGCATCACCCTGGCCAGCAGAATCACCGCCAGCGACGGTGCCGCCCCGCAGAAGAACGAGGCAACCGTAAAGATCACCACGCAGGTCATCAGGAACCGTTTGCGCCCAAACCGCCGCGCAAACCAGTTCGACGCCGGCAGGATCACGGCGTTCGCCACCAGGTAGCTGGTCAATACCCAGGTCGCCTCGGAGTTGGTCGACGACAGGCTCCCGGCAATGTAGGGCAGGGCAACGGACGCGATGGCCGTGTCCAGCACCTCCATAAACGTTGGCAGCATCACCGAAACGGTGACCAGCCACGGATTGACTCCCTGGGTCAGCGGATAGCGCGTCTGGGCGCGTGAGGCGGCAGATTGAGCAGGCTGAACATTCCCTGTCGTCATGATGAACCCATCAAGGCTAGTCGACCCACCTCGATCCTGCCAGTGATGGGCGGCAATCAAGTCGACTGCAAAGGGCGGCTATCGCCCGCAGCGCCTTGTATAAAAGTCCAGATCGTCCCACACCTTGAATCGCCTATAGTCTGACTGTCCTTCGAGATAGCGCTTGTATTCGGCAGAGCGTGCATTGCTGAACTGGGGGTAGATGACATGGTCTTGAAAAACAACTGCATCGGCCTGATCCATCAGAGAGAAATCGCCGCTAATCGGCAGGTTCAGTTCGGTACGAGCGACCAACTGACTCACCTGGATCTGTGGGCTTCCTTGCGTCAGCAAACTCGCAAGACGGACCAACGGCCCATTGAGCGTGGGGCTGTCCGTAGCAAGAAGGACCATCGAATCTTGGCAAAGGCGTGCCTGGGACAGAACCGCGTCTGCCCGGCCCAGACTGTCAGACCTCTGCGCTCGATGTCTTACCGGAATTACAACTGCGATCAGCGCGATCAACACAAGGGCCGCCGTTAGCCCTGCGGGCCTTGGCGGTGTCGGTTCTGCCTCCCCGGATAACGCTGCACAAAGCAGAAGGGGGAGCGAAACGATCGACGGAAAGGCATAACGTATTTGCAAATTGGGCGACGCCACCACAATGAGACCGAATCCGCAGGCGATCAGAATGGCCGCGACATCGGACCAGAGGATGGATTTACGCCTCTGGACGGTGAGATATGCGCCTGCAGCCAGCAAGAAGAAATAGAAGTAGAAGCCAGGAGACATCTCGAGAGTCTCTCGGATGACCTGTGCGAAAGGTTTGGAGTAAAGGCGTGCGACTGCGCCAAAAGAGGAGGCGCCTCCGTTCTGTAGAGACTGACGCCCAAACATCAGCAGGTAACTGGCAGCTGGCATAAATCCGAATGCGAATCCGAGCAAAGCCGCCCCACAGCGGCGCGTCCCCTCGCGCCGCAACCGGATGAAAAGCAGCAAGGGGAGTATCAGGCTGGCAAAGTAGAGAAAACTGATCTTTGTCATCGTACCCAGCGACAGCAGCAGTCCCCAAATGAACCCTCTGCCCAAAGCCCGCGTCGTGCCTTGCCGCTTTGTCCTGCTTTCGTGAGGAATCAGGAGAAGTGCCGCCGTGCAGGTCCACGCGAACAAGCTGTCCGCCAAAAAAGCCGACGCGTCGTTGTGCTGAAACGCTGGCGGGGGCCAGGGGCCAAGTGCAGCACAAACCGCCACACATCCAGCCGCCAGAAATGCCCCTTTCACGCCAACGCGCATCAGCAGGTAGAAACAGGCTACTGCTACGAGCGATATCAGGCCGTCGAGCGATATCAAGCACTTGCCCGCGGCTTCCCACGAATCCAAGGCTCCCCACGGCACGCCCATGATTGTCATCGCAGGCGGACGAATGCCGACCATGACTGCTCGAACCTCATGCAGTCGCTGGACCAACGATCCACTTCCTGCCCAAAGCGCTTGGCTCACGGCGACCGACTGCCAAAGGTAATCGGAGTCATCCCAGCGAAACGCGTAGGGCTGATAGCTGATGAAAGTAGGAGCCACACAGACGGCAAACAATGCTCCGGCCGCTACATAGCGCGATCTGCCCGACAGGTGCGACATATTGCAGGAACCTCCCTTGTCGTCGTGCCAGACTGCGATGGGGGAAACGCCTTCTGATTATGTCTGAGAGTTCCGCCGCTGACATTCCCCCTCATGGGTGATCTAGGGCAATCTCGTTCGTCCTCGGCGCCCACCGGAAGGTCAAACTGGAAGACGCCTTTTGCTTCGACCGAAAGGGGCTCAAGAAACAGCTGCTCCAGCTTGATTTACTGGACAGTGATCAAGAAAAGTTGACACTAATTCACTCAATGATGCATCTTATACCTGTCAGAACTCTACGTAGGCAGGAACTCAAACCATGGCAAAGATTATTGGAATCGACCTTGGCACCACCAACTCGTGCGTTGCCGTCCTCGAAGGCGGCGAACCGAAAGTCATTGCAAATGAAGAAGGTGCAAGGACCACCCCCTCCATCGTCGGCTTTTCCAAGTCGGGCGAGCGGCTGGTCGGCCAGGTTGCCAAGCGCCAGGCCATCACCAACCCCGAAAACACCGTCTTCTCCATCAAGCGCTTCATGGGCCGCCGCTTCAACGAAGTCGACGACGAGATGAAGATGGTCCCCTACAAGGTCGTCCAGCAGGGCGATCACGTCGCCGTCGTGGCTCAGGGTAAGGAGTACACGCCGCCCGAAGTCTCGGCCATGATCCTGCAGAAGCTCAAGAAAAGCGCAGAAGCCTACCTGGGCGAGACCATCACGGAAGCCGTCATCACCGTTCCGGCCTACTTCAACGATGCCCAGCGCCAGGCCACAAAGGATGCCGGCAAGATCGCCGGCCTCGACGTCAAGCGCATCGTCAACGAGCCCACCGCCGCCGCCCTGGCCTATGGCCTCGACAAGAAGAAGGACGAGACCATCGCTGTCTACGACTTCGGCGGCGGCACATTCGATATCTCCGTCCTCGAAGTCGGCGAAGGCGTCATCGAGGTCAAGTCGACCAATGGCGACACCCACCTGGGCGGCGACAATCTCGACCAGCGCATCGTCGACTGGCTCATCGCCGAATTCAAGCAGGAAGAAGGCCTCGACCTCAGCTCCAAGGGCAACGAGATGGCCCTGCAGCGCCTTAAAGACGCCGCGGAAAAGGCCAAGATCGAGCTCTCGACCACCCTCGAGACCGAGATCAACCTGCCCTTCATCACCGCCGACGCTACCGGCCCCAAGCACCTGGTCCGCAAACTGACCCGCGCCAAGCTGGAGCAGATGGTGGCCGACCTGCTTGAGAAGTCCATCGGGCCCTGCAAGCAGGCCATGTCCGACGCCGGTGTCTCCACCAGC
>Ga0335069_10003717_pt1 | contig 22923 bp, 22 predicted proteins | sample Lox_Sample_11_FD_206714 | JGI IMG/M metagenome (GOLD analysis project Ga0335069, IMG submission 206714) | Soil microbial communities from Loxahatchee National Wildlife Refuge, Florida, United States - Lox_Sample_1.1 | ecosystem: Environmental > Terrestrial > Soil > Wetlands | place: USA... | reverse complement strand
CTATGGGCACGCCAAGCTGGATGCTATTGCCGGGGTGCCGGTGGCCGGCGATCTCGGCGACCAGCAGGCCGCGCTGTTTGGCCAGACCTGTTTTAAACCCGGGCAGGCCAAGAACACCTATGGCACCGGATGCTTCCTGTTACTGAACACCGGGACGAAGGTGGTTCCGTCCAACTACGGACTGCTCACTACCCTGGCGTATAAGTTAGGCACAGCACCGGCCATCTATGCCCTCGAAGGCAGCGTCGCGATTACCGGCGCCCTGGTGCAATGGATCCGCGACAACCTGGGACTCATTAGCAAGAGTTCGGAAATCGAAGCCCTGGCCAAGACTGTAGATGACAATGGCGGGGTCTACTTCGTTCCCGCATTCTCCGGATTGTTCGCGCCTTACTGGAAGACAACTGCGCGGGGCGTGATCGCCGGCCTGACTCGTTACGTCAACAAGGGCCACATTGCTCGCGCCGTGTTGGAAGCCACAGCCTTCCAGACCCGTGAAGTCGTGGATGCCATGAAGAAGGACTCCGGCATCGACCTCGACGTGCTGCGCACCGATGGCGGCATGGTCGAGAACGACCTGCTGATGCAGTTCCAGTCGGACATTCTCAACAAGCCAGTTGTGCGCCCAGTAATCAAGGAAACTACGGCGCTTGGCGCGGCCTATGCTGCCGGGCTGGCCGTCGGGTTCTACGAGAACGTGGACGACCTGTGCGCCAACTGGGCAGTAGACAAGACATGGAAACCAGCCATGGATGCGGTGAAGCGAGAATCCATGTGCAAGCTGTGGAAGAAAGCTGTGACCCGCACCTTCGACTGGGTGGAAGAACCCGCCCGCGTCGAAGAACCCAAGCTTGCCGTCGCAAGCTGATAACACGTAAGGAGAGCGGTTATGCATGGACCATATCTTGGTGAATTCATGGGGACGATGGTTCTGATCCTGTTAGGCGACGGGGTCGTAGCCGACGTTCTCCTCAAAAAGTCGAAAGGCGAGGGGTCCGGATGGATTGTCATCACGACCGGATGGGGTCTGGCAGTGACAGCCGGAATCTTTACTGCCATCGCTTGCGGAAGTCCCGGTGCTCATATCAATCCTGCAGTGACCCTCGCCGTTGCTATTTTGTCTCATAACTGGGCAAGTGTGCTTCCGTTCTGGGGATGCCAGTTCGCAGGAGCGTTCGTCGGCGCCACGCTGGTGTGGCTCGCTTATCTGCCTCACTGGGAGGTGACGGAAAACCAAGCCGCGAAGCTGGGCATCTTTTGCACCGCGCCCGCCATTCGCAAACTTCCCGCCAATGCGATGACCGAGATTATCGCCACCGCAACCCTGGTGGGTGTCGGTTTCGCGTTTGGCGCCTCCGCCGTTGCTCCGCACGGACTCCCTCCGGGCTATGGCCCCTACCTGTGGGGTCTCCTGGTCTGGGTTCTCGGTTTGTGCCTCGGCGGACCAACTGGATACGCTATGAATCCGGCGCGCGACTTTGGGCCACGCGTCGCTCATGCCGTGTTGCCGATCGCCGGCAAAGGTGTATCGGATTGGGGCTATGCCCTGATCCCGATCATCGGTCCGCTGATCGGTGGAGCGATCGGCGCGTACAGCACACACTTGTTCGGTTACTAACTTACGCCTCCGCACGAGAGCGGTTCACATCTCGCGTGCGGAGGTTTCAACCTGTGGTGGTGATGACTCTTGCGGGGCGGCGAGACAGAGAACATCACCACCTTTTTTCCTTGGAAAGATGTAGGGAGGTTGAACTATGGCAACTGTTGCTCATGTCAGTGTGATGAAGAAGCTGATCAACTCTCCGCAGAATGTTGTCCGCGAAGCGCTCGAGGGCATGGAGGCAGCGCACGGCGACCGTCTCCGGATCAACTACGAACCGGTATTCGTTATGCGTAAGGACGCTCCCATAAAAGGCAAGGTCGGCCTGGTATCCGGCGGCGGCAGCGGGCACGAGCCCATGCATAGCGGCTACGTCGGCAAGGGTATGCTCGACGCCGCGTGCCCGGGAGCCGTCTTCACCAGTCCCACGCCGGATCAAATGTATGAAGCCAGTAAAGCCGTCAATGGTGGTGCCGGCATTCTTCATATCGTGAAGAACTACACTGGCGACGTCATGAATTTTGAGCTCGCTCAGGATATGCTTCGCAGCGACGGCGTTGAGGTAGGCAGTGTTCTCACGGACGACGACGTGGCGGTTCAGAATAGCCTCTACACAGCTGGGCGCCGCGGCGTTGGCCTTACGGTGCTCATGGAAAAGCTGCTGGGAGCAGCAGCGGAAAAGGGAATGTCGCTATCCGATATCGTCGCCCTTGGCGAAGAGATCCGCAATAGCGGACGGAGCATGGGGATGGCGCTCACGCCGTGCACGGTGCCTCATGCCGGTAAGCCTACCTTTGAATTGCCGGAGGACGAAATCGAGCTGGGCATCGGCATTCACGGTGAACCGGGACGCCACCGCGTGAGGATGGCCTCTGCCGATGAGATCACCGAAAAGCTGATGGAACCGATCCTGACCGACCTGCCCTTCAAAAAAGGCGACGACGTCTTGATGTTCGTCAACGGAATGGGTGGCACGCCGCTGATCGAGCTGTACATCATTTACCGCAAAGCCGCCGCCATCGTGAAGGCCCATGGATTGAAAGTGGTGCGCAACCTGGTCGGCAGCTATATCACCAGCCTTGAAATGGCCGGCACGTCCATCACCCTGCTTCGCATGAACCATCGTCTGTGCGAGCTTTGGGATGCGCCTGTCAATACTCCCGCCCTGCGCTGGGGTATTTAGGCGAAGGACGCCATGGAATTCTTTTCTTTTAAGGACGCGCGGTCTTGGATCGACGAGGCCGCGCGCCTCATTGCCGAGAATGCCACTACCTTGACCGAACTGGATGCCGCAATCGGCGATGGAGATCACGGCACCAATATGAATCGCGGGCTTAGCGCGGTCGAGAGAAAACTCGAGACTGCGCAAGTGAGCGATGTTTCGGCTCTCTTCAAACTGGTGGGAATGACGCTTCTTTCAACTGTTGGCGGAGCCGCGGGTCCGCTTTACGGCGGGTTCTTTCTTGCCCTGGCGCGCGTCACGGCCGGGAAACAGATGCTCAACAAACGCGACCTGCTGCAATCGTTCCGCGAGGGACTCGCCGACATCCAGCGCCGAGGAAAAGCACAACTCGGAGATAAAACCATCGTCGACAGTCTCGCTCCAGCGCTGAATGCGTGGGAAGCAACACCGGATAGCGATCTTGCACCTGCGACAACCTGTGCCGCGCAGGCAGCCGCGGAGGCGGCCAAGGCCACCATTCCGATGCTGGCGCTCAAAGGCCGCGCAAGCTACCTGGGCGAGCGGAGCATAGGTCACCAGGATCCCGGCGCGACGTCCTGCGCGCTGCTGTTCCAGGCGCTGGCCTCGGTCTGCAGCTCGAATCGCGCTGGAGGGTAGGCCTTGGTTGCATTGGTTCTCGTTTCGCATAGCCAGGCGCTCGCCGCCGCAACGCGCGAACTCGTGCTTCAGATGGCCGGCCCGGACCTCAAGATTGGCGTTGCCGCCGGAATCGGCGACAACCGAGGCGAGCTCGGCACGGATGCGGTCCAGGTTGCTGAGATCCTGCAAGAGTTGCGGAATCCCGACGGCATCGTGGTCTTGATGGACTTGGGCAGCGCGGTCCTGAGCGCGCAGGCGGCGCTGGAATTGCTGGAACCGGAGGAGCAGACACATATCCGGCTATCCGCCGCGCCCTTTGTGGAAGGCGCTGTCGTGGCCGGTGTACAAGCCCACGCGGGTTCGAAGCTGGACGAGGTGATCCGCGAACTTGATCGCGCGCTCGCAGCAAAGCGGGAACAGGTCGGACCAGTTCAACCGTCAGTTGCGCTAAATGCCACCGTCGAACCTGAAGGCGCCGAATATTCTGAAACGCTCCTGGACGTAACCAACGAGCATGGGCTGCACGCCAGGCCGGCTGCAGAGCTCGTCAGCTTGGCCAGCAAATACTCGGGCGAAATCGAAGTTGCGAACGTGAGTTCGGGAGCCGGGCCCGCGTCCGCGCGCAGCCTCACTAGCATCGCATTGCTCCAGGTGAACACGGGCGATCAGATCCGAATACGGGCGTGGGGCCCTGAGCGGGAGGCCGCTCTCGCCGCCATCGCCCAGTTGGCAAAGGACGGCTTCGGCGAAGCTGGCCCGCAGATTGCCACCAGCCAATCCCAGCAGCAAAAGAGCGTTTCAGCTTCCCCAGGTATTGCCATCGGACCGTTGCTATACGTTGAGCTGTTTACGCCCGCGCCTTCTTCAGAACCACCTGAAAGCCCTCAAGATGAATGCAGAAAGCTGCGCGAAGCCATCGCTCGCGCAACGGCGCGGCTCGCCGAGCCAGTGCCGGGCAACACGGCAGCGGATGCGATTCGAGCGGCTCAGCGCGCTGTCCTGGATGACCCCGTACTGCTGCAAAAGTTGGAAGCACTTGTGGCCAGTGGCCAGTCCGCATTTACGGCCTGGACGCGCGTTTGCGACGAAGTTGTCGAGTCGTACCGAGCCATGAAGAACGAATATCAGCGCGAGCGCGCCGCCGACATTCGCGATGTCAAGCAGATGGTGTTGCAGGAAATTCAGGGTTCCGGGCCCTCCACCTTCCTTGCTCCGAGGCAACCATGCATTCTGTTCACTCACGAACTGCTCCCAAGCGAGGCTGCATTGTGCGCAGGTTCCCACGTTCTTGGCGTAATCGCTCGACAAGGGAGCCCCACGTCACATGCCGCAATCCTGCTGCGCTCTGCAGGTATTCCCATGGTGACCGGTGTTGATTGGATCGCTCCAAGCGACACGGCAAAGACAGTGGCCATGGACGGCAGCAGCGGTGATGTTTGGATCGACCCCCCGCAGGATGTGCTTCAGGATCTAAGAAAGCGTCAACAACAGCGGGCGGAGCGCCAACAGCACGCCATGGCTACAGTTGCCGAGCCGGCGGTCACGCGGGACGGCGTTCCTATCGAGCTGATGGCGAACGTCGCTTCTGCGGCCGACGCTGAGCTTGCGGCCCGGTATTGTGCGGATGGGATCGGGCTGCTGCGCACGGAGCTGCTGTTTTCGTCGATGGCTGCGATTTCAGAGGCGGATCAAATCTCTGCCATCCGGCAAGCACTCGGCACTGTCGCCGGGCCGTTGATCGTTCGAACCCTTGATGTTGGCGGCGACAAACCTTTGCCTGCACTGCCGTGTAAACCAGAGGCGAACCCGTTTCTCGGAGTGCGGGGCTTACGTCTCACCCTGCGCAATGCGCCGTTCTTCCGCCAGCACCTGCGCGCAATTCTGCAGGCCGGAGAGGGACGTGACCTGTGGATCATGTTCCCAATGGTTTCGACGCTGAAAGAAATTGCGCAGGCACGCGATCTAGTCTCGAAGGTCCATGCTGAGCTGGTGGAGCGAGGAACAAGGCACGCATGGCCGGTGAAGCTGGGCTGCATGATTGAGGTCCCAAGCGCGGCTTTGCTGGCGGGGACGTTGGCCCGTGAGCTCGATTTTTTCAGCATCGGGACCAACGACTTGACCCAGTACACCCTGGCGGCAGAGCGCGGCAATGCCGCGCTTTCTGATCTGCAGGACGCACTGCAGCCGGCGGTTCTGCAACTGATCGATCGAGTCGTGCGCGGAGCCCGCACCATGTCGCGCCATGTCTCGATTTGCGGTGAGGCTGCCGCCGATCCCGCAGCCGCCGTAGTTTTCCTCGGCCTGGGGGTACGCAGCCTGAGTGTTGCTCCAGCTCTTGTGCCGCAAACCAAAGCTTGGGTCCGCAGCCTGCGTCTTTCGGATCTGATCCCGATCAGTGAACAGGCACTGCAATCGAGCGACGCCGGCGAAGTGCGCAGCATATGCGCCGATTTCGTTGCTTCACATGGCGATCAGGTTGGCGCTGCGCGATGAATTGTCGACGGGAAGGGGGAAGCGATGCCACCCGAAGCGCGGGCCTGCCAGGTTGTTCGGATCTCGAAGATAGCGAAGTCCGCAGCTGCCGAGATTACTTGGGGTGTCTCACTCTTCCATGGAGCTGGCGATCGCCGATCCCTCGCTTGTATCGGTGGCGCGCGGTGTAACAGAAGAGGCGAAATCCGGTCTCTTGCTGAACCGGGGGGTAGAGGTGGACGTGCGCTCGCGGCTCTCAAAAATACTGTCAGGCAGCGAACGCAGCAGAATCCGGCGCTCGGGATGACGGATTTCGTAATAAATGTAGCTCGTCAGCGCCAGGAGAAACAGCACAAGCAGAACCTGTTTCAATGTGCCCGGCGGTAGTCCGGGTTCCAATACACTCTCACTCGGGTTGGCAGGATTGTAGGCAACCTGAACCACACTTCCCAAGCTGTAGCCTTCGGCGATTCCATTCGCCTCCTGAGGCTGGTACATCGGGGACATCAGGAACCGAATTCTGCGCGAGGTAAACGTCCGATTGCCGATCTGGTATCGGTACTCGACTACAGGCTCCCATCGCGGTGCGACGTCCCTGCCGTCCTGGTAAACCGCTGAGGCGACCACCTGCGCCGACGCACGCGGCCATCGCTCGCTCACGAGCGAACGCGTGATTCCCGAGGCGATGTTCGTTCCAATGCAGACAACAATAATCCCGAGGATGAACAGACCGAGCATCCGCCCCTTCGTATCCGCAGTCAACGGCACCCCCACCTCACCTGAGCTGTAGCAGATCATATCAGAAACTCAAACTTCTGCCGCCACCTTGCAACCGGCACCGACGCGACTCTGCACATCACTCTGCCGAAGCAAGCCGAAGAACTCCAGGTTGAGTTTTAGGCCGCGCTCTCGAGATCGATGCCGACCGTAATTGCCGGCGCGGTCTTGGCCGACTTCCGCCGGAAGTCTCCAAATACAGGCCGAATCCAACACCACTGAAGGTACAGGTAATGAGCTTCTGGGCCACACATGTCCTCCCTGGCCGCGTAGTGAGCAGTCCAGGTGACGGCGTGGCCGGGAGTCGCAGGCTGCCTTCCGTTGGGAGGCTGTCGGCGCTCTGCCTGGACCGCCGCCGGCTGTTGCGGTCGCTGAGCATTGTTGCCTCACCAGGCGAGATGACGAGATTTACGATCCCGCCGCCTTGTGAGAATCTAATCGAGAGGTGAGCCTGAGGCGAACGCTGGTAACGACGCTTCTGTTGCTGCTGCGAAGACGGAATTGGGCACGCGGCATCGAAGCCACGCGTTTGCCGCGGCGAACCAGTACATGCCCGCGGCGCTTTCGGTGCATGACGCAAAAACCCACGTCGAGCACGTGGAAGAATGGCTGCGCGGAGAGCGCGCAGTGCCCGAGATCGAGAAGGCGTGGCCGCGCGGGCCGATCGTCGAGCTGAAGATCATCGCGCCGCAATCCGCACGAGCCAACGCCAGTCTTGATCTGAGGGTGACTCTCTCCAATAACAAAGTCGGGCATGGCTTTCCCACTGGCCCGTTGAACATCGCCCGGGCGTGGATTGGGACACACGCGGACGTGAGAGCCATTACACGCGCCAGTGTTTGCGCCCACTATCTCTGTCGCACAGAGCTGCGTGAGGCACATCACAAACGTATATATACGATTCGCTCTACGCTGTTGGAGGGTAAGCGTCCGCCCCTGGCCGTCTGGACGACGTAGCGAGTGAGGGACATCTTCCGATTGTGGGCACGATGGAAAGTGTCCACATCGGAGCGATCGTGGACACTTCCTTCGAGCGGTGGAGCCCCACGGAACTTGGGCAAAACTTGGGCAAAGAACCAGCTCCGAATTGGGCTATTTTCACGTTCCCGGAGACCTAAGGACAGCCGAATCAACGGGATTTATGGGTTACGGTCTGGGTTAAGCGCCCACTCTAGTCTGCAAGCCGATCATACCGCGCTGCTTTCGATCCGCTTTAGGTCTCTGCTCTGCGGCCGTAACGGCGGCCCGCCCAGGGGAAGGCCGCCTGCGCGGGCGCGACTTGGCGGGAGTATTCAGCAGCCACCCGTCCGGCTCGCCGTCATTCCGCCACGAGCAGACTCTCGGCAAAAGGCCACTGCTCGTCGATCCACTGGGCGTCGCATCGGAACCCGGCATCACAAGCGGTCTGGAATATCTCTTGTGCCGAATACTTGTGGCTGCTTTCCGTCCAGATCGTTTCTCCCGCCAGGAACTCGACAGCGATGTCTGCCGCAGGAATGCTCACGGTTTGCTTCCGTTTGGACCGCAGATGCATCTCGACGCTCCGCGCGGCGTGATTGATCCTCGCCTCGTGAGCAAACTGACCCAAGTCAAAGCTGGCATCGAGTTCGCGATTGATGCGGGTCAGCAGGTTCAGGTTAAATGCTGCCGTCACACCGAGCTCGTCGTCGTATGCCTGCAGCAACTGCGCACTGGGCTTTTCCAGGTCTGTTCCCAGCAGCAATAAATCACCGGGGCATAGAATCTGCCGGACCTCGGCCAGGAACTTCACACCGGCCAGACGATCAAAGTTCCCAATGGTGCTGCCGAGAAACAACACGAACAGGTGCTGGCTGCTCCTGCGCCGCGCAGCCACTTCCAGCAGGCCATCGAGATACTCGCGCTCAAAACCCACAATGCTGATTGCATCAATGTCTCTGAGTTCGCGTTCACACCTGGCCAGCGCCGATGGAGATATTTCGATGGGATAGTAGGAAGTGCGCTGCCGCCGGCAGAGCGCTTCGAGCAACCAGCGGGTTTTCCTGCCGCTGCCGCTGCCCAGTTCAGCGACCGCCACGGGTCCGGCCAGGCGGTCGACGATCTCGTCGGCGTGCCGCCGCAGCAAGCGCTCGTCGGCCCGCGTGAGGCCGTACTCGGGCAAGCGACTGATCACTTCAAACAGGGCCGAGCCCACATCGTCATAAAGGTACTTGGAGGGAAGCTCTTTCTGTCCTGGCCGGGTGAGCCCAACACGCACGTCATGGGCAAATTCGCAAGTGGCGCCGGCGGCAATCGCATGGATGAGCATTCTCCGGCTCCTTCAACGGCTCACGCAGCGGAAGCCTGCATACACGTATTGGTAATGCGCCTGGAACCAGTTACGGAATGTCGGTCGCAGCAGACACGCAGCCGTGCGCGCTGAGCCGCCCTTCATAACGAGGTGCTTGCCATCGAAGAAATCGGCCGAGTATCCGCGGTAGAACGGAAATGGCTCGAAACCAGGAAATGGGGCGAAGACGGTAGAAGTCCACTCCCACCCGTTGCCCAGCATGCCATGCACGCCAAATGCACTTTGCCCGGCAGGAAGCCCGGTCACGGGCGTGGGGTCCCAGCGATCAAAATTAAAGTTGCCGAAACGCGAATCGGGTGCTCCGCTGCCCCACGGGTAGGTTCTTTCCCCTCCGTCCGGGGCGCCATGAGCAGCGCGGTGCCACTCCTCTTCTGTAGGCAGCGATTTTCCTGCCCAGCGGGCGTATGCCGTGGCCTCAGCGTGGCTCACATATACGGGCCAGTCCAGCGGCAGCGGAAACTCCTCAAACATTGAGTGGTAAAGCCACAGGTTGTTTGCCTTCTTCCAGAACACCGGGTGAGACACGCGGTGAGCGGTCTTCCAGTTCCAGTCAGCGTCGTTCCAGAAGGCGCGCATCTCATAGCCGCCGGCATTTATGAAATCGAGATATTGCCGGTTGGTTACCATGAACTGGTCAATTTCGAACGCAGGCACCACGGCTGAGTAAGCCTCATACTCGTTGTCCCAACCGAAGCTTCCGGGGTTTCGCGAGAGGCCTAGCGTCGCCATGCCAGCCGGGATTTCAACCATTCGATGGTGCACGGCCGGAGCCTCCGGAGCCGGCGGGCCTGGTTGCGGAACTTTCTTGTCAAACGGCAACTGATGGAGCATGTAAGCCAACGTTTCCACATGCATCAGCCGATGCTCAATAGCGACATTGAGCAAGGTGTCGAGCGAAATGTCGCCTTGCTGCTGGGCGTGTGATTCGAAAATCCCGTGGGTCAGCTTCTCGTCAAGAGTGGTCCGGATTCTGTTTGCGTAATCGCGCACCGCCTCCAGGGAGGGCCAGTCCAAGGGGCGGTCGGACGGCAATCGGCCGCCGACTGGATCGATGCCGAAAGCGAACAGACGATCAAATTCGGGACGGAAACTCTTCAGGCCGAAGACGTTCTCGTGGAGCAGGTTCCAATCGAAGGACTCGAGGTGACCAACATAGAAAATGAAGCGGTGACGCTCCGGAATCGGCCGTTCGTACAGCGCAGCCGGACGCAGGAGTGCGAACAGAGCGTCACTCTGTTTGCGGGCATCAGAAATTCGTTCCAGCAGTTGATGCCGAACTCCACGTTCCTCCTGGGCAGCAATCATTCGGGCCTCCCGGCTTGCCAGTCGAAAAGAGTGTTTGCTGAGCACACGATGGTTCACCCTTGACCAATCGGAACGAACCCTTGAGGCCGCAACTCTCCAGGCTCAAGTTGGTCTATATAGCACCAGACCCATGTTTCTCCAGGTTCGATTGAACGCATGAGGGGGTGCTTGCTGCGATGGAAGTGCTTGGTAGCGTGTTTATTTTTCGAAGAATCGCAGCATCCCACATTCCCACACTCCAGACACAGCCGCAAATGCACCCAGGTGTCGCCGGTTTTCACGCAGTCTTCGCATACATGCTTGTCGGTACTCGTCACCCTGATCTGATTGAGATGCGTACATTGCGCCATGTTGCCTCTCCGCCGCACAGGGTCCGGGTTGCTGATTGCACGCGCCGAACTACGAACCGCACCAGCTCCGCCGCGCCCGGATGTGACCGATCTGTGTCGTGGTCAAAGCCGGAAATGGCTGCGTACCAGCATCAAGGGCACTGGGAGCGGGCCAGGAAGGCATGTTCAGACCCCCCACAAGAGACTACGGGCAGTAGATGATGTCCTCGACCTTCCGGATTCAAAGGCTTGGGGCGGCTCTTGTCACCTGGGCTCTAGGTGGGGGAACTCCTGCGACCACGCTGTTTGCCGAGCGAGGCCTTCCGCAATCCAGCCGTATCCCCGCCCGGCTCACACGCCGAAAGAAGAGGTCAGGGCGGAAGGGGAGGCTGCGGTGAGGTCCTGAGAATTGCCAGACCCGTCTTTCGGAGACAAAGGCGGGACAGATTGTGGGCTTTGCTGTATTCGCCCGTATCGGCGCATCGAGCGCCAATCGTACGCGTATTCAGCTCCGCATAATCGGCATACCTGATAGTGCTCGCCATCCTGGCGTTTGCGGGGCCATGCGAACTCGTGTGAGCAGCCACTGGGGATGAGCAACTCCATCATTCGTTGAGCCAGGCGTCGTCCCATTCTCATGGTCGACATTATGTAGTGGCTGCCATTCGGAAGACAGTGCCGTCGCAGATGCGGCCTGGAGCGGCTCCCCACGAGGTAGAATCGGCATTCAACGAACCTGACGGCTGGAATGGGAGGCAGAAGTGGCGACGGACCAACCCGCACCAGAGCAGCAAGGGAAACAGGCAGAAGCTGTCCAGCAAATCACCGAGGCACACCGAATTCTGACCAAGCTCCGAGAGCAAGCGGACAAGCATCCAGCGCCCCGGGAAGCGGTTGTCGAAGCCATGCAAAAACTGGAGATGGCTTTGGCCCTTCTTTCGGTCAAAACTGGCGGGTGGCTGTGATGCAGCCGGCGATGTGCCTGTGTGAGAGCCCGGTATGTGTCCTGCTGGCGGCGGGTGACAGCCCCTTCCCCAAAACCTGGGGAGTTTGCGAGAATCAATGCAACCAGGCACCTTATGGCCCTGAACCGAGACCCTCAAACTGCCGGTCAATCGACGCAACTTTCGTCCCGCCAGCGGGTTAGTAGGGGTGTGAGCAGCCTAGCGCTCAGCCAGGAACTACCGGCCGGCGCCGCTGCCGGTCCAAGGTTGGCCGGGGAGGGGGTACCGATGGCCGCATCCTCAGCGGCCCTGCACCTGCTCAGCGACGCCGAGGTGATGCTGCGTGTCGCGGCGGGGGACGATACCGCCTTCGACTATCTGGTGGATAAGTTCCGGCGTCCGCTGGTGAGTTTCATGTATCGCATGACGCACAATCAGGGGGTGGCGGAGGAACTGGCGCAGGAAGTCTTTCTGCGCGTGTACCGTTCACGGGCCACCTATGCGGCCGACGCCAAGTTCACCACCTGGCTGTACCGGATCGCCACCAACCTGGCGGTAAACCACGCCCGCGACACCAAGGCGGAGCGCTCGGGTACCAGCCTGGATGAACCCGATCCGGAGACGGGACTGACCATCGATGTGGCTGATCCCGAGACGACGGTGGAGCAAAAGCTGTTGCGGCGGGAGCGGCTGGCGGCCATCCGCAAGGAAGTGGAATCGCTGCCCGAGCGGCAGCGACTGGCGGTGATCATGCACAAGTATCAGAACATGGATTACCGGCAGATCGCGGAAGTGCTGAAGCTGAGTGAATCGGCTACCAAGTCGCTGCTGTTTCGCGCGTATGAAACACTGAGAGTGAAGCTCGAGAGGTTTCTGTAACGGGGGAGTTATGACGTGCAAGGAAGTACGCGAATATATGCTGGACGCGGCTGGGGAAACTCAGGTTCCCGGACTGGACGAGCATCTGCGCGCGTGCGCGAGCTGCGCCCGGGAACTGGAATCGATGCGCCAGACGATGGCGGTGCTGGATGAGTGGGAGGCGCCTGAGCCGTCTCCGTACTTCGATTCCCGGCTGCGCGCGCGGGTGCGCGAGGCCGCGGCCGAGCCTCGCGGCTGGCTGGAGTGGATCCGCAAGCCCGCCATCGCCTTCGCTTTGGCGGTGTTGATGCTGGCGAGCATCACCATTTTTCGCAATGCGCCGGATCACAAAGAGATCGCCAAGACCCCGAATCCCCCGAATGTGGTTCAGACGGACACCGCGGTCAGCGATTTGCAGGAACTCGAGCATGACGGCGATATGTACGCCAACTTCGACATGCTGGATGATTTGGGAACGGAGGCGGAGACGGCCAATCCGTAACCGAGCCAAACGTAGGATCGTGTGCTGAAGATCAAATCCATTGCGATACTGGTTCTCGCCGCCCTGGCCCTCGGCGTGGCGGGCGGGCCACGGGTGCTTGCACAGAACCAGGGAAGATGGGGCCGCCGCAACGCGGACCAGGGCAGCCAGCGCAGTAACCGCGTGCAGGGCTCGGGCCCGCATCGCGGAGAATGGCTGCGTAAGAACCAGAACCTGCCTCCGCATGAGCAGGAAAGAGCCTTGCGGAACGACCCTGCATTCCGCCAGCTTCCGCCCGAGAGGCAAGAGCGGCTCGTTGAGCGGCTGCACAACTTCAACAACCGGCCGCCAGAAGAACGGCAGCGAATCCTGAATCGGATGGAGACCTTTGAGCGCCTGCCTCAGGGCCAGCGGCAGCAGGTGCGGAACCTCTACGGCCAGATGCGGGGGTTGCCTGATGATCGCCGCATGGCCGTGCGCCAGGCCGCAAGGCAAGTGAGCGGATTGAGCCCTGCCGAGCGCGAGCGCATGCTGAATTCCCCTCAATTCCGGCGGCGCTTCTCCCCGGAGGAGCAGAATCTGGTGCGCGGGCTCGCGCAGCTGGAGCCCGGGCAACGCTAGTCGTCAGTAGCCGGCAGGAGAGAACCGCCCGTTGTCGGCAACCCAGCGATTCAATTCATTGTCGCCATCATCCGCCTGAGTGCGGCTGCTGTCTGGCGGATCTCGTCGGCATCAGAGGCGTCCGGCGACATCTTCAAATAATCCTCCAGATCGGCGAGCGCGCCTCGGCTCTGCCCCAGACTCCAGCGCAGCATGGCGCGCTGTTTCACGTCTTCCGGCGAGCGCGGGTAGATGGCCAGGATGAGGTTCACAACGGGCAGCGCCTTACGGAAGTTGCGCGACGAGAGGTAGATGGATTTCAGATTATTGAGCATGCGCACCAGCACCTGCCGCCGGCTGACGGCCACCAGAAACTCCGGCTGCAGCGGCATCTGGCCACCGTAGATCTGGTCCAAGCGCCGCTGGCAATCCCTGGCGGTCAGGACATCGCCGCGATTGAACGGATCGATGAGGATCTCGCGTCCTTCCACGTCGTAGTGCTTGAGCAGAAAGTGTCCTGGCATACCCACGCCGACCAGCGGGAAGCCAACCCGGCGCGCGACTTCCATGTACACCACTGCCATTGTGATAGGGATGCCGAGTTTGCGATCGAGCACGTCATTCAAGAACGAGTTGCGCGGATCGTAATAATCCTCTGCGTTGCCGCGGAAGCCTTCTTCCTCAAAGAGCACGCGGTTCAGGGCAGCGATGGACTCGGAAGGATCACCAAGATCGGGCACCATCCGCTTCGCCCGGCGCGCCAAGTCAGCGATGTGAGCACAGTAGGCGTCCAAGTCCAGATTGGGATATTCGGTCTGGGCGATGACGAGGGCGGCGCGGACTAGGTCGATACGCTCGTCCTGGACGTCCTGACCGACAAGAGAGGCGAAGGCCTGCGTGAGCCTGGCTGGATCACGTGACATGAAAGCTATGTTAACAAATAAGACAACGGAAGGAGCTACAGCACAAGCTGGCCGGCGAGACGCCGGCACTACTACCGCCGAAACAGGTTCTTGGCGATGAAGAACACGTTGGCCGGGCGCTCTCCCAGCCGTCGCATCAGGTAGGGATACCATTCGGTCCCGAACGGGATATAGACACGCATGCGCCAGCCGTCGCGCACCAGCTTCTGCTGCAGATCGCGACGAATGCCATGGAGCATCTGGAACTCGAACGCCTCGGGCGGGATCTTCTCAGCGCGCGCGAACGCCTCGGTGGCATTGATGATCTTTTCGTCGTGGGTGGCGATGCCGTGGTACACGCCGCTCTTCAGCAGCACCTTCATCAGCTCGATGTAGTTCGAATCCACTTCCGACTTCTTCTGAAAGGCCAGCTCGGGCGGCTCTTTGTACGCTCCCTTGCAGAGCCGAATGCGGATCCGCTCGGCCAGCAGTTCTTCGACATCGCGCCGGCTGCGGCGCATGTAGGACTGGATCACCGCACCCACGGTGTCCTCGTGTCCGGGGACGCCGTGCAGCTCGCGCACCAGGTCGAGCGTGCGCTGGGTGTAGGGCGAGCCTTCCATGTCGACGCGAATGAAGTTGTGGCACCGGGCCGCGTGCGCCACCAGAGCGCAGACGTTCTCGCGCGCCAGCTTCTCGTCGATGTCCAGCCCCATGTGGGTGAGCTTGACGCTCACGTTCGCCTTCAGACCGCGGGCGGTGATCTCGTCCAGCAACTGGTGATAGAGCGCCGCGCTCTGCCGCGCCTCGTCGGGATTGGTGACGTTCTCGCCCAGGTTGTCGATCGAGACCGTGAGGCCGAGGTCGTTCATGCTGCGGGTGGCCGCCATGACGTCTTCAACCGTTGTGCCCGCCACAAAACGGCTGGATGTCCGCTGCCCGATCGAGGAACGCTCGGCCACGGCGCGCAGCGCGCGGCTCTCGGAAAGCCAGACAAAAAAGGCTCTTAGCATTCTGATAGCCTGCCGGCGCGCCCGGACGGAGTGCGGCTACCCATACAGGCTTTTTAACACATCGTGCCCGGACGCCATGTGGCGCAGGTCACACAGGCGGGTGCGCTGAAAGAACGCCCGGCGGACCGGGGTGTGCAAAACCCTGCAGTTAGGTACGGCCTCAGAGTGATGAAGCACCGCATTTACTGTACTTAAGTACATGGACTCCTGGTAGGCGGATTGCCCCAAGGTTGGGTACGACGGCTTTGCTGGGAGTTCACTCTCATGTTTTTCCGGGCCTTCTGCCATGCCTTCGCGATTCTGCTCGTGGCGGGCGTGTGCGCGGCATCCATTCCGCCGCAGAAAGTGCGCCCTCAGGCCAGGCCCGGGAGAGTCTCCGATGCGGATTGGATGCCCTCCTTCGATGATCACCCGAGTTGCCCTGCCCTTCGTCCTCCCCGACCCCTGGCGACGCCTTTGCCTTCGTTTCGCAAGGCTAGACAGGCGAGCCTGAAGATCCGCTTCGTGATCGGTATTGATGGACGGCTGCACAAGATGGCCGTCGTCAACAGCGCCGGCCACGCCGCAGACTCTAAGGCGGTTAACGTACTGCGGCACTGGCGTTACACGCCCGCCATGTGCAACGGTGTGCCCATGGAAGCAGAGGGGACAGTGGAGTTTCCGGGAAACAATTGATTCATTGATCCATTGACTCATTGATTTATTGGATTTGGCCTCACAGCGGAGCTCAATGAATCAATGAGTCAATGAACCAATGAATCAATCGCTTCACCGTCCATGCTCTTCCAGGAACTTCTCCACCTCAATGGCGGCCATGCAACCTGTGCCGGCAGCGGTGATGGCCTGGCGGTAGCGGCGGTCAGCAACATCTCCGCAGGCATAAACGCCGGGGACGCCGGTAAACACATAGTCACGCGTAATCAGATAGCCATCGGTATCGGTGGCGAGTTGGCCGTCGAACATCGCCGTGTTGGGCACGTGCCCGATACCGAGGAACAAGGCGCTGGTTGGGAAAGCTTGGGTGTGGCCGTTGTGCACGTTGCGCAACGTCAGCCCAGTAACCTCGTTCTTGCCGACGTCGTATACATCATCCACGACGGTGTTGGTGATGAAGTGGATCTTGGGGTGGCTCTGGGCGCGGTCCAGCATGATCCTGGAGGCGCGGAACTGGTCGCGGCGGTGGATGACGGTGACCTTAGTGGCGAATCGGGTGAGGAACAGCGCTTCCTCCATCGCGGAATCTCCGCCGCCCACGACTGCGATTTCCTTTCCGGAGAAGAAGAAGCCGTCGCAAGTGGCGCAGGAAGAGACACCGTGCCCGATGAGGGCCTGTTCGTTGGGCAGCCCGAGCCAGCGCGCGGTGGCGCCGCTGGCTACGATGAGGGTGCTGGTGTGGATCGGTGGCTTACCGCCCATGAGATGCAACACGAAAGGACGCTTGCTCAGGTCGGCACGATGAACATGCCCGTTCTCGAACTCGGCGCCGAAGCGCGCCGCCTGGGCCTTCATGTTCTCGATCAGTTCCGGTCCCTGGATGCCTTCCGGAAAACCTGGGAAATTCTCGACCAGGGTGGTGAGCGAGAGCTGTCCGCCGGGCTCGTGTCCCTGGAGCACGAGCGGTTTCAGGTTGGCCCGCGCGGCGTAAATCGCCGCCGTTAGTCCGGCGCAACCGGACCCGATGATCACAGTATTACGGATTTCCATGGCTACTTAGATTAATGACTCGCGGGAATGATGCAAAGCACGCAATGCGCTACTGGCTTTTGGCTCTTGGCTTTTGGCTCTTGGCCGGCTGGGCGCCGCCCAGGCCGAGCCGCGCCAGCTCCGGCGGGACGCTAACCCGGACGCCCAGGGCGGTGCGGTAGCGGCTCATCACATGGCTGGCGGCCGTGAACACGCTCTCATATGCGGTCTGGTCGGCCTGAGCGCAGCGCGACAAACCCAGGGAAGCCTTCCCGAAGCGTTCCACGCGGATACGGCTGGCCGGGGTGTCGGTGGAAACCACGGTGGCCGGAGCGGCCACGCTGGAAACGCTGTCCTCGATCGAGACCTGCATCACCTCTTTGGGTTCGCGCCACCTAAAGACCATGGTTTCGATGATGTCCTTCGCATCCAGGCTGACCGAGTACTGGGCATTGGTCAGGGGCGCGTCCGGCGGAAACTCGCGCCGGAGGCGTACCCAGGAAGCGATGGGCGCGTCCGGGGCGGTGGAGCGGCCGCGCGCGATCTCGAACTCCGGCCCGAAGCGCGGCGCCGTGGGAATGCGCTCGAGCGCAGAGACAATCTCCTGTTTGTCAGCCTCGCTGGGAGTACACACATTCAGGTAATTGATGTGCACCTGCATGTCGCCCTGCTTGGACTGCTGTTGCGCCCGGGCTGCTGCCACGCAAAGGAGCACGAGCAAAAGGGATTTCAGTGAGGGCACCAAGCGATTGTAGTTCAGGCGCCGGCTGGTCGCTCTTTGTCACCTGGGTTCCAGGAGGCCTGCGACTACTGGCCCGCGGCCTTGTGCTCGTCCGGCTTCGTCAGATGGGCGCGAATCACGCCCAGAAACTCCTGAATGTCGACCGGCTTGAGCAGAACGGCGACCCCTGCGGCCCGGGCGCGCTCGCTCACGTCCCGGCTGGCGTATCCGGTGAGCAGCAGGGACGGCAGTCCCGGCAGCCGGCGGCGAGCATACTCGATAACATCAAAGCCGGAGCCCTTCTGCCCCAGCGACAGGTCGCACAGCAGCAGGCTGGGATCTTCGGTTTCCAGGGCGCGGCAGGCGGCCTCGAACGAGGCTGCGGCGATGACGTGGTACCCTTGCTTTTCGAGGACCATCTGGTAGGTGAGGAGGACCGATGGCTCGTCGTCCACGACCAGGATGCGGTACTTTCGAGCCGCCATCAACACCCCATCGCGAACCGCGGTTGACTACGGTGATCCGGACTCGCGAACCATCTTTGGCATGAGATTGTACTGCCGAAACTTGGACTTTGTGTCACGCTGCAGCCGCGCGCGTCTCCACGCCCTGGCCGGAACCAGGACCGCTCTGCGGACCTTTCTAATGGTGAAGACAACCGGGCCAGAGCCGGGCTGTTCATCGCTGCATCTATAATCGATGGAAGCTTGGCTGACCGAAGTTCCCGATGAAAGGTCCTTCTTACCGCGTTTTGCTCCGCCGACTGGCTGGCCTGGCTCCCGCAAGCGGGCTGGGACGCTTCACGCTCTACCTGCTGCTGGCGGACCTGTTCATTTACGGACTGAGGCGGGTAATCTCCGGTGGACGCACAGGAGGAGTGCTGGATGCGTGGGTCGTCCTGCTCACCATCACCCTGGTGGTCCTGGGATCGATCCTCGGCCTGCGCTGGCTCCGGCGCCGGTTTATGTGGCGGCTGCGCAACCGCCTCATCGTCACCTACACGTTTATCGGGGTCATCCCGCTGGTGCTGGTTCTGATGATGGCCCTGATCGCCGGCTACCTGTTCGCCGGTCAGTTCGCGACCTTTCTCGCCAGTTCCGACCTTGATTCCGAGCTGCGGGCGCTCGAAGCGGCGAACTCCGCCATGGCGACGGAGCTGGCCACGGTGGCGCGTGTCCGCGGCGTGCCCTCCGGCAAGGATGTGCTGGTTTCCCAGGAGTTCCGCCCCGACGAGCACATGAAGACCGCGGGTGTGGTCGCCTGGTATCGCGGGCAGCGCATCGAGCTTCATACGCCCGGCGGGCAACGGAACGTCGGCGGGCTTCCAGCCTGGCTGAAGGGCGACTTCCAGGATATTGTCCAGGACGAGGGCCGGCTTTACCTGCGGGCAGTCAACACAGTGGCTGCCGGCGGACCAGCCCTGACCGTGCTCTCCAGCATGCCCGTAGACAGAGCGCTACTTGATCGCATCGCGAGTGGCCTTGGCGAGGTAACGATTTATCCCAACAGTGTGATCCGCGGCCGTGCGGCCGGCAAACGCACCAACGAGATCACCATTGATATCGGGGACGAGCCAAAGCCGAAGCCAGAACCCGCACGGCTTGACCGCATCTCGGGAGGCTCTCTGCCGCCGCAAAGCCGGCGCCTCGACCGCGAGGTCACATTCTTCGCTCCTCTGGGGATCGTGGATTGGAAAAGGGGCGAGCGCACGCGCATCGCGTTGCGGGCCACCACGCGTCCGTCGCTGCTGTATGCAAGGTTGTTCCAGACTATGGTGGAGTTCGGCGGCGCCATCTGGACGCTGCTGATCGGCCTCGCCATAGTCTTCGCAACCATTGAACTGATTGCGCTCATTGTGGGCGTCGGGCTCACCCGGACAATGACCCGGTCAGTGGCCGAACTTTACGGCGCCACCCAACACATCAATCGCGGCAACCTGAAACATCGCATCAAAGTGATTGCACAGGACCAGCTGGCAGCGCTCGAGAGTTCATTCAACTCCATGAGCGAGTCGCTCGAAAAGCTGCTGGCCGAGCAGAAGGAGAAGCAGCGCCTCGAGAACGACCTGGCCATCGCCCAGGAAGTACAGGCGCAATTGTTTCCCCAGGCAATATCCGACCTGGAGTCGCTCGAGGTCCACGGCGTGTGCCGTCCGGCGCGCACCGTCAGCGGCGATTACTACGACTTTCTGACCTATGGGCCGGACCGGCTGGGAATCGCCGTGGGCGACGTCAGCGGAAAAGGCATTTCGGCTGCACTGCTGATGGCCACTATTCATTCCGCTGTCCGCGCCTACGAGTTCGGACGCATGCCGGCGATGACCGCGCACCTGGTCGCCGCCGGAGGCGGCGCCGATGCGCCAACCCAGATCCTCGAATCGCGATCGGGTAGCAATGGCGAAACTTCTCCCGCCCAGGTGCTCTGTCTTCTCAATCGCCAGTTGTACCGGAGCACTCCGGCGGAAAAGTACGCCACACTTTTCCTGGGCGTTTACGACGGGCGTTCGCGGACGTTCACCTATTCCAATGCCGGGCATCTGCCTCCCATCATCCTGGGCCACGACGGTACGCTGCGGCGGTTGGACACGCCCGGCCTGGTGGTCGGCTTGTTCGATGACCAGGGTTACGAAGAGCGAACCATTGACCTGGCACCCGGCGACATCTTTTTGGCCTTCAGCGACGGGGTTACGGAACCAGAAAACGAGTTTGGCGAATTCGGCGAGCAACGGCTGATCGAGATAGTACGCGGCCACCGCCATCTGCCGCTGGCCCGCATCTCGGAGATGGTCACCTCGGCAGTGGGCGACTGGATCGGCCCCGGCGAGCAGCCCGACGACATCACCATCGTCCTGGCTCGGGCACGATGACGCGCCGCGGGCAATCGACTCCCCAGCGGGTTCCAGCATCGAACTCAGAAATGCCTATGACCGACCATTCCTGGCGACCGGCGCGCGCCGGCCTGATCTTGCTGGTTGTGGTGGCCGCCGCGCTGGCCGTACCCGCCCAGTCCCAAGTGCCCGGCAGGCCGTGGAAGCCAGACCTGGTGCTGCCCGCACCGGCTCATCCCTTCACCTTTGTTGGGTATGGAGACACTCGATTCACCGACCCGGCCGATACCAAGCATTCCAACGCAGCCGTGCGCCAGGCTGAGGTGGCGCGCATCGCCCAGGAGAAACCGGCCTTCGTCGTCATCAGCGGCGACCTGGTACTAACCGGCGCCGACCCGCAGGACTGGAAGGTGTTCGACGCGGAAACTGCACCCTTGCGGCAGGCGGGCATCGAACTGCTTCCCGCCCTGGGCAATCATGACGTCCGTGGGGCGGAAGACCGGGCGCTCGACAACTACTTCCAGCGCTTCCCGCGCCTCGAGGGCCGGCGGTGGTACTCAGCGCGCGCCGGCAACGTGCTGATCTTCGTGCTGGACAGCAATTTGGCAAACGGACCCGGCAGCCAGCAACTGCAGTGGCTGGAGCAGGGGCTTGAGGCGTTGCCGACAGATGTGGATTTCGTGCTGGTGGCGTTGCATCATCCGCCGCTAACCCACTCTTATGACAAGATGCTTGGAGGAGGTCACTCGGAGCGTCCGCAGGAGGAGCAACTGGCGTCGCTGCTCGAAAAACGCCAGCAGAGCATGAGGGCACGGATGATCGTCATGGCAGGCCATGTGCACAACTACGAGCGCTACAGGCGCAACGGCGTGACCTACCTCGTGAGCGGGGGTGGAGGAGCAACACCCTACATGGTCCCGCGGTCGCGGGACGACTTCTACCGTGATCCCGGCCCGACCTACCACCTCTGCACCTTCACCGTGGACGGCGAGGAGTTGCGATTCCATATGCTGAAGCTGAGCTTCAAAGACGCCCGGGCGAAGTGGGCGGTGCGGGACTCGTTCGTGTTGCGGGCAAGCATGGCCCGCCAGGCAGGGTCTGGACATTAAACAGCGGCAGAGTCTTCGACCGCTCTCTTTACTCACTTGGCATGTCCGTGCCGGTGCCCGCCTACGGTCTGCGCCCTAGGCCCCTTCCGAGGGAGGGTCTGCTGGATCAAACCGTATTGACACTGGAAGAAGCAATGCTATAGTCGCGGAAACGAGGCTTGCAAACATGAAAAATATCTACGACGTAATGCGGCAGAAGGAGCTCGAGATCGAGCGTTTGAAGAAGGAGATCGAAGCGCTTCGTGTCGTGGCTCCCATGCTGGAAGACAAGGAAACGGCGCGCGAGATTGCTTCGCCCTCACCGGCTAAGACCTATTCTGCGACCCAGCAGAACAACGAACCGGTGATCGCCGCCGATACGGGCAAGGCCGCACGCGTTTGGCCTTAGCTGCCGCGTGCTGTCACGGGTCCCTGCCCCTGCAAATCAGAGGAGGGTCTATCGAGGGCTGTAAGGTTCCTGTCGCTCCACCCATCGTTCGGCCGCCCGGGGAAGTTGACCGCCTTCCACAGCGTTGCGCCACACAAGCCGGACAGGCAGCGCTTCGCGGGCCCGGCCGCCGCGTGTAATACCATGCCCGAGCAAAGCCTCGACGACTTTAGAAGTGACGGTGCCTTTACCGGTCCGCTGGACCAGGAAACCTTCCGCGCTCTCCTGTTCAACTCTTTTCTGCATCAGCAAGACCGGGTGCGTGCCGGCCGGCAGGAAGGCCAACGTTTGGCCGCTATCGCGGAAACACGCCGCGCCGTCGCCGCGTCCGGCGACCTGAGGCTGGCATTGAACCTGGTGGCCGGGCGCGCGGTGGAGATTACCGGCTCGACCGGAGCCGCCATTGCAATCGGGGTCCAGGGGCAGATGACCTGCTGGGCGATGAGCGGACCCACTGCGCCTCCGCTGGGCGCTGCTCTGCCGATCGATTCAGGCCTTTCGGGCGAATGCCTGCGCAGCCGGCGCACGCTGCGTTGCGACGATGCCAGCAGCGATCCGCGCGTCAACCGCGAAGCCTGCGCCCGACTGGGCGGCGTGGGATCCATGCTGCTGGTGCCGCTGTGCCAGGGGAGCTCCGTCGTCGGCATTCTGGAAGTGTTCTCGACCAGGCAGCGCGCGTTTGACGAGAGCGACGAACACGTTCTGGAGTTGCTGGCGCTGATCG
>Ga0335069_10003715_pt1 | contig 22931 bp, 21 predicted proteins | sample Lox_Sample_11_FD_206714 | JGI IMG/M metagenome (GOLD analysis project Ga0335069, IMG submission 206714) | Soil microbial communities from Loxahatchee National Wildlife Refuge, Florida, United States - Lox_Sample_1.1 | ecosystem: Environmental > Terrestrial > Soil > Wetlands | place: USA... | reverse complement strand
GTGGCCGGCAAGATCTTGTTGTCCCGGCTGCGGACGTTCCTGGCCTTCCCGGAGTGGTTCTACCTGAAGGAGCCGGTCAACACGATGACGCCGCCCCGCCCGACGCCGGGCGGCCTGGCCACCCAGTTCTCCTCGGCCGGCCACTTCGACCTGGCCGGGGACCAGGCGATGATCGTGACGGTGCCCGCGGCGGGCCGCCAGGTCGCGCCCTACCAGGGCATCCAGCTCGGCAGCATGTGGTACGTCTCGCTGGACTACATCAATCACCAGACCAGCCTCACCGCCGACCAGGCCCGCATCGACCCGGACGGCATGATGCGCTTCGTGATCAGCGAGCGCGACCCCGCCGTGGCCAACTGGCTGGAACTCACCGGACGCCGCCGGGGATACGTGCAGATCCGCTGGCAGCGGCTGACCCGGGACCTCGCGCCGGAAGACGGCCCCCGGGTGTCGGTGGTCCCGTTCGGCGAGATCCCGGACCTTCTGCCGCACTGTCAGGACGCGCGGGTGTCACCGCAGGAGTGGCGGGCGCGGATCGCCGCGCGCCAGGCCGCCGTGGCCGAAAGGATGCTGGGCTAAATGATGCTGCAGGACAAGGTGGTCGTGGTGGCCGGCGTCGGCGCCGGGCTGGGGCGCTCCATCGCGCTGGCCAGCGCCAGGGAAGGGGCGGACGTGGTGCTCGCCGCGCGCACCGCGGCGCGGCTGGACGACGTGGCCAAGGAGGTCGCCGGGCTGGGCCGGCGCGGGGTGGCCGTGCCCATCGACCTGCACGACGCCGCGGCGGCGGAGCACCTGGCCGCCGCGGCGCTCGACGCGTTCGGCCGGGTGGACGCCCTGGTGTACAACGCGCTCGCGATGCCGCCGATCAAGGCCCTGGGCACCGTCGGGCTGGACGCGCTCGGCGCCAGCTTCGACGGCAACGTGGTGGCCGCGCTGCGGCTGATCAGGCTGTTCACCCCGGCCCTGGAGGAGAGCAAGGGCTCGGTGGTGATGATCAACTCCATGGTGGTGCGCTTCTCCCAGCTCGGGATGGGGCCGTACAAGCTCACCAAGGCGGCCATGCTGGCGATGGCGCAGAGCCTGGCCACCGAGTTCGGACCGCGCGGGATCAGGGTCAACTCGGTGGCGCCGGGGCACATCTGGGGCGACTCGCTGCAGTGGTACTTCGGGTACCTGGCGCACAAGCGCGGGGTGGAGGTCCAGCAGATCTACGATGAGACCGCGGCCGGGATCGACCTGCGCCGCCTGCCCGTGCCCGACGAGGTCGCGGACGCGGCGGTCTTCCTGGCCTCGCCGCTGGCCCGGGCGATCACCGGGCAGTGCCTGGACGTGAACTGCGGCGAGTACCACCATTGAGCGACTCGGCAGGCGGCGCAGGCCCCGCCGGCACAGCTGGCTCGGTAGGCAGCATCGAGGACCTGCATGCCCTGGCGACGAAGGTCACCGGGCTGGCCGATTTCGGGCCAGATGACTACACCGACGGCCTGGCCGTGCTGCTCGAGTCCCTCGACCGCGACGCGGGCCTGACCCCGCAAGGCCGCAAGGTGATGCGGGCCATGCTGCGCGGGGCGCTGGCGGCCCGGCTGGTCAGCGAGGCCGGGTGGCAGGCCAACCCCGGGTACGCGCAGGTGCGGATCGACCGGCCGGTGTTCGTCACCGGGCTGCCCAGGACCGGCACCACGGCACTGCACCGGCTGCTCACCGCCGACCCGGCGCACCAGGGCCTGGAGCTGTGGCTGGCCGAGGTGCCGCAGCCCCGCCCGCCGCGGGAAACCTGGACGGGCAACCCGGTCTTCCAGTACATCCAGGCCGGCTGCGAGCGGCATCACGTCGAGCACCCCGAGTTCATGGGAGTGCACTACGTGGCCGCCGACCAGGTCGAGGAGTGCTGGCAGCTGCTGCGGCAGTCCATGCGGTCCATCTCCTGGGAGTGCCTGGCGCACGTGCCCGGCTACTCGGCCTGGCTGCGGTCGCAGGACTGGACCGGCGCCTACCGGCGGCACCGGCGCAACCTGCAGCTGATCGGCCTGCCGGAGCCTGGCCGCCGCTGGGTGCTGAAGAACCCCAGCCACCTGTTCGCGCTCGACGCGCTACTGCGGGTCTACCCGGACGCGCTGGTCATCCAGACGCACCGGGCACCGGAGGTGGCGATCGCGTCGGTCTGCAGCCTGGCCGCGCAGGCGTCGGCCGGCTGGTCCACCACGTTCACCGGCGAGGTCATCGGCCGGGACCAGCTGGAGCTGTGGGCCCGTGGCCTGGAAGCCTTCACCGCCGAGCGGGCCCGGCACGACCCGGCGCGGTTCTTCGACGTCGGCTACGAGGATTTCACCGCCGACCCGGCCGGCACGGTGGAATCGGTCTACGGTTACTTCGGCCTGCCGTTCAGCGGCGCCGCGGCGGACGCCGTGCGGGGCCTGGTCACCCGCGACGCGGGGAATCGGGCCAGGCCAGCGCATCGGTACACGCTCGAGGACTTCGGACTGACCGCGGCGGACGTGGGCGCCCGCTTCGGCGCTCTCGGTGACCGTGCCGCCGGGCTGCGATAATCACAGCGTGAGCGCGACACGTGAGGGCGGCCCCAGGTCAGGGCGGCGCGCCGATGTGGTGCAGCTCGCGGGCGAACTGTTCGCGCAGAAGGGCTACCGCGCGACGACCGTACGCGAGATCGCGGACGCCGCCGGGATCCTGTCCGGCAGCCTGTACCACCACTTCGACTCCAAGGAGTCGATTGGCGACGAGATCCTGTCCAGCTTCATCAACGACGTGCTGGCCGACTACCGGGCCGCGGTGGCCTCGGGCGGCTCCCCGCGCGACGTGCTCGAGCAGATCGTGCGGTCCACCAGCCAGACCCTGGCCCGGCACCGTCCCGCGCTGGCCATGCTGCAGAACGACTGGAGCTACTTCAGCGCCCAGCCCCGGTTCGGGTACCTGCGCAAGGCGGTGGGCGAGATCGAGCGGACCTGGGTCACCCAGCTCCAGCGGGGCAAGGAGCAGGGCATCTTTCGCGCCGACCTGGACGCCAGGCTCACCTACCGGCTGCTCCGCGACGTGCTGTGGATCCCGTCGCAGTGGCGTCTCGCCGAGGGCTACTCCACCGAGGAGGTGGCCGAGGGGCTCCTCCGCCTCCTCTTCGACGGCATCACGGCAGCGCCCCGTTCATGATCACGGCCAGAAATGAGCAATATTTGTTCCGAACTGGCCACGATCATGAAAACCAGGGGTGAGCGGGGGGCGGAGGTGGGGGCGGGTGGGGCGAGTGGGATTAGGAGGGGCGGGGTGGGGCTGGGCTGTGGAGTGGGGGGCGCTCGGGGCGGGTTATCAGGTGGGCGGCGTGCTCGCCGATCATCATGGCGGGGGCGTTGGTGTTCCCGCCGGTGATGGCGGGCATGATCGAGGCGTCGGCGACGCGGAGCCCGTCGATGCCGCGGACCCGCAGCGCAGGATCCACCACGGCCCGGTCGTCGGTGCCCATCCGGCAGGTGCCGACCGCGTGGTATACCGAGGTGGCGCGGTTCGGCAGCTCCCGGGCCAGCGCGGCCCGGTCCGGGAAGCCCGGCCCGGGGTTCAGCTCCAGGCTGACCTGGCCGGAGATGATCTTGCTGGCCATCACCTCGCGGATGAGCCCCATCCCGTCGAGCAGCACCCGGATGTCGTCCGGCTCGGTCAGGTAGCCCGGGTCGATGACCGGCGCGGCGGACGGGTCGGCCGAGGCCAGCCGCAGGGTGCCGCGGCTCTTGGGGTAGATCAGCGTCGGCATGATGGTCAGCGCCGGGCGCTTGTCCACCTTCTGCCGGGCCGGGGAATCCTGGTTGGGGAACGGGTACGACCAGGGCAGCGCGTGCACCTGGAGGTCCGGGATCTGGTCCGGCCCGGAGGCCTGCGAGCTGCGGACGAAGCCGACGGCCTCGAAGACGGTGCGCCCCATCCAGGTGCCGCCGCGGATCGCCTCCTTGACGATGCCGCCGAAGAAATACGGCGTGGTGCCGCGGTTGCGGGCCGAGTCCATGCAGTAGGTCATCGGCACGAACACGTGGTCGTGCAGGTTGCCGCCGACCGGCAGGTCGGCGGCCACGGCGATGCCGTGCTGGCGCAGGTGCTCCGCCGGGCCGACGCCGGACAGCATCAGCAGCTGGGCCGACCCGTACACGCCCGCGCAGAGGATCACTTCGCGGCTGGCCGTGATCGTGCCGCGGCCGGCCTCGGTGACCACTTCGACCCCGGTGGCGCGGCCCTTCTCGATGACCACCCGGGTGATCAGGGCCCGGGTGATGACGGCGAGATTCGGCAGGCCGTGATGGTCGAGGTAGCCGACGGACGAACTGTATCGCAGCCCGCCGCTGGCGTTCTGCTGGAAGACTGACACGCCCTCCTGGGACTCGGCGTTGTAGTCGTCGATCTTCTTCACGCCCGCGGTCGCGGCCAGGGCCTCGATGAACGCCTGCGAGGCGGGTGTCAGGTCCTTCTGCCGGGTCACCTTGACCGGGCCGCCGGAGCCCCGCAGCTCCGAGGCGCCGTCCTCCCAGTCCTCCATCCGCTTGAAACTGGGCAGCACGTTTTCGTAGGACCAGCCGGGGACGGCCCAGTCGTCGTAGTTCTTGCGGTTGCCGCGGACGAACAGCATGCCGTTGATCGAGCCGGAGCCGCCGAGCACCCGGCCGCGGGGCTGCGGGATCTTGCGGCCGAGCGCGGCCTGCTGCGGGGCGGTGTAGTACCCCCAGTCCAGGCGCTTCTTCAGGGCCGGCACGTTGTGGAAGATGGCGATCATCCCCGGCTTGCGTACCAGCCGGGTGCTGTCCGGGCCACCCGCCTCCAGCAGGATGACGGACGCCCCGGTCTGGGCGAGACGCCTGGCCAGCACGCAGCCCGCGCTGCCGGCCCCGGCCACGATGTAGTCCGCGCTGTATTCCATCCCGTCCTCCGGCGAAACAGTAACACGTTCTAGTTTGGGCGGGATAGCGTTAGGCTCGGACCAAGCAAGCGTTTGGTCCGAGAGGGCTGATGGCGCGGCTGGACGGCGAGGAGGGCTGATGGCGCGGCTGGACGGCAAGGAGGGCTGATGGCGCGGCTGGACGGCAAGGTCGCGCTGATCACCGGCGGGGCGCGGGGCATGGGCAAGTCGCACGTGCGGCACTTCGTCGCCGAGGGCGCCCGGGTGGTCTTCGGCGACGTGCTGGACGACAAGGGCGAGTACGTGGCCGCCGGGCTCGGCGAGCAGTCCTGCCGGTACCTGCACCACGACGTCACCAGCGAGGACGACTGGGCCGCGGCGGTGAGGCTGGCGGTGGAGGCGTTCGGCCGGCTCGACGTGCTGGTGAACAACGCCGGCATCCTGACGTTCGCGCCGATCGCCGAGATGCCGCTGGCCGACTTCCGGCGCGTGCTCGAGGTGAACGCGGTGGGCTGCTGGCTCGGCATGAAGGCGGTGATCGACCCGATGACGAAGTCGGGCGGCGGATCGATCGTCAACATCTCCTCCATCGAGGGGTTCACCGGGGCCGAGGGCCTGTCCGCCTACAGCGCGAGCAAGTTCGCCATCCGCGGCATGACCAAGGTGGCCGCGCGGGAACTGGCGAGGTTCGGCATCCGGGTCAACTCGGTGCATCCCGGCGGGGTGCTCACCCGGATGATCGTCGACTCGGCCGACGCCCGGACCGACGGCGAGGCGTTCCTGAAGGCCATGCCGCTGGCCCGGTTCGCCGAGCCGGTCGAGATCTCCCGGCTGGTGGCGTACCTGGCCTCCGACGATTCGTCCTACTCGACCGGCAGCGAGTTCATCGCTGACGGCGGCATCCTGGCCGGCCCAGGTTACTGACGCGGGGACGGGGCCAGGGAACGCTAGTCCGTTCGGCATAAATGATCGCGGGAAAAGGAGACTGGGCGTGATGGATGATGCGCTGGCGCTCACCGGCCGGGTGGCCATCGTCACCGGGGCGGGCAACGGGCTCGGGCGGGCGGAGGCGCTGGCGCTGGCCCGGGCGGGGGCGCGGGTGGTGCTCAACGACCTGCCGGGAGACGCCGTGGCGGAGGTGGCGTCCGCGATCAGGGCGGACGGCGGTGAGGCGGTGGTGGCCGCCGGGGACATCGGCGAGTGGGCCGCCGGCGAGCAGCTGATGGCCGCGGCGCTCGGGGAGTACGGGCGGCTGGACATCCTGGTCAACAACGCGGGGGTCCTGCGCGACCGGATGATCTTCACGATGTCGCCCGAGGAGTGGGACCTGGTCATCCGGGTCCACCTGCGCGGCCACTTCATCACCACGCGGCTGGCCACCGCCTACTGGCGGGAGCAGCGGAACGCCACGGGCGGCCCGGTCTACGGCAGGATCGTGAACACCTCGTCGGAGGCGTTCCTGCTCGGCTCCATCGGCCAGCCCAACTACGCCGCGGCCAAGGCCGGGATCGCCGCGCTCACCGTGACGACCGCGCGGTCGTGCTCGCGGTACGGGGTGCGCGCCAACGCCATCTGCCCCCGGGCCCGCACCGCCATGACGGCCGAGCTGATGGGCCCGGCGCCGTCCGGCGGCTCCGACCCGCTGGCGCCGGAGCACGTGGCGCCGCTGGTGGTGTACCTGGCCGGGCCGGCCGCCGAGACGATCAACGGCGAGGTGTTCGTGGTGCACGGCGGGGTCGCCGCGGTGATGGATCCGCCCAGGATCCGTTCGGTGTTCCGGGCCTCGGGCACGGCCGACGGCATGTGGACGCTGGAGGCGGTGCAGGCGGCGCTGGGGCCTTCCTTCGGCGACCGGGCGCCCTCGGTCGGCTTCCTGTGCGAGGACACCATCGAGCTGGCCACCGAGACCATCGGGTTCCCCCGGCGGCCGTCGTGAAGCAGCGCGAGCAGGTCGCCATGACGGCCGAGGAGACCGCGGCCATGCTCGCCGGGTCGAGCAAGCTGCAGCTGGCGACCATCAACCCGGACGGGACCGCGCACCTGGTGACGATGTTCTACACCATGCTCGACGGGCGGATCGCGTTCTGGACGTACCGCTCCTCGCAGAAGGCCTTGAACATCGCCCGCGATCCCCGGGTCACCTGCCTGGTCGAGACCGGGGAGGAGTACTTCGAGCTGCGCGGGGTGCAGGTGGCGGGACGCGCCCTTTGTATCTCGGATCCGGACGGGGTGCTGGACATCGGCCGGCGCATCGCGGCGCGGATGCGCGACGTGCCCGCCGGGGCGCTGGAGGACTACGTGACGCACGCCGCCCGGAAGAGGTTCGGCTACATCGTGGCGCCGGAGCGGGTCGTTTCCTGGGATCACCGCAAGCTGCTTCCGCCGGCCGGGTGAGCCCGCCGGCTGGATGAGGCGGCCGCCGGGGTTCGGCTACATCATGTCGTCGGTGAACGGGAGCAGCACGGTCTTGAGCTCGGTGTAGGACTCGACGGCGGCGCGGCCGCCTTCGCGTCCCATCCCGGACTGCCGGTAGCCGCCGAACGGCGAGTTCGGTTCCAGCTGGTAGCCGTTGACGCCGACCGTGCCGGCCTTGATGGCCCTGGTCAGCCGCATCGCCCTTTTCACGTCCTGGGTCCACACGGTGGCGGCCAGGCCGTAGTCGGTGTCGTTGGCGATCGCGATGGCCTCATTTTCCTCGTCGAACGGGATGACCGACAGCACCGGCCCGAAGATCTCCTCCCGGGCGATGCTCATGTCGTTGGACACGTCGGCGAACAGGGTCGGCGTGACGAAGTTGCCGGCGGCGAGGTCGCCTTCGGCGCGGCTGCCACCGCACACCAGGCGGGCGCCCTCCTCCTGGCCGCGGGCGATCAGGCCGAGGACCCGGTCCAGCTGGCGGGCGTTGATGAGCGGCGCCGAGGTGACCTCCGGGTCGAACGGGTTCCCGTAGCTGACCATGGTGCCGATCACCTCGGCCGTGGCGAGGAACTCGTCTATGGCGTCGCGCTGTACCAGCGCCCTGGTCTGCGCCGCGCACACCTGGCCGGACAGGCCGAGGGTGACCGTGCCCATCGTCACCGCGGCGGCGGTGCCGATGTCGGCGTCGGCGAAGACTATGGCCGGGCTCTTGCCGCCGAGCTCGAGGCTGACCCGCTTGCAGCCGGCGGCCGCGGCCATCATCACCTTCTGGCCGACCGCGCGGCTGCCGGTGAACGACAGCTTGTCCGCCATCGGGTGGCTGATCAGGGCCTGACCGGCCGGGTCGCCGGGGCCGGTGATCACGTTGAGCACGCCGTCCGGCACGACCTCGGCTATGAGCTCGGCCAGCCGCAGCACCGCGAACGTGGCGTACTCCGAGGGCTTGAGCACCACCGTGCAGCCGGCCGCCAGGGCCGGGGCCACCTTCTGGGCGAACAGGCTCAGCGGCGCGTTCCACGGGATCACCGCGCCCACCACGCCGACCGGCTCGCGCAGCGTGAGGACCAGGTGGTCGCCGCCCTGGTACGGCGGCAGCGTCTCGCCGGCGATCTTGTCGGCCCAGCCGGCGTGATGGTCGAACACGTCGGCGACGAAGTTCGCCGACATGACGTAGATCTCGCCGAAGCTCAGCGGCACGCTGTTGTCCAGGGCCTGCAGCGCGAGCAGCTCATCGGCGTGCTCGCGGACCAGGTCCGCGATCTTGCGCAGCACCCTTACGCGTTCGCCGGCCCGGGCGCGCGGCCACGGGCCCTCGTCGGACGCCCGGCGCGCCGCCCGCACGGCGCTGTCCACGTCGGCCGGGCTCGCCACCGGGAACGAGGCGACCTGCTCACCCGTCGCGGGATGGCGGTGGCTCCAGGTGCCGCCGTCGGCGGCTGTGGTCCAGCTCCCGTCGATCAGCATGCGGCCGTCGCCGAGACCGAGCTCGTCGCGATGCGGCTTGATGGAGGCGACCATGCCCGGCTCCCTCGACTTGAGTAGAACACGTTCTAGTTATTCCAGAGCGTATACCGGACCCGGCACGCCCGCCAGGGAGAGGCGGGCACCCGCACGTGATCGTGGATCACCACTGCCCTATGGGGGTAGCAGCGATCCACGATCTTGACTAGCGGCCCGAGGAGGGGCCGCCGAGAGGAAGGCGGGGGCCTCGCCGCCGCCGTGCAGGGTGAGCAAGGCGCCGCTGACGTAGGCCGCCCGGGCGGAGGCCAGGAACAGGCACGCGTCGGCCACGTCGTCCGGGGCGGCTAGCCGCAGCAGCGGCACGGTGGCGGCGACGGCCGCCTTGCCGTCCGCGTCGCCGTAGTGCTCGCCGGCCGCCGCGGTCTCCACGAAGCCCGGCGCCACGGTGTTCAGCCGGACCTTGGGTCCCCACTCGATGGCGAGGCTGGTCACCAGGTGGTGCAGGCCGGCCTTGGCGGCGCCGTAGGCCGCGGTGCTCGGTGACGGCCGGGTGCCGCTCACGCTGCCGATCATGATGATCGACCCGCCACCGGGCTGGCCCTGCATCACCGCGTTGGCGGCCTGGGCCACGTGCAGCGGCGCGATCAGGTTCAGCTCGATGATCTTGGCGTGGAACCGCGGCGAGGCCGACGCCGCGGGAACCGGAGGGGAGCCGCCCGCGTTGCTGATCACCACGTCCACGCCGCCGAGCAACTCCACCCCGGTCGCCATCAGCCGCTGCGCTTGCTCGGGATCCCGGACGTCGGCCTGGACGAACGCGGCCGTCCGGCCGTCCGCGCTGGGCGGGGAGGCGGGCTCGTGACGGCCGCAGACCAGTACCTGCGCGCCGGCGCGCAGGAAGCCGCACGCGATGCCCGTGCCGATGCCCCTGGTGCCGCCGGTCACGACCACACGGGAGCCGGCCAGGCCGGGAAAGGGTTCATCGACGGACGGCATGGCGCCATGTTAGGCTCACGCCCAAGCAAACGCTAGGTCAAGACGCGGGCACCTGGAGCCACGGGACGGCGGCGGTGCGAGTGGACATGCGGGCGGCGCGGGCCGCGGGGACCGCTTTTCCGTCAGTTTTGGTCGTTATAGCAACCAGAACTGACGAAGAATCGACGTCAATGTCACTGGTGATGCGGGTGAGGCGGGGTTGAGCGTCGGGGTGCGCTCCGCGGGCGGGATCGCCGAGGTGGTCATCGACTTCCCGCCGGTCAACGCGTTGCCGGTGCGTGGCTGGCACGATCTCGCCGAGGCGATCGCCACGGCGGGCGCCGACACCGGGACCCGGGCGGTGATCCTCGCCGCCGAGGGCCGCGGGTTCTGCGCCGGCGTGGACATCAAGGAGATGCAGCGCCCCCAAAGCCAGCAGGGGGGGCACGAGGCGCTGCTCGGCGCCAACCACGGCTGCGCGGCCGCGTTCGCCGCGGTCTACGACTGCCAGGTACCGGTGATCGCCGCGGTGCACGGCTTCTGCCTCGGCGGTGGCGTCGGGCTGGCCGGAAACGCGGACATCGTGATCGCGGCCGAGGACGCGGCGTTCGGGCTGCCCGAGGTGGACCGGGGCGCGCTGGGCGCGGCCACGCACCTGGCGCGGCTGGTGCCGCAGCCGCTGATGCGGGCCATGGTCTACACCTGCCGGACCGTCACCGCGCGGCAGCTGCTCGCCTTCGGCACCGTGCTCGAGGTGGTGCCGCGCGAGGAGCTGCGAGAGGCGGCACGCCGCCTGGCGGAGGAGATCGCGGCCAAGGACCCCCAGGTCATCCGGCTGGCCAAGCAGTCGCTGAACGGCATCGACCCGGTGGACGTGAAACGCTCCTACCGCTACGAGCAGGGGTTCACCTTCGAGCTGAACCTGGCCGGCGCGGGCGACCGCGCCCGCCAGGCTTTCGTGGACGGAAAAGGCACGTGACCCCCGAGGAGATCGTCGCGGAGCTGCGGGACGGGATGACGATCGGGATCGGCGGCTGGGGGTCGCGGCGCAAGCCGATGGCGCTGGTCCGCGCCATTCTGCACTCCCCGCTGAAGAACCTCACGATCGTGTCCTACGCCGGTCCCGACGTCGGGCTGCTGCTCGCCACCGGGCAGGCCAAGCGGGTGGTCACCGGTTTCGCGTCGCTGGATTCCGTCGCCCTGGAGCCGCACTTCCGGCGGGCCAGGCAGGACGGGACGGTCGAGCTGACCGAGCTCGACGAGGGCATGCTGCACTGGGGGCTGCTCGCCGCCGCGCACCGGCTGCCGTTCCTGCCGATCCGGGCCGGGCTGGGCTCCGGCGTGCTGGAGGTCAACCCGGAGCTGCGCACGATCCGGTCGCCCTACGGCGGTGGGGGGGAGGGTAACGGGGAGGCAGGCGATGGCGAAGAGCTGGTGGCCATGCCGGCGCTGCGGCTGGACGCCGCGCTGGTCCACATGAACCGGGCCGACGCCGCGGGCAACGGGCAGTACCTCGGCCCCGACCCGTACTTCGACGACCTGTTCTGCCTGGCGGCGGAGCGGGCCTACGTGTCCTGCGAGCGGATCGTGGCCGCCCTGGAGGGGCCGCCGCAGACCATGCTGCTCAACCGGGCCATGGTGCACGCCGTCGCGGAAACGCCGAACGGCGCCCACTTCACCAGCTGTGTCCCCGACTACGGCCGGGACGAGGCGTTCCAGGCCCGCTACGCCAAGGCCGCCGCCGGCCCGGAGGAATGGCAGCGGTTTACCGAGACGTACCTGAAGGGCGACGAGGCCGCCTACCAGAAGGCGGTCCACGCGTGAGTGCCGCAAGGGGGGTCCGGGGGGATGGGTCCCCCCGGGAAGAAGAGCGGGGGGGTTCGGAGGGGTCGTCCCCCCGGGCTAGCAGGGCCGAGGTGTGCGTGGTGGCCTGCGCCGAGGCGTGGCGCGGCGACGGCGCCATCCTGGCCAGCCCGATGGGCCTGATCCCGACCCTGGGTGCCCGGCTGGCCCGGCTCACGTTCGCGCCGGACCTGCTGCTGACCGACGGCGAGGCGTACCTCGTCGACGCTCAGGACAGGATCGAGGGCTGGCTGCCGTACGCCAAGGTGTTCACCATGCTCGCGGGGGGCAGGCGGCACGTGATGATGGGCGCGGCGCAGATCGACCGGTTCGGAAACCAGAACATCTCGGCCATCGGCGACTGGAAGCGCCCCAAGGCGCAGCTGCTCGGGGTCCGCGGCGCGCCGGGCAACACGGTGAACCACCCGGTCAGCTACTGGATCCCGCGGCACTCGCCGCGGGTGTTCGTCTCCCGTGTGGACATGGTCTGCGGCGTCGGCTACGACCGGGGGGCATGCGAGCTGCGGGTAGTGGTCACCAACCTGGCCGTGCTGGACTTCGGCGGGCCGGAGCGCACGATGCGGCTGCGTTCGGTCCACCCGGGCGTGGAGGCCGCCGACGTGGTGGGCGCCACCGGCTTCCCGCTCGCCGTCCCGGACCAGGTGCCGGTGACCCGGGCGCCGACGGCCGCCGAGCTCGACCTGATCCGCACCCGGCTCGACCCCGCCGGGGCGCGCGAGGCGGAATTGCGGTGATCCGCACCCCGCTGACCGAACTCCTCGGCATCAGGCACCCCATCGTGCAGGCCGCCATGGGCTACGTGTCCGGGCCGCGGCTGGCCGCGGCGACCTCCAACGCCGGGGGCCTCGGCCTGATCGCGTCGGCCACCATGAGCCTGGCCGAGCTGGAGAACGCGATCGACGAGACGGCCGGGCGGACCGCGGCGCCGTTCGGGGTGAACCTGCGGGCCGACGCGCCGGATGCCGCCGAACGCATCCGGCTCATCGCCGGCCGCCGCGTCCCCGTCGCCTCGTTCGCCCAGGCCCCGAAGCCGGAGCTGATCGCGGCGCTGAAGGACGCCGGGGTGGTCACGATCGCCTCGGTGGGCGCGCGCCGGCACGCGGAGAAGGTCGCCGCCTGGGGCATCGACGCGGTGATCGCGACCGGCAGCGAGGGCGGCGGGCACGTCGGCGCGGTGCCGACCAGCCTGCTGATCCGCCAGGTCGCGGCCGCGGTGGACATCCCGGTGATCGCGGCCGGCGGGTTCTTCGACGGCCGGGGCCTGGTCGCGGCGCTGGCCTGGGGCGCGGCCGGCATCGCGATGGGCACCCGGTTCCTGCTCACCAGCGACAGCCCGGTGCCCGATGCGGTCAAGCAGGTCTACCTGGCGGCCGGCCTGGACGGCACGGTGGTGACCCGCCGGGTCGACGGCGTGCCGCACCGCGTGCTGCGCACGACGATGGTCGACCACCTAGTAGGGGGCGGGGCGGGGATGCGGACGGCCATGCTCAGGGGGCCGCGGCGGGCGGCGGCGCTGGTGCGGGCGGCCCGCAACGCGGCCATGTTCCGCGCCGCGGGCGGGCTGAGCTGGCGGGAGATGATCCACCAGGGCCAGGTCATGCACCGGGACACCGAGCTGACCTGGGGTCAGGTGCTGATGGCCGCGAACACCCCGGTGCTGCTGCGCGCGGCCATGGTGGACGGCCGCCCCGACCTCGGGCTGATGTCCTCCGGCCAGGTGACCGGCCTGATCGGCGACCTGCCGTCGTGCGCGGAGCTGATCGAGACGATCATGACCGAGGCCGGCGACTGCCTGGACCGGCTCGAGGGGCTCAGGAAGGCGTGACCGCAGTCCGTTCGGTATCAAAGATTGTCGAGCCGAACGGGCGGGCGGTCAGCATCGCTCGATGATGGTCACGTTCGCCTGGCCGCCGCCCTCGCACATGGTAAGCAGGCCGTAGCGGCCGCCGGTGCGCTGCAGGGCGTGGACCAGGGTGGTGAGCAGCCGCGCGCCGGTGGCGCCGAGCGGGTGGCCGAGCGCGATCGCCCCGCCGGTCACGTTGACCCGGGCCAGGTCCGCGCCGGTCTCGCGCTGCCAGGCCAGCACCACCGAGGCGAACGCCTCGTTGATCTCGATCAGGTCGATCTCGTTGACGGTCATCCCGGCCTTGTGCAGGGCGTAGGCGGTCGCCGGGATCGGCGCGGTGAGCATCAGCACCGGGTCGTCGCCGCGGGCGGACAGGTGGCAGATCCGGGCTTTCGGCGTCAGGCCGTGCTCGCGGACCGCGCGGCCGGAGGCGATCAGCAGCGCCGCCGCGCCGTCGGAGATCTGGCTGGCCAGCGCGGCGGTGATGCGGCCGCCTTCGCGCAGCGGCTTGAGCGCGGCCATCTTCTCCAGGGTGGTGTCGCGGCGGGGGCCTTCGTCCCGGGTCACGTTCCCGTACGGCACGATCTCGGCGCCGAACGCCCCGTCGTCGATGGCCTGGGCCGCCCGCTGGTGGCTGGCCAGCGCGTAGCGCTCCATCTCGGCGCGGCCGATCCCCCACTTCTCCGCGATCAGGCCCGCCGCCCGGAACTGGGAGATCTCCTCGGCGCCGTACCTTTCCCGCCAGCCAGTCGAGCCGCTGAACGGGTCTTCTGGTCCCATTGCCGACCCGATCGGGACCATGCTCATGTTCTGCACGCCGCCCGCCACCACCAGGTCGGCGGTGCCGCTGAGCACCGCCTGGGCGGCGAAGTGCACCGCCTGCTGCGACGAGCCGCACTGCCGGTCCACGGTGACGCCGGGCACCGCCTCGGGCAGGCCCGCCGCGAGCCAGGCCGTGCGCGCGATGTCGCCCGCCTGCGGGCCGACCGTGTCCACGCAGCCGAACACCACGTCGTCGACTTTTGACGGGTCGGCCTCGGTCCGGGCCAGCAGGTGCTTGATGACGTGCGCGCCGAGATCGGCGGGGTGCGCGGCGGCCAGCCCGCCGCCACGGCGGGTGACCGGGGTACGCACGGCGTCCACGATGTAGGCCTCGGTCATCGACGCCTCCCCAGGTTATACTGGTAGAACGTGTTCTAGTTTAGGGGACCTCCATGCGGATCGCCTACACGGCCGAGCAGGAAGAGCTGCGACGCGAGCTGCGGGCGTACTTCGGCGGGCTGATGACGCCGGAGGTGCGCGCGGCGCTGGCCGCCGGGGACGACGACTACGGGAACGGGCAGGCGTACCGGGACGTGGTCCGGCAGCTCGGCCGCGACGGGTGGCTCGCGCTCGGCTGGCCGGCCGAGTACGGCGGGCGCGGCGGCACCATGCTCGACCAGCTCATCTTCACCGACGAGGCGGCGATCGCGCGGGTGCCGGTGCCGTTCCTGACCATCAACACGGTGGGGCCGACCATCATGCGGTTCGGCACGCCGGAACAGAAGGCCTTTTACCTGCCGAAGATCGCCGGGGGCGAGATCCACTTCTCGATCGGCTACTCCGAGCCGGAGGCCGGCACCGACCTGGCGTCTTTGCGGACGACGGCTCGTCGCGAGGGGGAGGAGTACGTGATCGACGGGCAGAAGATGTGGACCAGCCTGATCCAGTACGCCGACTACGTCTGGCTGGCGTGCCGGACCGATCCTTCGGCCGAGCGGCACAAGGGGCTGTCGGTCATCATAGTGCCCACCAGTGCGCCGGGCTTCTCCTGGACGCCGGTGCGCACGGTCGCGGGGGTGACGACTTCGGCCACGTACTACGCGGGGGTCCGGGTGCCGGTGTCGTCGCTGGTGGGCGAGGAGAACCGGGGCTGGCCGCTGATCACCAACCAGCTCAACCACGAGCGGGTGGCGCTGACCTCGGCGGCGCCGGTGATGTCCGCGCTGGCCGACGTGCGGGACTGGGCGGCGTCCGCCAGGCTGGCCAGTGCGGGCAAACCAGGCCAGCGGGTGATCGACGCGCAGTGGGTGCAGCTGAACCTGGCCCGGGTGCACGCCAAGGCGGAGTTCCTGAAGCTGATGAACTGGCGGGTGGCCGCCGGGGGGGTGGTGGGGCCGGCTGATGCGTCGGCCACCAAGGTGTTCGGTACCGAGTTCGCCGTCGAGGCCTACCGGCTGCTGATGGAGGTGCTCGGCGCCGGCGCCAGCGTGCGCTCCGGGTCGCCCGGCGAGGTGCTGGCCGGGCGGATCGAGCGGGCGCACCGGGCCGCGCTCATCCTGACCTTCGGCGGCGGCACCAACGAGGTGCAGCGCGACATCATCGCGGCCGCCGGGCTCGGGCTCTCGATAACGCGCCGCTAGGGAGGATGCTCGTGGACTTCACACTCAGCGAGGCGCAGGACGAGCTGGCCGGGCTGGCCAGGAAGATCCTGGCCGAACGGGAGGCGCCGTGGCCGGACCTGGCCGCGGCCGGGGTGCTCGCGGCCGGGCTGCCGCCGTCGCTGGACGGTTCGGGGCTGGGCCTGCTCGAGCAGTGCTCGGTGCTGGCCGAGATCGGGCGCGCGGTGTCGGACGTGCCGTATCTCGCCTCGATCGTGCTCGGGGCGGGGGCGCTGGCCCGGTTCGGCTCGGCGGCGCAGTGTTCGCGGTGGGCGGTCCCGGCGGGACAGGGCTCGGTGGTGCTCACTGCGGCGCTTTCCGAGGAGGACGGGGACGACCCGCGTCTTCCCTCGGCTCGCGCCGGACGGGCGGACGGGCGGTGGGTGCTGTCCGGCGTGAAGACCGCGGTACCGGCTGCCCCGTCGGCGGACCTGTTCCTGGTACCCGCCTCGTCGGCGAACGGGGTGATGGTGTTCCTGGTCTCATCGTCGGATGACGGGGTGCGGGTGGAGCCACAGCAGCTGACGGACTTCGCTCCGGCGGGCCGGGTGGCGCTCGAGGGGGTTGTGCTCGACGACGACCGGGTCCTAGGGGGCCCGGAGGTCGCGGGCTGGCTGGTGGCGCGGGGCACCGTGGGGCTGTGCGCGGCGCAGTCCGGCGTCATCGGGCGGGCGCTCGAGCTGACCGCGGAGTACGCGCGGAACCGGGTGCAGTTCGGCCGGCCGATCGGCTCGTTCCAGGCGGTGGCGCAGCGGCTGGCCGACGCCTACATCGACGTGGAGGCGGTCCGGCTCACCATGTGGCAGGCGGCCTGGCTGCTGAGCGCGGGCGAATCCGGACCGGCGGTGGACACCGCGGTCGCCACGGCCAAGTTCTGGGCCGCGGACGGCGGCCACCGGGTGGCGCACACCGCGGTCCACGTGCACGGCGGGCTGGGGATCGACATGTCCTACCCGGTGCACCGCTACTTCACCGCGGCCAAGCACTACGAGTTCGCGCTCGGCGGCGCCACCGCCCAGCTCCGCCGCATCGGCGCCGGCCTGGCCCGCACTGGTCTGCCCCGGGCCGGGCGCCAGCCCGTCCGGAGACCGGAAATGCTGTAGTGCCGACACGTCGGTCCCTTCCGTTGCCCTATTCCCGGCGCGGATCCTCCGCGGTCACAGACTAACGGGCCGATTCGGCCTAGGCTCTTGGCGTGGCTGCGATTGAGTTCGATGAACGAGACCTTGACGCCAGGGTGCCTGACCTTACCGCGGGCGGGGCATGGACCCGGGTGCGGCTCCGGTGGCGGCGGGACCCGCTGACCGGGGCCAGCGCCCGGATCCTGACCGGGGTGAAGCTCCAGCCCGAGACCCGCCCGGACCTGACCGACCTGACCGCGAAGCCGGCCTTCTGCCCGTTCGACAGCGAGCACCTGGACAAGGCCACGGTCCCGTTTCCCGCCGAGCTCACGGCCGAGGGCCGCATCCGGGTGGGCCAGGCGGTGGTGGTGCCCAACATCATGGCGTACGCCACCTACAGCGCGGTCGGCATCTATGACCCCGGGCGGCATTTCCTGGACCTGGACGAGCTGACGCCATCCCTGGTGGGAGACGCCCTGACCGCCATGGTCCGGCACGCCCACGCGGTGCGGCGGCTGGACCCGGCGGCGGCCTGGAGTTCGGTCAACGGCAACTACCTGCCGCCCGCGGGCTCCTCGCTGGTGCATCCCCACCTGCAGTCCGCGCACGACGCCTGCGGCCTGACCGGCCAGCGCCTGCTGGTCGAGCAGGCCGGGGCGTGGCAGGAGAGAACCGGATGGTCGTACTGGACGGACCTGGTCGAGCAGGAAGCCGGCGGCCCGCGGTGGATCGGCCGCATCGGCCGGGTGGCCTGGCTGACCCCGTTCGCGCCGACCGGGTTCCACGAAGTCTGGGGCGTGGTCGACGGGGTCGCCGACCTGACCGACCTGACCGAGCAGGACACCCAGGACCTGGGACAGGGACTGTCCCGGGTCCTGGGCGTCTACCGGGCCTGGAACCTGGCCTCGTTCAACTTCACCCTGATCGGCGGCGGCCCGCAGGCCCGCGAGCACGGACACCAGGTCGTGCTCAAGGTACTGAGCCGGTCCAACCCCGAGCCCGTCTACCGCAGCGACGCCACCTACTTCGAGCGACTGCTCGGCGAGGCGCTGATCGACCTGAGCCCGGAGGAGGTGGCGGAAGGAATCCGGGCCAGATTCTGACCGGCCCTGGGCGCCGGCCAGGGATCGGGGTGCCGGGCTTGGGGTCAGCGGATCAGGTCGGCGAGCTTTTCCAGGTGGGCCGGGTCGCAGTTGAGGGAGAACGTGGTGAGCACGGTCTGCTTCCAGCGCTGGATCTCGTCGGCGATCTTGGCCCAGGGGCCGACCAGGGCCACGTCCTCCACCAGCTTGGTGGGGACGGCCGCGATCGCGCTCTTCTTGTCCCCGGCCAGGTAGAAATCCTGGATCGTGCGGGCCTGCGCCTCGTAGCCCATCCGGGCGAAGACCTCGTAGTGAAAGTTGACGCCGCGAGCGCCCATCCCGCCGATATAAAGAGCAAGAGTAGGCCGAACGAAATCGGCCGCCCGTTCGGTGTCATCATCGACGATGATGGCCAGCGGACCGCCTACCACGTCGAACGTGTCGCGGGAATGGCGTGCGCCGGCGCGGGCAAAACCCTCGCCCAGGGCGGCGGCGTAGAAGTCGTTCATGGCCGGCGAGAAGAAGATGACGTTCCAGCCGTCGGCGATCTCGGCCGCGAGCGCCACGTTCTTGGGCCCCTCGGCGCCGAGGTAGATGGGGATCTCGGTCCGGTACGGATGCAGGATGGAGCGCAGCGGCTTGCCGAGGCCGGTGCTCCCTTGGCCGGCCGGCAGCGGCAGCTGGTAGTGCCTGCCGTCGTAGGTGACCGGCTCGGCGCGCGCGATGACCTTGCGGACGATGTCGATGTACTCCCGGGTGCGCTCCAGCGGGCGGGGGTACGGCTGGCCGTACCAGCCCTCGACCACCTGCGGGTTGCTGGTGCCGATGCCGAGCAGCACCCGCCCCTGGGTGAGGTGGTCCATCGTCATCGCCGTCATGGCCAGGGTGACCGGCGGCCGGGCGGAGAGCTGGGAGACCGCCGTGCCGAGCTGTATTCGTGAGGTGCGTGAGCCCCACCAGGCCAGCGGGGTCCAGGCGTCGCTGCCGTAGGCTTCGGCCGTCCAGACCTGGTCGATGCCGGTTCGTTCGGCCGCTTCGAAAAGAGCGGCGGCGCCGGGCGGGGGGCCGGAGCTCCAGTAGCCGGCCGAGACGGCGGTCCTCACCGCAGCCCGTTCAGCCGGTCGAGGGTCTCTTCTGTCTCCTGGATCAGGGCTTTCATCACGTCGGCCACCGGGCGGATCTCGGTCATGCGGCCTATTATCTGCCCGGCGGGCATCGGCACCACGTCCGGCTGCCCGGAGTGCATGAGCCGCTGGTGTGCCTCGCTGACCAGCAGGTTCTGCAGCGGCATGGGGAGCGGCTCGGGGGCGCCCTGTTGCTCCCAGGCGTCGGTCCAGCGGTTCTTGAGCAGGCGGGCGGGCTTGCCGCTGTAGATCCTGGACCGCACGGTGTCCGAGGACGTCGCCTCGAGCAGGGCCTGCTGGACGGCGGGGGCCGTGGAGAGCTGCTGGTATTCCCGGGTGACCAGCCAGGCCGAGCCCATCCAGGCCCCGGCGGCACCCAGCGCGAGCGCGGCCGCGACCTGGCGCCCGCAGCCGATGCCACCCGCGGCGAGCACCGGCGTGTCCGGTCCCACCGCGTCGACCACCTCGGGGACGAGGACCATGCTGGCGATCTCGCCGGTGTGGCCGCCTGCCTCGTAGCCCTGGGCGACCACGATGTCCACGCCGTCGGCGACCTGCCTGCGGGCGTGCTCGGGCTTGCCGGCCAGCGCCGCGACCAGCATGCCGCGGGCGTGCGCGCTTTCGATCACGTCGGGCGGCGGCGGGCCGAGCGCGTTGGCGATCAGCCGCGCCGGGTGGGCCAGTGCCACCTCGACGTGCTGGCGGGCGACCGAGTGCAGCCAGCCGAGGACGCCATCGGCGGCCTGCGCGTCGCCGGGCAGCGGCGGTACCCCGAGCTTGAGCAGCGTCTGCTCGACGAAGTCCTTGTGGTCTTGCGGGATCAGCTGGCTCAGGTCGCGGGCGGCGCCCTCGGCGGGGACCTTGGCGGGCATGACCACGTCGATGCCGTACGGGCGGCCGCCGGTGCTGCGGTCCATCCAGTCCAGGACCTTGTCCAGCTCCGCGGGGTCGTTGAAGCGGACGCAGCCGAGCACGCCGAGCCCGCCGGCCCGGCTGACCGCGGCCGCGACGTGCTCGGACGGGGTGAAGCCGACGATGGGGTGCTCGATACCCAGCAGGTCACACAGGGGGGTGCGCGCGGTCATGGGGCGCTCTGCGCCGGAGCCGGAGTGGCGGGGGGATGTTCGGCGACGTACTGACGCGCCCAGCCGTAGTCGGCCTTGCCGGATACGGTACGGCCGATGGAATCGGCGAACCAGACGGCGCGCGGCACCTTGTAACCGGCGAGCTGGCCGCGCACGTGAGCCTCCAGCGCGGCCACATCCGCGGTGGCACCGGGGCGAAGCTGGACCAGCGCGGCCACGCGCTGGCCGAGGCGGTCGTCGGGCACGCCGAGGACCAGCGAGTCGAATACGTCTGGATGAGACTTGAGCGCGCCTTCGACCTCTTCGGGAAAGACCTTCTCGCCACCGGTGTTCACGCACGTGTTGCCGCGCCCGAGGAGGGTTATCGTGCCATCCTCCTCGACCCGCGCCCAGTCGCCGGGCACCGCGTAACGCTTGCCGTTCACCTCCGTGAACATCTCCGCGGTCTTGACCGGGTCCTTGTAGTAGCCGAGCGGGATGTGCCCGCCGCGCGCCAGCTTGCCGGTCTCCCCCGGCCCGCATACGCCGCCGGCTTCGTCGATCACGATGACGTCTGGTCCGGCCGTGACCGTGGGGCCGCCCCGGTGCTCATCATCCGCGCTGACGAACGTGATGCCGGCGAAGCCGGTCTCGGTCGACCCGATCGCCTCGCTGATGAACACGTTGGGCAGCGCCTTCGTGCACGCGTCCTTGACCGCGGGCGAGAACAGCGCGGCCGTGGAGTTGAGGGAGATCAGCGAGGACGTGTCATAGTCCCCCGCGGCCAGCGCCTCCATCAACGGCCTGGCCATCGCGTCGCCGATGACCGACAGCACGTTGACCCTGTGCCGCTGCACCGCGGCCCAGACCGCGTCCGGATCGAACTTCGGCAAGATCACGGCCGTGTCCCCGGCGAACAGGCAGCCCAGCGTGGCCACCATGGCGGCGCCGTGGATGAGCGGCGCGGGAGCCATCCGGACCATGCCGTCACCCTCGGCGCCCTTGCGGGACTGCGCCCACTCGTCTTCCAGCACCTCGCCGGTGATGAAGTCGATGCCGCCAGCGAGCGTGCGCCAGATGTCCTCGTGACGCCACATGACGCCCTTGGGATGCCCGGTGGTGCCGCCGGTGTAGATGATGTAGATGTCGTCGGGGCTGCGCGGGCCGAAGTCACGTGCTCCCGAGGCGGCCGATACCGCCTCGTCGAGGTTTCCGTTTCCGTCGATCGCCACGCGAGGCAGCCCGGACAGCACCACGGCGTCCACGACCGCGGCCAGGTCATGATCGTGGACGAGAGCTGACAGGTCGGCGTCCCGCAGGTGGTACGCCAGTTCGCCGCTCAGGTACCGGTAGTTGATGTTGATGGCGACGGCGCGGAGCTTGATGATGGCGAGCAGTGTCTCCACGGCTGCGATGGAGTTGCGGGCATAGAGGCCGACGTGGTCGCCGGGACCGGCTCCCTGCGCGGCCAGGTGGTGGGCCAGGCGGTTGGCCTCGTCCTCGAGTCCGCGGTAGGTGAGCTCGCGGTCGCCGCAGATCAGCGCGACCCGCTCAGGGAAGCTGTCGGCGGCATGCTCGAACAGGTCGGCCATGTTCAGTGCCATGGGAACGAAACTAGAACGTGTTACTGTTTTGGGCAAGCCTTTCCGCGCGCCTGAGATGAGGGAAATCGCCGCCGATGGGTGTTACTGGTGAGGAGCCGCCGCACGCGCTGATCGAGCGGCGGGGGCACGTGCTGATCGTCACGATGAACCGGCCGCAGGCCCGCAACGCGCTGAGCGGGCCGATGATGGCGCTGATGCGGCAGGCCTGGGACATGACCGACAGCGACCCCGGCATCCGGGTCTGCGTGCTGACCGGGGCGGGCGGCGCGTTCTGCGCCGGCGCGGACCTCAAGGCGATGACCTCCGACCATCCGGGGGCCCGTCTCGGCGAGCTGGACCTGTCGGTGATCGAGCCGCTGCTCAAGGGGCGCCGGCTGACCAAGCCGCTGATCGCCGCGGTGGAGGGCCCGGCCATCGCGGGCGGCACCGAGATCCTGCAGGCGTGTGACATCAGGGTGGCCGGGGAAGGAGCGCGGTTCGGGGTCTCCGAGGCGCGCTGGGGGCTGTTCCCGCTGGGCGGGTCGGCGGTCCGGCTGCCCCGCCAGATCCCGTACACGGTGGCGGCCGACCTGCTGCTCACCGGGCGGCACATCACCGCGGCCGAGGCGCTGTCCATCGGGCTCATCGGGCACGTGGTGCCGGACGGGCAGGCCCTTGAGCGGGCGCTGTCGATCGCGGACATGATCGCGGCCAACGGGCCGGTGGCGGTGCGCGCGATCCTGCGGGTCATCCGGGAGACCGAGGGCATGGCGGAGAACGACGCGTTCGCGCTCGAGGCCAAGGTGGGCATGGCCGTGTTCGCCAGCGAGGACGCTCGGGAGGGGCCGCGCGCCTTCGCCGAGAAGCGACGGCCGGAGTTCCGCGACCGCTGAACGGCCGGGTGATCTGGGACGCCGCCACCGGCCAGGTCCGGGCCCTGATGCGGCTCGACGACGACGACGATGCCTGCGCGTGGCTCGGCGCTCACTCGCTTGCTGTCGGCGGCCCGGCAGGCCTGTACCTGTTCGACTTCGTCACAGGTACAGCCTCTGGCCAGGGATGACGGGCCCGGTGAACGAACGTCTG
>Ga0335069_10003714_pt1 | contig 22933 bp, 18 predicted proteins | sample Lox_Sample_11_FD_206714 | JGI IMG/M metagenome (GOLD analysis project Ga0335069, IMG submission 206714) | Soil microbial communities from Loxahatchee National Wildlife Refuge, Florida, United States - Lox_Sample_1.1 | ecosystem: Environmental > Terrestrial > Soil > Wetlands | place: USA... | reverse complement strand
CCTTGAGCTCACCGCTCTGATAATCGACGTAGAAATGGCCCTGGCCGGGGCCGTCGATGCCATAGGCCCAGTGCAGGCCGGTGTTGAACCATTGCGGCGAGTTCGGCGCCACCATCTGCATCGCCAGCATGTAGCGGTGCTCGTCGAAGAAGGCCTGCGCGTCGGCTTCGCTCGAGAAATAGCCGCCCTTCCAGCCCCAATAGGTCCAGGTGCCGGCGAGCCGGTCAAAAACCTGCTTGGACGATTTTTCGCCGACGATGCGCTCGGCTTCCGGCAGTTCGGCGAGCGCCGCCGCATCGGGAACGCTGCGCCACAGCCATGACGGGACGGAATTCTCCTCGACCTTCTTCAGGCGCGAGGGCACGCCGGCTTTGCGGAAATACTTCTGCGCCAGCACGTCGGAGGCGACCTGCGACCAGTGCTCCGGCACTTCGACATTGTCGGCATGAAACACCACCGAGCCGTCCGGATTCTTGATCTCGCTCGTGGTCAGCCGGAACGAAATGTCTGCGTAGGGTGACTGTCCCTCTTTGGTGAAGCGCCGTTCAATCCGCATTTTCTGCCCCTTTAATTCGCATTTTTCTCTACATCGGTGACCGGCGGGATCACCCGCTTAATATAGGTCGCCGACAGCTTCCCCGCGACGCGACAGACGACGTTCTGCCGCGCCGGCTCCTCACCCTGATCTCTGTTTCGCCACCCACGCTGCCCGGCTAGGCGAGCAATTTTTTGCAGTCTCGTTCAGTGTCTTGGGGCCGGTCTTGCTGCGACCGGCCGTTTCCCCGTCGGATCGTCCAGGCGCCTTTTAGGGTCAGCAAATCCCGCACGCGCTTGTGGCGCGTGGAGCGTTCCGCAGACCCTTTTTTGGGGAGCCCGGCCAACTTCCGTACTCGCGCGCCGAACTTTTCAAAGCTAGGTCAGACCGGCGCCACACGTCAAGACTTAGTACGAAAATCTGAATCAACCACTAAATATGGGGATAGTGGGGACGAATCTGGCGGGGAGGAGCCAAGTATCAGAGATTCGAAGGGAATCCGGAAGGGCCCGCGGTGACCTGTCACCGTTTTTCACGCCGAAAGCGGCAGCCGGAACGCCTCGTCCACACGCGCAGCGCTCGTGGAACCGGCGATCACGGCCGGCCGCGAGACGACGTGCGAAGAGGGAAGTCACGCGCCTGTCACGCAATGGCGCGGGTTTGCACCCGATTCTGAGTGAGAACACCTGTGGAATCGGTATTTTCCTCATCTCCATCGCCGAGCCCCGGCCGCAAGCTATTGGACCAACTCAGAGAATCGGGACGGCTTTGTTAGATCGCCAAAGCCTGCCGGTCCGCGCCGCTGTTTTCGCCGACGGCGATCACAGGCTTAAGACAAAGCGCATGCCGGACCCGGCTACTTTTCTGTTAACCTTAAGGAAGTCTTAATCTTATCAGAAGCTTGGCGCTGCTTGACGGGGCATTAGGGTCCGCCAATAACCTTTTGTTAATGAGTGGGTGGTGGGTGGTTCAGCGTGCGATCCGCGCAGGGCGCATCTTTGTATGCGTTTCCCTGTTGGCGAGCTGTTCGGCGGCGCTCAACACTCCAATCAATACGCCGATGAGCGCCGACCCTCGGCAGGTCGAGGCGCAGCTCAACAGCGACGTTCCAACCAATTACGACGACATGGTCGTGGCGCTGTCGTTCTCCGGCGGCGGAACCCGCGCGGCGGCGTTCTCTTATGGCGTGCTGCAGGGCTTCGAGCAGACGCGGGTGCCGACCCGCTCGGGCCCGGTGTCGCTTCTCGACCGGCTCGACTTTTTGTCCGGCGTGTCCGGGGGCTCGATCCTTGCCGCCTATTACGGGCTGAAAGGGCGCGAGGGCTACGCCGATTTCAAAGAGCGCTTCCTGCTGGCGAACGCCGAAGAAAATCTGCAGACCGACCTCAGCCTCCTCAATATCGCGCGCGGCCTTGAAGGCGGCGTCAACGGCCAGAACACCTTCGTGCCATGGCTCGACGCGCATCTTTATAACCACGCCACCTTCCGCGACCTGTTCCGCCGCCAGCATCCGCGCGTTTGGATCAATGCCTCCGACATCTTCAATCGCACCGCCTTCATTTTCGCGCCGGTGACGTTCAGTGCGCTGTGCAGCGATCTGTCGACCTATCCGGTGTCGATGGCGGTTGCATCGTCCGCCGCGGTGCCGGTCGTGTTCTCGCCGATCGTCATCCAGAATTTTCCCGGCGGCTGCCCGATCGGCCTGCCGGATTGGGTGCGCCGCGTGCGCAGCAATCCGGGCGCCCCGCCGCTGATGAAGGCCTATGCCGACGCGCTCGAGCGCTACCGCGACGGCCAGGTCAAATACGTCAAGCTGCTCGACGGCGGCCTGGTCGACAATTTCGGCTTGGCCGGCTTCACCATCGCGCGACTCGCGTCGTCGACGCCCGACGGTCCGCTGGCGCCGCAAGAGGCGGTGAGGTTGCGACGCTTCCTGTTCCTGGTCGTCGATTCCGGCCGTGATCCGTCGGGCAAATGGGCGCAGACCATTCCGGGTCCCTCGGGCATCGACCTGATCATGGCGACGTCGGACACCGCGACCCAATCCGGCGCCATCGGCAGCTATTCGGCCTTCGACGCGACCATGAACGCGTGGCGCAATCAATTGGTGGCCTGGCGCTGCGCGCTCCCGGAAGCGGATCGGCGCAGGCTCGGCGCGGGACCCGGATGGAATTGCCATGACGTGCAATTCTTCATCGGCCACATCTCCTTCGACGAATTGGGGCCGGAGCGGCGCGCGGCGCTCAATCAGGTCGAAACGCGGCTGCGGCTGCCGGCCGATCAGGTCGAAATGCTGATTTCGGCCGGGCGCGATGCGCTTGCCATCAATCCGAAATTCCGCGCTTTTCTCACCTCGCTCGGCCGCACGCCGCCGTCGCCGATCGAGCGCCCGCCGGCGCAGCCACGTCTGCCGCTGCCGCCGCCGGGGAGTGCCCCGGGCGCGCCGGTCTCGGCGCTGCCCGTGCCGCAACAGGCGAGGGCGGATTGATGCATCCTTCCCCGCTGTCGCGGGGCAGGATTGTTCTTACCCCGCTTGATTCTACGCTCACGCAAGCGTTGAATTCTTAGCCTGGGTCCAAATCGGTAAGCGACAATACCGACGGGGCCGGCGGGAGGAAAAATCATGGACGACATTCAACGGCGCGCCTTCATGAAGGGCGCGGCATTCGGCGCGCTCGCGTTTACGGTGGGCGGCGCCGAAGTGATGCTGACGCCGCGCCAGGCGCATGCGCAAAACGTTCCGCTCAAGACACTGAACGCCGATCAGGCGGCAACGCTCGACGCCATGGGCGAGGCGCTGGTGCCCGGCGCCAAGACGGCCGGCATCACCAATTTCGTCGATCAGCAGATCTCGATCCCGGCGGAAGAGGCGCTGCTCGAAGCCCGCATCATGAATGTGCGGCCGCCTTACGCCAATTTCTATCGCGCCGCGCTCGGCGCCATTGATGGCGCGAGCGCCGCCAAGTTCGATGGCCGCGGCTTCGCCAAGCTCACCGCCGCCGAGCAGCACGACTTTGTCGATCTGATGCGGCAGAACAAGCTCGACAATTGGAAGGGTCCGCCATCGCCCTTTGTCTATTTCCTGCTGCGCACCGACGCCGTCGATGTCGTCTACGGCACCATGGACGGCTACGCCCATCTCGGCGTGCCTTATCAGGCGCATATCGCGCCGAAGACCAGCTGGTGAGGAGCGCGCGTCATGACAACAAATGAAAAAGTTGACGTCGTCATTGTCGGCGCCGGCGCGTCCGGCTCGGTCTTCGCCGCGGTGCTGGCCAAGGCCGGCAAGAAAGTGGTGATGCTGGAATCCGGGCCCGACTGGCAGCTCTCCGATCTGATCAGTTCGGATTTCTGGGGCCGCCGCGTGAAGCCCGCCGGCCCGCCGTTCCTGCTCGAAGGCAAGAACCCTTACGGCTATGTCTATCAGGCCGGCTGGGGCGTCGGCGGCGCGGCGCTGCATTATTTCGCGAACTTCCCGCGCCTGATGCCCAATGACTTCAAGGTGAAGAGCACGCACGGCAAAGGTCTCGACTGGCCGATCGACTATGCCGACGTCGCGCCGTATTGGGACAAGGTCGCCGACGATGTCGGCGTCTCCGGCGACGCCCAGGCGGAAGAAGTCTGGCGGCCGGCCGGCAAGCCCTATCCGATGCCGCCGATGAAGACATTTCCTGGCGGCGACGCCTGGAAGAAAGGCTTCGAAGCAAACGGCATGCGGCTCACGCCCGCCGCCGTCGGCATCAATTCGACAGAATACAAGGGCCGGCCGGCCTGCATCTATGACGGCTGGTGCCATGTCGGCTGCCCGATCGGCGCGCTTTCCAACCCGCACGTGACTTATCTCGGTGACGCCCGGAAAGCCGGTGCCGAGGTGAGGGCGCATGCGACGGTGACGCGCGTGCTGATGAGCGCCGACGGCAGCAAGGCGACCGGCGTCGAATATTACGATGCCAAGAAGGAGAAGCAGGTGCAGGAGGCGAGTGTCGTCGTGCTCGCGGCCTGGTCGGCGCAGAACCCGCGCATCATGCTCAATTCGGCGGGCGGCAAGCACGCCAACGGCCTCGCCAATTCAAGCGGGTTTCTCGGCAAATACCTCACCGCGCATTTTGCGTCCGGCACCTCGGCGATGTTCGACGAGGATCTGCAGCCCTATATGGGCACGATCGCCGCGCAGTATTTCTCTTACGATCTCTACGACAAGAACGCGCACAAGGCCAAAGGCGCGTTCGGCTCGACCTTCATGGTGGCCGGCTCCGCCCAACGCTATAGCGCGCTCGGCGGCGTCGCCAATGCGCGGCTCGATCTGTTCGGCGCCGATCTCGCCGCCTTCATGAAGCGTGCTGCGCGCGGCTATACTCGGCTCAACGCCTTTGCCGAGGAAATGCCGCAGCTCGACAATCGCGTCGAGCTCGCCAGCGACAAGGACGAGTTCGGCATGCCGCTTGGCAAGATCACCCATAGCTTCAACGAGGAGGCGGTGGCGCTGTTCAATGCCAATTTCGACAAGGGCCTCGAGATCGCCAAAGCGACCGGCGCCAAGGACGTCTGGTCGAACAAGGGCCCGATGCCGACCATCCATTTGATGGGCGGCACCATCATGGGCAAAAGCGCCGCGGACTCGGTGACCAACAGCTACGGCCAGACCCACGAGATCGGCAATCTCTGGGTCGCCGGCCCCGGCATCTTCCCGACCAGCGGCGCGCCGAATCCGACCTACACGATCCTGGCGCTGTCGCTGCGCGGGGCGGAGAACCTGGCGCAGAACTTTGGGACGGTGGCGGGGTAATTAAAGACCTACTCAGCCGCCGCTTTGGCATGTCCCAGGCGGCGGTTGAGAGACTTCAGCAGATCCTCAGCCGCTTCCGCGATGACAGTCCCGGGCGGGAAGATGGCCTCCGCGCCTGCCGCCTTGAGCGCCGCATAATCCTGCGGCGGCACGACGCCGCCGACCACGATCATGATGTCGCCGCGGCCCTGCTTTTCGAGCTCGCGCTTGAGCTCCGGCACCAGCGTCAGATGCGCGGCGGCGAGCGACGACACGCCGAGAATATGCACGTCGTTCTCGACCGCCTGGCGTGCCGCTTCCGAAGGCGTCGCAAACAGCGCGCCGATATCGACGTCGAAGCCGAGATCGGCAAAAGCCGACGCGATCACTTTCTGGCCGCGGTCGTGGCCGTCCTGGCCGATCTTGGCGACCAGGATGCGCGGGCGGCGCCCTTCATTGTCTTCGAATTCGCTGACGAGTTTTTGCACCCGTTCGACGGCGCCGGTCATGCCGACCTCCTGCTTATAGACGCCGGAAATAGCTTTGATCTCCGCCTGGTGCCTGCCAAAGACTTTTTCCAGCGCCATGGAAATCTCGCCGACCGTGGCCTTGGCGCGGGCGGCGTCGATCGCCAGCCCGAGAAGATTGCCGTTGCCGCCCGCGGCATTGCGCGTGAGCGTCTCGAGCGCGTCGGCGAGCGCCTTGGGGTCGCGCTCGTGCTTCAATCGCCCAAGCTTGTCGATCTGCAGCTGGCGGACCGCGGCATTGTCGACCTTGAGCACGTCGATCGGCGCTTCATCGGCCGGCCGGTATTTATTGACGCCGATCACGGCCTGGCTGCCGGAATCGATGCGCGCTTGCGTGCGCGCGGCGGCTTCCTCGATGCGCAGCTTCGGCAGGCCGGCCTCGATGGCGCGCGTCATGCCGCCGAGCTGCTCGACCTCCTGAATATGGCCCCAGGTTTTTACGGCAAGATCGTGGGTGAGCTTCTCGACATAGAACGAGCCGCCCCACGGATCGATCATGCGTGTCGTGCCGCTCTCTTGCTGCAGCACGATCTGGGTGTTGCGGGCGATGCGGGCGGAGAAGTCGGTCGGCAGCGCGAGCGCTTCGTCGAGCGCGTTGGTGTGCAGCGATTGCGTGGCGCCTTGCGTTGCCGCCATGGCCTCGATCGTCGTGCGCGTGACATTGTTGAACACGTCCTGCGCGGTGAGCGACCAGCCCGACGTCTGGCAATGCGTGCGCAGCGACAGCGAGCGCGTGTCCTTCGGGTCGAACTGCTTCATCAGCTTCGCCCACAGCACGCGGGCGGCGCGGAGCTTGGCGATCTCCATGAAGTAATTCATGCCGATGCCGAAGAAGAACGACAGCCGCGGCGCGAAGCGATCGATGCCGAGGCCGGCCGCCATGCCGGCGCGGACATATTCGACGCCGTCGGCGAGCGTATAGGCGAGCTCGAGATCCGCCGTCGCCCCGGCTTCCTGCATGTGATAGCCGGAGATCGAGATCGAATTGAATTTCGGCATATGCGCCGAAGTATAGGCGAAGATGTCCGAGATGATGCGCAGCGACGGCTTCGGCGGATAGATATAGGTGTTGCGCACCATGAATTCTTTGAGGATGTCGTTCTGGATGGTGCCGGCGAGCTTTTCCGGCGGCACGCCTTGCTCCTCGGCGGCAACGATATAGAGCGCCAGCACCGGAAGCACCGCGCCGTTCATGGTCATCGACACCGACATCTGGTCGAGCGGAATGCCGGCGAACAGCGTGCGCATGTCGTAGATCGAATCGATGGCGACGCCCGCCATGCCGACATCGCCGGACACGCGCGGATGATCGGAGTCGTAGCCGCGATGGGTGGCGAGGTCGAAGGCGATGGACAGGCCTTTCTGCCCGGCCGCGAGATTGCGCCGGTAGAAGGCGTTGGAATCTTCCGCCGTGGAGAAGCCGGCATATTGCCGGATGGTCCAGGGCTGGGTCACATACATGGTCGGGTAGGGCCCGCGCAGAAAAGGCGCGATGCCGGGATAGCTGTCGAGCGCCTCGACGCCTCTGAGATCGGCCGCGCCGTAGGTGCCCTTGACCGCAATGTCTTCGGGCGTCTGCCACGGTTGACTGGACAATGGCGTGCCGGCTGACGCCGGCGCCGCAGCGGCTTCCGCAAAAGCAAGTTTCGTGAAATCCGGGATTTGGCTCATCGTCTCACCTGAACCGGCGCGACAATATTATCACGCAGCGCAGCACAAAGCACGCAAGCAAGTCATCAGAAAAGACATTGCAAAGCGCTTTTCCGGCCGCAGACGGGCCATTGTTCCGGCCCGCTGCGACCACGTTCATACGCATGCTGGCGGCAGTCTCGCCCGCGTGTCTTGCCCGCCCTTCCTGCCTCCCGGTCCCGCCTTGCAAGATCCTGAGCCAGTTCGGCCAACCAAGAGCGCCGCGTCGCAATGGGCGGCGCTGGTCCCTTTCATTGCCGCAGAGGCGCGGCTGGCGCGCTGGGCGGCGCAGCGTCCGGCGGCCACCTTTGTCTACGAGTTCGTTCGCTTCGGCGTGAAGCAGGCCTGGGCCTGCCTGTTCGGCGGCATGATGGTCGCCCTGATCGTCGCGACCTATCTCTGGTACCCGCACGGCTCGCTTCTTGCGCGCTATGACTTTCTGTTTGTCATGGCGTTGGCAATCCAGGCCGGCATGCTCCTCTTCAAGCTCGAAACGTTCGACGAGGCCAAGGTCATTTTCATCTATCACGTGGTCGGCACAATCATGGAAGTGTTCAAGACCGGCATCGGCTCCTGGACCTATCCCGAGCCGAGCATCTTTCACATTGCCGGCGTGCCGCTGTTCTCGGGCTTCATGTATGCCTCGATCGGCAGCTACATCGCGCGCAGCTGGCGCTTGTTCGATTTCCGTTTCACGCACCATCCGCCGCTGTGGACGGTCTACCTTCTGGCGCTGGCGGTCTATGCCAATTTCTACGCCCATCACTACATGCCCGACCTTCGCATCGTCTTGTTCGGCGCGGCGGCTGTCTTGTTCGGCCGGACCTGGATCCATTATCGCATCCACACAGCCTATCGCCGTATGCCGTTCTTGCTCGGCCTGTTTCTGGTCGCTTTCTTTATTTGGGTCGCCGAGAACGTCGGCACGAGCACGAGGACTTGGTCCTATCCGCACCAGATCGGCCTGGTGTCGCTAGGCAAGCTCGGCGCCTGGTTTCTGCTCTTGCTGATCAGCTACGCCTTGGTGACGATCGTCAATCGGCCGCTGAAGCTCGAACGGCGGAACACGGCGGCGAAGCTTCAGCCCGCCAGCGTCTGATAGGCGGCCTGCAGCACCTCGAACATGTCGGCGCCGGCATAAATGAAAGTGCCGACGCCTGCGGCTTTGAGCGCATCCTGATCGGGTGGCCGCCCGGCCAGATAAAGATGTTTGACCAGCGGCGCGACAGCTTTTGCCGCGGCGTCGGCTTCGCGGGCATACACCTCATCCGACGAGCACAGGCAGGCCAGCGCCGCGCCCGAGGCTTTCAACGCTGCCGCCATCTCGTCGAGGCCGGCAAAGCCGTCATTGCTCACGGCCTCGATGCCACCGGCTTCAAAGAAGCTCTTGGCGAAGGTCGCGCGCGTGGTGAACTCGCTGAGCTTGCCCAAATTGGCCAGGAAAATTTTCGGTCGCGCGCCGGTCTTGGCGAGGATCGCATCGGAACGATCGCGCAGGGCTTCGAACGGCTCGGCAAGTCTGATGCGCGGCAGCGGCTCGGCCGTCAGAGCACCTGCCGGCGCCGCGCTGGTTTCCTTGGTCGTCACCCGCGGCGCGACGTCGAGCACCGCGGGCCTGGTCTCGTGAATATCCGGAAATGCATTGGTGCCGGTCAGCACATCCTTGCCGCGCGCTGTAGACTTGCGTCGTTCGGCAAGCACGGCAGCAGCATTTTTCTGCACCAGGCCGCTTTCCAGCGCCGTCCAGACGCCGCCGGCCTTTTCGATCTCTTGAAATTGCGACCAGGCGGCGCTGCAGAGCTGCTCCGTCAGCGCTTCGAGGGCGCCGGAGCCCGCGGCCGGATCGGCGACGCGGGCGAGATTGGATTCTTCCAGCAGCAGAAGCTGCGTGTTGCGCGCGGCGCGGCGGGCAAACGCATCTGGCAAGCCGAGCGGCGCCGTATGCGGCAGCATGGTGATGGCGTCGGCGCCGCCGAGTCCCGCCGCCGTCACCGCGATCGCATTGCGCAACATGTTCACGTAAGGATCGCGACGCGTCATCATGCGCCACGCCGTCTCCGCCGTGACCATGGCGGGCTTCGGTGTCAGCCCGCAGGCCGCTTCGACACGAGCCCAGAGTTTCCGCGCCGCGCGGAATTTCGCCATGGTCAGGAATTGATCGGCATCGGCCGAGAGCCGGAAATAGATCGTGTCGCGCGCCGCGGCGAGCGGCATGCCGTCGGCCTCGAGCGCGCGCAAATAAGCCACCGCGCTCGCCAGCGCAAACGCGAGCTCCTGCGCCTCCGAGCCGCCGGCGTTGTGAATGACACGGCCGTCGGCCACGGCGAAGGGACCGCGAAAGCCCGCCGCTGCGAACTCCGCAACCATGTTCGCGAATTGCGGCGCCATATTCTCCCAGCGCAGCGGATTGGTGCCGTTGGCGGCGAAGCCGCCGATCGGATTGAGACTGAAACGGATATCCACCGAAGCTGGCGCGATGCCGCGACTGCGCACCAGGGCAGCAAGATCGTTGCCAATGCGCCGCGACGCCGGGCCGACATTGAGGTCAAGCGCAATGCCGGCGGTCAGATCGATACCGTCGAGCACGCGCACAAGCACCTCTGCCGTCGGCTCAAGCCCAAAGCCATTGGCGCTGATCGAGTCGGAAAAGATTAGAATGAGCCCAGTGGCACCGTTTTGCAGATCCACCAGAGCCTGCGCATTGGCGACCGCCGGATCGGGATGATCGACGCGTTGCAGGATGGTCCAGGGCCGGCTCGGGGCGCGGCCGGCGATGGCATTCGCCGCCTGATCACGCGCATAGAGCGGCTCGATGGTCAGGCCGTCATAGGTCTTGCTCTCGAGCCGCGCGAACGGCGCGCCTTTGAGCACGGCGTCGACCAGCTTGCGCCAGTCGGCTTCGGTCGCGGCCGCGAAATCCTTCGGAGAAAGAGGTTCAGACGACGTCATCGGCTCAAAATGCCATTTCCGGGGAAACTGGCCAATATGGACATATGTGCAAGCTCCGTGCCGGGGCAGGGGCTACGGCAAACGCTCGATGCCGGCGGTATCGAGGCGCGCCAGCGCATCGCGGATGCGGGTGCCGGCGATGACGCGGTCGGGTGCGATCTCGGCGAGCGGCACCAGCACAAAGGCGCGCTCGAACATGCGCGGATGCGGCAGGGTCAGTTCCTTGGTGTCGAGCGTGACGTCGTCATAGGCCAAGAGATCAAGATCGAGCGTGCGCGGACCCCAGCGCTGCTCGAAGGCGCGGTTGCGGCCGAGACGCCATTCGACCTCGCGCATGCGTGCCAAAAGCTGGCGCGGCGGCAGCGTGGTCGTAACCGCGATCACGGCATTCACAAAGGCCGGCTGGTCGGTCACGCCCCAGGGCGGGGTGCGATAATTCGCCGAGCGCTGTTTGAGCGAGACAGTTTTGTCGCCGCAGAGCAGGGCGACGGCGCGATCGAAGGTCAGCGCGATGTCGCCGACATTGCCGCCGAGCGCGATCAGCGCCTCGGTCGAAGCCGCCTCGTTCATTTTTGCGGGCCGCGGCGGCGCAGGATGATGACGCCGACATCATCGAAAGTCGCAGCAATCGGTGCATGCGGCTTGTGCACGGTGACGCGCACGCCGGTGACTTTCGGAAACCGCGCCAGCACCGCATCCGCCGCGGCGCCGGCCGCCGCCTCGACCAGGCGATAGCGGCGCGCACAGAACGCCTCGCTCACGGTCTTGACCACGAGATCGTACGAAACGGTGTCTTTCAGCTTGTCGCTGCGCGAAGCGTCGCCGAGCGCGATGTCGAGGACGAGATCGAGCTTGAAGGTCTGTCCGACCTTGCCCTCGTGCGGCATCACGCCGTGATAGGCGTGCAAGGCAAGGCCGTTGACGAAGATCGCGTCGCTCATTTGGGGTCTCTCATCGAGCTTGCTTGATCGCAGCGGCGACCGCGAGCGCCTGCAGCGTCGGTGCGACGTCATGGGTGCGGATGATGGCGGCGCCGTTCTCAGCGGCGATGAGATGCGCGGCCAGCGAGCCGCCGAGTCGCTGTTGCGGCTCGGATGCCACGACCGAAGCGATGAAACGCTTGCGCGAGGCGCCGACCATAAGCGGCATCTCGAAGCCGCGCCACTCGTCGAGACGGGCGATACAGGCCATGCTCTGTTCCGGCGTCTTGCCGAAACCGATGCCCGGATCGAGCACGACGCGGTGGCGCGCGATGCCAGCGCCCCAGGCGATTTCGAGCGAGCGCGAAAAAAACTCCGACACGTCGGCGATAATATCGATCGCCGGATCGGCGCTTTCACGATTGTGCATGACGATGACGGGTGCGCCGTGCGCGGCGACGACACGCGCCATGTCCGGGTCGCGCTGCAGGCCCCAGACATCGTTGACGATGCCGGCACCGGCGTCGAGCGCCCAGGCGGCGACCGAGGCCTTCATCGTGTCGATCGAGACCGGAACGCCAAGCGCGACGACCGCCGGCAAGACTGGGGCGAGCCGCGTGCGCTCGTCTGCGGCAGAGACCGGCGTCATGCCGCCATAGGGCCGCGTCGATTCTGCCCCAATATCGATGATGTCCGCGCCTTCGGCGACGAGACGCCGCGCCTGCTCGATCGCGGCAGCCGGATCCAAAAATTGTCCGCCGTCGGAAAACGAATCCGGCGTAACGTTGAGAACACCCATGAGCACCGGGCGTGAAGCCGCGCGCGCCTTGGCCAGCAGTTCTGTCAGTACGCCGCCGCCGGCCGCAAGGCCGGGCGGGGGAGCGGTCTCAGATGTCGCGTCGGCGGCCATGCTATTGGCCATTTTGGCGATTGATCCTGATCCAAGCCAGTCGCGATAGCGCTCCAGCGCCATTGTTGCGGCTGTCATTTTGGCTGTGGCTTTGCGCGGTCGGTCGTGGCGAGTCAAGCACCGCGCATCAATAGCGGATCGCGGGCGGCAGCTTCTTGGCGTCCTCGATCCAGCGTGTCACGGTGTGTACCGACGGCAGGACCCGCACCAGATTGCGCCGGTTGTTGATCTCAGCCATCGCGCTCGCAAGTTTTTGCGGATTGCGAAATCGCAATTCGTTGACGGTGCGCACGCCCGCGGCGCGAAGCAATTCGGAATATTCCCAGCCGACACCTTTGACCCGCATGCGATCGGCGGCAGTCACCCAATCGAGCACACTCTTTTCCGGCGCGCCGGTTTTGGCCGCGATCTTGAGCCGCTGCTTCGGGGTCTTCGCGAGCCGCAACAGGCCGATCGTGGTGCGAATCCCATCCGATTTGAGGATCGTGGCGATCTCCGTCCCGATCTCCTGAATTTCGGTAATGGGATACCCCATCACGTGCCCCCGCAGCCTGCCGTCCGTCGTCGCAAGTTCACTCAAACAAACTTTGCGAGACCGGGAATTGCCGCCCCGACCTCGCCGATCGTCTCATTGCCTGCCTTCTCACGCGCATAGGCCAGCACGGTGCGCGCGACATCCTGCGTCTCGCTCATGCTGAGCCCCGCCGACATCATGCGCATGCCGGCGCCCATCACCCCACCCATCATCGCATTCATGAAACCGGTGCGGTCGTCCGTGCTCGCCGTTTTCGCCAGCAAGGTTTCGGCTCCGGGGAGCTTAGCCAAGAGGGGTTTAATTTTCTCCGCCGGCGCTTCCTTGACCAGAAAGTCGAGAATGATGCCTACGGCCTTTTCCGCTGCGGTATGATCGATACCGCCATCGGCGACGAGACGCGCTATCAGTTCGTCCATTATCCCCTCGGCCCCGCACTATCGGCGAGTTCTCGCGATAATGAAGATTCAAACAGCCAGTGACAAGGCTATCGCATTGTTCTGTGACACTTTCAGCGTACGCCCGCAGCGAAACATGGATGAGCGTGGCAAAGTTGCAACGCAGAAAACGCGTAAAGGTGCCGGTGGAAACGCCGCGGAGCCGGGATTATAAAATTATTGCAGCCCATAGTGGCAAAGGAACAGACTGATGGGTCCCGATCGCGACGGCGAGATCTTTGTCGGTAAGGGCGAGCACGACGAGTTTCTATCCTTGGCGCTCGCCAATCGCCACGGCCTGGCGACCGGCGCTACCGGTACCGGCAAGACCGTGACGCTCCAGGTGCTGGCGGAAGGCCTGTCGCGGGCCGGCGTCGCGGTGTTCGCCGCCGACATCAAAGGCGATCTCTCCGGGGTCGCGGCGCGCGGCGAGGCCAAGCCGGATTTCGTCAAACGCGCCAGCGGTTTGGGCTTTGATTATACGCCCGATCAGTTCCCGGTCGTGTTCTGGGACCTGTTCGGCGAGAAGGGCCACCCGATCCGCGCCACCGTGTTCGAGATGGGGCCGCTGCTGGTATCGCGCATGCTCAATCTCAACGACGTGCAGGAAGGCATCATCAATATCGCCTTCCGCTATGCCGATGACGATCCCGAACTGAAGGCCGCCGGCGGCTCCGGCCTGATCGATCTGAAAGACCTGCGCGAGCTCCTGTCATATCTTTCGAAGAACTCCAAAGATATCAGCGCGCGCTACGGTAATGTCGCGGTCACGGCGGTCGGCGCCGTGCAGCGGCAGCTCCTGGTACTGGAGAACCAGGGCGGAACGAAATTCTTTGGTGCGCCGCAACTCGACATCGCCGATCTGATCAGAACCGATCCGGCCAGCGGCCGTGGCGTGATCAATATCCTCGCCGCCGACAAGCTGATGGCGAGCCCGAGACTGTATGCTACCTTCCTGTTGTGGCTCCTGTCCGAACTGTTCGAGAAACTGCCGGAAGTCGGCGACCCGCCCAAGCCGAAGCTCGTGTTCTTCTTCGACGAGGCGCATCTGCTCTTCAACGAGGCGCCCAAGGAGCTCCTGGACAAGGTCGAGCAGGTGGTCCGGCTGATCCGCTCGAAAGGCGTCGGCGTCTATTTCGTCACCCAAAACCCCGCCGACGTGCCGGACAAGGTCCTGGCCCAGCTCGGCAACCGCGTGCAGCACGCCTTGCGTGCCTTCACGCCCGCCGACCAGAAGGCGGTCAAGGCCGCGGCCGATACGTTCCGGCCGAACCCGAAGCTCAACACCGTCCAGGTCATCACCCAGCTCGGCAAAGGCGAGGCGCTGGTGTCGTTCCTGGAAGGCGCCGGCACGCCGGCGATGGTCGACCGCACCATTATCCGGCCGCCTTCGGCGCGGATCGGGCCGGTGACGGACGACGAACGCAAAGCGGTCATCGACAAGTCGCCGCTCAAAGGCAAATACGACACCACGGTCGATCCCAATTCGGCTTTCGAAATCCTGCAGAAGCGGCTCGCCGAAGGCGGCGCGCTGCCGGCGCCTGGAGCTGGGGTGCCGGGGGCGCCTGGCGACGCCGGCGATGCGGCCCCGGCGCATGTCGGCTTCTTTCATCGTATCGGGCTGTGGTTCAAGAATCTGTTCGGCATCGACCGCGCCCGTGGCGAGCGGCTCTCGACCTCGCAAATGGTCGCCCGCAATGTAGCGCGCGCTGTTGTCGCCGGCGTCGCCACGCAGGTGGCGTCGGAATTCGCCAAATCCAGCGGCGGCAAGACCGCGGGCAATATCGGCAAGGCCGTCGTGCGCGGTGCGCTCGGCGGCGTTCTCAGACGGTGACATCATGACAGCACTCGACGCTCTTCCCGCGGTCCTCGATCGCGTCGATCGCGATCTCGACGCGAGCCTCGACCGCTTGTTCTCGCTCTTACGCATTCAATCGGTGTCGACCGATCCGGCTTTTGCGCCACAATGCCGCAAAGCCGCGGAATTCGTCGCCGCCGATCTGACCGGGCTCGGCTTTGACACGAGCGTACGCCCGACCGAAGGCCATCCCGTCGTTGTCGCCAAGAGCACCGAAGCGAGCGGCAAGGGCAACGGCAAGACACCGCGCATTCTGTTCTACGGCCATTACGATGTGCAGCCGGTCGATCCGCTCGATCTGTGGCAGACGCCGCCGTTCGAGCCGCGCATCGAGACACTCGACGGCGGCCGCAAGATCATCGTCGCCCGCGGCGCCTGCGACGACAAAGGTCAGGCCATGACCTTCGTCGAGGCCTGCCGCGCCTTCAAGGCGGTGACCGGCAAGATCCCGCTCGACATTACGATGATGATCGAAGGCGAGGAGGAGTGCGGCTCCAAGCATCTGTTCGGCTTCGTCCGCGACAACGCGCAAGAGCTCAAGCGCGATCTCGCTTTGGTCTGCGACACCGGCATGTGGGACGCGCAGACGCCCTCGATCACGACCTCGCTGCGCGGGCTGGTCTATGAGGAGATCCGGCTCACCTGTGCCGACCGCGATCTGCATTCCGGCCTGTTCGGCGGCGCCGCGCGCAATCCGATCCACGTGCTTGCCGATATTCTTTCGGCCTTGCACAAGCCGGACGGCTCGGTGGCCATTCCGGGCTTCTATGACGGCGTTCATGAATTGCCCGACGACATCAAGACCGATCTTTCCGGGCTCGGGCTGACGCCGGAGAAATTCCTCAATCCGGTCGGCTTGAAATATCCGGCCGGCGAGAAAGGCCGCATGCTGATCGAGCAGATCTCGACGCGGCCGACGGCGGAGGTCAACGGCATCATCGGCGGCTATACCGGGGAGGGGGCGAAGACCGTGATCCCCGGCAAGGCCAGCGCGAAAGTCTCGTTCCGCCTGGTCGGCGCGCAGGATCCGGACAAGATCCGCGCCGCGTTCCGCGACTTCGTCCGCGCGCGGCTGCCGGGCGACTGCACGGTCGAATTCGGCAATTTCGGCTGCAACCCGGCGATCGAAGTCGATTTCGATAATCCGGCCTTGAACAAGGCGCGCGCGGCGTTGGCCGACGAGTGGGGCAAGAAGGCGGTCACGGTCGGCGCCGGAGGATCAATTCCCATCGTCGGCGATTTCAAGACTGTGCTCGGCATGGATACGCTGATGGTCGGCTTCGCGCTCGACGACGATCGCGTGCATTCGCCGAACGAAAAGTTCGACCTGCGCTGTTTTCACAAAGGCATCCGCAGCTGGGCCCGCATCATCGCGGCGCTGGCGGGATAAATAACGTCATTGCGAGCGAAGCGAAGCAATTCAGGCGGCGATGCCGAGCTGGATTGCTTCGCCGCTTTGCTCCTCGCAATGACGGGCAAAAATCACTCGGTCGCTTCGGCCAGCAGCCGCGGCGTGACGAAACGTTCGAGCCGGCCGGCGCGTGGATGCAACAACGACCAGTCGTCGATCGGCAGATCGATCACGACGAGTCCGGACGTCGGCAGGCCTTCCTTGAGCTGCTCGCGCAGATCGACGTCGCCCGCCGCGACAAGATGCACCGCAAGTTCGTGAAAGCCCGGATTGTGCCCGACGAGAAGCAGCGTTTTGGCCGCGCGCGCTTCGGCGACGAGTTCGAACAGCTGCCCGGTGCCGGCATTGTAGATGCGGTCCTCCGTCACCAGCGGCGGGGTCTTCTTGAAACAGGGGGCGACCAGCGCCCAGGTTTCCTGCGCGCGCACGGCCGGCGATACCAGAGCGAGATCGGGAACAAGACCATGCTTGGCCATGAAAGTGCCGATGATCGGCGCGTCACTGCGGCCGCGCTTGGTCAGCTTGCGGTCGCGGTCGCGCTCGCCGGCTTCGGCGCGCTCGGTCTTGGCATGACGCAACAGCAGTAGGCGGCGCATGCCGATAATCTCGCTTTCCCGGACGAAAGTGTCCAGTGGCGGGGGGCGGGATGACATTTTCCTCCCCCTAGTTTGCCGCGTCCAAATTCCGTAAAAGCGGAAGCCCTTCAATGGGCGGCGCAGTCGGATACCGTTCCTGATGAGTGACGACAACGCAATCGCGGCCTACGGCAATTCCTGGTATGCCGCGACCAAAATCGACGCACCGGAGCGCCCGGCGCTCACCTACGATCTCGACATCGATGTCTGTGTCGTCGGCGGCGGGCTCGCGGGGCTGACGGTCGCGCGCGAATTGGCGCGCGCCGGCTGGTCGGTGGCGCTGGCGGAGGCGGGCCGCCTTGCCGCCGGCGCTTCGGGCCGCAACACCGGCTTCGTACTGCCGGGCTTCGGCGCCGACGAAGACAAACTGGTAGCGCGGGTCGGTTTCGAGCGCGCCAAGGATCTGTGGACGCTGTCGCAGGCCGGCCTCGAATATGTGCGGCAGAATGTTGCGGCGGTCGGCGCATCCCACATCGATCCGCAGAACGGCTGGCTGCATGTCTCCAAGCAGGACAACAGCGACGATTTCGTGCGCCAGGTCCAGCTCCTTGGCGAGCTCGGCTGCGAGATCGAGTCGTGGCAGACCGACCGCGTGCGCAGCGTGCTGCGCAGCGAGCGTTATTTCTATGCTATCAATTATCCACGCGCGCTCACCATCCATCCCCTGAACTATGCGCTCAAGCTTGCGGCCGCGGCCGAGCACGACGGCGCGCGCATTTTCGAGAATACCCGCGCGCTGTCGATCGATCCGTCCGGCGTGCGCAAGCGCATCGTGACGACGGGAGGGCGATTGCGCGCCAACCACGTCGTCCTGTGCGGCAATGTCGGGCTCGGCGATCTGCTGCCGCGAGTGGCGGCAACGCTGGTGCCGATGACGACCTATGTGATCACCACGGCGCCGCTCGGCGAGACGCTCACCGAAGCTGTCGGCTATCGCGGCGGCATCAGCGATACCGAACACGCCGACAATCACTACCGCATCGTCGGCGGCGATCGCCTGATGCTGTCCGGCCGTTCGACGGCCTGGGCCCGCGATCCGAGCGCCTATGTCAAAGCGCTGACCGACGACATTACCAGGACCTATCCGCAGCTCGGCCGCGTTGCCGTCGATTATGCGTGGTCGGGCACATTGGGCCTGACACTGCATCGGATGCCGCAGATCGGCGAACTGGGGCCGGGCGTGTGGCTCGCCTCAGGCTTCGGCGGCCATGGGCTGAACACCACCGCGATCGCCGGCAATCTGATTGCGCGCGCCATCACCGAAGGCGACGAGACTTGGCGGCAATTCACGCCGTTCGAACTGGTCTGGGCCGGAGGCGTCTTGGGGCGCGTGGCCGCGCAGGTGCGCAGCTTCACCAAGCGGTTTCGCGCCGCAGTGGTCGCGCGCCGCGCCCAGGCCCGTGAAAAAGCCCGCGCGCAAGCCCGCGAGCGGGCGCGCGAGACTTACTTGAAAGCGCACGCAAAACGGCAATCGGCGCGCGGCGCCGATCACTCAGGCGAGTCGCAAAACGACGCCGATTCCCGATCGATCGCGCCACAAGCCGGACAAGCGTCCGGACAGCCACAATTGGAGCGGGTCGCGGACGGCGAAAACCCCAATCAGGACGCCTGAATTCGAGCCGGTCCGGCATATCCGCAACAGGCCGGCGGGAAAATTGAGCGCCGGCTGTTAAGGGTGCGTGTCGCCATCATTCCTGCTATATCCTGCGGTGGATTTGCCGAGGGCTTCGCGGCGGGGAGTGGTGGGAATGGCGGTTCAGTGGCAGCGGCGGCTTGCTTTCCCTATCGTCACCGCAGCTTGTTTCGCGATATCTCTTGCAGCGCGGGAGCACGCGTCGGCCGCGGATTTGCCGCAGTCTGCGCCCGCACCGGTCGCCTATACGCCGCCGCCGCCGGATTGGATCGTGACGATCGGCGCCGAGACCAGGATCATTCCGGCTTGGCCCGGCGCGCCCACCAGCCAAATTGCCGCCACCGGAGCGCCGCTGTTCAGCGTCCGCCATGCCGGCGAGCCGCCGCCTTATTTCGGACCGCGCGACAGTTTCGGCTTTGACGTCATCAATCTCGGTCAATTGAAGCTTGGGCCGGCCGTCAAATATGTGATCGCACGCAGGGCGTCGGACAATCCCGAGACCGTTGGCCTTGGCAATGTCGGCGCGACGATTCAGGCCGGCGCCTACGCCGACTATTGGCCGATTGACTGGCTGCGGCTGCACACGGAAGTGCGCCAGGGCTTCGGCGGCGCGGGCGGTGTCACCGGCGACGTGTTCCTGGATGCCGTCGTTCCCGCCGGACAGTTTCGCTGGTCGGCCGGGCCGCGCATGACGCTCGCTTCCGCGCCCGCCATCAACCCGTATTTCGGCATCGATCTCGTGCAATCGATCGGCTCGGTCGGCGCCGGTCTGCCGCAGCTGCCGGTCTATCATGCGGGCGGCGGCCTCTATTCCTATGGCGCCGGCACGCAGCTTGAATATTTCATCAACGACAAATGGGCGGCGCACGCCTTTGTCGAAGACGAGCACCTCGCCGATTCCGCCGCCAATTCGCCGCTGGTCACCCAGCGCGGCTCGGCCAATCAGTGGACTTACGGCCTCGGCGCCACCTATTCGTTCGCCGTGCACCCGCTGTGGTGAGTGCGAGCGCGTAGCCCGATCGGCAATCCCCGAGCGGACCCGCGCTGCGGACGCCTGTATAATCACGGGATGAATGACGAGCTCTTGAGCGAATTGCCGGCATGGCTGACCCGAGCGGGTCTCGCCGGCGCTTCCGAAGTCGACATCGTCTTTGGTTTCTGCGAGCGATGCGTCGCGGCTGGGGTTCCGCTTGGCCGCGCCCACGTGTTTATCGACACGCTCCACCCCGTCCACGAAGGCCGATTGTTCTGCTGGGGTTACGGTCCTGACGAACCGCCGATGAAAGAATATGGGCGCACGAGCTCGGCAGGGCTCGATGCGTCCAGTCCGGTATCGCTGGATGCCCAGGCGACCGGCATCTGGCAACGCAGTCCCTTCTATACCATGCTGAAAACCGGCGCTTCGTTGCTGCGTCGCCGCTTACGGACCGGCACTCTCGACGAGTTCTCCCTGCTGCCCGAATGGCACGCCGCGGGAATGACCGAATATGTCGCCCTTGTCACCAGCTTTGCTGCCGAAGGCGTCATCGGTGAGATGGATGCCGTCTATTCGTCATGGGGAACGACGGCGCCGGAGGGTTTCAGCGACAGCAGTGTTGCGGCGCTTGAACGCCTCGCGCCGTATCTCGGCCTTGCCATAAAAACGGTGTCCCTCACCAGAATGACCCGCACGCTGATGGAAACCTATCTCGGCCGCGACGCCGGCCAGCGCGTGCTCAGTGGGCGAATTGTGCGCGGCATTGCGGAACGGATCGACGCTGTCGTCTGGTTCAGCGATCTGCGCGGTTTCACCCGTATCACCGACACCGCACCGGAACAGGTCATCCCCTTGCTGAACGATTATGCCGATGTGATCGTCTCGGCGATCGATGACCACGGCGGCGATGTTCTCAAGCTGATCGGCGACGGCATCCTAGCCATTTTCACCGCCGAAGATCGCATGCATGCCTGCGGCGCGGCGCTGTCCGCCGCTTTCGCTGCACGCCAGGGCATTGCCGAGTTGAAAAAACGCCGCGCAGCGGAGGGTAAGCCCGTCACCGACATGTATCTCGGCTTACACGTCGGCAAGGTCTTTTACGGCAATATCGGAAGCCGGGAGCGGCTGGATTTTACCGTGCTCGGACCGGCGGTGAACGAGGCAAGCCGGATCGCGGCGATGTGCCGTTCGGTCGATCAGCCGGTTCTGATGTCGGCGGCCTTTGCCGAGGTCGGCGATATCCGTCGGCGGCTGATATCGGTCGGGCGCTACGCCCTTCGCGGCGTGTCGCACCCGCAAGAGCTGTTCACGATCGATCCTGAATCGTAGCGCTGGCGTCTACCGTCACCGTCCCTCGCGTCGCGCCATGAAGGCTAGCCGCTCGAACAGGTGCACGTCCTGCTCGTTCTTGATCAGTGCGCCGTGCAGCGGCGGAATGAGCCGCTTCGGATCGCGCTCGCGCAGGGTCTCTGCCGTGATGTCTTCGACCATCAAAAGCTTCAGCCAGTCGAGCAGTTCCGAGGTCGACGGCTTCTTCTTCATGCCCGGCACGTCGCGGATCTCGTAGAACAACTTCAGCGCCTCGGCGACCAGTCGCTGCTTGATGCCGGGGAAATGCACGTCGATGATGGCGCGCATTGTGTCCGGATCGGGGAAGCGGATATAGTGGAAGAAGCAGCGGCGCAGGAAGGCGTCCGGCAATTCCTTCTCGTTGTTCGAGGTGATGACGACGATCGGGCGGCGCCGCGCATGGACCGTTTCGCCGGTCTCGTAGACGAAGAACTCCATGCGATCGAGCTCCTGCAACAGGTCGTTGGGGAACTCGATATCGGCCTTGTCGATCTCGTCGATGAGCAGGACCGGGCGCTCGTCGGCGACGAATGCTTCCCATAATTTGCCGCGCTTGATGTAGTTGCGGATGTCCTTGACGCGGGCGTCGCCCAATTGGCTGTCGCGCAGCCGCGTCACCGCGTCATATTCGTAGAGTCCCTGCTGCGCCTTGGTGGTCGACTTGATGTGCCATTCGATCAGAGGCGCCGACAGCGCCTTGGCGATCTCGATCGCCAGCACGGTCTTGCCGGTGCCCGGCTCGCCCTTGACCAGGAGCGGCCGCTCGAGCGCGATCGCGGCATTGACCGCCACTTTGAGATCGTCGGTGGCGACATAGGCGCTGGTTCCGTCAAACCGCATGAATGGTGTTTCCAATTTCTGATCTTGTTCTGAACTTGGCGCGACGTGCGTTTAGATCATGACGCGGCCGCTTGGAAGGCACAAAGCCGCACGCGGTCCGGCAATTTTTGCCGTAAGCCCGGCATATCTGGCCTCGGGCCGATCCGCGCCATCGGCGTAAACCATTGAATAATAACAGCTAATTTCATGGCACGCGGCTTGCTGCTCACGGTCCGGCTATGCGGCTGCCTCGTTCAGAGCCGCTGTAGCGTTGAGAGCGAGTTGGAGACAAGTCATGGGTATCTTCGATGCTTTGACCACCGCAGTGGCTGGTCTTCAGGCACAATCGTTTTCGCTGCAGAACATTTCCGGCAACATCGCCAACTCCCAGACCACCGGCTACAAAGAAACCAACACCGCCTTCCAGGATCTGGTGTCGCAGGCCGCGATCGGCTTGCAGACGCCCGACGGCGTCACCGCACGGTCGGTCGCGACCAACACGGTGCAGGGGTCGATCACCTCGACGACGGTTGCGACCGACATGGCGGTCAACGGCAACGGCTTCTTCGTCGTCGCCAAGCCGACCGGTTTCACCGACAACCAGCCGACTTTCTCCGGCATCAACGACTATACCCGCGCCGGCGATTTCACCATGAACGAGAACGGCAACCTGGTGAACAGCGCCGGCTATTATCTGATGGGCATCCCGGTCGATCCGACCACGGGCAATCCGCTCGGCAGCGTGCCGCAGGTTCTGCAGTTCAACAATAATTTCATCCCGGCGGTGGCGACGACGACCATCAATTACCAGGCTAACCTGCCGGCGACGCCCAAGTCTGGCATCATCAATCCGAACAATTTTGAAGCCAATCCGCTCGCCGGCGCGCCGGTCGCGGCGCAGATCACCGGCACCGGCGCCACCCTGAAGCCGGATGCCGCCGCAGTAGCCACCGGCACGGTGACCGGTCTGACCAACGCGACGACGCT
>Ga0335069_10003712_pt1 | contig 22941 bp, 21 predicted proteins | sample Lox_Sample_11_FD_206714 | JGI IMG/M metagenome (GOLD analysis project Ga0335069, IMG submission 206714) | Soil microbial communities from Loxahatchee National Wildlife Refuge, Florida, United States - Lox_Sample_1.1 | ecosystem: Environmental > Terrestrial > Soil > Wetlands | place: USA... | reverse complement strand
CGAGCGCGGTGGAAGCGGTGCGCTGCGCGATCGACATCCAGGAGAGTCTGCGCACGCGCAACATGGCCTATCCGCCGAGCCGGCAGATGAGCTTTCGCATCGGCATCACCATCGGCGACGTGGTCGAGCGCGACGGCGACCTGCTCGGCGACGGCGTCAACATCGCTGCGCGCCTGGAGAGCCTCGCCGAGGTCGGCGGCATCTGCATCTCGCGCTCGGTGCACGAGCAGGTCGCCAACAAGCTCTCCGTGCAGTTTGCCGATATCGGCGCGCAGGAGGTCAAGAACATCCCGACCCCGGTGCACGCCTACATGGTCGCGATGCGCCGCGAGGACGGCAGCTACGCAACGCCGCGGGTGAAGAAGAAGCCTGCGGCGTCTGCATCGCGCCCGGCCTGGCTGTGGCCGGTCGTCATCATGGTGATCGCCGTGACCGCGATCAGCGTGCGCGGATTTCTCAATTTCACCCGGATGGAGCTGGCCAGCGAGCGGAGGGAGAGGTCTCACGCGAGCAAGACGGTGCCCCCGGCGCCCGCGCCGGTCGCGAGTGCACAGCCTGATCCGGCCGCGCTGCCCGCAGCATTGCCGGCAGCCGCGGCGTCGGTGCCCGCTGCGCCGGCCGAGTCGGGGCAAAAGTTCGCAGCCGATGCCGTGCCATTCGTCGGTGACCGCGCGCGCATCTTCCTGGGCAACGAATATGCCAATGCGACCGGCTCCAAGGCGGTTGCATTGAACATCAATGGCGTCCTGAGCTCGGTCAGCGGCCAGCCAAGCGACGAGATTGCCAAGAGCGCGGCGCTCGACCAGTGCCAGAAGCGCGCCGATGCGGGCGAAGTGAAGCGTCCCTGCGAGGTCTACGCGGTCGGCAACAGCGTCGTGTATCCGCACAACAGGCCGCCGGTCCCGGCGCTGCCATGGCTCAGGCGCGACGCGCAGATCGAGCGGCCGTTTGCGACCAAGGACGTTCCGCTGCTGCGCGAGGCCGGCAAGACGCGGCTCGAGAGCACCTTCGTGCCCGCGCGAAAGTCGAAGTCGCTTGCGATCGCGCCGACCGGCCAGTTCTTCTTCAACGCCGGATTGGAGACGACCCAGGAATCGGTGCGGCGCGCTCTGGAATCGTGCGGCGCAATCGCCGGCGCGGCCTGCATGATCGTGGCCGTCGACGAGAGCTTCGTCGTGCCGGTGCCGACGCAGATGAAGGTGGTCGGCTTCTTTCAACCTGCGGCCGATTCCTCCATCACGGCGAATACACGCGACGACGTCGTGCGCAAGCTCGCCGAAGCTTCGACGGGATGGAATGCGGTGGCCGTCGGCAGCGCGGGACGGCCCGGACTCGGCTTGAAGGCGGCGAACGAGCAGGCTGCGATCGACGATGCACTCGCCGACTGCGGCAAGCGCGACAGCAACTGCCGCATCATCGCCATCGGACCGTTTACGGTCGCAGCGAACTGACTCTTGCTGCTCCACCCTTGCGGTGTGACTGATCTGTTCGGCCCCCTACCACTCGCTCGTCATGCCCGGCCTCGTGCCGGGCATCCACGTCTTGCTTTCTCGTGCTTCAAAGACGTGGATGGCCGGGGACGAGCCCGGCCATGACAATCTGGAGACAGCAGGGCCGATACCTGCCTGACGGTAACTCATCCCGCAAACTGCGCGAACTGCCGCGCCACCTCGCGATAGATCTCGCGCCGGAACGGCACGACGAGATCGGCGACACGGTCGAGCCGCTCCCAGCGCCAGGCATCGAATTCCGCCGGCTGGTCGTTGCGCGGCGTGGTCGGATCGATCTCATCGTCGTGGCCGGTAAAGCGTAGCGCGAACCATTTTTGGCGCTGGCCGCGGAATCTTGCGAGCCGGTGTGTCGACGGCCCGTCGTAGGGCGGAAAATCGTAAGCCAGCCAATCCGTCTCGGCGAGATGGGCGACGTTCTTCACCCCGGTCTCTTCCCAGAGTTCGCGCAGCGCCGCCGCGCGAAAATCCTCACCCTCGTCGACGCCGCCCTGCGGCATCTGCCATTCGAGCCCCGGCAGGATGATCTCGGGACCGTCACCGCGGAAACGGCGGCCGATCAGCACCCGGCCTTCCGCGTTGAACAGCGCGATGCCGACATTGGGACGATAGGGTTTGTCGTTCAAGCTTGCGTCCCGCCGAGCGCGGCAAATTCCTGCACCACGCGCAGATAGACCGGCCGCTTGAACGGGACGATCAGTTCGGGAAGGTTTTTCATCGGCTCCCAGCGCCAGCTGACGAACTCCGCCTTGTGCCCGCCGCCACCGGGGTTGGCGACATTGATCTCGTTGTCCTCACCGGTGAAGCGCATCGCGAACCATTTTTGCCGCTGGCCGCGATAGCGGCCCTTCCAGGCGCGCCCGGCGACCGTGCGCGGAATGTCGTAGGTGAGCCAGTCGCCGACCTCGGCGAGCTTTTCCACCGAGCGGACGCTGGTCTCCTCATAAAGCTCGCGCGTGGCTGCTTCCCAGGCATCTTCGCCGGGATCGACCCCGCCTTGCGGCATCTGCCAGATATGCGTTTCGTCGACGTGCTCGATCCCGCCGGCCCGCCTGCCGATGAAGACCAGCCCCGCTTGATTGATCAGCATCACGCCGACACAGGTGCGGTAGGGCAGGTCTTCGTAGCGCGTCATGCCGTCAGCGCCTCTTGCCGGCGCCGATTCATGCGATGGGACATGCGACAGTCCTGTGTCATGAGCCGGATTTTGATTTCAGCATCGCCGTTGTCAATGGCACAAGCATGATGCCGTGGCTTTCGAGCGCCCTGGTCCAGACGCCGATGCGCTCGATGGAGACCGGCAGTGCCGAGGCGGTTCCCACGGCGAAACCGCGTTCCTTGGCGATTCCCTCGAGTTTGGCGAGCGCGTGGTCGATCTCCGCCGCCGTCGGCACGGCGTCGATGACGACATCGCCCTTGGCGAACGGCGTGCCCTGGCTCGCAGCCAGTTGCGCCGCCACGCTGCGCGGCGCCGAACCGTCGTCGAAGAACCCGAGGCCCCGTTTGCCGGCCTCCCGCATGATCGGCTGCATCACCGTATCGGTTGCGATGAAACGCGCCCCCATGAAGTTGGCGATGCCGGCGTAGCCCTGCAGCCGGCTCAGATGCCAGTACAGCCGATCGAGATTTTGCTCGGGGCCCAGCGTTGCCAGCAGGGTCTGCGGCCCCGGATCATTGTCGGGGTAGTCGTAAGGCTCCATGGGAACCTGCAGGAAAATCTCGTGGCGCTGCGCCCGCGCGCGTTCGGCCAATTTGCCGGGGTCGGCACCATAAGGCGTGAACGCCAGCGTCACCGCGCCCGGCAGCTTCATGATGGCCTCGGTGGTCTTGGCCGCGCCGACGCCGAGCCCGCCGACCACAACCGCGACGACCGGCATCTTGGCCGCCTTGGCGCGGTCGGCATCTGCCGCGTAGACCGTAAAGGGCTTCAGCCCGTCGGCGACCGTCGGAATCAGGCCGTAACGCGATTTTTCGAGCAGGTGCTCGTTGATCCCCGCCATCATGGCAGGCTGGGCGCCGCCGCTCTCCGTCGCGGGCTCTGCAGTCCCGACCACGACGCTTTGCCGGGTGCCGCTCGACCCGTCGATGATGGTCACCGTGTGCTGCTCGCCGGGCGCGGCCTCCTTGGTCTCCTTCGGCGGCTTGCTGCCCTGCTCGGCGCCATGGGCGGGCCGTGGCACCGCCTCACTGCCGGCCTTGCCCTGTTGGATGGCGACACGCGCCATCGGCTCGCCCCCGAGCGGATTGTCGCCAAACAGCGCGAAGCCCGCAAAGGCCGCCAGAAACAGCCCGAGCGCCACGGCCAGGGCCTGCAGTCCGGTAAAGGGCAAACGGATCCGGCGCTTGCGGCGCAAGGTCTTTTGTCCGAGCGGAGTGCTCAGATCGTCGGCCGTGTCTGCCATCGACTTTCCCGAATCAACTGATTCGGACGATACCACGGGTGGGGCCAAGGCAAGGCCGCCGCACGGCCAAACCGTGGCGGTACCGTGATCCTACTGCCGAAGTGTTTTCGTAATCGGACGGGAGGCACTGGCCCGGGCGAAAACAAGAAGGGGCGGCCCGCCTGGACCGCCCCTCCTCGGTTACCGATCGGAATCGGCCGAATCAGTTCGCCTTCGTCGCGGCCTTGTCGGGCGTCGCTGCCTTGTTGTCGGGCGCGGGCGCCGGCGTGTTCGCCGCCGTGTTGCTCTTGATGCCGTGCAGGAGATCGTCGGCGGTCTTCAGCGCCTTGTCGTCCTTGGCGTCCGGCGGGACATAGGACTGCGAACCGGTCTTCTCGTCGCCGTCGTTCTTCAGATGGCCGCGCAGCGAGGCCTCGCCGCGGGTGTCGGTGCGCGCCTTCAGCTCCTCCGGCACGTCCTGCAGCACCTCGATATCGGGAACGATGCCCTTGGCCTGGATCGACTTGCCCGACGGCGTGTAGTAGCGCGCGGTGGTCAGGCGCAGCGCGCCATTGCCGCTGCCGAGCGGAATGATGGTCTGCACCGACCCCTTGCCGAACGAGCGGGTGCCGACCAGGGTCGCGCGCTTGTGGTCCTGCAAGGCGCCGGCCACGATTTCCGACGCCGAAGCCGAGCCGCCATTGATGAGAACGATGACCGGCTTGCCCTTGGTCAGGTCGCCCGGATGCGCGGTGCGGCGCTGGGTTTCCTCGGCGTTGCGGCCGCGGGTCGACACGATCTCGCCGCGCTCCAGGAAGGCGTCGGAGACGGTGACCGCCTCTTCCAGCAGTCCGCCGGGATTGTTGCGCAGGTCGATGATGTAGCCCTTCAGCTTGTCGCCGATCTGGTTCTGCAGATTGGCGACCTCCTTCTTCAGGCCCTCGGTGGTCTGCTCGTTGAAGGTGGTGATGCGGATATAGGCGATGTCGTCGGCCTCGACGCGCGCGCGCACCGAGCGGACGCGGATATTGTCGCGCACCAGCGTGACGTCGATCGGATTGTCGACGCCCTTGCGGACGATCTTCAGCTTGATCTTGGTATTGACGGGGCCGCGCATCTTCTCGACCGCCTGGTTCAGCGTCAGCCCCTGAACCTGCTCGTCGTCGAGCATGGTGATGATGTCGTTGGCCATGACGCCGGCCTTGGAAGCGGGCGTGTCGTCGATCGGCGAGACCACCTTGATCAGGCCGTCCTCCATCGTGACCTCGATGCCGAGGCCGCCGAACTCGCCGCGGGTCTGCACCTGCATGTCGCGGAAACTCTTCGCGTCCATGTAGCTCGAATGCGGATCGAGGCCGGACAGCATGCCGCTGATCGCCGATTCCACCAGCTTGCTGTCATCGGGCTTTTCGACATAGTCGCTGCGGACCCGCTCGAACACGTCGCCGAACAGGTTGAGCTGGCGATAGGTGTCCGCGGTCGCGGCGCGGGCGCTCGATCCCATCAGGACTGCGCGGGGCTGAGTCACCAGAAGAGTCAGTGCGGCGCCGGTGGCAGCGCTGAGGAGAACTACAGAAGTTTTTCGCATCATCCGCGAACCTTTTCGCCTTCACTTGCGGCCCACCATGGGCCTGAATCGATAGGAGTGTTGTCCTTGCGGAACTCGACATAAAGTACGGGTTGGCTCGCGTTCGTGGACAGAATGGAAGCAACTTGCGACGTGCTTCCCATGGTCGCCACGGGCTCTCCCGAGAGTACAAACTGGCCGATGTTCACCGAAATGCGTTCCATTCCGGCGATCAGGACATGATACCCGCCCCCGGCATTGAGGATCAAGAGTTGTCCGTAGCTGCGAAACGGACCGGCGTAAACGACCCAGCCATCACAAGGAGTTGTGACCTGCGCGCCGGGCCTGGTCGCCAAGGAAATGCCTTTTTGGCTGCCGCCAACCCCGTCGGAGGCACCGAATTCGCGGATCTTCGTCCCGTTCACGGGGAGCGCGAATATACCTTTGGCCGAAGCGAACGCGATTGCCGGGCTGGTCCGGGTGGAGTTCTTCAATGCCGCTGCGTCGGCTTTGCCGCCTTGCGCGGGAACCCCCTGCAGGCTGGCGGTAGCGGCGGCCTTGGCCGCGCTCTTCAGGTCCTGCTCCATCTTCGAGATCAGGCTCTGCAGGCTGTCGGCCTGCTTCGACATCGCAATGGCGCGCGCACCTTCCTGCTCAAGATCCTTCTCGGCGGAGGATTGCTTGCGCTGTCGCTCGTCGACCAGCGCGGCGAGGCGGGTCTGATCATCCTTGAGCTTGTCGCGATCGCCGGCGAGCTTGTCGCGCTGGGTGCTGATCGCCTTGCGGACGGTCAGGAGCTCGCCGAGTTCGCCGGAGATTTTTTCCGCACGCGCCCGCAATTCCGGCACCAGCGAGCCGAGCAGCATCGCCGTGCGCAGCGATTGCAGCGCGTCGTCAGGCCGGACCAGCAGCGCAGGCGGCGTGCGCCGTCCCGCCCGCTGCAACGCCGCCAGCACCTCGACAATATCGGAACGACGCGAATCCAGCGAGGCGCGCATCTGCGCCTCGCGCTGATCGAGTGCGTGCAGGCGTGCCTCGGTATCGCCCATGCTGGTTTCGATGCTGCGAACCCGCGCGGCGACATCGATCAGCTGCTGATTGAGTTTTGAGCGGTCCTGGCCAATCGAAGCAATGTCGGCCTGCAGCTTGGCCTGCTGCTCGGCGGCGCTCTTCTGCGCAGCGCGCGCGTCCTCGAGTTCCTGCGCACGCTGCTTGATGTCATCGGACGAAACCGGGCCGGCGGCCGGCGTGGCGGCAGCGCTCTGCACCGGCTGCTGGCCCGGACGGGCCGGGTCGGCGGCGCCTGCCGGCGACAGCAGCAGCGCGAGGGCGACCGACGACGGCAGGCCGCGGCAAAGCGCGGCGTGCAAATGGCGGATCCAGGGCGTCGGTCGAGACAAGGTTGGTCCAGGTAGCGCACTTTAGGCGCGGTGATAGGGATGGCCGGCAAGAATCGTTGCGGCCCGGTAAAGCTGCTCGAGAAGCATCACGCGAACCATTTGATGCGGCCAGGTCGCGGCGCCAAACGCAACCGTAAGCGTCTCCCTGCGCCGCAAATCGGGCGAAAGTCCGTCCGCCCCGCCAATGATGAAAATAGTATTGGCGACCGACTGATCCCGCAAGCGGCCGAGCGTCCGGGCGAAACCGGTGCTGTCCATGTTCTGGCCGCGCTCGTCCAGCGTCACAACCGTGGATTTCGCGGGAATGAGGGCCGAAATCGCCGCCGCCTCCTCGGCCATCCGCGCCAAAGCGTCGCGGGCCCGGCTTTCCGGAATTTCGCGGATGTCCAGGCCGCGGAACCCGAGCTTGCGGCCGAGATCGTCGAACCGCTCGCGGTAGCGCTCGGCGAGTTCGCGTTCCGGGCCCTGCTTCAACCGGCCGACCGCGATCACGACCAGGCGCATGCGTCAATCCTTCCGCCGCGCCCGGTGCGGACTCCGCAAGGGCCGATCCGGGTCGTCGCTTCCGACATGCGTCAGGCTCCAGCCGCCCAATGCGGCGGGCCTTTGGCGCGCCAGCCGACCCTAGACCGCCTTCGCCGTCGTCGGCCCCTGAATCCACAATCGCTCGAGATTGTAGAACTCGCGGACCTCGGGTCTGAAGACATGCACGACCACATCGCCGGAATCGATCAGCACCCAGTCGCAATTGGGCAGGCCTTCGATATGGATGTTCTTGATTCCGTTGTCCTTCAGGGTTTTCAGGACATTTTCCGCAATCGCGCCGACGTGCCGGTTGGCCCGGCCCGTTGTGACGACCATATAATCGGAAAATGCGGACTTGCCGCGAAGGTCGATGGTGACCGTCTCTTCCGCCTTCATATCCTCGAGGCGGGAGAGGATCAGGTTCAGCGTCTTGTCGGCGTCAGGTTGCGCCTTCAAGGCCGCATTCCGGGTCGATGTTTTACGCGCGGTCTTTCGGGCCTTGGGTAAAACAGACTTGGACAATACAGACGTGGTCAGGGACCATTCCTTTCACTGTATCGCGGGTTGCCGAATCCTCATGCCCGCGGACCATTCTAGGCATGTGGGGTTAACGGTTTCAATACGCCAGACCCACACTGTCCGAAGTTCGAAAGCGGCGTCCGGCACCCGGGGCGAACGTCGGAAAAGCCCCCGAGGCCAGCCATTCCATCCGGGGCGCGACAGGCGCCCGGACGCACTCAAAACACTCGATAACGCACGAAGCCGCCGTTACGTTCCGCGCGATGTTGCGCTCTTCCAGCTCCCATCCGGATTGCGCAGGCCCGTGGACGACAGGTTGATCTTCAGTCCGGTGAGGAAAACCCAGGCGGGCGGCCGCAGCATGGGCAGCCGGCCAGCCTGGTGTTCGGGAATGCGAAAGCGCGCGAGCGCCTGCGCCGCCGGCGCGGTCAGCGCGCGAAAACTCTGCGGTGGACGATCGATCACCGCGATCGGGACCTGGCGCGCGATCCGCTGCCAGTTCTGCCAGCGATGGAATTGCGCGAGATTGTCGGCGCCCATGATCCAGACGAAGCGCAAGCCAGAAGCACGGCGGCGCAAATGATTGATCGTATCCGCAGTGTAGCGCGTGCCGATGACGGATTCGAGACAGGTGATGTCGATGCGCGGATCGTCGGCCATCTGGCGCGCGGCTTCCGCGCGCTCGAGGAGACCGTGCAGATGGCCGTTGTCCTTGAGCGGATTTCCCGGGCTGACCAGCCACCAGACGCGATCGAGCTTGAGCCGCTTGATGGCGAACAGGCTGATGGCGCGATGGGCGAGATGCGGCGGATTGAATGAGCCGCCGAGCAGCCCGACGCGCATGCCTTCGGTGAACAGCGGGATGCCTTTCGCGACCGCCGGCCGCGCCGCCGACGCTTCGCTCACCGCGGGCCCCGCGCCATGCCGCGTCGCGACCTCATGTTTTTGGTCGTCCGATCCTGCTGGCTCTGCACGCAACAACATGTCCGGTCACGGGCGCGTCTGTCCGCTGCCGTGGATGCGATATTTGAAGCTGGTGAGCTGTTCGACGCCGACCGGGCCGCGGGCGTGGAATCGTCCGGTGGCGATGCCGATCTCCGCGCCAAAACCGAACTCACCGCCATCGGCGAACTGCGTCGACGCGTTGTGCAGCACGATCGCCGAATCCACCTCTTTCAGAAACTTTGCTGCGGCCTTGTCGTCATCGGTCACGATCGCGTCGGTGTGATGCGAGCCGTGCTTTTGGATATGTGCGATCGCGCCGTCGACGCCGTCGACCACTTTGGCCGCGATGACTGCGTCGAGATATTCGGCGTTCCAGTCGTCCTCGGCCGCGGCCTTGACGCGCGCATCGGCGTGCCGGACCGCCTCGTCGCCGCGCACCTCGCAGCCGGCATCGATCAGCATGCCGACCAGCGGCTTCAGATGCGTTGCCGCGCCTGCGCGATCCACGAGCAGCGTCTCGGCTGCGCCGCAGACGCCGGTGCGGCGCATCTTTGCGTTCAGCACGATCGACTTCGCCATGTCAGGATTGGCGGCGCGGTCGACATAGACATGGTTGACGCCCTCCAGATGCGCGAACACCGGAACGCGCGCCTCGGCCTCGACGCGCGCCACCAGGCTCTTGCCGCCGCGCGGCACGATCACGTCGACCTTGCCACTCAGTCCGCTCAGCAGCAGCCCGACCGCGGCGCGGTCCCGCGTCGGGACCAGCGTGATGGCGGCTTCCGGCAGGCCCGCCTCCCTCAAGCCCTGTGCGAGGCACGCATGGATGGCCCGGCTGGAGCGGAACGAGTCCGAGCCGCCGCGCAGGATCACGGCGTTGCCGGATTTCAGGCACAGCACGCCGGCATCGGCGGTCACGTTCGGCCGGCTCTCGAAAATCACCGCGACCACGCCGAGCGGCACCCGCACGCGCTCGATGGTCATGCCGTTCGGCCGCTGCCAGCTCTCGGTCACCGCGCCCACGGGATCGGGGATCCCGCGCACGGTCGCGATCCCGTCGGCCATCGCTGCGATCCGGGCCGGCGTCAGGGTGAGGCGGTCGATGAACGCCGCGGTCGCGCCGGAACTGCGAAATTCCGCAACATCCTCGGCATTGGCGGCGAGGATCGCCTCGGCGTTCTGGCGGATCGCCCGTTCCATGGCGTCCAGCGCGCGGTTCTTCTGTTCTTCCGAGGCAAGCGCCAGCACCCGCGCGGCAGCGCGCGCGGAGCTTGCGAGGTCGTTCATCAGGGCGGCGAGATCGACGTTGCCGTCGATTGCCTTGAGGGAGGCGGTCATGGGGTCTGGTCTTGGTCTTGATCCGGTCGTTGGACCTTCGATTAAGCCAAAAGTCCTAGCACGGAAAAAGCCTGCTTGCGAAGGCGGTTCCGGCTTGGCTGACCCGCGCCCGGCCGGTCCGAGGTCGGCCATTGGCCGAATGCAGGCGCCGTCTGCGGATCCCGATCTTCGGCGGACTTGCGTCCACCTACAGTATCATTAAATATCACAAATTGATATTTTTGGAGCGGCTCGGCATGGCAAGCAGCTACAGCATCGGAAAACACTTCGAGGACTTCATCGACAGCCTGATCGAAAGCGGCCGCTACACCACCGCCAGCGAGGTCTTGCGGGATGGCCTGCGGCTGATCGAGGAGCGCGAGGAGCGCCGCAAGGCCAAGCTCGAAGCGCTCCGCGCCGAAATCCAGAAGGGCATCGACAGCGGCCCGGCTGAGGAAATCGACATCCACGAATTCATGAACTCAATCAAGACGCGCGGGCGAGAGCGATTGGCGGCGCGCAAACGTGGGGAATAGATTCCGTAAGCGCGAGCAGGTCGACGTTGATCTCGATTCGATCTGGAGCTTTATTGCGTCAGATAACGTGGATGCTGCCCTCGGCTGATCGATCGTATTGGCAACGTGTTCGAAATGCTCGTGCAAAATCCGCTCGCGGGGCGACAGCGAGCAGATATCCAGCGCGGCTTGCGCAGCTTCCCGGTCGGCAGCTACGTGATCTTCTACGTTCCGCTACCCGACGGCATCGAAGTCGTCCGCGTCATGCACGGACGCCAGGACATCGATGCCGACGACATGGGCCGATGATCACGTCGATTCAGCGAGGCGCGTCCCTCCGAGGACCAGATCGTCGCGATGGATCATTTCCGAGCGCCCGGAGACGCCGAGGATCGTCATCACGTCGGGCGAGGAGCGGCCCTTGATCCTGTCGGCGTCCTCGGCGTCATAGGCGACCAGGCCGCGGCCGATTTCGTCGGTATCGGGGCCGCGCACCACAACGGCATCGCCGCGGGCGAACTGGCCGTCGACCCGGATCACCCCGGCCGGCAGCAGGCTCCGGCCGGCGCGCAGTGCGCGGACCGCGCCGGCATCGATGGTCAGCGTGCCCTTCGGCTCCAGCGAGCCCGCGATCCAGCGTTTTCGCGCGGTGACGGGATTGGCGGGCGTCAGGAACCAGGTGCAGCGCCCCTCGGCGATTGCACGCAGCGGATGCTCGATCTTCCCGGAAGCGATCAGCATATGCGTGCCGCCCGTGGTCGCGATCTTGGCCGCCTCGATCTTGGTGCGCATGCCGCCGCGCGACAATTCCGATCCGGCGGCGCCCGCCATCGCCTCGATCTCGGAGGTGACGGTCTCGACGACCGGAATCAGCTTTGCGTCCGGATCCTGCGCCGGCGGGGCATCGTAGAGGCCGTCGATGTCGGACAGCAGGATCAACAGATCGGCGCTCGCCATGGTGGCGACGCGCGCCGCCAGGCGGTCATTGTCGCCATAGCGGATCTCGTTGGTGGCCACCGTGTCGTTCTCGTTGATCACGGGCACCGCGCGCCATTCCAGCAGCTTGGCGATGGTGGCGCGCGCGTTCAGATAGCGACGGCGCTCCTCGGTGTCCTGCAGCGTCACCAGGATCTGGCCGGCGCCGATGCCGTGCGCCCCGAGCACCTCCGACCAGATCCGCGCCAGCGCGATCTGTCCGACCGCGGCTGCTGCCTGGCTCTCCTCGAGCTTCAGAGGTCCGCGCGGCAGCTTGAGCCGGCTGCGTCCCAGCGCGATCGAGCCCGAGGACACGATGAGCACGTCGCGCCGCTCATAGTGCAGTCTTGCGAGGTCGGCGACCAGCGCGGCGAGCCAGGATGCCTTGACTTCGCCTGCTTCGGAATCGACCAGCAGCGATGAGCCGACCTTGACGACGATGCGGCGAAAATTCTTCAGCTCGGGGCGGGCCAAAGCGGCAGACATGGGACCGGACATTGATCAGAGGAACAGCAAAAAACCTGGAACGCCGCTGACGGCGCTCTCAGCGCCGTCGCTTTTGCACTGGGATCATGCTTCGCGCAAGCCGGGCCTCACCTCAACCGCAAGGTCATTTTCCGACGGGCCTGCTCTGAGGTAATGTGAGGCGGAAGGGGAAAACGGACATGGATCGTCGCAACTTCATCGCAGCAGCTCTCGCGCTTCCGTGGGCCGCGGAGGGCCGCCTCGCGCGCGCCGAAACCGGACCGCTGACAAAAATCATCTTTCCGTTCGCGGCCGGCGGCGGCGGCGATACGCTGTGCCGGATGCTGGCGCAGCGGATGAGCCAGCTCATGGATCGCACCATCATCGTCGAGAACCGGACCGGCGGCGATGGCCTGATCGGGATCAGGGCGGCCAAGGGTGCCAAAGCCGACGGCACCACGGTGCTGGTGACCACAGGTCCTACCATGTACCTGCTGCCGATGGTCGAAACCCAGCCGAGCTTCGATACGGTCAAGGATTTCGTCCCGGTCTCGCTGCTCGCGCGCTTCGAATTCGGCATCGTCGTCGGGCCCGCGGTCGAGGCGAAGGATTTTCCGCAATTTTTGGCCTGGCTGAAGGCGCATCCGGACAAGGCCACCTATGGCGTGCCGAGCAACGGCACCATTCCGCATTTTGCCGGCACGCAGCTCGAAAAGACCCTGGGGATGGCAATGACGCGCGTGCCCTATCGCGGCAGCGCGCCCATCGTCACCGACCTGATCGGTGGCCATCTGCCATTCGGCATCACCACGCTCGCCGATGCGATGGCGCAGCATCGCGCCGGCTCCGTAAAAATTCTCGCGGTGGCGAGCGCCGCCCGTTCGCCGTTCCTGCCGAGCGTGCCGACCTTGAAGGAGTGCGGCATCGATCTCGTCGCCGATGCCTGGTACGGCATGTGGCTGCCGGCCGGCAGCGCTCCTGATATCGCGGACAAGCTCGGCGAAGCCGCGGCGAAAGCACTGTCGGAGGGCGATCTGCGGGAGAAGCTCATTGCCCTCGGGCTGATTCCGGTCGGGTCCAATGCGGCCGGACTGAAAGCGGAGCTTGCCGCCAACACCGCCTTCTGGCAGCCGATCGTGAAGGCAACCGGCTACAAGGTCGAGAATTGAATCGATGTGTGAGGTAAGCTCCCCCGCTTGCGACCCGCTTGCGGGGGAGGTCGCCGCGCTTGCGCGGCGGGTGGGGGCTCCCCACGGTGCGCTGCTTCAATCTATCGATGACTGGGCGCCCTCACCCTGACCCTCCCCGCAAGCGGGGACCGAGAAAGAAGGGCTCGTTGATCGGCCTGATCGAAGCACTCAGCGCTTTGCCCTTTGCGCGATCTCGGCACGGATGGCGGCAAGCTCCGCTTCGTCCCAGATGCCGATCAGGACACCGGCTTTGACCTGGAGCTGGTTGTCGGCATAGGCGGCGATCTTTTCGTTGGATGTCGTGATATGGCCGTTTGGATGCAGCGCCCAGTCGAACAGGTCCTGCTGCAGCCGCGCGATCACGTCGGCGCATGTGGGATCGGCGCCGCGATCCAAAAACTCCTGCGAGTCGCTTGCGAGATCGTACAGCATCGGCCGGAAGCCGGAGGCGTGGACCAGTTTCCAGCGCCCGTCGAACACCATGAAGAGGCGGCAGCGTTCGATCGGCTGGTTGAGCTTCAGCCGCACGTCCTGCATCGCATAGTCGTATTCGGACAACACGACCTTGCGCCAGTCGGCCGGCCGCTCGCCGCGCAGAAACGGCAGTAGCGAGCGGCCTTCGAGAATGTGACGGGGCGGCTTGCCGCCGAAGGTCTCGACAAAGGTCGGCGCCAGGTCGATCGCCTCGACCAGTGCATCGCAAACGCCGCCGCGTGAAAGATCGGCCTCGGGGGAGGGATCGATGATGATGAGCGGGATCTTGGCCGACTGCTCGTGAAACAGGTCCTTCTCGCCCATCCAGTGGTCGCCGAGATAATCGCCATGGTCTGACGTGAACACGATCATGGTCGTGTCCAAAAGCCCGCGCGCCGCGAGGAAGTGCATCAGCACGCCCATCTGGTCGTCGATCTGCGCGATCAGGCCCATATAGGCCGGGATCACCTTGGCGCGCGCCTCGTCGCGGGCCATGTTCTTCGAATAGCGCATGTCCATATAGGCCGCGAATACCGGATGCGGATCGTCGCGTTCCTTGTCCGACCGGACCGCGGGCTTGATATCGGCTTCGCCGTACAGGCTCGCATAGGGCTCGGGGGCGATATAGGGCCAGTGCGGCTTGATGTAGGACAGGTGCAGGCACCACGGACGCCCATCGGTTTCCGCTTCGGCGATGAAGTCCATCGCGCGGCGCGTCATATAGGGCGTTTCGGAATGCTCGTCCGGAATCCGCGCCGCCTTGTCGGAATGGCTGAGCAGCCAGCCGTTCTGCAGCGAGCCATCCGCCGCGGCGCCCGAGTTTGCCCAGTGCTCCCAGGGATTTTCGGCCTCAAAACCGTGCTCGCGCAGATAGCTGTCGTAGCGCGGCCGCGGCCGCCCGGTGGGATGCAGGCCATCGTCGCGCTCGTAAGGCTCAAAACCGCATTCACTGACATGCACGCCGATGATCGAGTCGGGCGCGATGCCGAGCATCTTCAGCCCTTCGAGATCGGGCGCCATGTGGGTCTTGCCGACCAGCACGTTGCGCACGCCGAGCTTCTTGAGATGATCGCCGAGCGTCGGCTCGCCGACCCTGAGCGGCCAGCCGTTCCAGTGCGAGCCGTGCGAGCGCATGTAGCGGCCGGTGTAGAACGACATCCGCGACGGGCCGCAGATCGGCGATTGCACATAGGCGTTGGTAAAGCGCACGCCCCGCGCCGCCATCGCGTCGATGTTCGGAGTCTTCAGCGTCGGATGCCCGGTGCAGCCGAGATAGTCATGGCGGAGCTGGTCGCACATGATCCAGATGATGTTTTTGGCTTTGGCCATGCGGGCTCGCTGGTCGCAGACGGGGAGGTTTTGGAGTCTAGGCAGTCCACGGCTCCGCTTCGGCGGCGCTCTTGTCCTGCTTGTTCTCCGGCGGAGTTCCGATCACATCCACCAGCGCCTGCAGCGCCTCCCTGACCCCTGCGCCGGTTGCGCCGGAAACCAGCAGCGGCGTCTTCTTCGCCGCGCGTTTCAGGCGGTCCTTCTGCTTCTTCAGTTCGTCGGGCGTCACCGCGTCGATCTTGTTCAGCGCGACGATCTCGGTCTTTTCCGCGAGCTGCCCGCCATAGGCTTCGAGCTCGTGCCGCACCGTCTTGTAGGCCTTGCCGGCATGCTCGCAGGTCGCATCGATCAGATGCAGCAGCACGCGGCAGCGCTCGACATGGCCGAGAAAGCGGTCGCCGAGGCCGGCGCCCTCATGCGCGCCCTCGATCAGGCCGGGAATGTCGGCGAGCACGAATTCGCGGCCGCCCGCACTCACCACGCCGAGCTGCGGATGCAGCGTGGTGAAGGGATAATCGGCGATCTTCGGCTTTGCGGCGCTGACCGCCGCGAGAAAGGTGGACTTGCCGGCGTTGGGGAGGCCGACCAGGCCGGCATCCGCGATCAGCTTCAACCTGAGCCAGATCCAGCGCTCCTCGCCCGCCTGGCCGGGATTGGCATGGCGCGGCGCGCGGTTGGTCGGCGACTTGAAATGCGCATTGCCAAAGCCGCCATTGCCGCCGCGCGCCAGGATGAACTTTTCGCCCAGCGCGGTGAAATCGTGGATCAGCGTCTCCCGGTCCTCATCGAAGACCTGCGTGCCGACGGGAACTTTCAGCACGACGGCCTTGCCGCCGGCGCCGTGGCGGTCCTTGCCCATGCCGTTCTCGCCCTTTGGCGCCTTGAAGTGCTGCTGGTAGCGGTAGTCGATCAGCGTATTCAGCCCGTCCACCACCTCGATGATGACGTCGCCGCCGCGCCCGCCATTACCGCCGGACGGACCGCCGAACTCGATGAACTTCTCGCGCCGGAACGCAACGCAGCCGTTGCCGCCGTCGCCGGAGCGGATGTAGACCTTGGCTTCATCGAGGAATTTCATGCAAATCTAGGTAAGGCAGCGCGGGCCGCGGGGCAACCCGAACATTTCAAACGTTCGCAGCACGCCTCGTCACGGGCCTCCTGCCCCCGTCTGCCTGGTTATCGGCCGCCCATTTGAGCGAGGGCGGATCGCATGCGGGGCTGAGCAACGGACCTGGTCCGCTGCTGCTGATCTTGCGAAAAGCCGATGGCGCACAATCACGCATGCAACGGTAAATGAATAGAGGGTGTGGCAGTTGCGCGCACCTTCAGAGCTTTCACCGACCGCAAGCCGCCCGAATTGCTCAAAAAAACGATTGGTTTGTGGTTCTCACGATCAGCTCACGCTGGCAGCCATAACATTTGTTGTGGCGGTAATTTAATTTGAAATGCCTATTATGGCCTCAAATAAATTGAACGCGGCCGGTCAACGCCGTTCGTCGTGGAGACCAACAGATACTGCTCGCGCGGGCATGGACATCGCGAACGGGCGTCCTCAATTGTCTCACCAAGAGAGTGGTTCGGTGCCGGAACTTCGTCGACGCCTTGCAGCCATACTCGCAGCCGACGTGGTCGGATACACCCGATTGATGGAGGCGCATGAGGAGGACACTCACACCCGGCTCATGCAGTTGCGTTCGGCGGTTCTCAGCCCAGGCGTTACGGCGCAACATGGACGAATCGTCAAGAATACGGGCGACGGCTTCCTCGCGACATTCGATACCGCGCGAGATGCAACGCGCTGCGCTCTGTCACTGCAGGAAGCCGTCGCGGCACATACGGCGGGAATGCCCGCCGATCAGCGCATCAGCTTTCGAATGGGCGTGAATGCCGCGGACATCATCCTGGAAAAAGATGATGTCTATGGTGACGGCGTCAACATCGCCGCACGTCTGCAAACCTATGCGCCATCGGGCGGCGTCGTGGTTTCGGGCGCCGTCGCCGAGCAGCTCGGCGATGATCTCAACGTCAACGTGATCGATCTCGGCGACGTGCATCTTCGCAATATCGGCCGTCCCGTTCGGGTGTACGCGCTCCACCCGCCCGCGCAACCTGCGCGGCTCGTGGGGGAAGCCGCGGCAGGTTCGGAAGCGCGTCCCTCGATTGCGGTGCTGCCGTTCCGGATGAATTTGGCAAGCCCTGATCAAGTGTATTTCGCCGACGGCATCGTCTACGACATCGTTCGCGGTCTCGCAGCGCTCAAGGAACTCTTCGTCGTATCGCGCGGGTCAGCCCTCGGCTATGGCGGCCGGACGATCGACGTGCGTCAGATCGGCCGTCAGCTCGGCGTTCGCTACGTGCTTTACGGAAGCGTGCAGAGGACGAGCACGATGATCCGTATCGGCACCGAACTCAGTGATGCCGAATCGGGAGAGGTCATCAGCTCCGACCAGTACGAAGGCGACCTTGGCGATCTCTTTGCGCTTCAGGATCGTATTGCCATCAGTGTCGTGAAGAAGATCGCGCCGCAGGTGCGCGAGCGGGAGCTGATGCGGGCGATGCGCAAACATCCGCAGAACCTGACCGCTTACGATCTCGTCCTGCAGGCGCTCGATCTGCTGTACCGGATGGACTACGACTCGTTTTCTAAGGCCAGGGGCCTCCTGGAGCAGGCCATATCGCACGATCCCGATTACACCCTCGCCTATTCGTATGTTGCGCTCTGGTACGTGTTCCGGATCGGGGAGATCGGATCGCCGGACCCGGATGGCGATGCCGCCGCCGGCGCCAGATACGCCACGGAAGCCATTGAGCGCGGCGGCGACGACGACGCGCTGGCGCTGGCGGTGTCCGGTCACGTCCTGTCATTTCTGCTGCATGACTTTCACAAGGCGAGGGCGATTCTGGAGCGTGCCGTTGCCGCGGGCCCGAGTTCAGCCATGGCCTGGAGCATGGCGAGCGCGACGTCCGGCTTTCTCGGCGACGGGCCCACGGCGGTGCGCCAGGGTGAGCAGGGGGTGCGGCTTTCGCCGCTCGACGCCCGCTCGTTCTGGCACGAAGGATTGCTCGGCCAGGCGCATTACGTGAATGGTGATTATGAGCAGGCGCTGGAATGGGCGCGCAGCTCGGTGAGCCGCAACGGCTTGATCCGCTTCACGCAGCGCCTGCTCATTGCCACGCTGGGTGCCTCGGGCCGCGGCGAAGAAGCCGCCAAGGCCGCGCGCCGCTACCTGGTGGCCGAACCGGATTTCCGCTTATCGTCCTACACGAGACGCTGCCCTTTTCGCGGCGCTGCGTTGGAAACCTGGCTCGGCCATCTACGATCGGCAGGGCTTCCTGATTGACATCTCTTGCTGGCGGCAACCGTCGAAGAAGGAGGAAAGTCATGACAGGTAATACGGGAAATACCGGCAACACCGGCAACACCGGCAACACTGGCAATACCGGAAACACTGGCAACATCGGAACAGAGGGCTGGTTCCTTCCCGACCGCGTGGACTTGCCGTTCGTCACAAGGCTCGTTCCGGGAGGGGGAGCAAACGAGCTCGGCAGTCTGCGACGGACCCCACCGGCGCATTTCGGTGACCGGCAATGGTCGGCGAACTGGTATGCGTGGCGTGTCTTGCATCAGATGGTGGCCACTGTCCCTGGCTGGGCGACGACCGTCGATGGAGACATGGCTTTCACGCAAATCCGAAACGATCTGATCAACGACAATAATGGCGTTCAAAGCCAGATAGGCAACCTCGTGCTTGCCGCGCGGGACGAACGGCCGGATGCCATGGCAAACATCCTCTCGCAGGACGTTGAATTTTTCACGGATTTTCTGGCTGTGCTGACTATCAGGCCCGGATCGCATCCGAAAACCTGGCGGCTATTGAATATCGCCAGTCTGATCGGATCGTTTGCCGCCTTGTATTTCAAGGACAAGTACGACTTGCCCAGGCCATCGCAGATCTGTCCCGCATTGCTGCCGCCGGTCTCCGTGCCCGGCCACTCATCCTGGCCAAGTGGGCATTCTACGCAGGCGCATTTGATGAAGGACTCCATGCTCAGGGTATTCGTCGCAGCGGCGATGCCTGCGGCTGATCAGGCCGTATTGAGCGCCGACTTGACGGTTCTGGCGGATGAGATCGCCCGAAACCGCGAGATCGCCGGTTTGCATTATCCCAAGGACTCAGAAGGCGGTGCCAGGCTGGCGGATTTGCTGAACGGATCCATCCTGACTGCCGTGCCGCTGTTCAATTACGCGGTTAACGCTGCCGCAGGTGAATGGTCATGAGTAACGAGCAAAGGCAGAGCCCCACGCTTGACCTCGAACGCCTGAACAGGATCGTTAGAACTTCGATAAGGAGCAGTCTACCTCCCACGGGGTTCGATCCGCTGGATGCGTCGCAAGAGGAGCTGGAGAGGCTTGGGTTCCCAAAGCGGCCGGAACCGGCCCTACAGCCGTCCGAACACGCGTTCTGGCAGGAGATGTTCGCTCCGCGGCCGGAGTTCGAGGCATTCGCGTTCGAAATACTTCCGCCTGTCACAACGCGAAGTCGCGGATTTTTCGCGCAATTGCCGCGGCGGCAAACCAGCCTCAATTGGTCGGGCGCGTACATCACGCCTAGGGATGGCACGGTATTCCACTCGATTTGGGGGAAGTTTCAGGTTCCGATGCCAAATCTGCCATCCGGAGGGGACCCCGGCGAGAAGTATCGCAGCTCCACGTGGATCGGCTTCGATGGGCAGCGCCGGTACTACAACTCGACACTCCCGCAGTTTGGTACGGCACAGAATATCGACCCGAGCGCAGGCGGCCCGACAAAATCATTCTTCGCGTGGTGGCAATGGTGGGTCAGGGACGTCGCGGCCCAGGCTTCACCTAACAAGCTCATTGTACCAACGATTCATGTCGGCGATTGGATCGCGTGCTACATGCAGGTGGCGGACGATCGTGCCGGGGTGTCATTCATGATGACGAACCTGACGACCAACAGCGCCGTGCAGTTCTTTCAGGGCGCACCTCCGACCAGTTGGGGTCAACCCTTCAAGGTTCCGGGAGCCACGGCAGAATGGGTGACGGAAAGGTCGGCGGACGCGCCCGATCCGACGCCCCTGCAGCTTCCGGACTACGGTACGGTGGATTTCCGGGACTGCGGAGCGACGGCGATCAACATGACTACCAGCGCGACGGTCGAGCGCTCGCTCTCGGCCGCGAAGCTCATCGATATGTACGTCGTGAAACGAAATCCGGAAAGAACAGTGAAGGTCTCGATCGCGAAGCCGCTGAGCACGACGGAGTTCGTTACACAGTTTCGCTAGTTGAGCTTTGGATTTGACGTTCCCATCACGGCTTTGCGCGTCGGGGTGACGAACGTCAAATCCGCTCCATGCGCCGGCTTTCTGGATCAAGGTGCCGGGTGACATTGCTCTTCGTCTTTTCGGCGGGAGCAGCGCAGCAGCGCGGATCCAATGCCGTGCGCAGCAACGACGCTGGAGAAGTCGTGGGACTTGCCAAGCGGCGAGGCTCGTCACCTCCGAATTGCACATGTCTTTTCTGTCGCTTCTCTCGGAGGTCCCAAATGCCGGCGGAAGCCTTAGTTGGGGCTGCGCCTGCGGATCAGGAATTTCTGCAGTCCCTCGAGCACCAGCTCGCGGCGCTGGTTGAACACCGTGCTTGCGAGCGTGACCGCGCCGGTGCTGCGGCCCGGCGCGAGCTCCGTGACCTCGAGCGCGGGATAGATCGTGTCGCCGGCATAGACCGGCTTCAGGAACCGGCTCGACTGTTCGAGAAAGCCGACCAGCGAGTCCTCGACCAGGAAGGGAAACAACCCGGCACCCGGTGCCGTATGGATCAGCGTCTGAAATCCGTGGGCGAGCAGGTCGGGCATGCCGCGGGCGCGGCAATATTCGACGTCGTAATGGATCGGATGCGTATCGCCGCTGGCGGCCTGGAAGGCTGCGAACACGGCCGTGGTCATGGTCCGGCTCGGGATCACGAAGCGCTCGCCGGTTGCGAAATCCTCGAACCACCGCTGCGTCTGCACCATGCGGTGGGCGGCGGGATCGAAGTCGGGCATGTTGATCGTCCTGTTGGTCATCTACCGCTACCGTGCGGATACGGACACTTCAATTCGCCGCGTCATTCCCGCGGCGCCGCCAACGGGTGCCGGAATCACGCTGGAGAAATACCGCGCGACTTGCTAAGCGGCAGATGTTCCTCGTCCGGATCGCCATGTCCCTGCTCGCGAAAATTTCACCCCAGAACGACGCGCGTTCGGCACGGCTCGCCGGCATCGGTTTGATGCTGCTGTCGATCTTCATGTTCTCGTTCGGTGACGCGCTCGGCAAGTTCATCGTCGCGACCTATTCGGTCGGGCAGTTGCTGTGCCTGCGCGCCTGCGCCGCGCTCGCCGTGCTGTCGCCGCTGATCTGGCGGCACCGCGCGGAGTTTTTGTCGCTCGAGCGGCCGTGGCTGCAGCTGCTCCGCGTGGTGCTGTCCACGCTCGAGGTCGCGGCGTTTTTTCTCGCCGTCGTCTACCTGCCGCTGGCCGACGTCATCACCTATTATCTGGCCGGTCCGATCTTCGTCACTGCAATGTCCGCGCTGCTGCTCCGTGAAAAGGTCGGCTGGCGGCGCTGGTGCGCGATCCTGATCGGCTTCTGCGGCGTGCTGATTGCACTGAGGCCGTCCTCGCAGACCATCAGCTGGCCGGCCCTGATCGCGCTCGGCGGCAGCCTGTCCTTTGCGACCTTGATGCTGATCACACGGTCGCTCCGCGCGACGCCCGACATCGTGATGGCCTCGTCGCAGTTCGTCGGCACCTTCCTGCTCGGCGCCGTCATGGCGCCGTTCGGCTGGGTGACGCCGCAGCCGTTGAGCCTGATTCAGTTCGCGGCCGCGGGCGTCATATCCGTCAGTGCGCTATTTTGTGTCAATCGTTCGCTGAAGCTTGCGCCGGCCAGCGTCGTGGTGCCGTTCCAATATTCGATGATCGTCTGGGCCGTGATTTTTGGCTTCGTGGTGTTCGGCGACGTACCGCAGCCGGCAACGCTGATCGGCGTTTCGATCATCATTGCCGCCGGGCTCTACATCGTGCTGCGCGAGCGCAAGCTCGGCCGCGACACGCCGGCGGTCAATCCGCCGGCGTGACCTGATCGCGTCACGCCTCGCGCCGCGTCGAGCTCGCCCAGTTCTTCAGCGAGGACCACACCCCGCGCGAGAGCCGGAACGAATCGACCGGGCTCGACGAGCCCAGCGCCTCGAAGCGATGCAGCTCGACGCCGTTCCACTGGAAACCGCACTTTTCGAGGATGTTGCGCGAGGCCGGATTGGCGACGCGCGCGCCGGCGTGAAGCAGCTCGGCATCGGTCTCCTCGAAGCAGAAATCGATCGCGGCGCGCGCGGCCTCGGTGCCAAAACCCCGGCCCCAATGGGCGACGCCGAGCCAATAGCCGAGTTCGGGCGCGTCCTTGTTGCTCCAGTCGATGCCGACCATGCCGATCGGGTCGTGATTGTGCTCGATCAGGAACGCCGCTTCGCGCGCGCCGTCCGCCATGGCGCGCACGAAGGCAACCGCGTGATCCTGACGATAGGGATGCGGCAGGCGGCGGGTGTTTTCCGCGATGCGGCGGTCATTGGCGAGCTGCGCGATCGCCTTGACGTCCGCGAGCGTCGGCCTGCGCAAGGTCAGCCGCTCGGTTTCGAGCACGCAACTCGGGGGCGCGCGCACGGTCGGCGTCGGTAAGTCCTGCAGCATTCTCAAGGCTCCGTCGATCAAATCTTCGACTGCGCGCATGTGACGATGGAAAACCTCGAAACATGCGCAAATGAAAAGGGGAGGCC
>Ga0335069_10003711_pt1 | contig 22943 bp, 22 predicted proteins | sample Lox_Sample_11_FD_206714 | JGI IMG/M metagenome (GOLD analysis project Ga0335069, IMG submission 206714) | Soil microbial communities from Loxahatchee National Wildlife Refuge, Florida, United States - Lox_Sample_1.1 | ecosystem: Environmental > Terrestrial > Soil > Wetlands | place: USA... | reverse complement strand
AAAAGCTTCTGGCTGAGCCCCTTCCTCGGCGACGCCGAATTGCGCGCCCAGCTCATCCTTGGGTTGGAGCAAGCCGGCGACACCGTCTTGCCCGAAGTCATGCAGCGCCGCCGCTTCAAACCGTTCGTCGAGGACGAGGTGCCGGCGCTCATCCACGGGACACGCGCGTTGGTGGCGCATCCGCTTGCCGAGCAACCCTGCCCGCGTGCCGTACCGACGCCGGTGACGCTCGCCGTCGGACCGGAAGGCGGATTCATCCCCTACGAGGTCGAGCTGCTGCAGGCGCGCGGCTTCGAGCCGGTGACGCTGGGCGCCCGGCGCCTGCGCGTCGAGCACGCGGTGCCGGCCTTGCTGGCGACGGTATCGTAGCGACGTTACTCGGTGGTCGCCCGCGGATCGAGCCGGTCACGCAGGTAGTCGCCCAGGAAGTTGAACGACATGATGGTGAGGAAGATGAACAACCCCGGCGTCAGGATCCACGGGTACTTCGTCAGGTTCTGCACGTTCTGTGCTTCCGCCAGGAGATTGCCCCAGCTGGCGCTGGGCTCCTGAATGCCGAGGCCGAGGAGCGACAAGGCGCTCTCGCCGAGGATGAAGCTCGGGATGCTGAGGGTCGCGGCAATGATCGTGTAGCTGAAGGTGCCGGGAATGATGTGTCGCGTCAGGATGCGCCAGCGCGTCGCACCGAGAGCGCGCGCCGCGACGACGTACTCGTACTCGCGCAGCGAAGCCACCATGCCGCGGATGATGCGTGCGAACCCCGCCCAGCTGATGAAGCTCATCAGCACCACGATGAGAAAGAAGGTTTCGGCGGACGACAGGTTCGACGGAATCACCGCCGCCAACGCCAGCAGGAAGTAGAACGACGGCAACGACATCTCGACCTCGACGAGCCGCATGATGACGTTATCCACCCAGCCGCCGGTGTAGCCGGCGATGCTGCCCACCAGGGTGCCGATCGTGAAACTGATGGCGACGCCGACGATGCCGATCGACAGGCTGATGCGGCTGCCGTACACGATGCGCGAGAACAGATCGCGACCCAGACTGTCGGTGCCGAGCACGAAGAACTTGCCGGGCACGTCGGGCGCGGTGGTGAAGAGGTGACCGTGGAAGAACAATCGGATCGGGATGCGCACGTCGCGGTGCTCCTCGTAGCGGCGCAGCATCGGGTCCGCCAGCACGAACGGGTGCGTGTAGAGGATGGACTCGCTCCAGGCGCCGGGCGCGTTGACGTGCAGGCTGGAGGGCGGACAGTGCGGGAAGGCGCGGTTCTGCTCGGCGAAGTCATAGGGCGCGACGAACGGCGCGCCCACCGCGGTAAGATAGAACAACACCAGCGCGGCGGCGCTGCCGAGGACGACGGCGCCCGGCCGGCGACTCATCGGCTGCTCTCCAACCGCGTGAAGTCGATGCGCGGATCGACCAGCGTCAAAGCCAGATCGGCGAGCAGATTGCCCACCAGCAGCAGCACCGAACCCATGAGCACCGAACCCATCACCAGGTAGACGTCGAGTGAGCGCACGGCATCGAGCATCAAGGTGCCGAGCCCCTGCAGATTCATCACGGCCTCGACCAACGCGGCGCCGCCGAGCAGGTTGCCGAGCTCGTATCCCGCCAGCGTGACGAACGGGTTGAGCGCGTTGCGCAAGATGTGCTTCGCCACCACGACGCGCTCCGAGAGCCCCTTGGCGCGCGCGGTGCGCACGTAGTCGGCTTGCTTGATGTCGAGGATGTTGGCGCGCATCAGTCGCATCAGGCTGGCCATGCCGCCGACACCGAGCACCAACATCGGCAGCCAGAGATGATGCAGCCGGTCCGCCACTTTCCCCCAGACCGTCAGGCTGTCGTAGTTGATCGAGAAGGTGCCGCCGATGGGAAACCAGCCGGTGCGCAGCGCCAGGAACATCAGGAGGAAGGCGAGGAAGAAGTTGGGCAGCGACATGCCGAAGAAGGCGCAGAATGACAGGAGGCGGTCGGAGATCGAGTTGGGCCGCAACGCCACCAGGATGCCGATCGGAATCGCCAGGCTCCAGGTCACCAGCATGCTGGCCGCCGACAAGATCATGGTGTTGCCGGCGCGCGCGCCGATCAGCTCGACGACGCTGACGCGATACGCCAGCGAGGTGCCGAAGTCGAGATGCAAGGCGCGCCACAACCATTTCAGGTAGCGCAGCACCAGCGGGTCCCCGTAGCCGAACTGCACCTCCATCTCGCGGATGAGATCCGGCGAGATGGACGGGTTCATGCGCAGCGTGCTGAAGTAGTCGCCGGGCGCCAGGTCAATGATGAGGAACGCCAGGAAGGTGATTCCCAGGAGCAGGGGAATCATGTGCAGCAGGCGGCGGAGCAGATACGCGATCATCGAGGGTGCCGCGCGGCGCCAATGCGTCAATCCTCTGAAATGCGGATGAGCTCGGGACGGTAGGTGCCCCACACCGTCGGGCGGTAGTTCTTGAGCACCGTTTTGTAGGCGACAAACCGGGTCTGCCGCACCGTCTGAATCATCGGCAGTTGGTCGTGCAGGATCTCCTGGATGCGCCAGTAGAAGGGTTGCCGTTTGTGCGGCTCGATCTCGCGCGCCCCTTGCTCGAGCAGCGTGTCGATCTCCGCCTCCCACGGCGTTGCCGGCTCGGTTTGGTTGGGGTTCCAGAAATGCAGGTTGCCGCTCGAGCGGAACACGTTGGCGCTGTTGTTGGGCTCGATCGTGCCGGTGAAGCCCATGAGCAGTGCGTCCCAATCGAAGGTGTTGTACAGCTTCTCGACCAGGGCCTGGAAATCGAGCGGCCGGTAGTTCACCTTCATGCCGAGCTTGGTCCAATCCTCCTTGAGGATGGCGCACATCTTCTCGCGCACCTGGTTGCCGGAGTTGGTGGTCAGGCCGAACTCGACCGGATTGCCGGCAGCATCCTCGATGACGCCGTCGCCGTCGCGGTCGACGTAGCCGCCTTCCTTCAGGAGCCGGCGGGCCTCGTCGAGGTTGTAGGCGTACTCGACCAGGTTGGGGTTGTGGTACAGCTTGTTCTCCGGCGAGATCTCGGCGACGGCGGACTTGCCGTAGCCGTTGAGGCAATTGCGCACCATCGAGTCTTTGTCGATGGCGTGCGCGATCGCCTTGAGGAAGTGCGGATCGGTGAACCAGGTGAGGCGCGGATCGCGCTTGCCGTCCTGCACGTAGTGCCGGGCATTGCGGTTGAACGACACGAACGTCGAGCCGGTCTCGAGACCGATCTCTTGCACGGCGACCTTGAGCTGGTCGGTCTTGCTCTGGACATCGCCGACCTCTTCCGGACGCAGGGCGTGGACGTCCGTCTGCCCGGACAGAAACTTCAGGTAGAGCGTGTCCTGGTTCGGCACGATCAGCTGGGTTTCCCCGTCGAGGTAGGGTAGCGGCGCGCCGGCGTCGTCCTTCATCCAATAGTCGGGGTTGCGCCGGTACTCGAGGAACTGCGCCGGGACGTAGCGGGTCATGCGGTACGGCCCGGTGCCGATGATCTTCTCCGGAGGCGTATCGATGCCCCACTGTTGGACGAACGTGCCGTCCTGCAGAGAGGGCCCGAGGATGTGTTTGGGCAGAATTGGTTCGCCGATGGAGTTGAGCAGCGGCGCGAACGGACGCGGTAGGATGAAGCGAAAGGTGTAGTCGTCGACGACTTCGGTCTTGATCGGCTGGCCTTCGACGGTGAGTGTGTGCTTGCTGCTATTGGGTACGCGGTCGTCGAAGGTCGCGTCGAAGGTGAACTTCACGTCGGCGGCGGTGAATGGCTCGCCGTCGTGCCAGTGCACGCCGTGGCGCAGGTGAAACGTGCACACGGTGCCGTCGGCGCTGTACTCCCAGCGCTCGGCCAGGGCCGGCTCCTGTTCCGTGGTGAGTGGGTTCAGCCGCACCAGGCCGTCGAACAGGTCGCCGGTGGCGTCGCCCGAGGCGCTGTCGACGGCGAGCAGCGGATTGAACGTCTTGGGATCGCTGATCGTGCCGGTGAGCAGCCGGTTCGGGTGTAGATTGCGCGCTGCCGGTGCCGCCGCCGGCGTCGCGCTCGCCGTCGATGGCGGCGGGCTCGACTGACAGCCGGCCAGCAGGGCGAGGAGAAGGGGGAGCCAGCGCCGCATCAGTCCGCCACGCGGTCGAGGTTCACCACCTTGCTGCCCGGTGGAGTCTGGAAGGCGAACACCGAGTGATCGAGGCTCGGGTTCACGTCGACGTCGTCCAGGGTGATCTCCAACCGCCGCGCCGCGCCCGGGAGCTCGAGGGCGATGCGCGTCGCGACCGGCACCCCGGCGTGCTCCTCGTACGCATCGAAGGTGGCGCGCCACGTCGCGTCACCGCTGCTGGCGCGCTCCTCGGCGGCCACCGGGAGCGCCGCGTCGGTGAACCAGACGACCTGCACGCCGTCGTCGAGCGCCCGCCACAGACGGACGGCGTTGGCGTCCGCGTCGAACGTCACCCGTTCCTGCTGGGCGGGGCGCGGCGGCGGGGTGCCGAGGACGATGTCGACGAGGTCCGTCACCGGCACCCACAGCCGGGCATAGCGGGCGAGGTTCTCGAGCGACGCCTTGCCGCGGTAGACCGTGTCGTCCTGCCGCGCGTACGCGGTCATCGCGCCGTTGTCGGCGGTGAGCACGAACACCGATCCGAGGACGGAGAGCACCTCGACGCGGACGCGATCCGGCCGGGCGACGATCAGCGCTTCGCGGGACGAGCCGGATTCGTCGGCGTCGCGGTAGCGCAGGTGCGCGAGCGCCCGCAAGCTCTGCACGGCGGTGCGGCGGTCGCTCAAGGCGGCGTCGAGCTCAGACGCCGTCGGCAGGCGCGCCGGGGCCAGGCGCGACGTCGCGGCTCGCGTCGCGGCACAGCCGGTGACCAACATGCCGAGCAGCAGCGCCGCGCCGATCGATTCGGCGGCGGCGCACCGGACGACTCGCCGCGGGTCTCGCATGGTGCGGTTCGCCATCGGCGGGCCGTTGGAGTCAGGAATCCTTACCGTCGACCGGGCGGCCGCCGTCGAGCACCTGGATTTTCCCCTTCAGACGTTCGACCTGCTCCGACTCCTTCGAGCGACTCAACGCGTCTTCATAGAGCCGCAGCGCTTCGGTGGGTCGCCCGATCTGGCGGTAGGCGTCTCCCAGGTGCTCCGAGATGGTGGCATCCTCGCCGGCCAGCTCCAGGGCATGTTCGAGCTGCTCGACCGCCTTCTGGTACTCGCCGCGTTGGTAGTACACCCAACCGAGACTGTCCACGTAGAAGCCGTCGTTCGGATCGAGCGCCAGGGCCCGCCGCACCAGGTCCTCGGCTTCGTCGAGCTGGACGCCCATATCGGCGAAGGTGTAGCCGAGATAGTTGAGGGCGGCGGCGTTCTGCGGGTTGAGCTCGATGGCCTTGCGCATCTCGGCGATGGAAGCATCCTTGTTCTTGGCTTCGTCGTACAGGGCGCCTAGGGTGAAGTGGTACTTGTCGTTGTTCGGGTTGCGTTCGACCATGCGCTGCATCAGCTTGACGGCGGCGTCGATGTCGCCTTTGTCGCGGTACATCGACGCCAGCAATCCGATGAGATCGGTGCTGTCCGGCTTGGCGTCGATCGCCTGCTTCACGCTGGCGATGGCGTCGTCGAGCCGGCCTTGCTTCTGGCGGATGTAGCCGATGTGCACGCACGCGTCGGAGTAGTACTCCGAGCTGGGTGGCACCTTCTTGAACTCGGCGATGGCACGATCGTAGTCCTTCATCTCGCCGTAGACCGAGGCGAGGAAGTAGCGGACGCGGTCGTTCTGCGGTTCGGCGGCCAGCACCAGCGTGAACTCGGTTGCCGCCTTCTCGTAGTCACCCTTCTCGAAGTAGATGAGGCCGATCTTGACGCGCGTCTCTTGCGGATCCGTTTCGGTCTTTTCCAGCTCCTGGAACTGCGAGAGGGCCTCGTCCAGCTTCTTTTGGCCGACGTACAAGCCGCCGAGGCGTTTGCGCACGACGGCGCTCTGCGGATCGGTTTTCAGGATGCGCTGGTAGACTTCGATGGCCTTCTCCGGTTGATCCTGGGCCTCGTAGAGGATGGCGAGATCGAGCTCGACCATCTCGGATTGCGGGTTGAGGCGGAGCGCTTCCTTGTATGCCGCTTCCGCCTTGTCGAAATCATGCGCCGCGGCGTGCACGCGCCCGAGGTAGTAGAAGCCCAGGAAAGAGTGCGGGCTGATACGGGTCAGCCCCTCCAGCGTGTCGACGGCGCGATCATACTCGCCCTGCTTTCCGTAAAGGGCACCGAGGAACAGGTGGGCTTCCTGGTTGTCCGGGTCGAGCTGGAGGACCGCCTCGTACTGCGCCGTGGCATCGGCGTCTTGCCCGAGGGCGGAGAGGATACCGGCCAGCAGCACGCGTGCCTGCACGTTGTCGGGCTCCAGCTCCACGGCTCGCTGCACCTCCACCAGGGCCTCCTGGAGGCGACTGGCGCGCACGTAGAGGGTTGCCAGGCGCTGCCGCAGCAACGCCGAGTCCGGGTCGGCGCGCACGGCCAGCGCGTATTCGCTGGTCGCGGCGTCGTAATCGGCCTGGTTGATGGCGATCTCGGCGGCCAGGAAGTGACCCATGGCGGCGGCGTCCGGGGGCAGCTCGGTGCTGCCCGTCTGCGCCGCGCCGAGCTCGGGCGTCAACGGAGCCATTCCTGCCGGTTGTCGGTGAAAGGTCGCGCACCCGCCGAGGACCGCGCACCCGGCGATGAGTGCCGCCCTCAAACGAGTCGGTGCGTGCAACTGCATCATGGCTCCCCTAGCATAACCGTCTAGGGGGTTCTATTCGAGGGGCGCGCGCCGGGCATTGACTCGGCGCCGCGATGCACGCAGAAGACGGGGAGTCTCGAAGCGAGGAGCCGGAGGCCGCATGGAGTGCGTCTGGGGACCCGAACGAACGGGCGGGCAGGGACTGGATCGCAACCAGGAGGAGTCGGGCAATCATGCCATCCTGGCGCTGCTCCGCGATCCGGCGGCGCGCGATCACGTCGATCTGGTGATCACGTGGCGCGATGACGCCTACGAGGTCTGGGCGGCGCGCGGCATGGTGCGGTTTCAACGCATCCTGCGTGACCGCCGCTTGGAGTTCGTCATTCTCGAGCAGATCGGCGAGAACCCGATCGGCGATCAACGCCACACCCCGATTGCAACCTGCGCCGAGGAACGGCAGGCCGCGACCGCCTCGGGACACCCGTCGGATGACGTCAACCGCGCCTTCATCGAACCGCAGCAGGTCAGCTATCCCTACGCGTACGAACGCATCGCCCAGCTCTTCGACAGCCCATACGCTCCGGATCTGGTCATCAGCCCGAAATGCTACACCTTCGGTCTGCAAGCCGGCCAACACGGCGCCCTCGACGTCGTGCAATCGCGCGCCCCGCTGGCGTTCGCCGGTCCCGGCATCAAGCCCGGCGCGTACGACACGGCACCGCGGCACGTGGACATCGCCCCGACCGTGTGTCGCCTCATGGGATTCCCGACGATCGACGGCAAGGATGCGACCGGGCGCACGGCGAGCGAGCGCGGCGTGGCGCCCGACGTCTACTTGGCGCGTCAGGACGGTCGCGTGCTCGAAGAGATCCTCGATCGCACCGCGGTGTCGCCCGAACGCGTCTACTTCGTCATTTTCGACGGCTTGAGCAACAGCGAGCTGCGCGAGCTGCTCGAGAGCGGCAGCGCCGCGGTCACCAACTTGCGCCGCCTCCTCGACCGCGCCGCCTGCTTCACCTACGGCTCGACGGTCAACTTTCCCAGCATCACGTGGCCGAGTCACAGCACCATCTTCACCGGGGCCTGGTGCGGGCATCACGACATCGTCAACCCGACGTACTACGACCGCGCCGCGCACCAACCGCTCGCCCCGCAAGGACAGGGCATGATGACCGAGACCTACCTCGGGCGCGGCGTCGAGACGCTGTACGAAGCGTTCCATCGGGTGCGTGGTGCGGACGTGCTGACCGCGAGCATCCACGAGCCGCAGGGCCGCGGCGCGGATCACGCGGCGCTGGAGCGGCGGGTCTTGGGGCAGCGCGACCGGCTGCGCGCCGTCACTCCGGACTTCGTTGCCGCCATCCACCCGCGCTACGCCGCGGAAGGGAGAGAGGGCGTCTATCGCGAAGCGCTGCTCGACGCGCGCGGCATGGCTCAGGTGACGGTGCTGCTCGAGGATCCTTCGCTGCCGGCGCCGGCGCTGGTGGCCCACGAGTTTGCCCTCACCGACGGCGCCGGCCATGACTACGGCCCGCACGCCGACGGCTTACGCACGGCGGTTGCCGAGACTGATCGCCGCCTCGGTCAGGTGCTCGACCGGCTCGACGCGAAAGGGTTGCTGGATTCCACGCTCTTCGTGTTCACCAGCGACCACGGTATGGCCGCCCAGGACGTCAGCCTGAAGGCCAACCCGGCCCGGCATCCGGAACGGATCGGCATGAAGACGATCACCGGCGAGCCGATGATCTGGTTACGCGACCTGGATGTCACCATCGAGCCGGCACCGGACGGCCGCACCGCGCGCGTTACCGTCGTCGACAACGATGCCGATGCAGCCGGTGAGAAGCCGCCGGTTGCCGGGGCGCAGGTGCTCGTGCACACGCACGTCGACGCCGTGGTGGCGCGGCTGGTCACCAACGCGGCGGGAGTCGCGGGGTTCGCCACGCCTGCCGACGTCGAGCCGGCGCACATCGCCCTCTCCATCCAGCACCCCGACTACAATCCCCGACACCTCTGCCTCGACGGCACCAACCTCGCCGTCGACCTGCGGCGGGCCCTGTACGGTCGCGAGACACCGGACGACGGCTGAGCGACGCCGGGCGGTGGGGTCGCCGTCGTCGGGGCGCCGCGTCAATTGCCGCCGTAGCGGTCGTCGGCTTGCTCGACGAGATGTTCGAGCAGACGTTGCTCGGCGGCGCGGTACGCGATGGTGCGCAGCAGCTCTTGTGTCTGGTGCGCGAGTGGAATGGCGGCGAGGTAGCCGACCACCTGTGCCGGCGAGAGCTGGTCGATGGCGTCCTCCATCTGGCGCATCGCGGCCTCGGGGACCTCCGGCATGGTCACCTGGCCGGCGACGTCGAGCACCGCCGAGAAGCGCTCGGCGAAGTGATGCTTGGCATCGGCCTTTTCCTCCGTCGTGCACTCGAGGCGCAACTTCGCGGCCGCCTTGTCGAAGATCCGATCAAACGCGTGCAGCACCGCTTCCTTACCAGTCATCGCGGCTCCTTACCCAATGGCAATGCGCGCAAGGTAACCACGCCGGTGCGGCAATCAACCCGCCGACGATCCGCCAACGGCACGCGCGCCGCGCAAATCGACGTTGACAGCCTTGGGGGTGCTTCATAGACTACGCCACCATGACTCGCCGGGGCCGCTCGACGTCGCACTGCGTGTGGCTGGTTGCTGGAGCCATCGCGGCCGGCTCGACGCTGGCGGCGGCGCAGACCTTCTACAAGTGGACGGACGAGCGCGGCACCGTGCACTTCTCGGATGCGCCGCCACCGCAGAGCAACGGCGTCGAGGTGCGCAATCTCCCACCGCCGCCCGCGGCGCCCGCTAAGGCGGATGGGGTCACGGAGGGGAAGCCTGAAGACAGTGCCACCGATGCCGGCCGCAAAGAAGGGCCCGCTCGGGTGGTGATCCTGTCGCGGCGCTCGCCGCGCACCGGTCCGACGACCATGCACATCGAGGGCAAGGTCAAGAACGTCGGCGGGGAAGCGGCGCAAAACGTCTCGGTGACCATCAACGTCGCCGATAGCGGTCAGGGCAACCCGTGCCTGTCGCAGGACGTGACGGTGACGCCCGCGAACTTGCCGCCCGGCCAGAGCGGCGATTTCAAGGTCGATCTCGAGAGCCCGTGCTTGAACGGCGAGCCCAGTCTCGACGTTGCGCTGGCGTGGGACTGAGCGCGACCTACGCGACCTGGGCGGCTTCCGGACCCGCCGCGGCGCTGCGCGAGGCGATGCGGTGCTGGATGTCCGCGTGCACGGCCTGCGTGATCGGGTAGCGCTGGAACATGGCCAGGGCGGCGAGATAACAGAGCCCGGGAAACACCGAGTACAGCAACCGCATCGCCAGCACCACGCGCGGCGTCTGCGCGACGTTGGGAACGTATCCCGTCCAGTCGAGGATTTGCAGCGCCACGAAGAGCGTCATCGCCGCCGCCGCCTTCGTGGCCAGAGCCCACAGGCCGAAGTACGCCCCTTCGCGCCGCTTGCCGGTTTCCAACTCGTCCTGATCGATGACGTCGGCCTGCATCGACGCGGGCAGGGCCATGCTCCCACCCAGGCTCACGCCGCCGCACGCCAGCAGCACGAAGAACAGCGTCGACCGACCGGGTCCGAGCAAGAACATCGCACCCGACACCACCACCGCAATCACCAGGCTGATCGACCAGGTGTCCTTCTTTCCCAGGCGGTGCGACAGCCGTATCCACAGCGGCAGCGAAACGATGCCCACCATCAGATAGACGAGGATGTAGGCCGGTAACAACGTCGGCGTCTCGAGGACGTAGTCGGCCATATACGGAATCAGCGGCGCCGGCACCGCGCCCGCCACGCTGGTGAAGAAGTACGTCGCCAGCAGCGTGCGGAACGATCGGTTGCGCAGCGTCAGCTGCACCCCCTGCCACGGCGGTAGCGGCTCCCGCCCCTGGAACTCGGGCCGTTCGCGAATCGCCAACACCGGGATGAGGATGGTTGCCGTGCCGATGACCCCGAACACCAACGCCATGCGGGCGAAGGCCGTGCGGGCATCGGGGAAGAAGTGCAACGCGATCGGCGGACCCAACGTGCCGAGCACGATGCCGCTCACCGAGAACAGCTCGCGCACCGCTACCAAGCGTGTGCGCTCGTGGTAGTCGAGCGTGATCTCCGCGCCCCAGGAATGGTAGGGGATCGTGCCCACGGTCCAGAAGATGAACAAGAAGAGGTAGGTCGCCGTGAAGTACGCGAAGAGCATGCCGCTGCCAAGGGCGGGGGGCGGGGCCCATAGCAGGTAGAAGCAGACCGCCGCCGGCAGCGCGCTGAGCAGCAGGTACGGCCGTCGCCGCCCCCAGCGCGTGTGCGTGCTGTCGGAGACGAATCCCATCGCCGGATCGAGGAACGCGTCACTGACCCGCCCCAGCATCACCGCCAGTCCGACCAAGGCCGGCGACAGCAGCGCGACATCGGTGTAGAACTTCGCCAAGTGCACGTAGACGGCGAGCCCCATCATCGACAGACCGAGCTGGCCGATGCCGTAGGTGAAGATCGTCGCGACCGTGAGCGGCTCTCGTGGTGGGGGGGCGGGCATGGCGGCGCCGCAGCATCGCTGCTTTCCCCACCTGACGCAATGGCCGATGGCGACGCGCCCGTCTGTACACGTTGCGGCTTTCCGGCTACACCCGTGGCGCAGCTCACGGGGCGGCGGATGCCGATCGAGTACCGCAAGGACCAGGGCGAGTTGGTGTGGGTGCGTAACCCGTTCACGGGCGCCGTGACCTACTTCACCCACCTGCACAAGAAGCGCAGCGGCTTCGTGCGCCACGCACAGCACGCGCTGCTGCGCGACGCGCCGCTCGATCGCCAGGCGGTGAAAGCCCAATTGCAGCACGAGCTCGAAGCGGCGCAGCGCTCCTGCCCCTTTTGCCCCGGCAACGAGGAACTGACGCCGTCGGAGGTGCTGCGGGTGCGGGCGCGCGACGTATGGCCCGAACGCGCCGACGACGGTTGGCTGATTCGCGCCGTCCCCAACTTGCTGCCGCGGATCCCCGAGTGTTGCACCGGCGGCCGCAATGAGTCGTACGTGGTCATCGAGGACCCGCGCCATTTTGCCGACGACGCCCGAAGCCATGACGATCTGCTCTACACCGGCCTGCTGCCGCTCGAGCAGTTCCACGCGTTGCTGAGCGCCGACGTCGACGTGGCGCGGCGGGTGCACGCCAATCCCGCCGTGCGCGCGGTGCTGATCCGCAAGAACCAGGGCCGAGAATCGGGCGCCTCGCAGCCGCACGTGCACAATCAGGTGATCGGCTCCGACCTGCCGTTCGCCCCCGTGGCGCGCGAGGTCGCGGTCACGGCGCAGATGCCGAGAGTCTGGGAGGAAACCGTGGCGTTCGCCCGCGATCACGGCTTCGTCCTCGAGGAGCGCGACGGCTGCGTCGCCTACTTTTGTCCGTTCGGCACGTTTCCCCGCAGCTACGAGGTCGTGTGCCTGCCCGACTGGGTGCGCATCGTCGACCTGCCGGCGGTGCGCCTGCGCCTGTTCGCGACGCTCCTGCACCACGTGCTCAAGGCCCTCGGGCCGGTGCCGCTCGACTACGAGATCCACGACGGCCCCGGCATGCCGCTGCACGCCCACCTCAACGAGCGTCACTTCGCCTACTCGAACATCGGCGGCACGCTGAATTTGCCGTCGACCTTGCTGGCGACCGGGCACCCGTTGCGGACGACGCGGCGCCCCTGAAAGCGATCGCCGTCGCTATCCATGAAAGTCGCGCGACCGGATTGACAAGAAGTCGCGCCTCGCATACAAAACGGCGTTGGTCGGGTGGGGACGAGGCGCTGGCGGAAGCGGCGGGTAGCAGAGCAAACGTGAGGAGAGCGGATTCAAGAGGGCGCACTGCCAAGCCCCTCAATCCCTGAAAGGAGGACAGTGACCATGGCAGGTACAGCAGATGCAGTGAAGGAAATTTTCGGTGCGATGCCGGCGAACTTCAACGCCGACGCGGCAAAGGGGATGAACTCGGTCATCCAGTTCAACCTCACTGGCGACGGCGGTGGAAATTACCACGTCGTGATCAAGGACGGGGCGTGTTCGGTGGGCGAAGGCTCACACGCATCGCCGAACATGACGATGACGATGGCGGCCCAGGACTACGTCGACATGATCACCGGCAAGCTCAACGGCCAGATGGCGTTCATGAGCGGCAAGCTGAAGATCGCAGGCGACATGGGCCTCGCGATGAAGATGCAAAGCCTCTTCAAGCGCCCGGCCTGACGACCTCGCAACCCGCGGCGGCGCGCGGTCGTGAGGACCCGCGCCGCCGCTGATTTGTTCCCCTCCCGTTCACACTGCCGCACCGGCAGTCCCCACCTCCCCGCAGCTTCACGACACCCCGGCATAGTCCCGGCATCGGCCTAATTGATCGCTGAACAGTCCACCTTGGTCGGCGCCGTACGCTCGCAGGCGATGCTGTCGGTCACCCCCGCGGCAACGTAGGCGCAGGCGTTGGTCGTCGCGCCCATGCGCGCGTCGTGCTCGGTCGGGCCGTCGACCGTGCGGCACACGGCCTGGCCCTGGAACTCGATGCACACGGCACAGCGGTAGCCCGCGACGTGCAGGCTGCGGTAGATGACGAAGGCCATGAACAGGAGCAACGCCGCCGCCACTAGCCAGGCAGAGCGGCGACGCGATACGGTGGATGCTGCCTTCATCGGCGCGTCCGGGCGCGCGCCACGGCGGCCGGCCTGTCGGCCTACTGCGCCTCGGCCTCGCCTTCCTCGACCGTGATATCGATCTCGTCCGACGCGGTCGCACCGCTGCTCGCGGTCACGGTGACCGTCGCGGTGTAGTCACCCGGCTTCGTATAGGTGTGCGACGGATTGGTTTCCGTGCTCACCGGCGAGTCGTCGCCGAAGTTCCACTTGAAGGCAGGTTGGCCGGCGCTGCACTCGGCTTCGGCGCTGAACGTCACCGCCAGCGGCGGCGGACCGTAGTCCGGATCGGCGTCCGCGACGACGATGCAATCGGTGTCGTCGCCGGGTTCCGCTTCGCCAGGCTCCGCCTCTGCGGGTGGCGCCGGTGGCGCGGCGGCCTGTCCGCCCGCAGCGGCTGCTTGCGGTGCGGCGGCACGCGCCGCCGGCGTCGCCTGCAGCGGCGCCACCTGGATCTTCCCCGCCGTTGCCGCCGGCGCTTGCACGGCGCCGGACTTGGCGCTGCCGGCGGCGGCTCCGCTCGTCGATGACGCCTCGTCGCTGCGTTGGCAGCTGCCGCAGCCACTCAGGAGCAGAAACATGATCGCTATCGCCCTCACGGTTTTCATACGCGTGCCCCCGCGGTAATCGCTCAGCGCACCGCGTCCGTTGCCACGGCGCACCGGCTGAACGCCAGACGGCTGGCTGACCCCGGTGGTCGTCGTGGCACAACGATGCGCGCTGCCCGTCATTTGCTCGCTGGTTTCTGCGGCTTCTTCTGCTGCTTGGCCGCTGGCTTCGGCTCCGGCGGCCGGCGGATGCGCAGCTGCGCCGGCGGACCGAGGTTGCCCTCCGTGTCGCGCAGCCGCACGGTCAGCGTCGTCTCGCCCACCGGAAAGGCCCACGCCCGCGCCACGATCATGCAGAACTGCGTCGTCGAGTCCTTGTTGCGAAACGAGTACTCGCCGTTGGCTGCCAAGGTGCACGACGACTCGGACTCGATGAACGTCTCGAACCGGCACGCGAAGTCGTTGAGCGCGTCGCTGATCCGCTGCGTCTCCGCGAAATTGGCGGGCTTGATTCCCGGGATGCCGCCGAGATTGGGGCGCCGGCGATCACACACCGCAGGGTTGCCGTCGCCAAGGTCGCGGTCGGACTCGACCAGCAGATCGGGACGTTTGGAGGGATCTCCCGGCACGTAGGAGAAGACGTTGCGTCCAGGCCCGAACCCGTTGGCCCCCGGCTTCGCTTCGATGACCAGCATGAAGCCCGAGCCCACCGCGCTGAGGTACGTCGGGACGCCGTTCTTGTCGACCGACTCAGGTTGGGCCGGGCTACCATCCGCACGCGCCGCGCCCAGGAAGGTCACCACGGGCCCGACCGCCTCGCCTTTGCGCGGCTTGACGTTCTGGCCGATGGGCCGCGTCGGCAGCGGCGCCGCCGTGGGCTCAGGGGTCGGGGTGCCGGGCGGCACCGTCGGCACCGGCGTCTCATCGTAGTCCGGCGCCGGCTTGGATCGACCGGGTGCCTTTGCCGCACACGCCGACAGTGACAGCGCCAAGGCTGCGGCTACTCCATAACTCACGAGTCCAACACACCGGTTCCGCATCGCCGCTCCTTCAGGCGGCGTATCTAACCGGCGCTCGGAAACGAGTCAAGCTAGCCGTCTGTCCGTCGTGGCAGGCCGGAGCGAACCAACGGGGAGCGGTGCACGGACACGACCCCCGTCCTAGCGCGACCGCTTGACGCCGCGGCGCGGACAGTAGGCAGTGATCGGGCAGCGACTGCACCACGGCGACACCGGTTGGCAGAGGGTCTGGCCGAAGGCGACGAGCAGGTCATTGTAGTCCATCCAGTACTGCGCCGGCAGCTTGCGTCGCAACGCCATCTCGGTGGCGTGCGGATCCGTGGTGCGCACGTACCCCCACCGATTGGAGATGCGGTGCACGTGCGTGTCGACGCACATGGCCGGCTTCTGGAAACCCTGCGTCAGGACCAGGTTGGCGGTCTTGCGCCCCACCCCCTTGAGGGTGAGCAACTCGTCGAGATCGTCCGGCACCGCGCCGCCGTAGCGCTCAAGCAGCAGCCGGCAAACCTCGAGGATGGTGCGCGCCTTGGTGCGGTAGAAGCCGACGGGATAGATGGCGCGCTCCACCTCGCGCACGCCCAGCCCGACCATCGTGTGCGGCGTGTCGGCGAGCGCGAAGAGCCGCAGCGCCGCCGGGCCCGTCGTCTCGTCCTTGGTGCGCAGGCTCAGCAAGCAGGAGATCAGCACTTTGAACGGATCCGCCGATTGCACGGCGATGAACGTGACCACCGGCGCGTGCCAGCCCGGCGCCGCGGCGCGCAGCCGGGCGATCACGGCGTGAATGTCGAACCGCAGGCGGCCGCCGCCACGCCGCGGCGCCGCTCGCGTGGCTCCACTCCTGGTCATGCAACGCCCGCGGCTTGTAGTGAAAGCGGTCCGACTTTGCAACGCGTTCAGCTTGACCGCACCGGAGGCCTCTCGTACTATCGGCGCCGCTTTCGTCCCCGGCAGGAGCTGGCACATGACCGTATCCTTTCCATCGATCGACTTCTTCCGCGCCCTGCAGGCCCGCATGCACGACGAGCGCGAGCGCTTCAAACGGCTCGGGTACTTCGACACCGTCTTCGGCGTGCGCGTCCTCGATGCCGGCCGCACCCATGCGTACGTGCTGAGCTTCGAGGTCTTCGAATGCACCGGCGTGCGCGAGACCGCCGATCTGAGCGCCGAGCCCGTCGACTTCGTCCTCGAAGGCGACCTCGACACCTGGGTCGAGATGTTACGCAACATTCAGCAGCACCGTGCCGCCGACGTGGCGCACAGCATCAACACCCTCACCCACCTCGGCGAGCGCATGCGCGTCGTCTACGACGATCCCGACGGCCACGACAAACTGTATCGCTTCGCCGAGAGCGTGCAGGAGTTCATCGATCTCGCCGCCACACTCGACATCGAGTACGCGCCGCGCCAGGCCGCCAGCCACGCCGGCGCCTGATCGCGCCAGCCCAACGAGGAGCAGTCCATGAGCTATCTGAGCAGCGTCGATTTCTTCGAAGACAAGGACTTCCTCGATCGGTACCGGTACACGATGCGCACCGGCGAGCTCGATCTCTCGTGGATGCAAGCGGCCACCGAGAAGGTGCAGTGCGAACCGCAGAACCCGCGCCGCGGGCTGACGTTCCGCGATCTCGATGTCGGCACCTACGGCTTCACCAACATGCCGGAGCTGATTCGCGCGAACCGCAGCTTCGCGCCGCGCGGCGCCGAAATCCCTGCCGGGGTGCCCGACCTGCAGGCCGAGGTGAACCGCAAGAGCGAGGTGTGGGCCTACAACATCGAAGGCTACTACGAAGAGGCGATGAGCCGGCAGTGGAACGCCACCACCGACGTGCCGTGGGACGAGCTCAGCAAGTACGAGCTGCCCGAGGAGATCGGCAAGGCGTATTCGCAGCTGCTCACCTTCCTCACCGAGGTCGAAATGATCGCCACCGACGTCCCGGCGAAATGGATGGGACGCCTCAACGCCGACTTCTTCGAGGTGAAGAACTTCATCGCCACCCAAGCCATGGATGAAGCCCGCCACGCCGAGGTGTTTCGCAAGCGCGCCCTCACCACCGGCTGGGGCTTGATGCGTGCCAGCTTGTCGAACGAGTGCAACTTGAAGTTCCTGCGCGACGCCGACAGCTTCGCCGAGGCCTCGCTGACCCTGCACCTGCAGGCCGAGGGCATGGTGCTCACCCTGTTCCGCTTCAGCGAGCTGATCAGCCCGACGGAGGTCGACAAGAAGATGTTCCGCCTGGTGATGCAGGACGAGGCGCGCCACGTTGGCTACGGCATGCAGCATCTCAAGTGGGTGCTCGACCACTTCCCCGAAAAGCGCGAGGTGATCCATCGCCACCTCGACGAAGCCGAAAACTTCGTCTTCGGCGGCGGCTACGCCACCGAGGTGCTGGAGCCGTTCATCATCCTGTCCGGCAAGGGGATGAAACAGGAGAACATCCAACAGGGCCTGAAGATCACCGCGCAGTTCAACCTCAAGCAGGTTGACGAGTACTTCGAGCGCCTCGACAAGTGCGGCTTGCCGGAACGCCGCGAGCGCAGCAAGCTCGCCCAGATCAACGAAATGACGCGTGCCGTGATCGCCGCTCAGGCGTAGGGCGGCGCTTCCCATGGCGTACTTCGCGGCCAAGAACTTCTTCGAGGACCCCGAGCTTCTCGCGCTGACGCAGAAGGTGTTCTCGGGCGAGCTGACGCTCACCTGGTACGACAGCCCGACCGAGAAAATCGCCTGCAAGCCTGCCGACCATGCCCGCGGCTTCACCTACGAAGACTGCAACGTCGGCACCTACGGCTACACGCAGCTACCCGAGTTCATCCGCAAGAACTACTCGATGGCGGCGCGCGGCTCGCAGATCGTTCCGGGCCTGCCCGACCTCGGCTACACCATCAATCGCAAGAGCGACGTGTGGTCGGACAACGTCGGCGCGCTCTACGAGGAAGCCAAGGCGCGCCGCTGGGCGCCGGCGGTCGATATCGACTGGGGCGCGCTGAAGGCCGCGCCGCTGGCGGCGGAGCTCGAAGCGGCGATGAGCCAGCTGTGCACGTCGCTCGAGGAGATCGCCCTGGTGATGATGGAGTTCCCGTCGCGCTGGGTGTCGGCCATCAATCAGGAGTTCATCGAGCTGAAGAGCTACCTGTGCGCGCAGATGATCGACGAGGCGCGGCACGTCGAGGTGTTCCGCAAGCGCGCCCTCGCCGGCGGCAGCGGCCTCAAACGCGCCAGCGCCACCGTCGAGCAGGCGCTGAAAGAGATCCTGTTCGCGGAGACGTATCCCGAGGCCTCGCTGGCGTGCAACCTGCTCCTGGGCAGCCTGGTGCTCGACATCTTGCAGCACGGCGCGGCGGTGTCGGCGATCGACAACCGCATCTTCAGGCTGTGCTCGCAGGACACCGCGCGCGAGCTCGCCTACGGCATGGGCCACATGCGTTACCATCTGGCGCACCAACCGCACCGCGCCGAGTTTCTGCAAGACTTCCTCGATCGCACCGAGCACACCTTCCTGGGGATCGCCGCCAGCCCCGAGGTGCTGGAGCCGTTGATCGTCCTCGCCGGTCACGGCACGGCGCCGGCAGCGCTGGGGGCCGGGAGCCGGCGCGTGCAGGCCGTCCTGCGCCAGACGGTCGACCGCTATCTGCGGCGGCTCGCCGCGGTCGGCCTCGATCGCCGCGGCCGCAGCCGCTTGCCCCACTTCTTCGCGGCGCCGAACTAAAGGACGTCCCGGGCTGGCTCACGGCCCCGCTGCGCGCACAATAGACGGCAGATGGCACGCCTCGGTATCGGCCTCATCGGCGTCGGCAAGCACGGCAGCCGCTACGCCCGGCACATTTGTGAAGACCTGCCGCAGTTGCGGCTCGTCGGCGTGGCGCGACGCAACGTCGAGTTGGCGCGGCAACAGGCGGCGGAGCTCGGCTGCCGCGCCTACGGCGACTACCGCGCGCTGCTGGCGGCACCCGACGTCGACGCGGTGGTGGTCGTCGTCCCGCCGACGCAGCACCTGGCCATCATCGAGGCGGCGGCGGCGGCGCGGCGCCCGGTGCTCCTCGAGAAGCCGGCGGCGCCGAACGTCGACGCCGGTCAGCGGATGCTGCAGCTGGTGCGGGTGGCCGGCATTCCGGTGATGGTGGCGCAGACGCTGCGCTACAATGCCGTGGTGCGCACGCTGCTGCAGGCGCGCGAACAGATCGGCCGCATCCACGCCCTGCGCATCTGCCAGCGTTTCGAGCCGTCGCGCCCGGGTTGGATCGACGATCCGGCGATCGCCGGCGGCGGCATCACGCTGCACACCGGTGTGCACAGCTTCGACCTGACGCGCATCCTCAGCGGCTTGGAAGGCGAGCGCGTCAGTTGCGAGATGAGTCGGGTCGGCACGGCACGCACCGAGGACAACTTCAGCGCGGTCATTCGACTCAGCGACGGCCTCACGTTGGCGTCGGTGTCAGGCTCGCGCGCAACCGCGAGCCGTTCCGGGAGCATCGAGCTCTCCGGCGAGCACGGCCAGCTCATGGGCGATCACGTCCTCGGCACGGCCCAGCTGGTGCGCGGCAGCAGCATCACCGCGCTGCCGCTGCCGCCGCCGGCGGCCACCGTCCGCGAGGTGCTGGAGGACTTCGTCAGCGCGCTGCAGCGCGGCAGCGCCATGCCCATTCCGCTCGAAGAAGGTTTGCGCGCCGTGGCGCTCGCCGAGGCATGCTATCAGGCGGCCGGTTCAGGGCGCGCGGTGCCGGTCACGGTGGTGTCGGATGTACGGGTTCGTTGAGCAGCTCTTGCATTACTTCAATCGGCCGCACGCCGGCGTGCCCACTGGGCCGGTCGAGGGTCGCGCGGCCTGGGTGGGTCGCGACCTCGCCGGCTCCGACGAGTGGCGGGAGCGCCTGCCGCCGAATCAGGTGAGCGAGCTGCAGCGGGCGGTCGACACGGCGCTCGCTGCCAGGCGGCCCACGCAAGAGTTGACGGCCGCGGATTTCCCACTGCCGACGCTACGAGCATCCATCGATCGCTGGCGCGCCGAGCTGGTCGACGGCCGCGGCTTCGTTGTGGTGAGCGGCTTCCCCGTCGACACCTGGTCGCAGCAGGCATCCGAGGTGGCCTTCTGGGGGCTGGGCCTCCACTTGGGTGTGCCGGGTGCACAGAACGAGGCCGGCGATCTGCTCGGGCATGTCACCGACTTGAGCGCCGAGCGCGAGCACGCCGACGAACGGCTCTACCGAACCAACCAGGCCATTCGTTTCCACTGCGACGCAGCGGACGTGGTCGGGCTGCTCTGCCTGAGCACCTCGGCGCGGGGTGGGGCGAGCCGTCTGGTGTCATCGGTGACGGTCTTCAACCACCTGCTGGCGACACGCCCCGATCTGGCGCGCCGACTGTTCGAGCCGCTGCTGCTCGATGCGCGGCGGCCGCCGGGCGCATCGCCGCAGTACACGCCGGTGCAGCCGTGTGCGTTCGACGGCACGCATCTGCGCACGTTCATGCACCTCGACTACTACTCGTCGGTCCAACGGCACCCAGGCGTGACCCTCGACCCCGAGGTGCGCGAGCTACTCGACGAATGGGAGACGTACGCCGAGCATGCGGACGTGCATCTCGACATGCAGCTCAACCCCGGCGACGTCCAACTGGTGAGCAACCACACCGTCGTCCACGCGCGCACCAGCTATGTCGACGACCCGTCATCGCCGCGGCATCTGCTGCGGCTGTGGCTGTCGCTTCCAGCGGCGGACGGCTGCGCGCCGAACTGACGCGCCGCGCAGCGGCTGCCTCTGCGGCTACGGCGAGCCCATCGCCGGTTTGATCTGACCAGCGGTTTTGCGCTACAGAAGCGGTCCGCGCAGGGCGTGTGGTTCGCGGAGAGAGGGCCGTTCCATGATGCGTCGGGTGTTGATTGATGTGGTTGCAGCCTGTGGGGTGTTGGTCGCGCCGCTGGCCGCGTTGGCGGTCCCGAGTGGCTCGGTGACCACCACGCCGTTCCACGAGGCACCGGCCATCGGGATGCCGGTGTTGGCCCTGCTTGCCGTCGCGCTGACTGCGAGCGCGGTGTACCGTCTGCGGCGCACGGCGGGCGGGCGCGTCGTGGGCGTCGGCCTGGTTGCGGGGGTGATGCTGCTGGCCGGGCTGGTGTATGCCGATCTACCAACGATCACGATCGACGGTGCGGAATGTATGACCCAGACCGTCAGTGTCTTCGATCCGCTCAATGATCCGGAGACGTTGCTGACCAGCAACTGCACGGCGCGGATTCAGATCACCGACATTCAGCGCATGTGCAACGAGAGGTTGGTGTCTCCCGGCGTCCAGCCCCAAGTCGCCACCTTCGACATGTTCCCCGAGTGTTTCGTCGGTCAGGTGCTCTCCAAGGGGGAGACCTGCAGCCTACTGGCCTGCGTCGCTTAGGCGGAGTCGGCTTCGCGAGAGCTCCCAGCTTCCTCTCGCCCGCGCGTCGACGACGAGAACGTCGAGTGTAGTTGCCTCGCCCGACGTTCCGCGACTATAGTCCCGCCGCACGAAGAGGGACTGCACATGCCATCGGCGATCGCTCTGCTTCGCTTCGCGCTCAGCATTCTCGTCACGCTGCCGCTCTCCGGCTGCATCCTGGTGAGCGCCAACCTGAACCCGTTCGCAGCGGAGCCGCAGCCGCTCGAGGAGCGCGTCGTGTCGGGGGAGGGGAAGGCCAAGGTGCTGCTGATCGACATCGCGCATGTGATCACGGCCGAGGACGAAGACGAGGCGTTCGGCATCCGGCATCGCGACAGCACCACGGCGCGGGTGCAGCAGGAGCTGGAGCAGGCGGCGAAGGACGATGACGTGCGCGCCATCGTGCTGCGCATCAACAGCCCAGGCGGCACGGTGACCGCGAGCGACATCGTCTATCAGCAGATCATGGACTTCAAAGCCCAGCAGCACGTACCCGTGGTCGCGCAGATGCTCGACATGGCCACCTCGGGTGCCTACTACATCGCGCTGGCCGCCGACGAGATCGTCGCCAGCCCGACGACCGTCACCGGCAGCGTCGGCGTGGTGATGTTCGGTGTCAACCTGTCCGGGCTGATGGAAAAGATCGGAGTGACGAACCAAACCCTGACCGCCGGCGCGCACAAGGATCTCGGCTCGCCGCTGCGCAAGATGGCCCCCGAGGAACGCGCCATCCTGCAAAGTGTCCTCGATGCCATGCAGCAGCGGTTCCTGTCGATTGTGCGCGAGCGCCGTCCCGAGGCGACGGCCGAGACGCTGCAAACCATCGCCGACGGGCGGGTCCTGGTCGCCGATCAGGCATTGCAGGCGCGACTGGTGGACCGCATCGGCTATCTCGACGACGCCGTCGGCATCGCCACCCGGCAAGCGGGCGAGACGACGGCGCGCGTCGTCATGTACCGCCGCCCCCAGGAATATGCGGAGAACATCTACTCGCGCGCCACCACCGGCGCGGCGCAGATGAACCTGGTCAACTTCGACCTCGGTGGGCTCGGCCTGGCCGCGCCGCAGTTCCTGTACATGTGGATGCCGGGGCACTGAGTCATCGGGTGACCTCCGCCTCGTCCGCCCAGCGCGGCGACGCCGCGTGGGCGGCGCTTCTGACCACCAGTGTCCTGTACTTCTTCTCCACCAACGAAGCGGACAACGACCTGTGGGGCCATCTGCTGTTCGGGCGCGACATCCTGGCCAGCCGCACGGTGCCGGGGCTCGACGCGTACGCCTACACCACCGGCGGTCATGCGTGGGTGAACCACGAGTGGTTGTCGCAGGTGGTCCTGGCTGCTGTGTATCAGTGGGCCGGCTCGCCGGGGCTGTTGCTGCTGAAGCTCGCCATCGCTGCGCTCACCTGCGTCTGTCTCTTCACGCAGATCCGCCGGCGCAGCCGCACGGCGGTCGTCTGGGGCGGCGTCGGCTTGCTGACCATCGCGGTGCTGGCACGCGGCTTCGCCATCCGCCCGCAGATCTTCACCTACTGCGGCGTGGCGCTGACGCTCGCGTTGCTGGACGGCGCGGC
>Ga0335069_10003709_pt1 | contig 22945 bp, 17 predicted proteins | sample Lox_Sample_11_FD_206714 | JGI IMG/M metagenome (GOLD analysis project Ga0335069, IMG submission 206714) | Soil microbial communities from Loxahatchee National Wildlife Refuge, Florida, United States - Lox_Sample_1.1 | ecosystem: Environmental > Terrestrial > Soil > Wetlands | place: USA... | reverse complement strand
CCAACCCCGCCGTTGGCGGGGGACTGCCGCAGATCAGCTTCACCAACAAGACGTTCATTGGGTCGCCCGACTTCCTGCCCAAACAGCAGGTGCCGATGCTCTATCAGTACAACGACACATTCTCCTGGACGATCGGCAAGCAGACGCTGAAGTTCGGCGGCACGATGTTTTTGCCGATGCGCAACATCTTCCAGGATGAGCCGAGCATCCGCGGCGATCTTGGCTTCACGGGCAACTTCACCAACCTCTCCTACGCCGATGCGCTGATTGGGGCCTCGGGCTCGGCAACGTTGACCAACACGTTCATTACCGATCAGCGCCTCTGGATGCTGTCCGGCTTTGGAGAGGACGACTGGAAGATCACGCCAAAGCTTACGCTGAACCTGGGGCTGCGCTATGACTTTGCTTCACCAGCGGTGGAGGGGCAGAACCGCATGGCCAACTTCAACCCTGCCGGCAACGGCTCCCTGGTCTTTGCGACGAGCGGTTCACTCAAGGACCGCGGCCTGGTCGATCCCAACTACACGAACTTCGCGCCTCGCTTCGGAGCGTCCTATGCGCTCGGGGACAAAACCGTGATCCGCGGCGGCTACGGCATCTACTACACCGTGTTTGAACGCATCGGCAGCGAGGACGAACTGGCGCTCAACCCGCCTAACCTCGTCAATAAAACAATCGCCAGCAACGTCGCGCCCGTCTTGACACCAGCGGTCGGATTCCCTTCAAACTTTCTTGCGGCACCCACGATCAACGATCAGACCATCGCGCAAGGTGTTCTGAAGCCGTTCCATCTGCGCGCAGTCAACCCGTCGATCTCTGTGCCGACTATCCAGCAATGGAGCTTTGGCGCACAACGTCAGATCACGCCGGCGTGGCTGGGCGAGGTCGACTACGTCGGAACCCACTCGGAGAATCTCGACGTGCTGCGTAACTACAACCAAGTGGAGTTTTCCGGCAACCAGGTACTGACGAACACAACATTCCCTGCCGGGGTGCTTCCTTATCCCGATTTCGGCGAAGTCGAGTATATGGACCCCGTGGGCATCAGTAACTACGACGGCCTGCAGGCGGCTCTGACGCGTCAGATGCGGAGCGGTCTCAGCGTGCGCGTCGCCTACACCTACTCGCACTCGCTTGATAACACGCCGGAGGAGCTGGAATCCAACTCGGGCGATGCACCGAACGGCCTGAACTACAAGGGATGGTATGGGAACAGCGATTTCGATGTCCGCAATCGCGTTTCTGCCACCTATGTATACGAGCTGCCGTTCGGCCACGGAAAGCCGATGCTGCAATCGGGGCCTGCTGCATGGGCTCTGGGTAACTGGACAACTTCCGGCGTCTACACCTATTACGCTGGTCATCCTTTCCAGGCAACGTGGGGGAGCGAAAGCAGCTTGCTCGATCCGTACGGATTTGCAACATCCGTACCCAATCAGGCGGCCTCTGTCCACTACCCAAAGACGCAGACCTGCTGGTTCTACACAAGTGCCAACAGCGCCTGCTCCGCCCATGGGCCGGGTCTGACCACGCCGTATACTGACCCAGGCAAGTACACGATCGGCAACGTCGGACGGAACACGCTCGTTGGGCCTCAGACGATGTTGTTTGACTTCGCTCTCTACAAGACCTTCCCGTTCACGGAGCGGATCAACGCGCAAGTCCGGTGGGAGGTGTTCAACCTCGGCAACACACCGATTTTCGGCCAGCCGAGTGGTAATGCGAGCAGCAGTAGCGTGGGGTCCATCACATCTCTTTCTGCTGACCCGCGCGTAATGCAGTTCGCCGCACGCTTGAACTTCTAGCCGTTGTCCAACCGGGCCCGAGCGGCCTTCGGGTCGCTCGGGCCGTTTCACGAAGGAAGCTCCATTGCGAATTCGCGCAACTCTGATTCTTTTCGTTTGCCTTGCTTTTCCTCTGCCTCCATGCTTTGCGCAATCGACGACAGCCGATCTCGATCTTCAGGGAACGATCACAGGCGCGCAAAACAAGACCTACTTTGAGATCCCGTTCGAGGTTCCGGAGGGAACTCATCGCATCAGCGTCGATTTCTCCTATACCGGCAAGGAGCACAAGACCGCCCTCGATCTGGGCATCGCCGATCCGGAGCGATTTCGCGGAAATAGCGGCGGCGACAAATCTCACTTCACGATTGGCGAATCCGACGCGACGCCGTCGTATCTGCCCGGGCCGATCCCCGTGGGCAAGTGGAAGCTGCTGCTCTCGGTTCCAAACATTCGCGCAAGTGAAGAGTCAACTTATCATGCTGAGATTCGATTCAACGATCCGTCGGAGGATCGCGGATTCACTTCTTCGCCCCTGGAAACTGGGCTGCGCTGGTATCGTGGCGATCTGCACATGCATACGGCCCATAGCGACGGAAGCTGCGCAAGTCAGTCCGGCAAATCCGTGCCCTGCCCGCTATTCTTGACGGCGCAGGCTGCGGCGCAGCGTGGACTCGACTTTATCGCGATCACCGATCACAACGCGATCTCCCACTACGATGCGATGCGCGAGTTGCAACCCTACTTCGACCGTCTGCTCTTGATCCCGGGGCGCGAAATGACGACGTTCTGGGGGCATTTCAATATATTCGGTGTAACTCAGTACATCGACTACCGTGCCGTGGCCCACGATGGGCGCGATGTGAATCAGATTCTGCGCGAGGTTCGCGCCAAAGGCGGCATCGCTTCGATCAACCATGCCGACTCGCCTGGCGGGGAGATTTGTATGGGCTGCGCCTGGGAGCCTCAGACTCCAGTGGATATGAGCCTGTTCACTGGCATCGAAGTGATCAACGGAGGCCGCATTTTTCTTTCCAGCGCGGATTTCTGGGATCGCGAGTTAGCCACAGGTGTGCAACTCACAGCCATCGGCGGCAGCGACAACCACGACGCTCCAGCGCCCGCTGGGGTCCCTGGCGCCATAGGCTGGCCGACAACAGTAGTCGGAGCGAGCGAGCTTTCGGTTCCTGCAATTCTCGATGGCATCCGGCATGGCCGTGTCTTTATTGACCTGACGGGATCGCGCGACAAGGTCGTCGATCTCGAAGCGCGCGACTCAGCCGATGGCAGCGCATCCACCGAGAGGTGGACGCCGATGGGCAGTGCGATCGAAGTCGCTGCGGGACATTCAATCTCTTTCCGAGTCCGTCTCGCATCGTGTCCTCGCGCCAGCGTGCATTTGTTCCTGGATGGACGCGAGACGCCGGGTCTGGGTCCTCTGCCGACAGCGTTCGGTGATGAAACCCTGCCCTTTCGGTGGACCAGCGATGGAGGAATACATTGGCTGCGCGCCGAGGTACGCGACGCCAATGGAAGCCTGATGCTGGTCTCGAACCCGATCTATATTCACCCGGCAACGCGTTAGGACAACCCATGTATCGATCGATTCTCCGCTTTTCTCTCGCCGCCGCAGTTCTGTCGCAATGCGCGGTCCTCTCAACCGCCCAGAAGGCGCCCGAGCCGGGCTCGCGTACGTTAATGGATGCGCACAACTGCTATCCGTACTTCGAATGGTGGAGCGACCGGATTGATCGGGCGCTGTCCGCTGGAACGCCGTTAGCCATTGAGCAAGACCTTGCGTGGTACACCGATCCCGAGACAGGCAAGAGCTGGTCCGTCGTCACGCATGGCGATCCTCTCACCGGACACGAGCCGACGATGGAGCACTACTTTTTCGATCGTGTGCGCCCGATCGTCGAGAAGGCCCTCAGAGACGGTAATCACGGGGATTGGCCGCTGATCACTCTCAATCTCGACTTCAAAGACAACAAGCCAGAGCATCTCGCTGCCGTACTTGCACTGCTGCGCAAGTACGAGATGTGGATCACGTCTGCTCCGAAGGGAACGGACATCTCCGCCGTGCAGCCGCTGGATATCAAGCCGATCCTGGTGTTGTCCGGCGAGAACGATGCCCAGCAGACCGTCTTCTACGACGAACTCAAGCCGGGTGATCGAGTGCTGGACTTTGGCGCAATCCATACAGAAGGCAAGGACCCGCAGGCTCCGCCCGAGGTTCTTGACTCAGAAAAAGCGAACAACTATCGCCGCTGGTGGAACAATCCCTGGCATGTGGTTGAGGCGAGCGGACAACAGCATGCCGGCGAGTGGACTGCGGAGAAGATGAAGCGACTGCAGGCTCTGGTGGAACGTGCCCATGAAAACGGACTGTGGATTCGTTTCTACACACTAGACGGCGCGACGGAACAGGAGCTGAGCTGCCACGGCTGGTTCCATGGCTACAACTTCGGCACTTTGGCTGCCGCTCGAGCGCGCTGGCAGGCGGCCATTCGCGCGCACGTGGACTATATTGCATCTGACCAGTATGAACTGCTAGGCGACGAGATCCGGCAGGCTCACCCTCGCGAATAGGGTCGATTGTTGACGATCGGCGCGCGGTTCTGTCACGCTCCCTAATGGCAAAGAGTGACTGGCCACAAGTTCGTTTGTGCTCTTGCCCTGAGGAGCATGCGCCGTCCGTGAGCAAGCCAATCGTTGTGGTGGGTAGCATCAATCTGGACCTGGTTGCTGTTGCAGCCAGAATTCCTTCCGTCGGGGAGACGGTTCTCGGCACAGACTTCCAGACACACCCCGGCGGCAAGGGCGCCAATCAAGCCGTTGCGGTTGCTCGACTTGGCTATCCGGTCCATATGATTGGGCGGGTGGGGGATGATGCCTTTGGCGCTCAATTACGCAATCATCTTGCGAAGGCTGGCGTCGATACGGAGGGGGTGGCTACGAACCCGGGTGCCTCTGGAGTCGCGGTCATCGCAGTCTCGAGCAAGGGCGAGAACAGCATCATTGTGGCGCCCGGAGCGAATGCAAAACTGACGCCGCAGGATCTCGAAAGCAACCTTGAATTGATTCGGCATGCAGGCCTGGCGCTCGCACAGCTAGAGATTCCACTGGACACAATCGAGCGGCTGGCGGAGATGTGCTCGCGCGAGGACGTGCCCCTTATTCTTGACCCTGCTCCAGCAAGGGAACTTCCCAGGGCGGTCCTGGAACGCGCGGCATGGTTTACTCCGAACGAATCAGAGGCTGCGTTTTATGCTGAGGGCGAGTTGAACGGGGCGCCTGAAAGGACCGTGGAGGTCCTCTTCGACAAGGGCTGTCGAGGTCTTCTGCTCAAGAGGGGAGGGCGTGGAGTCTATGTCGCGGGGGCGCGCGGATTTGGCGAGGAAATTCCGGCGTTCTCAGTTAGGGCAGTTGACTCCACTGCAGCAGGCGATGCATTCAATGGAGCGTTCGCGGTTGGGCTGATGCTCGATAAATCGCCCGTGGAGAGCGCCAGGTTTGCCTCTGCTGTAGCGGCCATCTCGGTAACCCGCATCGGAGCGCAACCTTCAATGCCGACTATGGATGAGGTTGCGACATTTCTGAAGGAGCATCGGATTGCCCCTTAGTGTGCCGGAGGCACAAGCGGCTTAGCGATATCGATTGTCCGAGCGGTGCACAAGTTCACGGTCTGGAAACCAACGAACGTGGGCATACGGCTCGTTCAGTAGCGTGATCGGAAGCAGAGGATTGAAGATGCTGCTCCAGCCCGAGAGAAAGGACGCGGTGCGAATCAGAGCCGAACAACGAGACAGAAGCAGGCAGTTGACAAGAGCCTCGAATCCCTTCCTGTGCCCGCTCCCGGTTGGGCTCGTATGAATCGCTTGAGAATCGCGGCTGCGCTCCTCGTCCGGATGAGTTACGACTGAAAATGTTCCCGCCGCCTGGCGCGTGAACCATTCGATGAACAGTGGGTCATCGCTCGATACGAAGACTCTCTTTAAATGGGGCCGGTCCGCTGCGAGTTTCGTAATGGCGCTGAAGCAGCGCGACCAGTCAACCGGCTCTGCCTCCAGCCGCTTATCCGTGCCTCTGAAGTGCAATCCAATGGCTCCGTCTTCGCCGAACTCTCTCGCCACGAAATTATCGACATAGGACTCGATCTCCGGCTTGACCCGGAAGTAGGTCGTGAAAAGCCGATGTGCCCATTCGATGGACATCGTTGACGCATACCGTGCGGCGAACCGGGTCTCGCGTATATGGCGAATCGACAGCGAACTTGTCCGCAAACTGGAGCTCGACGACACATCCAGCGTATCGTCGAAGAAATCATGAAACCAATCCTGGTCCGGTAAGTCGCTGTACTGAGAGCCCGTCAATCGGATTCGAGGAAGCAATCGGTGATGCTCGCAATAAGCAAGAACGTAGAGGCACCAATTCAGTTGCGCAAAAAACCCGAGTCCGGCGTTGATTTCTACAGCAAGAACATCGGCTCGTTTATTGAGCCGCATCTCGTTCAAGATGCGGAGTGGAGCCTGAAGGCGTGGGATGTGACCCATCGAATTCTCCTTGTCTGCCGGCGGCTGTGAACCGGCGGATCAAATCGTCGGCGCCAACACCGACTCCATCGCCCATTCAGATGTTTTCCGAATGCCCTCTTCGAGCGTCGTGCTCGCTTGCCAGCCAAGGCGACGGAGGCGTGAAATATCGGTTAGCTTCCGCGGCGTCCCATCCGGTCGCGATGAATCGAACCGGAGCGAGCCTTTGAAGCCAACCACTCTGCAAACTGTTTCAGCGATTTCGCGAATGCTTAGATCCGCCCCGGTGCCAATGTTGATCAACGGTGGTTCGTCGCACTCGGTGAGGCTTGCAAACTGCGCATCCGGTAAATTGAGCAGGAAGACACATGCCTGCGCTACGTCGTCGCAGTACAGCAGCTCGCGGCGGGGAGTCCCGGTGCCCCATACCTCGACGGACTCAGCGCCTGCCAGCTTCGCGTCAATCGCCTTCCGGAGAAGCGCCGGCAGCACATGCGACGCCTCCAGATCGAAGTTGTCCCCGGGGCCATAGATGTTTGTCGGCATCGCCGCCAGGTATTTCGTTCCGAACTGGCGGTTGTAGGACCAGCACATCTCCACGCCTGCGATCTTCGCGATCGCGTACGCGCGATTTGTAGGCTCCAGCGGCCCGGTAAGAAGATACTCCTCACGGATCGGCTGCGGGGCGAGTTTGGGATAGATACACGTCGAGCCCAGAAACAACAGGCGCTTGACCCCACACTCATAAGCGCTCTCGATTACATTCGTCTGGATCTTCAGATTCTCGCGGAGAAAGTCAGCCGGAGAACTGTTGTTCGCGACAATTCCCCCAACCTTTGCCGCAGCGAGAAACACGTATTCGGGATGTTGAGCGAGAAAGAAGTGCCGAACCGCCGGGGCGTCGGTCAAGTCCAACTCTGCGCGCGTGCGGTGGAGAACATTGTGATACCCGCTCCGCGACAGTTCTCGGCTGATAGCACTTCCGACGAGGCCGCGGTGACCGGCGACAAAGACCCTGGCAGACGTATCCATGGAATCAGGCCTCACAGCACTCATAGGCGGGGTAACCATGTTCTCGAATAAGAGCCTCTTTCTCGGCAGCGGCATAGTCCTCCGTGACCATCTCTCGAATAAGTTCCTGAAAGCTTGTCGCCGGTGTCCATCCAAGTTCGACTTGGGCCCGAGAGGCATCTCCCAGGAGCGTCTCCACTTCGGTCGGTCTGAAGTAGCGTGGATCGACTGCAACAACAACCTCGCCGCGTTCGTTGCGGGCGTGGGCATTCACGCCCTGGCCTTCCCATACAAGCTCGAGATTCAGATAGCGTGCCGCCAAGTCAATCAGTTCCCGTACGCTATGTTGTTCGCCTGTGGCAATGACATAGTCCTTCGGGCACTCCTGCTGAAGCATGAGCCACTGCATCTCTACGTAATCCCGCGCGTGCCCCCAATCTCTTAGCGCATCCAGGTTGCCAAGATAGAGCCGTTGCTGCAGGCCCGCTTTAATTCGCGCCAAACCTCGCGTGACCTTTCGTGTCACGAAGGTTTCTCCCCGTCTGGGCGACTCGTGATTGAAGAGGATCCCGTTGCACGCATACATTCCGTAGGCCTCGCGATAATTCACGGTGATCCAGTAGGCGTAAAGCTTCGCGACGGCGTATGGCGAACGTGGATAGAACGGGGTTGTCTCACGCTGCGGAATCTCCTGAACAAGACCATAGAGTTCCGAAGTAGAGGCCTGGTAGAAGCGCGTTTTCTTCTCCAGACCGAGAATGCGTATCGCCTCCAGAAGGCGCAGTGTGCCAAGGCCGTCGGAATTGGCCGTGTACTCCGGTTCCTCGAACGACACCTTGACGTGGCTCTGCGCCGCAAGATTGTAGATCTCATCGGGTTGGACGGTCTGGACCACGCGGATCAGAGCGCTCGAATCCGTAAGGTCGCCGTAGTGGAGTTTGAAGCGGCTGTCGGTGACATGCGGATCATCGTAGAGGTGGTCGATGCGGGCTGTGTTGAAGAGGGATGTCCGGCGCTTGACGCCATGAACCTCATAGCCCTTTGCCAAAAGAAACTCCGCGAGATAAGAACCGTCTTGCCCGGTGATGCCTGTAACGAGCGCTCTTTTCATGAGTTCCCTGCTCCTTCCGATTTCTGAAGTTAGACTGGCGACTTTGGTGTGACGTTTCACAGACCTATTCGTTCGCGGGCGAGAAGAAAGACAAACTGCGAGTTATAAACCAGATATCTCCTCCATAATCTGCGTGGATTAGTTATAAGCCTGTAGAACCACTCCATTCCGTTCTCACGCATCCATGACGGCGCTTGTTTCACGTGCCCCGAATAGATATCGAATGCCTGTCCGACAGAAGCGATTACCGGAACGTGCAGCCGTGACCGATGTTCATAGGCCCACTTCTCTTGTTTCGGGCATCCCAGGCCGAGCCACAACACATCGGGCTGCGCAGCATTGATCATCTCAACGACCCCGTCATCCTCTTCCGTCGTCAGCGGCCGAAATGGAGGCGAGTACGTACCCACGATCTTGGTCCCGGGGCATTCCCTCTCGATGTTCGCGGCCAGTCGCTCTGGCACGCCTGTTGCACCCCCATAGAAGAAATGCCTATACCCTTTGAGCGCTGCAGTCTCACAAAAGGCGCGCATTAAGTCAGGCCCATAGACCCGACGTCTTAGGTCGAATCCGTGAACCCTGCCGAACCATATAAGTGGCATTCCATCCGGAACGTTAAAGACAGCCTGGTCTGCGAGAATGTTCTGAAAGCTCCGGTCGCGTCGTGCCTCCATGACGACATGGACATTCGCGAAGGTGATGCAATGGCCCCGTTCGCCCCGCTCGATCCATTGCTCCATCTGAGTGATGAGTTCGGGAATCTGAACCGCTCGAAGCGGGACTCCGAGGATCGAGAATTCCGGTTGCGCGGGCGAAGGCGAAACGACGGCGGAAGTGCTCATACGCACGACTCCTGATGGCTTGTTTGGCCAGATTGTGGAAGGGAACGAGGTGGATCGGATAGGTAATCAGATGACCAGTTACGTCTACATCGGTTGCTGCCAGAGGCCGAGCACAATCCAGTGATTTACGTAGTAACCGGGTTTGCTACGCATGCTATCCACAACCGCTCGAAACTGCGGGTCCATCGCCGCTGCGATACCGAGCGTGGCCAGGCTCTCTTTGGGATCCCAGACCTTGGTGAAATGCGCGACGCCAGCCTGCATCCGCTCCTTGTCAAACGGGACACCGGAGTGCACGAACTCTTCATGCTGCTTCACGCCCTCAGCGTAGGGAACGAGCCACGACACCGCTGCACCTAATGACGAGCCCGTTGGACTCTGCCAATGAAACCAGTCCATGCCGTGTGCGTGAGCCGCTTCCGCCGCCATCAGGAGCGGATCTAAATCGTACGTCACATAATGAAGAGCATCGCGTTGGTGAAAATCTTCGAGAGTTCCGTCGGCATAAACATTCGCCGCAATTTGGTCTTCGAATGCGGCCTTTGCCGCTTGGGTCAGATTGCGGTCCCCGAGGGAAAACGCGCCCATTGTGATGAGCTTGATCCGTAAGCTCTGCCAGTTTGTCGTGTCAGGCTTCTTTAGATTGGCAATGGATGTTAGATAGCCTTCGACCATTTTGCGAAGAAATGACTCGACTTGTTCCCTTAGTTTCGGAGAGAAGTCGTCGCGGCAGAGGTCATTGGCGAGCATGAGCGCATCTAGACCCGTCTCGTCGATTGGGTTATAGCTCAACTGATAGGTTGACATCCACGCGCCGATGAAGCGTTCGACCTGTTCGAGGTATTGCCTGTCTCCAGTCAGACGATAGGCCAAGGCAAAATCGCGGATAAGACCGAGTTCACCGAGCGCAGCGATGCTTTGGTCGAATATGCCCTGGTGCGGAAGTGTCCCCTCCACGTGAATTCGCGGAACCGGAGCAGGCATGCGCCCCAAATTCTTGCTCGCGACAGAGATTGCGTACCGACCTTCCATGGTTCCCGCAAGCTCGGCCATGTGCTGCGCGGCTGAGGGGGAGATGATCGCATAGCCTTGCGCAAAGCCGGCTCCGCTAGCCAACAGAAGGCAGAACGATACGCCGGCGGATCTCCTGGATAACACCATCCCGAATCTCTCTCCATTTACGAGGCCCAGCTATCTATATACATAGCTTTTTGGTCCGTAACCATTCGACAGTCTCACGTACCCCATCCTCCAGCGATGTTGGTGGCGGCCCCAGCAGGGCATACGTCGGTTCCATCGGGGTGAGGTAGTCTTCTGTCATGCTTCTCAGGCGGGAGGAGAAGATCGGGAACCGCACACCACATGAAACAAGACCGTCGCCGATCCACGCCAAACATCGAAGCAAGGCCGGAGGAACCACACGAGCGCGATGGCCGGTCAGCTGCATTGAAAAGGCGTTGACCCAATCGAGCAGTTTGACAGGCGGATCGCCAACGTACAGAACCTTGCCATGCACAGCCTCGGTTGGGGCTTCGAAGATCGCGCAAATCTGCTTGACTACGTTCCCGACGTAGCCATAGGAGCGCGTGACCTCTTTGGATCCTGGGTGGAAATACAACCCTCGCTGCAGGACTCTCCAAATCTCATGTGGGTAGCGCGGATGCCAGCTCCCCCACACGTTGGTAGGCCGAACTATCGTCCATGTGCATCCGGGGTTGCTGCTTCGAATCGCCAGTTCGGAAAGAACCTTGCTCTCGCCATAGATCGTGTGTGCTCGAAAATCCAAATCATGCCGCGGCAATGGTCCCGGGCCCACGACAAATTGCGTCGAGACAAAGACCGCTCTCTCCACGCTTGAAGTAAGCGCGATGGCGTCCAGGACATTTTGTGTACCGATGTTGTTTACCGCATAATCGTCAACCGACTTGCCTCCCATGTCTGTTCGGGCGGCGAGATGCGCGACAAAGGTTGGATTCGCCTCTGCGATGATTCGCCTGAGTTCTCCGGGCTGCAAGATATCGCACTTAATCCAGGAGCGGAGATGACTCTCTTTGTGAGGAGGCCTCGAATCGAGATTGACGATCCGGAGATTCGGATAGCGCTCGAGCGCATCTACTAGATTGGTCCCGATGAAGCCGCTACCGCCCGTGACTACAATCGTACCTTTCACCTGATTGACTCCTTCGTTGACGGACTTACAACCCTTTTGTCTCAACGCTCCCATTCGATTGGCGATCGGCCGCTTAGAGGCGGCTTTGGGCGTTGCTTTCCTGGCAGGCGACGGGTATGACGATGTTGCGCCTTCCCCTCGTGAGGATGGCGCGTATCTGTTGCCGCACACGCTGAGGGAAGAGCCACATCCCTAAATAGAGAGCCAAATGGGTCCCTGTCGGGCTTCCCTTCCTGATTGCTTCGCGCAATAAGGGGAGAAATGCGCTCCACTCCTGCTTGTCCGCCGCAGCGGAACCTGCGCTTGCCAGGACGAAACCCGCGAAGGCGCGCGGCCCAAGGAACTCTCGAATGCTGTGTATCCAGTCAAGCGACTGACGCCAGTCGTAGGACGTGCTGATTCGGACGCGTCCGATATCGTCGTTAAACCGCACCAAAGGCTCAGAAGAATAGACCAACCTTGCACCCCGCGCCGTCGAGCGAATTACCCAGTCGGTGTCCTGGTGACGCCGAAGCGTGGTGGAAAACGGCTGCCGATCGAAGACAGACTTACGAACCAACAATGTCGAAGTGATAATTGCCGCCTCGCCGTTGAATACGGACCGTCGGTTAAAGAGATAGTCTCCGATTCTTTCTCGAACATCGGGCAACCGCCTCGGCCAAATCATTGCGCCACGCCTTGATTGCGCGATGAAGCGGCAACTTACGATATCTGCTGAGGAAGCATGGGCCAACTGGCTTTCAATCTTGTGCGGTAGCCATTCGTCATCGTCATCAAGGAATGCAACCCATTCTGATTGAGCTTGCGCCGCGCCCTGATTGCGAGCGTTATTCGACCCACGAGATTCGGGCAGAACCACCATGCGTAATCGCGAATCGTCCAAGAGGTTCAACGCTGAGACTGTCTGATTATCAGGGCCGTCGATAACGGCGATGACCTCACTCAACCTATGGGTCTGGGCAAGGGCGCTCGCAACGGCACGGACCACCAATTGCGGACGGTTCCGCGTCGGGATAACAACCGTAACATCGTTTTTCATAGGAATGAGGAGGTCGAGCTGGAGACCGGCTACGTTGTGCCAAGAATTGCGTTGCCTTTCGGCATGTCGCGGCGCCTGACCTGATGAAAGATCTGCATCAAGCGCCTGTGGCTGGCCGCAGGACTGTATCTATTCTCGACGAGTTCTCGCGCGTTTCGTCCCATGCGGGCTACATCCTCTGGAGCGTGACACAGACTCTCGATCTTCTTCGCCAGATCAAGAGGATTTGCCGGTTCGAAGAGCAACCCGCTAACGCCGTCTTTGATCAGCTCGGCAGTTGCGCCGAGCATGCTCCCAATCACCGGCTTTCCCGCTGCCCACGCCTCAAGCAGCACCATCGGAAACATCTCGTACCATTCCGATGGCATGACCGTAAACATGCAGTCACGAAGAAACTCTTCTCGACTCTTGCCGGAGACAAATCCGAGCAACTCCACATTCTCCATATGCTTCCTTTGGAGATAGGCGCGGATCGCCTCCTCTTCAGGACCTGTGCCCGCAATTCTGAGTACTGGACCGCGCACGTGCTCCATCGCATGAATGAGGGTCCACACTCCCTTTTCCTTCGACAGGCGCCCGATGTATCCGATGTAGTTGCCGCTCCCGACGGCAGGTTCAATTGCCGCGGTGTCGATGGAATTCGGCCGGACAAACAGCTGGTTCGGTGAAACTCCCGCGCTGAGCAGCTTGCTCCGTGCGAACTCCGTCAGGCAGACAAACGCATCCACTTTCCCGAATACCCCGGAGCTTCGCGCGTACGCCAGTGCTGTCGCATAGAGAGCGCTGTAGACATAACTGCCTTTGTAGCATCGATGACGAATCGCGTGAAGATAGTTGCCGCCCTTGCACCGCTCGCAGATGCCGCCTTCGTTATAGAACCACCCGTTTGCGCAGAGCGGCCGGAAATCATGGATTACCTGAACAATTGGCACACGAAGAGAATGAAGAACATGATAGATCGACGGAGAGATAAGTGGATAGATGTTGTGGACATAGGCTACGTCCGGTTTCTGCTCGGCGACCAAGGTGCGGATGTCTTCTCGCGTGCGCCTCGAATCTAATGTGCCCAGGAGAGCATCTGCTTTTTGAACTGTTCCAAGCTCGAGCAGGTCATTATTATGACGACTATAGAGGCACACCTCATGCTTCTCCCTCAGGCTCTCGACTTCGTGGAGAACGACCTGGTCTTCGCCGCCAAATTGCTGATAGAAGTTGTGGACGAGCAGTATTCTCACGCATTTCCTTTCGGGAGTTCACCCCACTAGGCATGCAACGGCATTGCGATAGGCTGGCTCCCAATAGCCGTTTCATCAGCGCCAGTCTCGTACGGTCGGGAACGGACTCGCATTTCATCCTGCTGTAGAGATACAAAGACAGCAACGAAGATCAGAAACTCGAAGGTCGTTCTAGTAAGGAGAGTGCTCTCGGCGGTGTTATGTAGCGCGAAGAAGCAGAGATAGGCAATAGGCCACGCTGCGATTGTCCGGCGATCATAGCGCATATGGGTCAACGCCATTCGCATTGCACCGAAGAAAACGAATGCGTACGCAGCCAGGCCTATTGCACCGAGGCCGAGCCACAGGTCCAGATAGCCATTGTGCGCCATCGGGACCAACCATCCCGTCGCCTCCAGAATCCCTCGCGAGTCACCCTTGAATCCCTGCCAGAAAGCCTCGTAACCATATCCGAGAATTGGGCGCTTCCAGATTTCGTTCATCACGAGGGACCACAATTGCGCTCGCCCGGATAGCGTCGAGTCCCTTCCAAGCAGAGGCAGAAGATCGCTGGAGTTGTTCACCGCAACACAGAGGCTCACAGTGGCCACCCCTCCGCACACGGTGTATGCAAACACCCTCTCCTGGATGCGGAGACGCGAGACACGACGCAGGACAGGAATCAATACGATGACGGTGCCACAGGCCAACGTCGGGGTGATGGAGTGGGCAAGATAGAGCAGGATCACCGATGCCCCGAGAAAGGCGACGCGTAATACTGGATATCTCCTGAAGTGGACTAGCATAAGAAGCAGGACTGTCACAGCCATGCTTTCGCCAAAGACGTTTTTGTGGATGGTCAGGCCCTTCCATGCGCCCGCATGGGATGGGTCGAGCACCTTTGCCGGCGCAATGAAGAACATCGCGACCGATCCGAGGATCAGCCAACATTGAGCCTCAGCAAAGAGTCCGGCGAATTCCTCGATTGAATACCGCTCACCCAGATAGATCGACATAATCGTCGACAGCGTAAAGAATGAACTTCTGCGCAACGTCAGGATCGGATCGATACTCCAAAGGCTGGACGCGATGGCGAGAGCAGGGAGTAGCAGAATTGGCCACGCGTCGCGCACAGCCCGGAGAGTGACCTTCCAGCGGGGCATCACGAGGACACCGCACCATAGGTACATCACAATCTCGGCGATTACGGCGGGGAGGTGAACCGAAGTCGAAATGATCGCGTTGCTCGTCTCTGTATCTACATCGCTCGAGCTTAGCAGGCCACTCACCACGTGCATGCTGATCAAGAGCAGCACGATCACAAACAGGCGCTCCGAAATGCGCAGCTTCATCCGACTTCTCCAACCGTTGGCGCGGGGCAGATATCGGACGATACGGCCCGGCGTTCTTCTCGCCGCAGGTAGAGCCGGATCAACAGATAGAGCAGAGCGGCGAGAAGCATCTCGCTGGCAATGCTCGACCAGGATGCCCCGCGCCATGCCCACGCGCGAATCAGCCACAGATTGATGAGGACATTGAATAGAGCCACCCCAATCTGGCACCACGACCGCTGCGCCTGAAAGTTAGCCCCCGTGAGTGCATCGCTGAGAAATGCATGCACGCTCTGAATCAATGGCAACGGGCACAGCCAGCGGAGGGCAATCGTACTGTCGGCATATGCAGGGCCCATGACGAGAGGAAGGAACTGCGCAAACAGGAATAGAACAACCGAAGCAAAAAATCCGTAGAGCACGGACCTGCTTAGGATCCGCTTCGCAAAGCCGAAACTCGGCTTCACACCACCCACGCCGTACCGGAAGAACTCCGGATAGGCCGCACTCTGCAATGAACGAACTGGGAGCATCGAAACTTCGATGAATCGATAGGCCACGGCATAGATCGCCGCGCCCTGCACAGAGCTAAGGCGCGCCAGCATCGTCTTATCGATGTCGTTGTAGACCGTTTGTGCTGCAAGAGACGCAGAGAAGTGGAATCCTTCCTGGATAGTTGACCTGAGGATTCCAACGGTGAACCTCGGGGCCGCGCAGGCCCGACTGATCACGATGAGTCCGTAGGCAGACGCGATCACACTCGCGGCCAGATAGAAGCCAACCCAGCGCGCAACAGATGGAGCGCCGGTGGCAACGAGGACCATCGCGGCCACAAACCGCGTGCATGCCGATACAGCCATCAGGGAAGAGGAGTGCTTGGCTCGGCCGGTGGCAAGAAGCGCCTGAGCGCACACATATGTTACTTGCGCACAGATCAGATCCGCTGTACCCACGGCCACCACCATCGCAACCGATACGGACGCCGGCAGGAGTACGTGCCGGAAGAGAGCGATCGCTGCGATCAGAAGCATTCCCATGCCGGAGGTAATGATGAAGGCGTTACCGAGATATCGTGGCATTAAATGCTCGTCTCGCGACGTGTACTTGATTAGTACCTGCCCCGTTCCGAGAGGAGAGAAGGGCGCCAACACGGCTGCGAGAGCTGTACAGGCCAGAAATGTTCCGTACCCAGTCGGTCCGAGTGTTCGCGCAATGATGAGGAAATATCCTACCTGGGCGATCAGTTGCATTCCGCGGCCAGCCAGAATCCACGAGGCATTCTTTGCGACTCCTGCCTTCGACTTCGACTCAGGACGGATTGGGCTGGCCAACGTACTCACGGACAAGGCGCGTTCCTCCATTCGCAGGAGTGGGTGACACAATCTCAACGCTGAAACCAACTCCACCAGCCACCTCTTCGGAGGGGCTTGCTGGTCTCGTGTTCGTTGCTACGCGGACTCGCAATCGCCCTCAGGTGATGGCAATGAACCGCTCGCCTGCTATCCGTCTTCCTTGATCGGACCGTGATATGTACTCAGCGTCACCGCGACGGGCAGGATTTGTTGGTGACGGACGCGCGACTGACGGAACCGATCGAGAGGCCGCTCCAGAAACAAACACGTGAGATAAGCAACGCCGGACGAGATGACGATGCCCAGTGCAACACGGCTCAGGACGCCGAGCCGCACCTCGTTGTGATTCAGGATCTCGGCAATACTGAAATGACATAGATAGAACGGGTAGGAAAGATCCCCAAGTTGCCTATCCAATGCGAAGGAGCTCGTCCATCGAAACAGAAACGGCAGCGCACAGATTAGATAGACAAAGTACAGGATCTTTGGTGTGCTGAAGAACGCCCCATGGCTTCGATCGTACTGGGGGAATAGAACGACAGCCGGAATGATCGCAGACGCAACCAATTTCGATATTGAGGACGGAGCCAGGTTGCGGACGCGACAGTAGATCAACCGGTACGAGAACGCTCCTGCGAGAAACATCGCAATTTCGTTCGGGAAAAAGCGGTAGGACCAAGGATCCGCACGGAGCCCCGCCTGCCACAGCAGACATCGGATCGTCAGAGACAGAACGATCAATGCAACCAGCCACCGCGTGCGCCAGCGAAGTACCCATGGGGCTATCCCGTAGAACATGAGTTCTAAACTGAGCGACCATGCAGGGGCGATTAGCATGAAGGCTGGGACAATCGGAACACTCAACCAGAAGTTTGTCGTCCAGTGAAGCCCATGCTTGCCCAGTGCGAGAAAGAGCGCAAGATCTTGCCCAACGATGAGCAGATTCGAGAGCGCCAGGAACCAAGGCCCAACGTGACCAAGACGTGCGGCGTTCTGGCCCCATGTATCGAAGATGCTGTGATGTGTCGCGACATGGCCGGCCCATTGGATGAAGATCGCGATCACTAGAAACAGCCAATACGTACTGAAAATGCGTAGCGCGCGGTTGGAGTAAAACAGCCAACGCTGTTCCGGCCTTCTGTACTTAACATCCAGGATCAACGCGATCAGAAATCCCGAGATGATATAGAACGTTTGCACCGAAGCAGCGCCTCCCGTCATTACGTAGGCACAACCTCTTGTGTGTTGCAGGAGTACTGCAATGGCCAACAGCAGACGGAGCAGGCCCATCGGATCCCCACCGAGAATGCGTCGAACGTGGTTGGCGCGCGGGACGCGCGGTGGACGCAAGCTGGACCGTTGAGGATAGGACTAAAGTCCTTAGGGGCCCGCAGGGGGAGAAGTGTAGCAAAAGCTGATTCGATCTAATGCGACCTATAGCCGGATTGATTTATGCAGCTCCCACGCCCTTCAAAACCGCGGGGACTGTCTTCGCCAATATCTTCAGGTCGAGCCATAGCGACCATTCGTCCATGTATTGCAGGTCAAGCAGCATCCACTGGTCGAAGGAGATTCCGCTGCGCCCGTTCACTTGCCACAGGCACGTGATGCCCGGCTTCACGCTGAAGCGCCGGCGCTGCCAGTCTTCGTTGAATCCCTCATAATCGCGGACAGGCAAAGGACGAGGGCCGACCAGGCTCATATCTCCCTTCAGGACGTTGAGCAACTGCGGCAGTTCATCAATGCTGCTTCGTCTGAGCAACCTACCGATTGGAGTAATCCGGGGATCCGCTTTAATCTTGAAGACAGGGCCTTGAGCCTCATTACGACTTTCCAAAAGGTGCATCACTTTCTCGGCATCGGGCACCATTGTTCGGAACTTATAGATCTTAAAGCGCCTCTTATTCAAGCCTATTCGTTCTTGCAGAAAGAAGATCGGGCCTTTCGAAGTAAGCTTAATTGCGATCGCCGCTGCGACGAGCAAGGGAGCGAGTAGAACGATCAGGGTAGCGGAAACAGCTATGTCGAGCCCGCGTTTGATAACCAGAGGCCATCCCTCGCCGGCACCGGTATACGACGCAATGTAGTGCTCAGTACCGTGCTCTTCCGCAAACCAACGAGCCTTGAGGCCGAATACGTCGGAGTTGATTCGCAGTCGAATTCCGTGATGCACGCACAGGCGCGCAATCTCGGTCCAGTCGCGGCGCAGGAATTCGAATGGCAGATAGATGGCCATCTCGTCGACGACATTGCGCCTGAGAAACTCGGCCAGACCAGCGTGGTCACATACCTGCTGAAATCCACTCTCACGGAACAAGTGTATTCCAGGCCAATCGTCATCAACAAAGCCAAGCAGACGGTAACCTAACTCTGGACTCTCAGCGATCCGGCTTCCAAATGCGATTGCGCGACTATTTGTCCCCACGACAAGCAGATTGCGCTGATTTCGTCCACTTGCCCGAATGCGTCGAAGAGCACTTCGAAGGGCAAGCCGGGAGCTGCAAGCGACGATCGCGTTGATTGCCCAGTAAATCAACAGAAAGGCAGGACTGAACATTCGGATGGAGAAGAGAACTCCTATCCCAGCCAATGCCCCGAAGAAAAGCGTGACAGCTTTAAGAAGATCTGTTACTTCCTCCCACGCTCCAGATAACCTCCGGGAGTGGTAGAGACCGAACATCCTAAAGAGAGCATGGTAGACGAAGAGAGTGCATAGGAAGAGAGCGAGATTCGCAATCTTGATCCTCATCGAGAGGAATTGGGAAATGGATAGCTCATGCTGCTCGTGAACGATAAGAACCGTAGTCAAGCCGAACGACAACAGCGCCAGGCTAAGGTCAAAGAGCCTGAGCGCAGAGATAGATAGCCGGTTTCTATTTTCAGTCACGAATTCCCCCCCCGGTGCACGAGAGCATCACTGGCTAACGGACTACTGTGGAGTTGTGGAACAGAAATGAATGGGAATGGACTTGCAGCGCTGCCTATGCGGAATATGTCCCTTCTCACGGGCAAGTGCGGTTTTGGGCGTGGCGTGTTGCTCTCGCGTGACCTTTCGCTTCTTGCCTAGAGAAGCTTGTAGATTGGTGCGGGAATGGGAAACTTGCGCTTATTCAGGACTGCGCCGAGAATTGGAATCTTTGAAGAGCGCAAGGTTGTTACAGCCACCTGGGCGGCTTCGCGGCGAGTGGTCTCGGCTTCGAGGATGAGAACCAGCCCATCCGCAATCTGCCCGAGCGCGAGTGCATCGGTGTATTTCGTCAGCGGGGGCGCATCAATAACAACGAAAGAGAATTCTTCCCGCAGCTCGGCGAACCTCTCTCTGGCGCGTTCAGAACTCAGGAGATTTGCAGAGTCGACGGCGTGCATTCCGCAGGGCAGTAGCCACAAGGATTCCGAGCCAACCGGGTTGGCGAACGATCGGATCGGACCCTCCTTACGGAGTGCATCGACGAGGCCACGATGGTTGCCCGCGCCCAAAGTGCTATTCAAGCTCGGTGACCGAAAATTCGCTTCAACGATGCAAATCGGGGCTAGCCCATTGGCCGCTAGTGTTCCCGCAACGGCCGTACAGACTCCGGTGCATCCGTCACCATGGTTAACGCCGGTAAAAACTACCATGCGGGGCGAACGATCGCTTTGCGGTAGAATGACTCGTTGAACAAGGCTGAGCGCCTCCTCGCTCGCCCAACGGTTATCCCCGAGGCGAACCGGAGTCTCCTCCAACCTCGGACGAACCGGAGCGGAGGCCTCGGTCACGGCGAGCGACGAATCGATCTCAAGCTGCTGCATCAGTTGAAAATTCCTGCTCATTGACCTAAGACCTCTTTGGGTTCACCGGGGTGGGGTGTCCGGTCAACTGCTTTGCATCCGTTGACTCGCTTCGATGCGGGATCAAGACGACGCGACCAGCGTCTATCCTGTCTGCATTGAGAATCCATGGATTGAGCTGCCTAATCGCATCGAATTCCTTCGTGTGACACGATGCGAATGCTTCGGCGCAGATCTGCGCAAGGGTCATACCTGGCGCCACAACGATACTGTCGAGCCCAGGCTCTAACCGATCAGTCAGAGATCCTTCCGTGTCGTCGTTCCTCACTGCAGGCCTGGTTCCATTTGAATCTGCTGCACGACTCGTATCGTTGATCTTCACTTGGGCTGCTGAAACTGGCGAAGGACCCGATGGCAAAGCCGCCGCCTCAGGGATAGGGGGAAGGTTAGTCCCGTCTGAGCTTGCCGCTGCTGGTACCTTTTGTGGCGCAGCCGCAGTCATCACCTTCGGCGCTACTTTGGGATAGAGGGCAGTTGCCTTCGCGATTACCCCATCCTCTGTCTCGGGGATCACGGAGAGGGCGAGCAACGCTCCGGCAAGCAGGGCGATTCTAGGTACCCACCCGAGACCAAGGGGCCGTTTCCCTCGGCGCGTACCAAGCGATGCGTGCGCACCCATGACGGTGCTCAAAGCATCAAGATCGAGATCCGTGACCACCTCGCGAAGCACATCGCTGTTAATTGTTGGCTTCTTGAGAGCACAACCAATCGACATTGCATTGAAGCAGAGCGTATTGATGTTACGAGGAATTCCGCCGCTATGCTCCGCAATCAGTTTCAGAGCACCTGGTGAGAAGAGCGGGGTGCTTGAGCTGTACCCTGCAGCTTGTAGCCTGTGATTAACATAGAGGGTTGTTTCCTCCATCGTGAACGGTTCGAGGCGTGCAATGATTGAAATCCTCTGACGTAACTGAAGAAGGTCCGGCGACGCGAGCTTGACGGCAAGTTGAGGCTGTCCGGACAGAATGATATGCATCAGCTTGTCTTTCGATGTCTCAAAGTTTGACAGCATTCGTACGAGCTCGAGGACTGAGTTATCCAGGTTCTGGGCCTCGTCGATCACTATCACTAACCGTTCACCCCGCCTGGCCTGCTCAAGCAGGACCTCTGTCAGCTGGGCCTGCAATTCAGCGAGGGAGCCCGATGCGCCCTCGATCCCTAAGTCGTTCAATAGGGTCCGCAGGAAGTCCGCTGGAGTCGCCATGGAATGAAAAAGGAATACAGTCTTCGCCCTGTCTTTCATCTGGCTCAGGGTGCGGAAGAGCAGCGTTGTCTTCCCCATTCCCGGGCTCGCAATGAGGCCGATGAATCCCCGCCCTTCCTGAATTCCATAGAGCAGCGACGCGAGAGCCTCGCGATGTGTCTCGCTCGAGAACAGGAATGCCGTGTCGGGTGTTGCCCCGAACGGTTGTTCGCGCAGTTTGTAGAAATCCAGGATCATGTTTTTCTCTACGCTCGCTTGGGTACGGCAATGACTACGGGGATATCGAGGATATCGATCACTTCTGCCGGTGTGTGGAATGTGGCATCGAGATAATCGACGACATATGCCCCAATGACGCTTATTGCGATGGACGCAGCGAAACCTGCGAGGAGAAATGTTGTGAGGCTGTAGACGGGCAGTGCGGGAACCTCGGGAGGATCGGCGATAGCGACGTTCGATATCCTCGTCCTATCGAGGGCATCGGATGTTTGCTGCTGTTGCCACTTCGATTGATACAACAGGTAATTGTCTTCATTCACCTTCATGTCGCGTTGAAGGTCCTGCTGCTGCAACGCTTCTGTATCTAGCGCGACCATCTGATCCTGCATTGCCTTGATTCCGGCCCGTAGGGCCCCAATGCTGGCTAATTGCGAGGCTTCGTCCGCTTTGGTCTTCGCAAGGTCTTGACGGATCGCTTCATAGGTCGGATCTTTGTCTGTTGTCGCGGTTACATACTTCGTCTTTTCTCCTGTTTCGAGTGCCGCCTGAATCGAGGCTATCTCGTCATCTGCCTCACGGACGAGAGGATACTGGGCGTCATACTTGACAGACAGTTGAGCTCGCTTCGCCTTGGCAGCAACCAGTTGCTCGGTCAGGTCCTCCAGCAACTTGTCGGCAGGACCAAGTTGCTGAAGTGTTGCCGAACGCTCTGGCGTAATGCTCAGCTGCACCTGGTCATTCCGGATGTGCGCTCGGTCCGCGGCCATCAATTGCTGTGCCGTTTGCAGTTGACCCATGGCGTTGGCGACTTGTTGCGCCAGATCGGTCCGTTCCACATCGGGTGCGGACAGACCCTGATCGTGGCTGAAGTCGCGAAGCTTCTGCTCTGCAGCATCCAGGGCATGCTTATACTTGTTGGCCTCGCCGGAAAAGAACTCCGCCGAACCAAGCGGTCGATGCACCTCTACATGTTTTTCCATATAGAAGTCGGCGAGGGCGTGCATTACGGCATAGGACAGATGTGGATCGGGCGACTTATAGGTGACGTCAATGAGATTGCTCTTTGTTGTCCCAGTCTCGACCTTAAGCTTCTTGGCCAGCTTCCGCACCGCATTTTCCAACCGGTCGGCATCGGTCTGATGAGGCTGCAGAATGCCGGTAATCGCCCCTATGATCCTGCTCGCCCCCGTGTCGTTACGCGCTTTCTCAAGCCCACTGGCGACAACCACTCTTTCCAAAACGTCGTGGCTCTGGAGAAGTTCCACTTCGGAGTTCGTCTCCTCTTCAGTGATCGCCGGACTACCCGTG
>Ga0335069_10003708_pt1 | contig 22947 bp, 13 predicted proteins | sample Lox_Sample_11_FD_206714 | JGI IMG/M metagenome (GOLD analysis project Ga0335069, IMG submission 206714) | Soil microbial communities from Loxahatchee National Wildlife Refuge, Florida, United States - Lox_Sample_1.1 | ecosystem: Environmental > Terrestrial > Soil > Wetlands | place: USA... | reverse complement strand
GACCTGGGAGAAATAGTAGACCGTGTATAGGGTAACAGCGGCGAGAAGCACGGCATCCAGAGGCTTCAGTTTGCCGAGGACGCCATTGATGCGGCAGGCTCGAAGGACTTGGATCAGCCCGATACCCAATAACGCCATAGACAGGGGACTGAACAGTTCGCCGGCCTCGAATGAGCGCTGCATGAGCAGGTGGCCCCAGTAAGACGGCAGATAGGAGAGAGGATTAAGCCAAGTTTCGAGCCCGCCGATGTGGCGCACCAAACCGCCCATCAACCGGGCAACCGCGGACAGGAGAATCAGAAACCACGCCGGCCGCAGCAGATCTCCCGGTGAGAACCTTCGCCAGCAACGATAACTCAGCGAAACTTCGAGTAGACTGCAGGCGACAAAGAACAGCGCGCCGGGATAGTAAAAGTAGGCACGAATCCAGACAGGATTGCCAGTGTGCCACCAAGCCCCGAACGCCGCCACACCAGCAAGGAGAAGGACGATCGTGCTGCCAACTACACGGCGCGGCGCAGCATCCTCGCGGAGCAGACCATTTATGGCAGCGATGGAACGCGAAGGCATTGTCAAACGGTGCGCGCGATGTGGCGAGCCACGGAATCGGCTGCCTTTCTGCCCAGGAAGGCGTTAAACAGCGGCTTGATCGCAGGCAGGAGATGTAACTCGTGCGGGCCTTGTTGTATGGCGCGCGTAACTCGATTAGCGGCTTCCTGTCCGAAGTAGAGTTTTACCGCTCGTGCCGAGCGAAGATTGATGGCGCTTCGCGCAAGATGGTGGCGCGGGTTGTCGGGCAACAAGCCCCGCATCGCGGACCAGACCCGCATTCTGGCTTCGAGGTCTTGGAGACCTTCTTGCAAAATTCGCGTCTCATCCCCCCGGGCGCCGGGAGCGGTCAGATGGATCCGGGCGTCCCGGAGTCTACGGGCGTCGTCGCCACACTGGCGACAACCAGCGAAGTGAGCTTCGAACTCCGCCTGATCCGCCGGGGCCATGTCACCGTCGGCCCAGGTTAGGAACTCTTCGATTCTGGGATGCACACCTGGAATGGCGTGTCGCCAGGCCCAAACGAGCAACCGTTTCATCATGCGCGGACTCCGCGCCCGCTGATGGCCGAGCGAACCTTCCTGACCGCGCGAGAGATGAGAGCGCCTACGGTGCCGGACCGCAATTTCAGCGCGGAGGCGATTTCATCGTAGTGCAGACCTTCGCTCCGCAGCCGAAAACATTGAAGCTCCCTGGCTGTCAATGTGGTTTCGATCAGAGCTAAGACCTCGCCGCGAAAGTAATCGCCTTCGACGTCCTGCTTGCGATCAGAGCAGGTACGCGCCTGCTCCAAGCTACGCTCCTGCCGCGTGCGGGACTCCTTCAACCGGTCGAGGAGATAGTTGCGAATCACGCGGTAGATCCACGCGCGAGGAACCGCGACCTGCTCTCCATTGCACAGAGCCACGAAATACCGGATGAATCCTTCCTGCAACGCATCGCGCGCCAGCTCCTCATCGCGAATCGTCGCCAACGCATAATTCAAAAACTCGGATGCGCTTTCGGCGTAGAGCGACGATACTTCACGCCGTGCCTTATCAACTAACTCACGCCCGTGACCAAGTAACACTTGTTGATCGAGCGGGAGCAGGCGGCCGTCCGAAACTGCAGACGACGCAACCGGAACTGTCTGCGGAAACCACATGGCCGCTTTGAGCAGAATCATATCACGGAGATCGGATTCCGAGTCACCTCTAAGACTGCGGATAATATTTCTCCCGTGACGTAAAGAAATCGGGTGGTCGGTCGTCATCGGTCTGACAGGAACTTGCCTTGGCGCCGGCACGGCCCAGCGCCACGGACTGCTTCAGGAAGGGTACTATGCGCATCGTTCTTTGCTGTTGTTTATGCACCTTGCTATTGGCCGGCGTGTTATCGGGCCAGGCTAACCGTGCCACGATAACCGGTGCCGTGACGGATTCCACCGGTGCGGTGGTAGTTGGCGTCGACGTAACTGCCACCAACCTAGACACCAACGTGACCACGAAGACCGTGTCCAACCAGGACGGCATTTACGTTGTGCCCAACCTCCCGGCCGGACGGTACGCCATCGAATTCAAGAAGGACGGGTTCGAGGTCGAGCGACTCCCGGCGGTCACTCTGGTGTCGACCCAAGTGGCGAAACTCGACGGTTCACTCCAGGTCGGGGCAGTAACCAACTCCGTTACCGTCACCACCGATGCACCCGTGCTGGATCTCGAGCGGCCGTCCGTCGGAACGAACATGCAGGGCAGTGTGGTGACTGATCTCCCGCTGAGCATCTATAGCGGAGGCCGGTTTGTGGAGGATTTTGCGGTCGCGATCACCCCCGGCTATTCACCGATCAGCAGCCCTTACGGAGCCGTGGTCAACGGCGGCCAGTGGTTCACCAAGGACTACACAGTCGATGGCACATCCGGCACTGCGGATATTCAAGGCAATTCGATGCAAAATGGCCCGAGCATGGAAGCCGTTCAGGAATTGCAGGCGCAAACGAGCGGGCTGGATGCACAGAGCAGCATTACCGGCGGTGGTGTTATGTCCTTCAATCTGAAGTCGGGGACAAACAAGCTACATGGTTCTGCGTTCGTCTACGGTGTTAATGAGATTCTCGACGCAAACACCTGGACAAACAACAATGAAGGCCTGCCCAAAGGCCGGCAACGCGCCTGGGACTACGGCGGTAGCGTGGGGGGCCCAATTAAGAAGAACAAGACGTTCTTCTTTGGCACGTTCGAGCGCTACACCCAGACGGATTTCCGGCTCGGCGGATTCAGTTCGGTTGTGCCAACCGCCGATTTCCTCAACGGCAATTTCAGCGCTCTGCTCGACAAGAGCCAGGTGCTCGGTACGGATACGCATGGCAATCCGGTCTACTCAGGAGCGATCTTCAACCCAAAAGATCCGGGAGCGGTGTTTGTTGGGAACATCATCCCGACCTCTATGTTCAGCCCGGTATCGGAGAAGATCGTGGCGATCTACCAGAAGTCATACGCACCACAAACCGGCGGCCTCAACAATAACGATCGCTTACCGCTCCAGAACACCCCGACGCAGACGCCCAACGAGGCTGTGATCAAACTGGACCACAACTTGACAGACCGGGACCGTTTGTCGGGCTCCTGGATCTATAACCACAAACCTCGCACGCTGGTGGACAGCGGCGGCGTATGGCAGGCGGGGAGCACAGACGGAGGCCCGTTGTCGGCCGCCAGGACCAATGCTTTTCACTCGGATCAGGCGCGGCTGAGCGAGTCACACGTCTTTACGCCCAATCTCATGAACGTATTCAATCTGACTTACAACTATGATTGGCAGGGCGACACACCATCCGCCGCTGGCAATTGGGCGCAGCAGCTTGGTTTGGGAAATACAAGTGCCACGAATTTCCCCCTGATCTCGTTTGGGAACGCCGTGAATGGCTACGGCGAGACATTTATCGGCAACTCCTTCCAGGGGAATTTTTCAGGCGCCAATTGGATTACCGGCGACAGCGTGACCTGGACGAAGGGCCGGCACAATTTTACGTTCGGCGGCGACTTCCGTGCGCACGAGGTGAACAGCCACAGCGGGTCAGGCGCGCTGAGTTTCAACTTCACCAACAACACTACCGGAGCACCCACCCAGTCCTATAACAATCAGGTCGGCTTTGGTTTCGCCAGCTTTCTTTTGGGGGACGTAACAACAGCCAATGAGTCCACACCATTTGATTTGTACGGGCGGCAAAAGGCGACATCGCTGTTCGCACAAGACAGTTATAAAGTCACATCCAAACTTACCCTTAACGTGGGACTTCGTTGGGAATACACATTTTCATTCCACGAGAAATACGGACACTGGGCGGACTACGATCTAAAGGCTATTGATCCTACGCTGGGTATTCCGGGCACGCTGGTCTTTGCCAACGGCGGTGGAGACAGTTTTGAAAAGAAAGAATACTATGCGAACTTCGCACCGCAACTCGGCTTTGCGTATTCACCCTGGAAGAAGGTCGTGTTTCGTGGTTCCTGGGGTCTGATCGACATGCCGGCCGCCGTGCCTTACTTCAGCGGTGTTCCCAACGGTTTTGCACCGGGCTTTCAAGGTACAAACGTGGTGAACACTTCATTTAATTGGGACAGCGACTATCCCGGCGTCTATAAACCAGGTAGCAAGAGCGTGGATCCGTCTACTCTATTTCCTCTGGTCAATGTCGATCCCCAGGCATTACGGCCAGGTATTAGTAATACCTTCAACATCGGCGCTCAGTACGAATTGACGCCAAACATGCGGGTGGAGGTTTCCTATGTGGGTAACCGCGGCCACCATCTAGCGGATACAGCGCTGGCATGGAACGAGGCGCCGTCGTCCGTTTTCTTTAACCTGGTAAACAAATACGGCTCCAATCAGTACAACAACTACGTCTGTAGCCCGGCAGATGCCTCTAAGTACGGTGTCAAGTACCCGTACGCGGGGTTCTGTGCTCCGGTACTAGCAGCCGTCGCACCCTATCCGCAGGCGGCGGCCTGGGCGTCTACGTATTGGTATTACTACAATTTGCTCTACGTAGGACTGCCGCTCGGACAGAGCTTTTACGACTCGATGGTTGTTAACTTAGTGAAGCGCACCGGGCGGGGCCTGACAATGGATCTCAGCTACACATTGTCCCGGCAGGAGGGAGACACTTACTCGGCCCAACAGGAAAATAATGGCTATTACACTCCGGTGCAAGACTTCAGTAACTTGTCGCAGGCCGCTCACACATTGACGGGCTATGATCAAACCCACATCGTGAAAGGGTTTGTGAGCTACGAACTGCCCTTTGGAAAGGGACAGCGTTGGTTGGCCAATAGCGGCCGCTGGGTGAACGGCATTGCGAGTGGGTGGACCTTGGCCGGCATCGTCCTGTACTATTCCGGCCAGCCGTTCGAGGTGTCGGTTGCAAGCCCTAGCTACTACCCCCTGTGGGGCAATATCTATCCTAATTTCAATCTGAGCGGATTTACCGGTCCCTCGGATCCCTTCAAATATCAAGCGCCGTTGTCGAATCAGCCAACTCCCTCCGTGGATTTTTATATGCCCAAGAGTGTGGCCAGTAACCCTGCTAACGGTCAATTGGGGACGGGCCCCGCTGCCATCTCGGACCTGCGCTGCCCAGGCGGCGCGAATGAAAACCTCAGCCTCTTGAGGTACGTGCCATTCGGCGAGGGCGGGCGATATAAGGTTTCTTTCCGGGCCGAATTTTACAACGTGTTCAACCGACACGCTTACAACATCAATGGCTGCGGTGGCAATCGATCCACGGTCGGCGCGGACAACTTTGGCCAGATTTTCGGTGTTCTCGATAATCCACGGACCGGGCAATTCGCCGTTCGGTTTGAGTTCTAGCGGTGGTGGCCGGCAAGGTTAAGTCCAGGGGAGCTACTATCGCTGTGGCGACAATAGCGTTGGTGGCCGCCGCGCCAGCGCCAACAAGCCATTCCGGTGTCACTTACTACGTAGATTGCGCGCAGGGTAACGACTCGGCAGATGCGCTCTCGCCTTCCGCAAGTTGGCGTTCGCTCGCGCGAGTGTCTCAGCAGGTGCTCCGTCCAGGCGATGCAGTCCTGTTTAAGCGCGGAACAACCTGCCCCGGGATGCTTTGGCCGAAAGGCTCGGGCGCGTCGGGCGCCACCATCACCGCCGGTGCGTGGGGAGACGGTCCGATCCCACGAATTCAATCAGGCCCTGATAAAGAGGCTGCGCTAAAACTCTTCAATCAGGAGTACTGGGACGTTGAGAATTTGGAACTGGTGGGGGGGCAGCCGCACGGTCTCTTTGTCAGTGGGGACAAGGGCGTCCTGCATCACATCCATGTGAAGAATGTGGTTGTGCACGATGTCACAGGCGAGGTGAAAGCCAAAGAGGGAGGCTTACTGGTCATCTCTCCCGGCAGTGTGGAGCAACGATTTGAGGATGTGCTTGTCGATGGCGCCACCGCTTACGGCACCTCACAATGGGCCGGGATATTAGTTGGCGGCGGCAACTTCGGATATCCACCGGAGTCCACGTTCAGTACCCATGTAGTGGTGCGCAACTCCATCGTTCACGACGTCCAAGGGGACGGCATCATTCTTTTTCGCATCAAGCACGGCCTTATCGACAACAGCGTGGCCTGGAACACCGGTATGCAGGGAACACAAACGATCGGCACCCCCAACGCGATTTGGACGTGGATGTGCCGCGACTGCACGGTGCGGCGCAATGAGGCCTTCCTGAGCGACAGCCCTGGGGTCGATGGTGGAGCGTTTGATATCGACTATGGCAATGTCGACAACACCGTCGAAGATAACTACGGTCACGACACACAAGGTTACTGTGTCGCCGTTTTCGGGGCCGGCTGGACTACCGTGAATAGCATCGTCCGGAACAACGTCTGTGCTAACAACGGCCGCAGCCCGCGCCTCGCACGTTATCAAGGTGCCTTGTTTCTCTGGACTTGGAACAAGGGAAAGCTGGGAGGACTCCGGGTTGAGAATAATCGCATCTACTGGAATCCCGCAGTGGATGCTCCCGCCGTCATCAACGGGGCCGAGTTCCAAGGGGCGGCCTCCTTTGAGAATAACCTCATTCGCTCATCCGCACGGTCGTTGATTACTAGTAACGCCTCGTTGAAGCTGGATGGTAACTCATATGAGTACACCGGAGCAGGCTCGCCCGTCTGGCGGTACGCGGCGCAGTCTTATACGAGTTTTGCGGCATATCAGACGGGGTCGGGCCAGGATGCGCACGGACGGAGCAATCAGTCAGCCGGCTCCAACCACCACTCCCAGGCGCCAGAAGCCCCGCTAGGGATACAAAACTCCCCGGAGAAGCTGTCCTTTTGGGCGGCATACGGCGGCAAGTGGCTATTGGCCGGGTTCGTTTCGCCGGAACGGGAGGTAGACGGCGCGTCTCGGGGCCAGGTCGCATTGCTGACGAGCGCAGACGAGCAATTCCATCCGTCGGGCTTGCAAGTGGTCGTAATGGCAGAGCCACCGCTAGCCTCGCAGACGGCCCGCAACCTGGCGTACGATTGGAATCTGCGAGATGTTCCCCTGCTCGTGGACGACGACCGTTCCGCTCTCGAAGCTTGCGGTCTTGCTCGCTTCCCGTCGATGGTTTTGATCAGCCCGGAGAAGAACATAGTGTGGCGAAATGAGGGTGCTGTCTCGCCGGGAGAATTGGGGCTGGCGCTACGCTCCGCGCTGGGTGAACCACGCTACGCTCAGATGCGCGCACCAGAGAAATGAACCGTTTTCAACTTCTCCTTGTGCTGTCCGGTTGTTCCATCGCTGCCCTAAGTCAGCCCGCGTCCGATAAGAACCCGCACATGCTGCGGGACCCAATCTTCGTCTATAACAACTGGTCGTCCTACGACGAGTTGTCGGACAACGTGCCGCTAACCGAGCAACTGGCCATGAAAGAGTTCGACGAGTTGATGCGTCTTCGCCGGGATGGCGTTCGCTTCGACTACTACATGATGGATGCTTTTTGGTTTGCGAAGGATGGCGGCTACCGCACCTGGAGGAAACAAACCTGGCCGAATGGTCCGGATCGCTGGCTGGAAGAATGCCGCAAGAACGGCATCCGGCCGGGAATGTGGTTTGGCACCAACCTTCTGGTGCAACTCGATCCGGCTCCGGAATGGCTCGATTCGCTGAACACCAAAAAGAGCGCCATGTGTTTTTACAAGGGCGGGTTTCTGCCGCATTTCATGCAAACCCTCCAGTACTGGTATGACCGCGGCATCCGCATGTTCAAGTTCGACTTTGTGGACTTCGGCGCCGCGACACCGGAAATCGAGGCGTCAACCGCGGTCGCGGAAATTCGCGCTCGGAACCAGGCGGCGTTTCGCGAAGCGCTGGTGCAATTTCGCGAGCGGAATCCCGACGTTGTTCTGGTCGCTTTCAACGGATTTGGTGGCAACGTGGAAGGAACGTCGCTCCCCTTCCCCTTCCGCGATCCCATCGATTTGCGCTGGCTGGGTGTTTTCGACACCCTTTACTCCGGCGATCCGCGCCCGTCGGATGTCCCTATGATGAACTTTTGGAGGTCGGCAGACCTGTACGCCGATCACATGGTCCGCCGTTATCACGACAGCTACCTGCCGCTCGAGCGCATTGACAGTACCAGCGTCATGTTCGCCACCACGGGGACCGATTACTACCGGCGGACAGGTGCCTGGAAGAGCAGTGTGTTGTTGATGATGGCGCGTGGTGGCTGGATCAACACCATCCACGGCAACCTCGAACTGATTGATGACGGGATGGCGGAGTGGTTGCGAAAGGTCCAGTCTCTATATCTGCCCATGCAGGCACTGGGCCGCGCGAAGACCTTTGGCGGCGTGCCCGGCGACGTTGAACCGTATGGCTTCGCATCGCTAAATGCAAATGGAGCCGTTTATGTCGTGGTAAACCCCATGGAGGCCGTCCGAAACATCGCACTACCCCGGCTGTCCGGGGAGCAGCAACCCCTAGGCCCGGGCCGCATTCTCTTTCGCGACGCCGGTTTTTAGCCGTCTCTCTCCCGTGACGCCATCACTTTGGGCCCGGAACAACTCGCGCTTGTTGGCTATGGTCAGTATGCGCGCCCGCAATACGATCTGGGAATTGAACAAGATGTTCGGATCCCCGTTTCCATCGAGCCGGTTCCCGCCGCGTTCCAACCGTCTGGCCGGAACGAAGTACAAGCCTCAGCCACGGTGCCGCAGGGCGCAGACTTGCGAATCATCATGCGGCAACGGTCGCCTGACGGCCAGATACGCCGAACGTGGGCTGGCGGCCCGCCCAACGGCAAGTCCATGGAAAAAGTTTTCCGGATCGAGGTGCGGCGTCAGGCGAAGTCCCTACCCATTGAGATCCAGTACGACAAGATCATCTGGAGCGGCCAATCGTGGGCCGCCGGCGAGGTTCGATCTGCGGAAATCGCGGGGAACGAGCCGCTTGTAATCACCTGTTCCTCCGGCGAGAAGGACGAGGTTAGACTCGAAGTCAAACTCTACGCCGTGAAATATCGTTGAATCTGTAAGAGCATCCTGCGTGCGCGTTCGCTGCACCGCCGCAGTAAGCTCCGCGGCTTAGGAGGCCGTCAGTATAACGCGTCGGAAAAAGACGACGTTCTAAAACGTAAACTTCAGCATGAACTGCATCGCGCGCGGATCAGTTTGCACATTGGTGATTTTGCCGAATTGGCAGCCAGCCTGGTGGACTAGGTCTGTCGATCCATCGGGATTTGGCGGAAGGCACCATTGTGTGTTCGGGATGCCGAGATTCTGGTGGTTCAGAGCGTTATAGACCTCCCACCGGAAGCTGAAAAACCTCTGCTCAGTGACGTGGAAGTCTTTGCTCAGTGACATATCCGTATTCCAGAAGCCGGGCGACCGCACGGCATCATTGCGCAGCCCCATGGTGCCGAATTGCCACCACGCGCTGTAGATTGTCGGGTCAGGCGCTGTCAGCACGGCAGGGTCGGTCTGGAAGACCGCCTCGAATGCACTTGGATTGAACCACTGATTCTGCGTGTGTGCGCCGGAATTGGGGTTGCCGATGAAATTCGGGCGGCATGTGACCGCATTGCACGGCCCTGTGATCACCAAAGGCACTCCGTTCTGGAAGTTCCAGTTCTGTGTGAGCGTCCAGCCTCCAAAGAGAGCATTTTCCAGCCGATTTCCCGAAAGGAAAGCCTTCCCCCTGCCAAACGGCAACTCGTACGAGCCGGCAAAATTGAGCACATTCGGAATGTCATCGGCGGTGAGTCCAACGTCCGCAAATCGGTTGTCGGGGTTTTGAGGGCCCGCGCCGCCGGCGGTGTTGCCCGTACCGCCGGAAAGGCCACCCGGAACCAGAGACGCCCGGCCCACCGTGCGGCCGATAGTGGTGGGTGTGGCTGTGTTGCCAATGATGCTGCCGGTGTTAGGCGTGCCTATATTCTTCTGGTGCGTGTACGCCACCATGAAATTCAATCCCGCCGAGTAGCGTTTTTCAAATTTCACCTGCAGAGACTCGTAGCGGTTAAACCCGTCGGGATTCGAATTGATGCTTAGGTTGGTGTACTGCGGATACGGCCGGTCGAGGTTCGCGAGTGAAATCGTCGAGCCGTAAATGGGAACTAGCGCCGCGGGAGTGGAAACGGTATCGTTAATTCCCGTTTTCAGTTGCTGGCGGAGGGACGTGGGAACGTAGTCGTAACTGCGGAACTCGTCACCGTACAAGTGAAGGCCGTGTGTGCCGACGTATCCGACGCTCAGCCCCATGTTTTTGGGAAGCTCACGCTGCACGTAAAGGCTCCACTGCTCGACATAGGGGTCTTTGCTGCCTTGCAGGAAGCCCTGCGGCCCTGTGCCGAGGAACTGGTTATCGGTCTGTTTCACTTGGCTCAGTGGCGGAAGATTCAAATTGGGCGCGCCTTTGCTGAACTGAAAGGCCGGCGTCTTGCCGGTGAAGTCGCCGTTGTATGCGAAATAGTTGGCGTAAGCGGGACCGCTGATACCGCCGTTCTGGTCGCCAAACGCGGCGCTGATGCCGTTGCTGTAAATAATGTCATAGCCGCCGCGCACGATCCATTTCCTGTCGGCAGTGGGTGCCCAGGCGAAGTTGACCCGCGGGCCAAGCGAGTTCTTGTGCGCCGGGAAAACATCGGAACTCGGATGCGCCGCTGTCCCGAAGTAATCGATGCGGCCCTTGTACGGCACATCCGGATTCTGCGCGCTGAAATCGAGATTCGCCAGGTAGTTGCTCCTTTCGCGGAACCAGCCGTAAAGGTCATAGCGCAGGCCGAGGTTCAGTGTGAGACGCGAATTGACGCGGTAATCATCCTGAAAATAGAAACCCCAGTAATCATCGGTCTGGTAGGGGTAGTGGAACGTACCGGTGCCACTGCCCTGATCCACCGCACCCAGCAGGAACTGCGCCAGGCCGTTGCCGCCAAGGCCGGTAACGGGATCGGTGGTAAGACCGCCGCCAAAACCCAGGTTGTAACCCCAACTGGCGTTGTACCAGTTATCATCACGCCGCCACATCAAACCGCCCTTGAGCGTGTGACTGCCGATGATCTTTGTGACGTTATCCTGCAACGTGTACGCATCCACACCTTGCAGCCCGTTCTGCCACTGTTGCGGACCGAAGCCGGGCAACCCGCCAACGCCGATGGTCGGTACCGGGCCAAATCTATCGAGAACAAAATTCAGCCCTTGAATTTTTTGCTCGACGCCGGAATTGTCGACAAGGGTACTGGGGTTTTGCTTGGCGATCTGGTTCTGCCGGCTGTAGCTGGCGCGGAACTCGTTGATTAACGTTGACCCAAACGTCTGCGTGTGCCCGATGGTGAACATCTGGTTTGCCGTGGTGTAGGGTTGCGCGCCCGCGATACCCTGGGTCTGTGCCGTGGCGCCGCTCCAAGGCAGCCGGAAATTCGCGTAATAGCTCGGATTAAACAAATACTCAACGAAGAGCGCACTTTTGTCGTTGAAACGATGATCCACCTTGACAGACATGTTGTTGGTGGTCAGACTGCTGCCGATGTTACCCAGAAAGTTGTTGCAGTAGATTCCGCATCCGCTCGGCCCCTGCTGAAGAGGATCCACGAAGTTCGGCGCCGGGAAGCTGGCGGTGTAGTATGCGGAGAGCGGATCGATGCGGCTCGCCGGAATGGTGTTGCCGGCGAATGGTGTTCGGTGAAACAGCCCGTTAGCGTCGGGGCCGGTAGTGGAATAAGGATCGTAGATCAAGCAGGTCGCGCAAGAGCCGATGCCCGGGGTCTGGCTGAAATTCCCAGATGCCTCCAAAGCGGTTGGAACGGTGTAGATCTGATTCTTGTTCTCGTGCAGGAACGAAGTGTCCCATGAAAAGAAGAAGAACGTCTGGTTCTTGCGAATCGGGCCTCCGAAAGTTGCGCCGACATCGTTGTAGTTGACGCGCGGCGACAGGAATTCCTCGCCCGTCGGCGACCGGCGGTCAAATGGGTTGTTTGCGTTGAAATACGAATTCCGATTGGCCCCGTAGCCACTCCCGTGGAACTGGTTCGTGCCTGATTTCAGCACCACGTTGACCACCGCGCCACTGGTGCGGCTCCACTCCGCCGCCAGCCCGTTGTCTACCAGATTGAATTCCGACACCGCGTCGGGGGATGGGTTGACGACGACCGATTCCGGACCTAATGCCGCATTGAGCGATCCATCCAGATACCACGCGTTCGCGCCGCCCTGGCTGCCGTTGACGCTGATGCCTGAGCCCACGATATGCGTGGGATCAGGAAAACCGCCGAACTGGCTGTCGAAACCGAATGTCGATCCCGAGGGCCCACTGGACTGCGTGATACCAGGCAGCAGTTGCACCAGGTTCTGGATATCGCGGCCGAGAATTGGAACCTTCTCCAGCATCTGGGGCTGAATGTCCGTACTGAAGTTCGCGGCCGTGGTTTCAATCGCCGATGCCTGCGCCGAGACGTCCACCGTCTGCGCCAGCTCGCCGACGCGCATCGCACCATCCACGGTAACCTTGCTGCCGGCCGTCACTTCGATATGCTGCATATCCAGCGAGCTAAAGCCCTTTGCCCGGAACTGCACGGTATAGATACCAGGAACAAGCTCCGGAACGAGGTAAAAGCCCGCGGTATTGGTACTGACCTTGGTCGAGACGTTGGTTGCCGTATTCGTAACCGTCACTTCAACGCTCGGAACCGCGGCCCCTTGAGGATCTGATACCGTGCCTTGGATCGCTCCCCGATCGAGGGCGGCTTGCATGGCCGCGACTCCCAGCCATGCCACCAGTGCCCATCCCAAGAAACGCACATTTCGTTGCATATCCACCTCCTCTGCTGCCAACCCTCTAACCTTCAATCTGATTGCCCCGCGTCAGGTGATGCGCTTTCCTGCGAAAGAAATACTACGGCCGCCAAAGCACAGACGATTCCTGCCATCTGCGTGGTTGTCAACTTTTCCCCCAGGAAAATCCAAGCCCCCGCAATCGTGACCAGCGGATAAAGATTGATGATCGGGATCACGACGGAAGCCTTACCCCCCTTTTCCAAAGCCGCAAAGCTCGTCAGCGCCCCAAGCCCGTTCAGCAGGCCGCCTAGCGCAGCCAAGGCCACTAGCGCCGGACTGAGCCGCCAGTCGAGCGGGACCGAGACGGCGACCACCAGGGAGATGACGGCCATGGCGACGCAGAACCACAGGAAGGACATCTCGAACGAGACATGATTTGTGCTCAGCTTCTGCGTGATTCCGCTGATCCCGAAAAACACCAACGCGACCGATGCGAACAAGAACCAGCCCTGCATGTTTATAAGCTCAACAAGTAAATCGAAACCAGCGCGAGAATCACGCCGACGATCTGCAACCGATTCAGCGACTCGCCTAAAAGGATCAGCGCCAAGACTACCGTTACCAGTGGTGCCAAACCGACAAACGGGATCACCACCGAAGCCTTTCCGCCCCCTGCAAGCGAAAGATACAACGCGACATTCCCTGTTCCGCCAAGGACACCTGTGAGCAGACCATAGATGATGCCTTTCCTCTTGCTGCCTGCCGTTCGCCGCAGGTTCTTCGAAAGCGCCATCCATAGCACCAGCGGAGCTAATCCGATGGAAAACAGGACTTGATTGGCCCAGGGTGAGATGCGGTCGACGATGATCTTCGATTGCAATCCCCAGCCGCCCCAAAGGACGACGGTCAATAGCGACAGCAGCATCCACGGAGCCGACAGAGACCTCGGCTTTTTCCGCTCCGTCATTGCCATGGTTTCCTTCATCAGCGGTACTCGATCTCCAGGTGGATGACACCAGATTCAGCCGGAAGCTCGATCGCCTCGAGGGCACGATCGATCCGAGTCCAGGGCTTGCCGTCCAGCGTCACTCGCTCGATACGGCCCGAAGGAACGCGGGCCACTAGCCAACTCTTCTTGGGCGCCTGCGTGGACGGTAGGTGCACCGTCGCCGCTAGAGTTCCCTTCCTGGATCCGGCATGCATCTCGTAACTGACCGGCCCGAAGAACGTCTGCACACGATCCACACGGATTCCCTCATTCGATTCGAGCCACCTCCGTGGCGCTCCCGGCGCCAGCCAGAGCGTGTCTCCGTCTTCCAAAACCAAACTGTCGCGAACGCGGTTCACAAACCGCGATTCGTCGGAGATCTTGTAAAATGGGCCGCTGCCGTGACGCCACTGGTGAAACTCCTCGGTAAACATGTTGACTTCCGGATACAGGCAGGCGACGAAGTCGTTGTACAGATTGCGAATCGCCGCGGGAACCTCGTGCCGTTTGAGGTACACGGGAATTGGATTTACCAGGTTTGCCTGGAAGACCATCCCTCCCTGGCTGAACCAATAATGGTCGTCGGTCATGCCATGGATGTTGAGGCCCATGCCGCTCGAAAGGGTCTCGTTATCTTCCCAATCATCTAGAATCCAATTCGCGATGGGTTCGTCCGGTGAGAACAGGCCGAGAAGTAGCCACACGACGGCACCGCACAAGGTGTCGCGGTCAGCACCAAGCCTCATCAGCGGCTTCTGTTCCTGGCGGCCGTAGCGGTCGTAATAATCCATGCGTGTCGGGCCAAATATGCGGAAACGCCGCATAGGCACCACGGGTGCGTATGGCTCATAAGTGCCATCTTGCATCCGGACCACGGGCGCGGCTGCAACGGCGCGGAAAATCGCAGCTCGCAGATCGGTGCGATACTCATCTGCTTCCTTGCGGATGCGCCCTGCCTCCGGATTGCCGGTAGCCTCCAGTGCATCGGCGGTTTGGCGCATTCCTGCCCACGCAAGGGCGTTGATTGAGAACCAGTTCGCCCAATCCACGTTATCTTCAAGCTGAGACGCGGGCAGCAAGCCATAATCGCGCGCCTTCTCGCCGCTCGCGTCTTTCTGCATCGTGGTGGAGCGCTGCGCCACAATCCAGTCAATGGCTTTGCGCATGTGCGGCCATGCGTGCTCCAGCCAATGGCGATCTCTGGTGTAGAGGTAATGCTGGGCGAGGGTCCAAAGCACGGTCGGGTGATCGAGACCGTAGCCGTGCGCGGTGTAATCGTAAACGTCATCGACCTTCGCGCCGTGAAAGATGGCATCCGCAGGACCTTGGTGCGCGCCTGGGAAGTTCTTACTTCCCTGCAATCGCAACATGGTCTCCAGATAGCTGGTTGCCGTCTGGAATTGCCCCAAAGTGTCGAGCAGCAAAACCTGATAACAGGCTTCATTCTCGAAGACGTCGTAACCGAAGCTCGCCGCGGGAACCATATACAGGCCGCTTTTCGGGTCTTTCGTTGTGCTGATATGAATCTGCGCGATCACGGTGCGTGCCAGGAGATTGAACTTCGGCTCGGGGACGGTAAAGCGAACTGCCGGCTCGACGATACCCTTCCAGTAGGCAACAATGCGGTCTCGTTCGGACGAATAGCGAAGGGCCTCCAGGTCCGCACGGTCAGCACTCGAGAGATCCGAAACGCAGGGCAGCTTGATCACCAATGAGATCTCGCCGCCCGCCGGCACCGGAAACCGGATGTGAATAACGTGGGTCTCGGCGGCCAACGTCGCTTCAGCCGGGCCATCCAGTTGCGCGCGCAGAACGCCGTTGCCGATAACAACTCCTCCATCGAGCGAGAGCGATTCGGCGGGATCAACCGATACCCAAACATGAGCATCGCGCGTGGTGGCCGAAGGGTTACGCGCGCTCAGCCGTAGCATCAGAATCGCGGGGGTCTGCTCGTTGCGCGCGGGATCTTCTGGGGAAAGCGGCCCGCGAAGCAGAGTGGAGAAGGCTTCTTCGCTGTAGTCCAGCCCTCCGCTTTCCCAGCGCTCTGTCACGACGGGCAAGTAACCATCGAGTTTACTGACCGTGACCTTGTGATCGTCGCGTTGGTAGCGGCTCTCGCCGGTGGCAATCGTCCACGTGATGCGGTCGCCGGGCCAGTTCAAGCGCTGTAATTCGTGCCCCTTGGCCTTGATGCCGGACTTGCTCACGAATATGTTTCCGCCGTATTCGACCGCGAACTTCTGCCAGTTCGAATCGGGAGCTAAGGGCAAATACACGCGCCCACCCCCCTCGCGCTCCCAGGGATCGAGCGGCGGGATTTCCTTTGAAGCTCGCTCGTAGGTCTGCTCCGGCTCTTTGGTGATGCGTTGGCGGACGCGTAGTTTCCGGTTTTCCGCAGCCGCCTGCGGACCGTCGAGATTGACCACGCGCACGCCAAAGTCGGGAATGATAATTGGCCCGGGGTTGAGATCGTCGGGACAGAATGAAAACGTCCGCGCCGGCGTTTTTAAGCTCACTACGGTCAGATCATGCGACCCGGGAAGAGACGGGTGCGCTTCGATCAGGTCGAGCACGGCACCGTTCAAAGAGCTCGATACGGCGCGCAGCCGGCCGTTGTACACAGAGATTGCGGGTACGGCGTCGCCGAGCCCCTCTACCCGCACTTTTGCCGTTTGTTCCACGCTGTCGGAATACGCGGAGATCGCAGCGATGGCAGGCGAGTCGCCGGAAAACACCAATCGCACCTTGAGCGTTCTTCGGTATCGCACGCCGGGTAGATTCTTAGCTCGCGCATTCTCACTCTCGCTCAGGGACGAGAAATCGTAGCGGCAGTCGGTCTTATCGCAACTCTCGGCGTGGGCCGCGGTCAGCCACTGTCCCTGCCAGGGGTCATCCATCGGGTCTTCGAACGACGGCATGCGCGGCGGATCATAGGGCCAGTTGGCAAACCAGTATTCCACCCGGGCGCCTTTCAACACCTCACCCGCGTATTTCACCCGGACTTCGCGAACGTCGCGTTCCTCATCCCACTCGATGCCGAGGTTGTTACTCCCGGCGGCGTCGGCGATCCGCGCCAGCCTTTGAACTCCCGCGTCGTTCCATGTGGACAGCCTTCCGAATGGTGCAAGGTCGAGGTAGTCGGCGGCATACGCGCCATGCGAACTGGCGAGAATGGCCAGTGCGATGGTCAGGCGCACGCGCGTTCTCCTCGCGGGACGCCGTAGCGTTCGATCGCGGCTGGATTCAGATGCACGCCCAGCCCCGGCGTTTGTGGGACGGCGACCATTCCGTCCGAGTCCACCAGAAAGCTCTCTTCGGTCGTCTCCCAGCGTAGTGGCGATTTGCTCGTCGAATACTCCAGCAGCTCTTGATCGTGATGGTTTGCCAGAAAGTGCAGATTGGCCGCAATTTCGATGTTGGTTTTGTACCCGTGCGTGATGACACGCTTGCCGCGTTTCCGTGCGGCATCCGCAACCTTGAGAATGCCTGTGAAGCCGCCGACGCTGGTAATATCCGGTTGGCAGATAGAGGCGCCGCCTCGGTCCATCGCCTCGATGAATTCATCCACGTGTGTCAGGCCAAGGTCCCCCACGCCCAGCGGCATGCCCGCCTTGGCCATGCGCGCGTGTCCGTCGACATCATCCAGAGGCAGCGGAGCCTCTAAGAAGAGCACGTCCACATCTTTTAAAATCGGCACCAGCTTAAGGCCTTCGTCGGCGGTTTTGTAAGACAGTGCTGCGTCTACGATCAATGCTCCGCCGCCAACCACCTCCCGCGCTGCGCGCAACAGGCGGTGAGTGCGGTCCAGGTCGTCCATCCACCAGGGGTCGGCGGCGAATTTGATATTGCGCAGCCGAAGCCGCCCCATGGCGTCCTCCACCTGCCGCCTTACCCCGGTTTCTGTGGCCGCCATCGGGTAGATCGTGCCGTACGCCTCGACCCGGTCACGCCGAGCCCCGCCCAACAGTTCGTGGACCGGGACACTGCGGATCTGTCCGGCAATGTCCCACAGCGCAATGTCCACTCCGCCGATAGCGTGCATCATCAGCCCGCGCCGGCCGACATAGCAGGTGGAATCGTACATCAGATCCCACAGTTCTTTGGGATTCGACGGGTCCTTGCCGATGAGAAGCTCTCGCAGCCCCCAAGCCTTGCTGTGCGCAGGGCGTGCGTACACAATGGCTTGGACCGCATCCGCCAGCGTCTCCACCTCTGCGATCCCCGTAATGCCTTCATCGGTCTCGACACGGATTACGCAATCGTCGTAGGAGCCGTCGAACAGGCCTATATTCGGGTCTTCCACGCGGAGGTGGATTGCCTGGATGTCAGTAATCTTCACTTTTGTACCAAAGCAGACTACCTATTCTCCGGCAGTGGATCTAGTGGTTTTTCACTATCTTTGAGGGAAATTGGTAAAAGTGTGTAATGTTTGGCCCTTGATCTCGCCTATCCCGTCCATTCCGGCGACGTGGCCCCTAACAAGTCGTCGATTGAGCCGTGGTCTGCTTTCGGCGTGGAACCTGCAAGTTGATGAAACAACGTGCAAAAGTGGCTGACGTTCTTGAACCCAAGAGCATAGGCCGCCTCCTTTGTGCTGGATCCCTCGACCTGTATGAGCCGGCGGGCTTTGAGGACAAGCAAAGAGTTGTAATAGCTGTGCGGGCTAATGCCAGAGGAATTCTTGAAAAGCGGAATGAACCGCGACGGGCTTAGTCCGACTTGCGCGCAGAGGTCGGTCAGGCGGAAGGCGCCTTTGCCATGGCTGTTCATATACTCGGTTGCACGGTGCATGTGCAGCCAGGGGAGTTGCGGAGGGAACTGGCAATAGAAAGGGACCACGGCATCGGTGGGCCAGGACCGTAAGACGTGAACCAGAATCTGGCGTACCAGGGTTTCGGCCATGGTGGCATAACCACGCTGCAGTTCCCGATACTCTCGAATGAGCTTGGCACCCAGATCGAGAACCTCTTGGTTGCGGAACTGGCCGACGAAACGAACGCCACGGGAGATGGCGCAACATGGCATGGACATGGCTTCAAGGAAAGGTTGCAGGACGGAGGGCCGGAGGATCAACGTGAACCCACGCGCGTGCGCTGTTTCGACTCCGAACCGGCACCGGTGAACCTCGCCCGGATTCACGATCAGGATTTCGCCGGCGCGCAGAAGATCGCGCTGCTGTTCCCGAAGAACCTCCATGGAGCCGGACAGACAAATGACAATGCAGTATTCGCCATGCGTATGCGCCAGACCGTCGTACTGGGTTTGGGCGTAATCGAACTGATGAAACCCCAACCCCAAATCCGGCGTCAGCCACACGCGACTGACCGCGGTAGAATCCTGCCCCTGTCGCATGGAATTGCCCCCTGAGTGCGTTGAAGCTAACACATTCGGTAACACAATCGCAACTATCTAATGTCCTGCCAGGCTCTTGGTGCCAGTGACGGTCAGGGCAGCGCCCGAGATGAAGGTTTGCGATCCTTCATGAATAACAATGTGGCGGTCAGGCGGAATTCCATTTATCCGGTCAACCGTGCCGCTGGGCCAACGCACGGTAATGTGCTCGGCGCGTACTGTGGCTCCGAGCCCGAAGTGCAGCCGCAGGTCGCTTTGTGAGAGATAGCTACCCCCGCTGCGCACCTCATCAATCTGCCGCATTCCGCCTGATTCGACTTCCACACGTGCCCCGATTCCGTCGCGATTCGACTTGGTCCCAACGAGACGAATCCCGATCCAGTGGTTCCGCGCCGGCGTCTCCGGCACCAGCAGGGAAGGGGACTCATGCAGCTCATTCACCGCAATCGCCATGCGGCCATCATTAGAAAGATCCGCTGTGGCTGCACCCCGGCTGGAGTGAAGACGGGCCATCTCGGTACCGGCATCGGCGGTAACATCCGCAAAGCGGCCATTGCCCAGATTTCGATACAAAACCTTTCGTTGGCGATAGCTCGAATCGCTTCGCGCTGAGTCAATGTCAGGAGTCAGGTGGCCATCGACGATCAACAGGTCGGTCCAGCCGTCGTTGTCAAAGTCCGTGGCAATGACGCCCCACCCAAGGTAGTTTCGCAACCTGCCGAGCCCAGCTTGAAAGACACGATCGGAGAACGTGCCATCGCCGTTGTTGTGATACAGGTTTGGGCTGTCATCGGAAAAATTCGTCTTGACAACGTCCAGATGGCCGTCGTGGTCGTAATCGAGCGCCGCCACCCCCATTCCAGCCTGCGCCTCGCCATCCTCGTTGTACGCGAGGCCGGAGGCGATCCCAGTATCCTCGAAGGTCCCGTCCCGACGGTTGTGATAGAGGATGCTGGCGGCGGAATCGCATGCCACATAGATATCAGGCCAGCCGTCATTGTCGTAATCGAAAGTGAGAACACCGAGAGCGTAGTGGCCGTCCGTGGAGCGGATGCCGGCCTTTTCGCTGACGTCGGTGAACGTGCCGTCGCCGTTGTTGTGGTAGAGAAAGTTCGGCGCTTTCGGTAATCCACGCGGTCCGCAGGCAATGGGAATGCCCTTGTACTGGCAGAACTCGCCGGAGCCCGGGCTCGGAACATTTGAGAAATTCGGCCCCAGATCGACATAGTTGGCGACAAACAGGTCGACCTTGCCGTCACGATCATAATCTACAAAGGCACAGCCGGAATTCCAGCGTCCATTAGCCCCTGCGACACCCGCTCGCTCAGCTATTTCCGCGAATGTGCCGTCTCCGTTGTTGTGGTAGAGCCGGTTTTTGCCGTAGTAGGTGACGAAGAGGTCTTCGCGTCCATCGTTGTCGAAGTCCCCGGCACAGGCGCCTTGCCCCCAGCCGGAGTAACTCACACCGGCTTCTCGCGTCACATCGGTAAATGTGCCATCACCGTTGTTCCGATACAGATGGCTAACGGGCTTCGTGCTTGTGCCGTCGGGATCCAGCGTCGTGCCGTTCACTACAAACAGATCCACGAGACCGTCGCCGTTGTAATCGAGAAAGGCGAGGCCGCTGCCGTTCATTTCGAGGATGTACTTCTTCTTGTTGATGTCGCCTGAGACGTTGATAGCGCTGAGCCCGGCTTTGGCGGCGACGTCCGTAAAGTGGATCGGCCATGGATCTTTGACGACCGCCGCACAGATGAGCGCGGCGAACCCGATCAGGAAGCTCCCTAGCCGCATATCACGGCTGCGCCGGCATCAAGATGTCTTGAGCCTGGCGAGCTAGCATCTCCTCTTCCCGGAGGCTTCCCAATTCAGCAAACCTCCTTCGCGCGCTTTCTGCTTCGGTGGTGCGCCCCTGGCGCGAATAGATCTGCGCCATCTTGAAGTAGGGCAGCGGGTACTTCGGATCGATCTGGGCTGCTCGCTCGAAGTCCATCAGGGCCGCGGCTGGATTATTCTGCTCCATGAGGATCTTGCCGCGCAGGAAGTATGCCGGCGCGAAACGCGAGTTGGCGTGGATGGCGCGTTCCAGAGCGGCGGCTGCTTGCACACGCCACTGGGGGGCCAGCCGGTAGAGAATCAGGGCGTCCAAGTAAGAAAGGTAGAAGTCCGGACTGGAATGCTGAAGTCCTGCTTCCACCACTGTACGCGCCGTCTCAAGATCGCCGGTCATGTAGCACAGGAAACCCAGGCCTTCGCGCGCTGCGTCGAGGTTAGGTGCATAGTCTAGCGCCGCTCGATAACTGTGAATGGCTTCGCCATACCGTCCCAGCCGGAATTGCGCCAAAGCTGCCACGGAGAGGAGCGCGACTGAAGCCGGCGATTTCTGGAGAGCCGGCTCAACGAGATCGAGCGCGTCAACGAACTTGTCCTGGCGCATGGCTGCCACGGCGGCGTCCGAGCAAAAAGTCTCACTGGCGGGTTGCAGGCGGCAGGCAGCAGCGATCTGATTCGCGCCTTGCCGGTCACCGAGGCTCTCCATGATCCTGCCGCGCAGATAAAGAACATCAGGTTCGGGTGAACCGGTGTCACGAAGAGTGATGAAAGCCGCCGGCGAATCACCTGCCTTGAACTGTGCGAGAGCCAGGTTATAGGTGACGGCGGAGGAATCCGGCTTCTGGACTTTAGCTTTTGACAGAACGCCGGCCGCACCGGAGTAGTCTTCGCAATCAGCCAGACCGAGACCTGCTGCGACAAGCGCCTCGAAGTTTGTTGTGCCATTGGCGGCAGCGCGGTAAAGCTCGGCAGCCTCCCGTTTATTGCCCTGCTGCTGGTCGAGCGAGGCAAGTTGCAACTGTGCGGCCGTGAAAGAGGGCAGGAGCTCGAGCGCTTTGCGAAAGGAGCCTGCTGCTCGGTCGATCTTCCCTTCTTTCCGATAAACAATCCCGAGCGCGTTGTACAGGATACCGGAACCCGGAAACTGCTTGGTGCCCTGAAGGAGCTGCCGCTCGGCTGCGGACAGGTCGCCGCGATCGATTAGCGGCAGCACGGAGAACAGATAATCTTGATCCTGATGCGAGCTCTGGGCACTGCACCGAAGAGCCACGATTATAACCAGGAGGAGGTTCCGTCGCCGCACGCCGATTCACAATGGTCGGGCTTCCCGCACCGCGTGTCAACTACCGTTGCTACACTTGGGGCGATGCTTCTCCTGCTGATACTATTGGCAGCGCAGAGCCTGAAAGCGAATTCGTCAGCGGCTCAGGCCCACCTGGGTGCGGGCAATCAACTCATGCAGGCTGAGGCCTTTGCGGAAGCGGCCGAGGAATTCCGGCAAGCATTGCAACACGACGCAACCTTGACCCAAGCTCGCGACCAGCTGGCGGTTTGCTATTTCGAGCTGCGAGATTATGGTCGTGCGCGGCCGTTGTTCGACGAAATGTCATCCATTCGAGGCTCCGCGAGCATGGCCGCTTACTACCTGGGCAGAATAGACCTGGTCGAAGGCAATTTGGAATCTGCTGTCCGCCGGCTGCGCTCGATTCCGCGCGAGCATCCGGTTCACGACGAGTGGTACTACCTGGCTTCTGCGTACTACAAGGAGACCCATTATCAGGAATGCATACAGGCCTTGCGGCATGCCATGCTTCAAAACGCCCGGGACGCCCGGATCCATCAGCTTCTGGCGCGCGCCTATCTAAAGACGGGACGGAATGGCGAAGCCGAACGGGAATTTGCCGAGACGCGACGGCTGCACGATTACTATCTGGATGGCTCCACGGCCATTGGCCGGTGTCGGGCCCATCTCGTTCTGCAGAAC
>Ga0335069_10003706_pt1 | contig 22950 bp, 17 predicted proteins | sample Lox_Sample_11_FD_206714 | JGI IMG/M metagenome (GOLD analysis project Ga0335069, IMG submission 206714) | Soil microbial communities from Loxahatchee National Wildlife Refuge, Florida, United States - Lox_Sample_1.1 | ecosystem: Environmental > Terrestrial > Soil > Wetlands | place: USA... | reverse complement strand
TCAACAGCAGCAGCAGGTCTCCGCCAATCCCACAACCGAAGCGCTGCTGGGGGGCGCCCTGAATGCGACGGTTAGCAGTCGCGTACAGAAGCTCTTTGGTGCCGGCGCCGTGAAAGTCGACCCGAACTACCTGGGCGTTCTCGGCAACTCCACCACGCGTATCACCGTGGAGGAGCAGCTGAGCAAATACGTAACCCTCACCTATGCGACCGATGTCAACACGACTGCCCAACAGTTGCTGCAGGCCGAGATAGCCATTAACCGGCACATTTCTCTGCTTGTGGCACGAGACGAATCCGGCGTCTTCTCGATGGTCGTCAAAGCGGTCCGCCGCTACCGTTGACATTTGGGCCGCTCGGCTCACCTCCGGATAGGCGCAACTTAAACGGGATTCTCTGTGTCTAAGTGAACGTACAGCAGTTCGAAGTAGTGCTGATGTACGAAACAGAAAGAGGAGGAAAAGCAAGTCATGACGACGAAGATCAGTCGTTCAAACACAGCCATTCTGGCAGTCACACTGGCTGGATCCCTCCTGTGTCTTCCCCAGGTGTCCCTGGCGATGGCCGGGAATTCCAGTTCAATTGCAGCCGGTGCGCAGGACTCGGACCTTGCCGGCGCGGCGAAATCGAAATTGAGCAAATCCCAGTTCAAAAACGTTCAGGTAATGGTCGATGCGAATGGCATCGCGACGCTCACTGGAACGGTCGATCTCTACGAGTACAAAGCCGATGCCGAAAAGCGCGTCAGCAAAGCAAAGGGTATCGTCGCGGTCCGGAATGAGATCGAGGTCGCAGGCCCCACCGTTTCGGATCAAGAGTTGCAAGCCAAGCTTGGTGAAAAACTCGCTTACGATCGCGTAGGCTATGGCACCACCGCTTTCAACGCCATCGGCATCTCCGTGCAAAACGGTGTTGTGACGCTGAGTGGACACGCATACAACTACGTCGATCGCGACTCGGCGCTGGCGCTGGTGAGCACCTATCCTGGCGTGAAAGATGTCGTCAGCGAGATCGAGGTTGACCCAACCTCCATCATGGACGACCAGATCCGTCTGCGTGTCGCGCACGCTGTCTACGGTTATCCCTCGCTGAACAAGTACGCCATCAACCCGGCCAAGCCGATCCGCATCTCCGTGCAGAATGGGCACGTCGAACTCTATGGCACGGTCGATTCCCAATCCGATAAGGAGACGGCCTTCATCCGCGCCAATGGCGTCCCCGGTGTCTTCGGCGTGAAAAACTACCTGCAGGTTGCTGGACAACCGGTGGAATCGAAGTAAGTTTGATCGCTTTCCTGTTAGCGCCAGAGCCAACGCTCTGGCGCTCGTTTTTTCGGCATCGTTCGCTCGAACCGTCAGAGTCTCGTCCTCAAGTAAACTGAAGCTTGGGGGACTGGCTTGGTCGGAATCATTGCAAAAACACGAACGACGCTCGAGATGATCAAGTGGGAACACTCGATCTTCGCCCTGCCCTTCGCCCTGACTGCCACCATCCTTGCCGCCGGTGGTCTTCCTCCGCTTCGCGTCTTGTTCTGGATCCTTGTCGCCATGGTGGCTGCACGCTCCTGCGCGATGGCTTTCAATCGCTGGGCTGACGCCGACCTCGACGCCGCGAATCCTCGCACAAGCAGCCGTGCGCTGCCTGCAGGCCTGCTCACGCGCCCTTTCGTCCTCGGGTTCACCGTGCTCATGGGTCTGCTCTTCGTGCTTGCGGCCGCCAATCTGAACCGGCTCACGCTCTGGCTGTCCCCCTTCGTTTTGCTGGTTCTTCTGGGCTATAGCTACATGAAGCGCATCACCCGCTGGTCCCACCTGGTCCTCGGCCTTGCGCTCGGGCTTGCGCCTTCTGCTGCATGGATTGCAGTGCGGGGCGACCTCGATCCCCGCATCCTCGTCCTCACGGCCGCGGTGACCCTCTGGGTTGGCGGCTTCGACGTTCTCTACGCCTGCCAGGACTTTGAGCATGACCGCGCCGTCGGGCTCCACAGCCTGCCGCAGTCGATCGGTATTCCCGCGGCATTCCTCGCTGCACGGATCATGCATCTCATCATGCTGTGTCTGCTTGTGTGGTTTGCGCGTCTGTTTGCATTTGGACGCGCCGGCTGGCTCGGCGTCGCTGCTGCCGGGCTCCTGCTCGCCTATGAGCATGCCATTGTGTCCCCGCGCGATCTGCGCCGCCTGAATGCCGCCTTCTTCACAATGAATGGCATCATCGCCATGGTCTTCCTGGGATTTGTCGCCACCGATCTCTGGCTCAGACACTGAACGCCGGCAATCGCGAGCCGTGCACCATCGCGTGAGCGAGACCTCGCCGGCACACTTCAGAGCACGCGCCGCCAAACTCCCCGCCCTTCGCACAGATCCATTGGTGACCACAGCGTGTCGCGATTTGCAGAAAATATCCACGCGATGATGCATGATCAAGAGTGGAGAGGAGCGCCATGGAGATGCGAATGGAGATTGGAACAGCTGCCGCCCATGCGCTCCGAATCCGAACGAAGGAGTGACCCCCTCCCCCCCCGGGGGTCCGATTCACCCTCTCTTCGCCTCTGCCAATAAATGCGCAAAAGTCGCGGGGACATCGAGCTGACCCGCCGACCTGCTGACTCGCCGACTAGCTGACTAGCTGCTTCATTCCGTAATTTCACGCAAAGACGCAGAAACAGCTGTGCCAAATCGCACAAATGTTCCACGTGGAACAATTGTGACAACGGCCGCGCCAAACAAAAGGCGACTGCGGTGCGATCGCCCCTCTTTCAAACGCGTCCAAGCCCTGTGGTATCGTGCGAAATGGAAAGTGACGCTCATCAAGCATCTATGGAGTAGTAGCCAACCGTATGAAAGTTGCCATTCAGGGAGAACTCGGGGCGTTCAGCCATGAGGCCGCTAAAAAACTGGTCCCGGAAGCTGAGATCGTTCCCTGTTCTCTCTCCGCAGAGGTCTTCGCGGCCCTCACATCCGGTCAAGTCGACGCCGCGGCTGTTCCCATTGAAAACAGCCTTGCCGGCTCGGTTCTGGAACACTTTGACCTGCTCTTAGCTCACGATGTGCGAGTCGAACGCGAAGCCCTGATCCGCATCCGGCACAACCTCATCGCCCTTCCCGGAGCCTCCATCGACGGGATTCGACGCGTCTACTCCCATGCCGTGGCGCTGGCACAGTGCAGGCGGTTTCTGGCCGGCCACCCCGGCATGCAGGCGATTGCTTTCTATGACACTGCCGGAAGCGTCAAGCAACTGACAGAGCTCGGCGAACACGAGGTTGCGGGCATCGCCAGCAAGACAGCCGCCGAATACTATGGGGCGCAAATCCTCGCCGAAGGAATCGAAGACAATCCCGAGAACTTCACGCGGTTCTTCTTGGTGAGGCAAAGAAGCGAATCGGCTCTCGATCCCGCGGCAAACAAGATGAGCGTCGCGTTTTCTGTCGAGAATCGCCCCGGTTCTCTCGTCGCCGCCTTGTCTGCACTGTCCGCGATCGGCACGAATCTCACCAAGATCGAATCCAGGCCGGTACACGGCAAGCCGTGGGAGTACGTCTTTTACGTGGATTGCCAGATTCGCTCCGCGGAAGAGGGCAGCCGGGCGATCGCCGCCCTCGAACCGCACTGCGCGATGGTGAAAGAACTCGGGCGCTACCAGGAAGCCCATCTCTAGACGCAACCAGTCCCGTCCGGATAAAAAGAAAGGGCGTGGACCGAAATCCACGCCCTTTACTCCAGTTCACGATTCCGGTCTAGAAGTGATAGGCCACACCAATCGCCGGATAGTAGATGTTGTACCAGCGCTTGGTGTCCAGCTGAGAGTACCCGAATGTCGGAACCTTTGTGACGATCCCTCGGTACTCCGCGCGAATATCGAAGCTGGGGCTGATCTCATACGCAATACCTGCGCCATACAGTCCGCCGACGCCTGTCTGCTGCTTTACGTCCAGCGAAGTGGTGGTGGAATCCCGAATCGGCAGGAAAATCAACACCCCAGGTCCGCCTTCCACAAACGGATTCCACTTGCGGTACGTGAAGCTGCGTACATAGGCAAAGGAGATTTCCTGTGTCCGCGTATTGACCATGTAATTGTTCGTGTTGCTGACGAGATAATGGATCTTGTTCTCGTACGTAATCCCATAGTTTGCTTCCAGAGCGCTCGACGGAGTCAGCATGAAGCGATAGCTGACCATCGCTCCTTCGCCGACGTTCGAGCTCACCTGCACATCTGTGGAAGAAGCCCTGAATGGTTCGTAAATGCCCGTTCCGCTAAGGCTGATATCCTGCCTGCTTTCCTGGGCCTGGCCCGCTGACACACACACAACCAGCAGGAATGCAATAAAGGCGATCCTCTTCATCCCGTCTAGAACCTCACGACTGCCCAACCGTACGGCCGGCAACCAATCTTTGTTGAATCCGGTGCCCCACACCCAGGCAGGTCAACAGCGACCTTGCCAGGGATCCCGATTTGCCGGTTCGTGCTGGGCTCCGCTTCAAGCATTGTAAATGCCTGAAACGGCTCAGAACAGAACGGGTTAACCAGAATGACTCTGAGCCCTTAGACGCATGCCGTTTCAATTCGGCTCTCGGTTCCTCAAAGCCGAAATGAGATTGAGGGATTCCTGCCAGATCTTCCCCCGCCTGAGGCTCGATTAAACTGCTCGCTCGGCATGATAGTAGAAGGGTGGTCCCTTCTCCTCTGCCATAGTCCGTACCGTCTTGAGAAACGCCCTCGCCGCATAGCTCAGGGTCGCCTGGCGGCGATGCACCATGCGCAGGACGCGCTTGATCTCCAGTTCCTGCACCTTTACCTGCACCAACTGCCCAGCCTCCAGTTCGGGCGCAACCGTCAGGTGGGGGACCAGCGCGACCCCATTTCCCATGGCGACAAAGCGCTTGATGGCCTCGATGGTGGGCAATTCAATCGTCATATTCAGGGGCGTACGGTAGCGCTGAAAGGCCTCGATGACTTTCCTGCGCAGCGGCGAGGCAACATGATGCGCAATGAAATCCTGCTTGCCGAGGTCGTTGATCGAAACCCGATCCAGGCGGGCCAGAGGATGATTCGGGCTCACAATAAAAGCGAGACTATCGCCATAGACCGCGATGGTCCGGAATTGCGAAATGTCGGGCCGGAATGAGATGACTCCAATCTCGAAGGTGCGCAGGTTCAACTCTTCGGGTATACGGCTGGCCAGCATCCGGTGCACCGTGACATTGACGTGCGGAAAGCCGCGCCGAAAAGCGTCAATCGCGGGTAGCAGATACATGCAGGTGTATTCGTTGGCCGCCAGCTGCAGTTGCCCTCGTTCCAGGCTCTTCAGTTCTCCAAGTGCGCTGGTGGCCTCGCGCCGCAGTGCCAGCAGCCGAAGTGCATAGTCTCGCAAGAGCTTGCCCGCCGCCGTCAATGATCCGTCCCGGGCGGCGCGATCGAAGAGGCTCTCGCCCAGAGACTCCTCCAGTTTTCGAATCACCTGGCTCACCGCCGGCTGTGTCCGGTTGAGGCGCTGGGCGGCACGCGAGAAGCTCCGCTCCTCAGCCACGGCGAGAAAGGTCTCAAGCTGCGTCAGCTCCATCGCATACCTAGCGGCTCATCGCCGAGTCTTCATAATATATTCTAATGGCTACCCTAAGAAGAATAAGTTTGCGTTATATGCACCGAGTGCGCGACACTTGATCCAGTTGCAAAGGCTTCCCTGCAGGCGAACCTATGACATCTGACCACGTAGTCTTCTTCGACACCACCCTTCGCGACGGCGAACAGTCCCCCGGCTGCAGCATGACCACCCAGGAAAAGCTCACGATGGCCCATGCCCTCGAAGACCTGGGCGTGGATATCATCGAAGCAGGCTTCGCCATGGCCTCGGAAGGCGACTTCGCAGCCATAGCGACGATCACGCAGGCGATTCGCAAGCCGCGCATCGCCTCCCTCGCCAGAGCAAAGAAGGAAGACATCGAAATGGCGGCGCGGGCGTTGCAATTCGCCGACCGCGCCCGCATCCACGTCTTTCTCGCCTCGAGCGATCTGCACCTTGAATACAAGCTCAAAATCAGCCGTCAGGAGGCTCTGGACCTCTGCGGTGAATCGGTCCGCCTGGCCCGCTCGCTCTGCGACGATGTCGAGTTCTCGCCTGAAGATGCGACGCGCTCGGAGCGAGATTTTCTTGTCGACATGGTGCGCATCGCCGTCGAAGCCGGCGCGACCACCATCAACATGCCCGACACGGTGGGCTACACGACCCCCGAAGAATACGGCCAGATGTTCCGCGAGGTTCGCGAGCGCATTCCGGCCATCGACGAAAAGGGTGTCATTCTTTCTTCTCATTGTCACGACGACCTTGGTCTCGCTGTTGCGAACTCTCTGGCCGCTATCTCCGGCGGCGCTCGGCAAGTGGAATGCACGATCAACGGCATCGGCGAACGCGCCGGGAATGCTTCTCTCGAAGAACTTGCCGCTGCCCTTTACGTGCGGGGCGACCGCTATGGTGTTACTACAAGCATCCAACTCGCCAACCTCTATCCGACCAGCGAGGTGCTTGGTCAGATCATTACCTTCAAGCCTTCGCCCAACAAGGCAATCGTCGGCGCCAATGCTTTCGCGCACGAATCGGGTATTCATCAGCACGGCATGCTGGCCAACCCGCTGTGCTACGAGATCATGACGCCGGCCCTCGTCGGGGTATCGAAGACCCATCTTGTCCTTGGCAAGCACTCCGGCCGCGCGGCCCTGCGCCATCGGCTCGAACAGCTGGGATTCACAGTCGGCCGCGAGGAGCTGCAGCATATCTACTACCGGTTCGTCGCGCTGGCCGACCGCAAGAAGAATATCTACGACCAGGACCTGATCGGCCTGTTGCCCGATGGGATCCGCGAACGGCGCAGCGTACCTGTCGCGGAGTTGGATTAGCGCTCTCGCGGCTTCCGCGAGAAGTGCCTGACAAAGCCTAGGTCAACCGCACGAATTCAACCAAGAATCGAGACTCCGACAGAAATGCACTTGAAGCTCCTAGTAACGCCCGGTGACGGGATCGGTCCCGAAGTGACCCACGAGGCAGTGAGCGTACTGAAGGAGGTCGTGCAGCAAAGCGGCCATACGCTGAGCCTGGATCAACGCGACATCGGTGGCATTGCGATTACTCGCCACGGGACACCTCTTCCTAAGGACACACTCGACGCGGCGCTGGCCTCCGATGCAGTTCTGCTCGGCGCTGTCGGCGGCAACGAGTTCAATTCTCTGCCCCCAGATAAGCGCCCTGAAGCCGGCCTTCTCCAGATTCGCGCTGCACTCGGCGGATTCGCCAACCTGCGCCCCGCCTTCGCCTTCAAAGAACTCGCGGTCAACAGTCCGCTGCGTCCTGAGATTGTTGAAGGAGCCGACATCCTCTTTGTCCGCGAACTCCTCGGCGGACTCTACTTCGGCGCCCCGCGCGAGTGGAACAAGACGACGGGCGAAGCCTGGAACACGATGCGCTACACCCGCGATGAAGTAGCCCGCGTGGCTCGAATCGCGTTCGATCTCGCCGGCAAGCGTCGGAAAAAGCTCACCAGCGTCGACAAAGCCAACGTGCTCGAGGTCTCACAGCTCTGGCGGGCCACAGTGAATGAAGTAGCCAAGGAATTCCCGGCGGTCACAGTCGAACACCAATACGTCGACGCGATGGCGATGCACCTGATGAACCAGCCGCGCAACTACGATGTGGTGCTGACGGAGAACCTCTTCGGTGACATTCTTTCCGATGAATCAGCCGTGATCACGGGCTCGCTCGGCATGCTCCCGTCGGCGACCATTGGCGGCAAGGTCAACCTCTATGAGCCGGTCCACGGGTCGGCGCCGGACATCGCGGGTAAGGGACTCGCCAATCCGCTCGGTGCAATCCTGACCGGTGCCCTGATTCTGCGCCATAGCGCAAAGCTCGAAGCGGAAGCTGCTGCGATCGAGACCGCCGTACGGAAGGTTCTGGAGCAGGGCTTCCGGACATCTGACCTGGCTCGCTCGAACCCGCAAGGCTTTACCGTGCTTTCGACAAAAGACATGGGCGCCAAGGTCCGCGAAACCGTCAAGACACTGCTCGTCAACGCTTAACTTAAGGCATAACCGAGGACAAAGGATGAGTGCCAAAACTCTATTCGAAAAGGTCTGGGAGCAGCACGTTGTGGTGGAGCCGAAGGGCGAGCCGACGTTGCTCTATGTCGACCTGCAATTAGTTCACGAAGTAACTTCGCCGCAGGCCTTCGAAGGACTGCGCCTGGCCGGCCGCAAGGTGCGCCGTCCCGATCGCACCATTGCTACGGTCGATCACAATGTGCCGACCACGATCGAGGGGCGCCTGAACATCGTCGACCAAATCGCCGCAACACAGATCGCTACCCTGCGCAAGAACTGCGCCGACTTCGGCGTCGAGCTCTATGACGTGAACTCGCGCGATCAAGGCATCGTACACGTGATCGGGCCGGAACTCGGCATTACCAAGCCCGGAATGACCATCGTCTGCGGCGACTCGCATACCTCGACCCATGGCGCCTTCGGCGCGCTGGCGTTTGGCATTGGCACCAGCGAAGTAGAACACGTACTTGCCACCCAGACTCTGCCGCAGTCGAAGCCCCAGACCTTCCGCATCTCCATCGAAGGCAAGCTGCCGCAAGGCGTGACTGCCAAAGACATCATCCTGGCCATCATTGGCAAGATCGGTACCGACGGCGCAACCGGTTGCGTCATTGAATACGCGGGATCGGCGATTCGCTCGCTCTCGATGGAAGGCCGGATGACGATCTGCAACATGAGCATCGAGGCCGGCGCACGCGCCGGTATGATCGCTCCCGACGAAACAACCTTCGCCTACCTGAAGGGACGCCGCTTCAGCCCCAAAGGCGCCGACTGGGATCGCGCCGTTGCCGAATGGAGCAAGTTGCCAACCGATGCCGGCGCCAAGTTCGATCGCGAGTTGGTGATTGATGCCGCCACTCTGGTCCCCTATGTGAGCTGGGGAACGAGCCCCGGCATGGTGGCTCCGGTGACTGCGGCTGTGCCCGACCCAGCCGGTGCCGCCACCGAGATCGACCGCAAATCGTTCGAGCGCGCGCTCGAGTATATGAATCTGAAAGCAGGCACACCACTCAAAGAGGTCGAAATCGACCGCGTCTTCATCGGCTCCTGCACGAATGGCCGCATCGAAGATCTCCGCGCTGCGGCTCGCATCGCTGCCGGTCACAAAGTCTCGTCGCATGTCAGCGCGATGGTCGTTCCCGGTTCGCAGCAGGTTAAGGCGCAGGCCGAGCAGGAAGGCCTTGACCGGATCTTCAAAGAAGCCGGCTTCGACTGGCGGGAACCAGGCTGCTCGATGTGCCTGGGCATGAACCCTGACATTCTTTCTCCGGGTGAACGCTGCGCATCGACGAGCAACCGTAACTTCGAAGGCCGCCAGGGACGCGGCGGACGTACGCACCTGGTCAGCCCCGAGATGGCCGCCGCAGCCGCAATCGCAGGCCACTTTGTCGATATCCGCAACTGGCCTCAATCCGTTCCTGCCAGAGAAGAGGTGACTGCCTGATGCAACCATTCAAGACCATCACTTCGCAGGCCGCACCGCTCGACCGAGCCAACGTCGACACCGACCAGATCATTCCGAAGCAGTTCCTCAAGCGCATCGAGCGCACCGGCTACGGCGACTTTCTTTTCTTCGACTGGCGCCAGACGCCGGAAGGCAAGCCAATTGCCGAGTTTGTCCTCAACGATCCGCGCTACAAAGGTGCACAGATTCTTGTCGCCGGCAAGAACTTTGGCTGCGGATCGAGCCGTGAGCACGCAGCGTGGGCGCTTTCGGATTTCGGGTTCCGTTGCGTGATAGCGCCGACGTTCGCCGACATCTTCTTTTCCAATGCGGGCAAGAATGGCATCGTGCTGGTCCGCCTGACGGAAGAGCAGGTCAACAAGCTCCTCGATAATGCCCAGAAGATCGGCGGCTATCAATTGACCGTCTCGCTGGAGCAGCAGAAGGTCACGGATAGCCAGGGATTTGAGGCCTCCTTCGAGATTGATCCCTTCCGCAAGTTCTGCCTGCTTGAAGGACTCGATGACATCGGCCTGACGCTGCGCCACGTGGCGGCATTGGATACTTACGAGGCGCAACATGACGGCGCAACCTGGCTGAAAGCGAAGTAGAAAGCAGCCTCTAGCTGCTAGCTACCAGCTTCTAGCCGAATTGATGAATAAGTACCGACTCCTTCTTTTTGACTATGCCTGAATTACTTAGGCCAAAACAGCTAGTAGCTAGTAGCTAGAAGCTAGCGCGAGCGAAGCGAAGAGCACAATGACCATCGAAGGAAAGCGCAATAGTATCCCGTTGACAGAAGGTCCCAGCCGCGCAGCGGCACGGTCCTACCTGCGCGGGTCCGGGTTCAGCAAAGACGATCTGCACAAGCCCATCATTGGCATCGCCAATACCTGGACGGAAATCGGCACCTGCAACGTGCACCTGCGCGAGATCGCTGAAGCCCTGAAAGAGGGCATCCGCGAAGCCGGCGGTACGCCGATGGAGTTCAACACCGTCACCATCTCCGACGGCATCACCATGGGCACCCAGGGCATGAAAGCTTCGCTGGTTTCGCGCGAGGTCATTGCCGACTCCATCGAGCTGGTCGCACGCGGCAATCTCTTCGACGGCCTGGTCGGCATCGGCGGCTGCGACAAGAATATGCCCGGCATCATCATGGCGCTCTGCCGCCTAGATATCCCAGGAATGATGCTCTATGGCGGATCGATTGCCCCGGGCAAGATCGACGGCCCCAACGGCGAAAAGATTGACATCACTATTCAGAACGTCTTCGAAGGCATCGGCTCGCACGCAGCCGGCAAGATCGACGACGCCGGTTTGGAAGCGCTCGAAGCCAACGCCTGTCCCGGTGCCGGTGCCTGTGGCGGCCAGTTCACCGCCAACACGATTGCCATGTCCGGCGAGATGCTCGGAATTTCGCCGATGCACCTTTCCGGCGTCCCGGCCACGTCCAAGGAGAAATTTGCTGCGAGTAAAGAAGCGGGCCGCATGCTGATGGATGCGGTGCGCGCCAATCGCAGACCCTCGCAGATCATCACACGCAAGGCGCTCGAGAACACCATCGCCAGCGTCGCCGCCAGCGGTGGTTCGACCAACGCCGTTCTGCACCTGCTGGCGATTGCAAAGGAGATGGGCATCGAGCTCTCCATCGACGACTTCGATGCCATCAGCAAGAAGACACCGTTCATCTGCGACCTGGTTCCGGGTGGCCAGTACATGGCAACCCACTTCCAGGCAGCTGGAGGATCGCGGGTTCTGGCGAAGCGCCTCATCGACGCCGGGCATGCGGATGGATCCGCATTGACCATCAGCGGCCGTACGCTGGCAGAAGAAGCTGCTCTTGCCCGCGAGACCCCAGGCCAGGTTGTGATTCACACCTTTGACAAGCCGCTCAAGCCGTTCGGCGGGCTCGTCATCCTCAAAGGGAATCTCGCGCCCGAGGGCTGCGTGATGAAGGTAGCCGCAGCCAACAAGACTGCGCATCGCGGTCCGGCACGCGTATTTGACACAGAAGAGTCCTGCTTTGAGGCTGTGCAGGCGGGCCGCATCAAGCCGGGCGATGTCCTCGTCATCCGCTACGAAGGGCCGAAGGGCGGTCCGGGCATGCGCGAGATGCTACAGGTGACGGCGGCGGTCAGCGGCCATCCCGACCTTAGTTCGACCGTTGCCCTGCTCACCGACGGCCGTTTCTCGGGCGCCACGCGCGGCTTCACCGCCGGCCACGTCGCACCGGAAGCCTTCGTCGGCGGCCCGATTGCCGCGGTTCGCGAGGGCGACATCATCGCCTTCGACATTCCGAACCGCACATTGACACTTGAGGTGAGCGATGCCGAGATTGCCGCGCGTCTCAAGGGTTTCAGGCCCCCGGCGCTCCGCTGGCCCAACGGCGTCTTCCGCAAGTATGTTGACCGCGTGACGTCCGCTTCAGTCGGGGCAACAACCTAAAGACAGATATCGGGGATCAGAAGAAACCGCACACTGCAAGCTCAATCAAAGGAGCAAACCATGGGAAAACACGCACACACGAAGACTTCACCCGCCGCAGAATCTCACCTGAACGCGCCTACGCCGCTCACTGGAGCGGAGATCGTCTGGGCAACGCTGGTCGGTGAGGGCATCACGGATGTCTTCGGCTATCCGGGCGGGGCAATCCTGCCTGTCTACGATGCGCTGCGCAAGTTTCCCATTCACCACACGCTGGTACGCCATGAGCAAGGCGCGGCCCACATGGCGGACGGCTATGCGCGGGCCTCAGGCAAAGTCGGCGTGGCGATTGCCACCAGCGGCCCCGGCGCCACCAACCTGGTCACGGGCATCGCCACGGCCATGCTCGATTCCATTCCCATTGTCTGCATCACGGGCAACGTCTCCAGCAAGCTGCTCGGCTCGGACGCATTCCAGGAAGTCGATATCACCGGCATCAGCCTGCCGATCACGAAGCACAATTTCCTGATCAGCAAAACCGAAGATATCGCGCCTGCGCTGCGGCTGGCTTTTCAGATCGCGCAATCGGGCCGCCCCGGTCCAGTGCTCGTCGATATCACGAAGGACGCGCAGCAGGGCAAAGCGACATTCGACTTCGAAGCGGCCAAGCCGAAGCCGTATCGTCCACACCCCATGCTCAAGGTGGAAGACCATGCTCTGGCGCACGCCGCCGAGCTCATCCGCAACTCGAAGCGGCCGATCATTCTCGCGGGCCACGGCATCTCCGAGTCTGGCGCCATGGAGCAGGTGCGGACCCTCGCCGAGCGCACCCAGACCCCGGTTGCACTCACGCTGCTTGGGCTCGGTGCCTTCCCTGCCTCGCATCCTCTGAACCTGGGCATGATGGGCATGCACGGCGAAGCCTGGGTCAACCACGCGATTCAGGAAGCCGATTTGCTGATCGCCTGCGGCATGCGCTTCGACGATCGTGTGACAGGCACACTCGCAACCTACGCAACCAAAGCCAAGAAGATCCACATCGAGGTCGACCCATCGGAGATCAACAAGAACGTGAAGGTCGATGTTGCTCTGGTCGGCGACCTGCGCGAGGTGCTGGAAGAGCTGCTGCCCCACATCTCCGGGCGGGATGGCAGCGCATGGCTCAAGACCATCAATGCGAGCAAAGGTGCGAGCTCGGTCCACGACATCAAGAACCTGCCTGATTCGGGTCATCTCTACGCGGCGCACGTGATGCACGATCTGTGGCGCATTACCGGTGGCGACGCGATCGTGGTGACCGACGTAGGCCAGCACCAGATGTGGGAAGCGCAGTATTTCCATCATGAGACGCCGCGCACGCTGGTCACTTCGGGTGGACTTGGCACGATGGGCTTTGCCCTGCCCGCGGCGATCGGCGCCAAGACAGCCTGCCCCGACAAGGAAGTGTGGGTGGTTGCCGGCGATGGCGGTTTCCAGATGACGGCGGCCGAGCTCTCCACCATTGTTCAGGAGAAGCTGAAGATCAACATCGCCATCATCAACAACGGCTATCTCGGCATGGTGCGCCAGTGGCAGGAGTTCTTCTACGACCGCAATTATGAATCGACGCCGCTGGTCAGCCCGGACTTTGTGAAGCTGGCCGATGCGCACGGCATCGCCGGCCGCGCGGTGCGCAAGCGCAGCGAAGTCGAGTCTGCCGTCAATGAGGCGCGCAAGCATCAAGGCGCCTATCTGATTAACTTCCTGGTCGAGAAGGAGGATTCGGTGTATCCGATGATTCCTGTCGGCTCTGCATTGCACGAAATGATCCGCCGGCCTGATCGTGATCCACTGGAAGAACGGGCGGACGACAAGTAAGACAGCTATCAGCTACTAGCTTTCAGCTCTCAGCTCCCTCATTGGCGGATCACCTTCATTGGCCCGACATGAAGCTCAGTGCAAAAGAAAGCTAGCAGCTTGAGGCTAGAAGCTAGAGGCTGCTTTATGCTGCACACCTTCGTTGCATACGTTGAAGATCTGCCGGGCGTGCTCACGCGCGTGGCATCGTTGTTTCGCCGTTTGAACATCAATATTCACTCTCTCTCGGTTGGGCGCAGCGAGCGGCCTGGCCTGTCACGTCTGACGCTGGTATGCGAAGCCTCGGCCGAGGCCGGACATCGTATACGCGCCAGCCTGTTCAAGCTCGAAAACGTCGTGGATGTCGACGACATCGCACAGGCGCCTTCGGTTACGCGCGAGCTGGCGCTGATCAAGGTTGCGGCAACGCCGAAGAACCGTTCGCAGATCTTCGAACTGGTGGAGGTATTTCGCGCCCGTATTGTCGACCTGGCGCCCGAATCGCTGATGATCGAGATGACCGGCGTCGAAAGCAAGATCGAGGGGCTCATCCAAGTTCTGAACGAAGGGGAAGAACGCATCCTCGAGATCTGCCGCAGCGGCAAGATGACGATGCGACGCGGGCACCACACCAGCCGCGTTCTGCAGGCGATGGGCGCGGGCGAGGACGAGAAGGCCGAGACCGCGGAAGCCGACGAGAAGGCGATCGTTGAGCGCGATTAGCTCCAGCAAACCTCTGCTGCACTTTCTGAACCAACTTTTTCTAACCAAGCAGTCGAAAAGGAATCCGAGAAGAACATGGCAAAGACTTACTACGATCACGACGCCGACCTCACGCTGATTCAAGCCAAGAAGGTCGCCATCATCGGCTACGGCTCGCAGGGCCACGCGCACTCGCTCAACCTGAAAGATTCGGGAGTCGATGTCAAAGTCGGCCTCGCGGCGAACTCCAAATCGATTCCCAAGGCGCAGAAGGCCGGCCTTGCGGTGGATACCGTTGCTAACGCCACCAAGTGGGCTGACGTGGTGATGGTGCTGGTGCCCGATCAGACGGCGGCTAAGCTGTATGCCGAAGAGATTGCGCCGAACCTTTCGGCCGGCAAGCTGCTGCTGTTTGCGCATGGATTCAACATTCACTTCAAGACGATCGCACCAGCCGCAGGTATCGATGTCGGCATGGCTGCACCGAAGGCGCCGGGACATCGCGTGCGTGAAGTCTTTACCGAAGGCGGAGGCGTTCCGGGACTGATTGCGATCCATCAGGATGCGACGGGCAAGGCGCATGCGCTGACGTTGAGCTATCTGAAGGGCATTGGCTGCACGCGCGCCGGAGTGCTGGAGACGACGTTCAAGGAAGAGACAGAGACGGATCTGTTCGGCGAGCAGGCGGTGCTGTGCGGCGGCGTAAGCGCGCTGATCAAGGCAGGCTACGAGACGCTGGTGGAAGCCGGTTATCAGCCCGAGAGCGCGTATTTCGAGGTGTTGCACGAGCTGAAGCTGATCGTAGACCTGATCTATCGCGGCGGTCTGGCCTATATGCGGTACAGCATTTCGGACACCGCTGAATGGGGCGATTATGTCTCGGGACCGCGCGTGATCAACGAGGAGAGCCGCAAGGCGATGAAGGCGATCCTGAAGGAGATCCAGGATGGCAGCTTTGCCAAGCGCTTTCTGGCCGACCAGAACTCTGGGCGGAAGGAATTCCAGGCATTCCGCGAGGCAGAAGCCAAGCATCCGATCGAGATTGTGGGGAAGAAGCTGCGCGCCTCGATGCCCTTCCTCGATCCGGTCACGGTGGAAGAGGTCGCCAAGACGAGATAGGACTCGCCGTCCAGGCGGACGCGGCCTAACGGCCGCAGGACGCCTGACATCGGCACGATTTTTTCATCCCATCGTGAGGCGATCGCACTGCGGTCGCCTTTTTGTCTGGTGTGGCCGCTGTCACAAATGTTCCACGTGGAACATTTGTGCGATTTGGCACAGATGTTTCTGCGTCTTTGCGTGAAATTGCGGGGTCCGGTGAAGGAGCGACGCAGCTCGATATCCCCGATTCAACATGTCAGCTATGTCCCCGGTCGTACCGGGGGTACCCTGCGACTTTTGCGTATTGATTGGCAAAGGCGAAGAGAGGGTGAATCGCCCCCCGGGGGGTAGGGGGTGTGTTTTCTTTCGAAGTGAACTGGGAGAGCCTGCACCGCAGTTGCTCCGGTCTCGATTCGCATCCCCATGGTGCTTGTCTCCTTTCTCTATCGTGCATCAATTCGGGGATATTTTCTGCAAATCGGGGTGCGCTCGTTTTCTGCATGATCTCAACTGCGAAAGATCACTCTAGACGCAACTCTCGCGTTCACGGTAAATCCGCCGTGCTTCCGGGCCTGAAGGCCTCGGCGTATTCGCTTGCATTTCCGAAGCCTGAAGGCTTCGGCTCCCTCCTCTCGAGGATTCGTGCTCTCCCCGGTCTCAAAATCGAGACCGGGGGCACCCAGGTTCGTGCGAATGAGAGTCTGCGAGAGGTCAATCCCCGAAGCAAAATGCGCTTCATACATGGGGAACGGGGCAAACTGCGGTGCGCTGTGGTCACCATTGGATTTGCGCGAAGAGGGCATGGAGTTTGGCGCCTCGTGCTGGATTGACGCCCGCAACGAAGGCGATGCGGCCCTGGAGATGGGCGCGGAAGTTGGGATGGTTTTCGCGATTCTGTGTATCGGGCCCGAGGCGGATGCAGTTGGTGAGGATCGCCTTGAGCCGGTCGAAATCGGCGCGGACGATGTTGGGGTGTTGGTTAACGACGAGGCCTGCCAGATACTGGCGGACACCTTGCCGCATCACGCGCGTCTTGCGGTGATGGACGGCGAAACCTTCTTGTTCAAGAATCGCCGCGACGCGGGCAGCGAAGCGGGCGATGCCGCGCGCGAATGTTTCATCGCCGGAGAAGGCGAGGTCGTCGGCGTAGCGCGTGTACACAGCTCCGGCAGCATGGGCAAGGCCGGTAAGACGACAATCGGCGCGCCAGAAGCAGAGATTGGCGAGCCCCGGTGAAGTGGGCGCTCCCTGGGGAAGATGGGGCCAGGCGTAGAGAGCGCGGGCTTCGATCATTCGCTCGACGTCGATTCCCTTGGCGAGAGTCCAGAAACGGCGCGGTGTGGCGTGCGTGCAGAGGCATGCGAGCAGTTCGGCGACTGGCTCGGGATAACCGGCCATGCGGAAGAAGGCGGGGATTCGCGCACCGTGGATGGAGGGAAAGAAGTCGCGCAGGTCCATGCGCAGGACAACGCGTTTGGCGACGTGGGGTAGTGCGAAGGTTCGGATGGAGCGGGATTTCACGAAGCCGTGCGCGGCGGGATGGACCGGGATGCGCTCAAGGATGCCGGAGAGAATCTGCTGCTGGATTTGTTTGAGACGGCGTTTGGGGGCTTCAATGAGGCGGATGTTACCCGAAGCTTTGGTGAGGATGCGGTAGTGGTAGTGAGAGAGCGGGCCGTCGGCATCGGGAGTTCTGCGTGCGCAGAGGCGTTTGCGATCGGCAAACCATTCGAGTTCGCTGGGCGTGACACCGAGCCAAGCGGCAAGAGCCCCGATGGATTCGATGGCTGGAATCTTCCAGTGGGCCGCGATGGGGGCCGGTTGCATGGAGGCCGGCTCGGCGAGCCAGGCGGCGATGCGGATCTCGCTGCGATATCTGTGGAGGGCGTCGGCCAGATGATCGTCGGTGCGCAGGAAGTGGACGACGTCTTTGCGGCGCGGGCGGATGTCGGAGCCGAAACGCTTGAGATAGCGACGGGCAAGGGGGCGCAGCCAGCGCCAATTGCGGCCCAAGGTATGGCTGAGGCGCGCGACGAGAGCGGTCTCGGTTGCCTCTGCCGCGAGCATGGAGCGAGCGAGTGCGGAGTAGAAGGCTGGGCCGGGCATAACTTAAGCGGAGAAGCGCTCCAACGAGTCTGACCTTGCGTGAGGATCCGTGCGCTCTGCGCACTGCACCTCACGGGACGAATGGTTAGGTTTACACGTTTCCCTGGGGTAACCCCGGAGAGGAAGAATCGAGTTTCGATTCTTGCCGAGCTTGGAGCGCTCCGCCGTGAAGAGATGATAGCGGAGTCGGCGTCGAAGCGAGTTGACAGTGTATTCTTAATTAGCTAATCTAGCTTAGCAGGTAGAGATCTATGCGCAGTGCCACCATTTTCGAAGCCAAGACCAATCTGTCGGAGCTTGTGCGCCGCGCGCAGCTGGGCGAGGAAGTTGTGATTACTTCGGGCCGCGAGCGCAAGCCGGTGGCGCGGCTCGTGGCCGTCGATCCGGCTCCGGCGAGCCGCCGCATTGGATTCCTGAAGGGACAAGGAAGCGTTGGCCCCGAGTTCTTTGATCCCTTGCCTGACGATGAGCTCCGTTTGTGGAACGGAGAGGGTGAGTGAGGATTCTGCTCGATACGCACACGTTGTTGTGGGCGGCGTTCGATGAAGACTTGCTCTCCAGGCGTGCACGCAAGCTTTTGCGGACACCTGCAAACGAGTTATTTGTTTCAGCTGCGTCGGCGTGGGAGATCGCGACCAAGTTCCGATTGGGCAGGCTGCCTGCGGCGCAGGTACTGGCCAACGATTTTGTCCGCACGATCACCGGAGCGGGATACCTGCTGTTGCCAATCTCAGTGGAGCATGCATTGCGTGCCGGGCGGCTGCCGGGCGAGCACAAAGATCCTTTCGACCGCATGCTTGCGGCTCAGGCGATTCACGAGGATATGCCGATCCTCAGCTCCGATGAACAACTGGATGGTTTTGGCGTGAGGCGGATCTGGTAGGGTGGATTCGTTTGTTGGGGAGGCAGAAGCAGATCCTCTTCGCCTTCGCTCAGGCCAGGCTCTGTGAGATCTCAGATGTGGAGATCACGAGATCATCTGCGTTGAGGAGTCGCGGCTGATTCCGCCGCCCCTACGGACTTCGCCCTGGGCTATTGTCCTTGCTCCCTACGGGAGCGGGTCAGTGGCGAACAGCCGGATTTTGCTTTGACCGTGCGGAGTGAATGCGCGGCAGAATGCAGGTCCTTCGGCTCCGCTTACCCCGATTCGCACTGACGTGCGATCGGGGCCCCAGGCGCGCTCCGCTCAGGATGACACGTCGGTGGGACACGAACGAAAGTGGACGACAGGAGAGGTCGCACGCGGATACTTCCGCGAACGGTCTGAACATTGCGACAAATGGGATTTCCAAATTTGAGATGTGAAGATTGCGAGATCACAGGCATTTTGGGGATCGCGGGTTGATTCCGCCGCCGCTACGGGGCTTGGGGACTTATTTCCTCCTTTTCCCAGGACTTCGTCCTGGGCTATTGTCCTTGCTCCCTACGGGAGCGGGTCAGTGGCGAACAGGCAAATTTTGCTTCCACGCGGAATGATGCGCGGCAGAATGCGGGGTCCCCTTCGGCTTCGCTCAGGGCAGGCTTTCGGCTCCGCTTACCCCGATTCGCACTGACGTGCGATCGGGGTAAGCGGATGGAGGCTATTTCTTGTCGAGGCGGAAGGCGGTGGCTTTGAAGTCGCCGCGGAATTCATCGGAGAATTCGATGCCATGGTGCATCCACCAGGCGCCGCTGGCGGTGGTGGGTGTGGAGGGATCGGCCTGGCCTTCGATGAAGGAGAGCGCGTAGTTGGCCGACGGCTCGAGGCCCTGCAGCTTCAGGATCGGGAACTTGTGGCCTTCCTGTGTGGAATGGATGAAGGCGAAGACGACCGATTGCGTTTTCTCGTGATTGACGGTCTGGGTGGCAGAGAATTCGCTGCCGTTGCGCGGCGAGATGAGGCGGTAGAGGTCGCCTTGCACAATGGTCGGCTGGACCTGGTGATAGGCGGCGATGAGGCGCTTGACCAGTGCCAGGTCGTCGTCGCTGAACTTGGCGATGTTGGCGCCGATGCCGAGGGAGCCCTGCATGGAGCTGAGCATGCGGTAGGACAGCGAGGTGGAGCGGAGGTTGAGCCAGTGGGGCGAGTCGGTGACCCAGGCCATCATGACCTGAGGGGTGTAGGCGTAGGAGAAGCCGTCCTGCTGGGTGAGGCGATCGAAGGGATCGGTGTTGTCGGAGGGCCAGACCTCGTCGGCGTATTGGAGGATGCCGAGATCGACGCGGCCACCACCGCCAGAGCACGACTCGAGTTCGACCTTGGGGTGCTTGGCCTTGAGCTCGGCAAGGATGGAGTAGAGGTTGCGGATGAACGCGACGTAGACCTTCTTCTGCTCCGTGGGCGGAAGCTGATCCCAGCCGGGTTCGGCCCAGTTGCGGTTGTAGTCCCACTTGAGAAAGGCGATGTCGTTTTCGGTGAGGAGCTTGTCGAGGAAGCCTAGGACGTAGGCGCGCACGTCGGGGCGTGCGAGGTTGAGGACGAGCTGATTGCGTTGCTCGGTGCGCGGGCGGCCGGGAAAGTTGAGGACCCAGTCGGGATGGGCGCGGTAGAGGTCGGAGTCGGGGTTGACCATCTCGGGTTCGACCCAGAGGCCGAAGTCCATGCCGAGGGAGTGGACCTTGTCGATGAGGGGCTTGAGGCCGTGGGGGAATTTTTCGGGATTGACGTACCAGTCGCCCAGGCCGGCGTGGTCGGTCTTGCGCTGGCCGAACCAGCCATCGTCCATGACGAAGCGATCGACACCGAGGGTTGCGGCTTTCTCGGCGAGCGCGATCTGGCCGGCTTCGGAGACGTTCATTTCGGTGGCTTCCCACGAGTTGTAGATGACGGGTCGCGGCTTGGGGGCGGCGTTGCTCCCTTCTCCGATGCGGTGCGGAAGGATGTGGGCCAGTTGGAAGTGATGGAAGAGACGCGACGCGCCGCCGAGTCCATGGGCCGAGTAGCCGCCGTAGAAGATGGGCGTTTCGAGCGACTCGTTGGGATGGAGGACATAGCCAAAGTCGAAGGGGTTGAAGCCGCCGGTGACGCGGACGGAGTCGAGCTGATCCTGTTCGATGGTGATGCGCCAGGAGCCGCTCCAGGCAAGGGCGCCGAACCAGACGTCGCCATGATTTTCGTCGGGATCGCCCGACTGGATCGCGAACCAGGGATTGGCCTGATGGCCGGTGGTGCCACGGCGGCTTTCAATCACGCGCGCGCCGGGGTGGATGGGTTCCTGGGTGAGGGTCCACTCGCCGGCCCAGCGGCCGGTGAGGTAGTTGAGGCTATAGTGGCCACGCGGGAGGGTCCAGGCGGCGGCAGCGGCCTGCTCGATGGTGATGGGCTGGGCTTCTTTGTTCTCGATGGTGGCGGAGCGGGCGAGGATGCCGCTGTCGGGATCGATGGCGTAGTGGAGGGTGACGTAGACGGGCTCTTTGATGTCTTTGAGGACGACGTCGAAGCCGTTGGCAGTGGCTTTGTGGCTCTCATAGTGAAGGACGAGGTCACGGTTGCCGTCGGCGAAGGTGACTTTGAGGGCGGGCTCGTTAAAGAGGCCAGCGCCCCAGCCGGCGTACTCCTGGGGTGTGTTGGTGTAGGAGCCGTCGAAGGAGGCCCACTCGCGGGCGGGCTGGGCCGGCGCGACGTGGTCGGAGACGGCGAGGCGTCCGCCCCAGTAGAGCTGCTGGAGTTCGCCGCGTGGGTTGACGCCGAAGACGTAGGAGACGTTGCCGCCATCGAGGCGGAAGGTTTTGGAGTCGGAATCGAAGGATTGGGCCATAGCAAGAACCGAAGCGGAGACCAGCAGGAGGGCTGAAAAGGTTTTCAACATCGGGCGTCCTGTCGACGAGATTTCGAGACCGGCTCATGATAGCACCGGCCTTTGCGGTGTTTTCGGGGCGGTCCACGTTGGTCACTCAGGCGGTTGTGGGAAACCGGATCGGCTATTCTGACAGTGCACCCCGGAGGTACGAGGATGCTTTCCCCCGCTGTCGTTGCCCCAGTATCCCCCACGCCGGCTGAAGAGATCGCAGAGGCGATTGATCGGGTTGGCCCGCTGCACGGGCTGCCGTTCGAAGACCGTTTGTGGCTGGCGCGCCACGGCGAAGAGATCGTGGTCGATGCAGGAAGTGTGCTGTTCGAAGAGGGCGCGCCCGCGGATCGAATGATGCTGATCCTGAAGGGCGAGATTCATGTGCGGCGCCATCATCAGAGCGGGCCGATGGCGCTGTTCATTGGGCGAGCCGGGCAGATGACCGGATTGCTGCCGTACTCGCGGATGAAGACGTATGGCGGGCAGGGGTTCGCGATTTCGCCGATCTGGGCGATCTTGATTCACAAATCGCTTTTCGACGAGATGCTGCGGGCGATTCCGTCGATGGGGCAGCGGGTGGTGTCGACGCTGCTGGATCGCGTGCGCGAGGTGACGCGGATTGAGCAGCAGGCGGAGAAGCTGTCGTCACTGAACAAGCTGGCGGGGAACCTGGCGCATGAGCTGAACAATCCGGCGTCGGCGGCGCAACGCGCGGCGGCGAACCTGGTGACGGAGCTGCGGGCGAATCGCGCGAACCGCTTCAAGCTGGTGAATCTTTGCCTTTCGGACGAGCAGGTGCACAAGATCGAAGACTGGGAACAGCGGGTGTTGAGCCGGAACGAATCTCCGGAAGAGATCGATGCGGGCGATCTGATTGCACGGGAAGAAGGACTGCGCCAGTGGCTGACGGATCTGCCCACGGAGGGAGCGTGGGATATCGCAGCGCAGTTGAACGAGCAGGGCGTAACGGTGGCGGAACTCGACTCGCTGAAGACGTTTTTGGATTCGCGGGAGATCTCGGTGGCCTTGCAGTTCTTCGCGCGGTATCTGCGGACGTCGCGGTCGGTGGAGACGCTGCTGAATGCGTCGGACCGGATCTTCGATTTGATCAGCGCGGTGAAGGCCTACTCGTATATGGATCGGGCGCCGATTCTGGAAGTGGATGTGCCGGCAGGGTTGGATGCGACGCTGCAGATGTTGCAATCGCGGATGACGCATGTGACGATCGAGCGCGAGTATGAGCCGCATCTGCCGCACATCAGCGCGTATGGCAGCGAGCTGAACCAGGTGTGGACGGCGTTGATTGAGAATGCGCTGGACGCGCTGGGCAACCAGGGGACGCTGAAGCTGAAGTGCCGGCTCGAAGGCGAGATGATGCTGGTGGAGATCTGGGATACGGGACCGGGGATTCCAGCGGAGCTGCAGGACCGGATCTTCGAGCCGTTCTTCACGACCAAGCCGCCAGGACAAGGGCTGGGG
>Ga0335069_10003705_pt1 | contig 22954 bp, 24 predicted proteins | sample Lox_Sample_11_FD_206714 | JGI IMG/M metagenome (GOLD analysis project Ga0335069, IMG submission 206714) | Soil microbial communities from Loxahatchee National Wildlife Refuge, Florida, United States - Lox_Sample_1.1 | ecosystem: Environmental > Terrestrial > Soil > Wetlands | place: USA... | reverse complement strand
CGACGTAATCGGAATCGACCGGCGGCATCTCCGCGCCGGCGAGGCCGGCCCGGATCTGATCGCGGACCCGGCCGCCGACGGCGAAGAGCGAGCCGGGTGGAAGGACGGCGGCGAGCCTTTCGTCGAGCGGCAGGCGTTTCACGGGGAACTTGACCGTGAAACAATCTCGTCGGTGAGGCCATATCGGTCGAGCATCGTCGTGAACCGCTCGTAGGAGTAGTCGTCGATCTCGGCCCAGGGGAGTCCGTAGAGGAGCGGCCCGAGCTCCCACTTCAGCGCCGGCCCCCGGAACATCAGCTGGAGATAGTGGCGCCCGCCGTGGTGGTAGGGCCCGAAGATCCGCGACCACCGAATCCGATCGTTCACCCACCCGAGCAGCCGCTCGTGGCGCACGTGGGTCCGCAGGGTGACTTGCGGCTGCTTTCCGTCACCACCGAAGTGCCCTTCGGCGATCAGCAGCCCTAAAATCACACCCTTTTCAAACTCCGAGAGCCCGTTCTCCACGCTGCCTCCGTAGAATTGTTTCACGGGCGAGTTCACCGTGAAACGCCGGGCACCTCCGCGGTCTTGCGCGGCCCGGCGGCACAGAGGGGACGTTTTGCCGGAATGCCGGGGCGACGCGGAAAGCGCTGCTGCGTCGGCTCGATCTTGCGGACGAGCACGACGCGGCGGCGCTCTCCGGCCGCCGACTCGCTCTCGATCCGCCCTCCAAGCATCAGGCAGGCGCCCTCGAGGGCGGTCCGGTCTTCGTCGTCGGAGAGGCCGAGTTGGAGAATCGCAACCCCGCCGACCGCGACGAGCGGCAGGAGCAACTCGGCGGCTGCGGCGGGAGCGGCGACGGCGCGCGCCGTTCCCGACGCGAATTGCTCGCGTAGATCGGGCCGATGCGCGGCCGTTTCGGCGCGTTCCGCGACGATCGTGGCGCGGATGCCGAGCCGCTCGCAGAAGGAGGCCAGGATGCGCGCCTTCTTCGCCGTCGCCTCGATCATCGTCACGCCGATCCCCGTCGCGAGCGCCGCCGGAATCGCCGGAAACCCGCCGCCCGAGCCGACGTCGACGTACGGCTCGCGCAGAAACGGCACGACCGAGAGGCTGTCGAGAATATGTTCGGATATTTCTGGCGCGGACTTCGCAGCGGTTAGATTGACGCGGCGATTCGCCTCGAGGACGAGCGCTCCGTAGCGCTCGAGCAGCGATTCGAGGGCCTTATCCGGCGTCGGCTCCACGCGGCTGGAGCTTCGACGCCGCCGCGGCCGCCGCTTCGGCGCGCTGTTCGAGAAAGCGCCGTTCCATCGGGCTGCGCGCGAGCAAGACCGCCGCTTCGAAGTGCTCGCACGCGCGGCCGGCGCGGCCGGCGCGGAGCTCCAACTCGCCCAACGCTGCAGGAAGAAACGGATACGCGGCCAGTTCTTCGCTCTGCGCTATCTCCGCGAGCGCGGCGAGACCGCTCTCCGGTCCGCTGCGCTGCGCGAGCGCGATCGCGCGATTCAACGCGACGACCGGCGAGGGACGGATCTGCATCAGCAGGTCGTAGAGCCAGACGAGGCGGCTCCAATCGGTCTCGTCGGCGTGCGCCGCGCCCGAGTGCACCGATGCAATCGCAGCCTCGACGTGATACTCGCTCAGCGCCGCACCGATCGCCGAACGGTCGAGCAGCTCGTTGCCCTTCGCGATCATCGCGGCGTCCCAGAGCGAGCGGTCTTGATCGGCGAGCGCGACGAGATTGCCGAGCCGATCGGTTCTCGCGCGAAGACGCGCGGCGTGCAGCCACATTAGCGCGCAGAGCGCATAACTCTCGGGTTCGGCGACGAGAGGATTCTCGAGCAGCAACGCGCCGAGCCGCATCGCCTCCCGGCAGAGCTCCCCGCGCACGGCGCCCTCGCGCGACGCGCCGTGATACCCTTCGTTAAAGAGCAGGTAGATCGCGCGCCTGACCGCGGCGCAGCGTCCCGGCAGGTCGCGATCGGAGAGATCGAAGAGCCGCTTCGAACCGGCGAGCGCCTTCTTTCCACGCTCGATGCGCTTCTCGATCGTCGCGCGTTTCTGCAAGAACGCGGCGGCGATCTCCGCGCCGGTAAAGCCGCAGACGAGTTGCAGCGTCAAGGCGACCTGCACGTCTTGCGCGAGACTCGGATCGCAACACGAGAAGATCATGCGCAGCTCGTCGTCTTTAATGGATTCGGCGCTGAAGAATTCGTTAACGGTCGGAACGAGCGTCCATTCGCTGGAGAAGAGGCGCCGTAGTTCCGGTTCGAACTTCGCTGCGGTGCGCTCGCGCCGCAGCACGTCGATCGCGCGATTCTTCGCCGATTTCATCAGCCACGCCGACGGATTGGGTGGGACGCCGCGCAACTTCCATACCTCGACGGCGCGACAGAAGACGTCTTGTGCGACGTCTTCTGCGAGCGCTACGTTCTCGAGTCCGAAGATGCGCGAGAGCGCGGTTACGATGCGCCCCGACTCTCGCCGGAAGAGGCGATCGCCGATCTCCACGAGCGGCGCGGGCGCCGCTACATCTTCATGATGGGACGCACTTCGACCAGGCCGCCCACTTCGAAGATCGGGCATCCGCCGGCAAGTTCGGCCGCCTGTCCGAGATCCTTGGCTTCGACGAGCGTGAAGCCGCCGACGATGTCCTTCGACTCCGGATAGGGGCCGTCGGTAATCGTCCGGCCCTTGTCGCGAACGACGCGGCCCTCGGGCTCGAGCGGCTGGCCTTGATCTTTGAGATGACCCTTCGCGCCGAGTTCTTGGAGCCAAGCGACCCAGCGTTGCATCTGCTTCTCGCCCTCGGCCGGCGAGTCGGAGCGGCTCCCGCCGCGATACAAATAGACGAATTCACTCATTTCCACATCCTCCTTACGCCGTCTCAACGTTTCGCCGGTGCGAAAACCGACACGACGAAGAGCGAGAGGATCGCGACGTCCGAGGGCGTGATGCCGGGGATTCTCGCGGCGGCTCCGAGCGTGCTCGGCTGCCGCAGGCCGAACTTCTCGCGCGCCTCGCGCGAGAGCGCGCGGATTGCCGAATAGTCGAAGCCGGCGGGGATCGCGACGCGCTCGCTCCGCAGCGCCTTCTCGATCGCCAGCTCCTCGCGGCGAACGTATCCGTCGCATTTGATCTCGATCGCGACGCGCTCGCCGATCTCGTCGTCGAGCGGCGGGTCGAAGCAGGCCGCGACGTCGTCGAACCGCAGGCCGGGGCGCCGAAGCGCGTCTGCGATCGTACTCCCCGCATCGAAGCGCTCGGCGCCGATCTCGGCGCGACCCAGCCGCCGGCGATCGGCCTGCGCGCGACCTTCGTTCAGCGCGGAACGGCGGCGCTCGAAAATCTCCCAAGCCGCGTCGCCGACGAGCCCGATCGCGCGTCCGAGCGGGGTCAGGCGCAGATCGGCGTTGTCGTGGCGGAGCACGACGCGGTGCTCGGCCCTCGAGGTGAGCATCCGGTACGGTTCGTCGACGCCTTTCGTGACGAGATCGTCGATCAGCACGCCGATGTACGCCTGCGCGCGCGTCAAGCGCAGCGGATTCTCACCGCGGACCGCGCGCGCCGCGTTGATGCCGGCGATCAAGCCCTGGGCGGCGGCCTCTTCGTATCCCGAGGTTCCGTTGATCTGGCCGCAGTGGTAGAGACCGGCGACGAGGCGCGTCTCGAGCGTCTCTCGCAGCTGCGTCGGCGGCACCATGTCGTACTCGACCGCGTACCCCGCGCGCACCATCTCACACGACTCCAGCCCCGAAAGCGTGCGCAGCATCTCCAACTGCACGTCGGCCGGAAGCGACGTCGAGAATCCGCCGACGTAGAGCGTCGGTTCGTCCCAGCCCTCGGGTTCGATGAAGATCTGATGCGTCGGATTGTGCGCGAACTTGACGACCTTGTCTTCGATCGAGGGACAGTAGCGCGGCCCGATGCCGCGGATCAAGTCGAGTCCATAGAGCGGCGAGCGATGGAGGTTTTCGCGCACGAGCGCGTGCGTTCGCGCGTTCGTCTCGGTGATGTAACACGGCAGCTGCGGACCGGCGAAGCGCCTCTCTCCCGAGTAGGAGAAGAGCAGCGGGCGCGAACTCGGCTCTTGCCGGAGCATCGCCTCGTAATCGACGCTCTGCCGATCGATGCGCGGGGGCGTTCCCGTTTTCAGCCGCGCGGTCGGGAAGCCGAGCCTCCGCAGCGCGGCCGCCAAACCGTGCGCCGGGGCTTCGCCGAAACGACCCTCGTCGCGAACGACGTCGCCGCGAAACGATTTCCCGCCGAGAAACGTGCCGGTCGCGAGGACGACCGTGCGACCGAGATACTGCGTTCCGTCGGCGCAGAGCACGCCGCTCGCGCGGCCGCTCTCGACGACGAGATCCTCGACGAGGCCCCGCGCGATCGTCAGGTTCGGCTCGTCGCGCAGCATCGCGACGGCGAGGCTCGCGTACGAGGGCTTATCCATCTGCTGGCGCAGCGCGCGCACCGCGGGACCTTTGCTCTCGTTGAGAAAGCGCGCGTGGAGGCTGCAGCGATCGGCGATCGCTCCCATCGCGCCGCCGAGCGCGTCGATCTCCCGCACGAGCTGCCCCTTCGCGCTCCCGCCGATCGACGGATTGCACGGGAGCGTGCAGATCTTCTCCGGATCGCCCGTCACCAGCAGCGTCGGCACGCCGAGGCGCGCCGATGCCAATGCGGCCTCGACGCCGGCATGACCGCCGCCGACGACGATCGTACCGGCGTCGCTCCCTAACTTGTTAACGGCGTCGTTGCGTTGGCGTGGCTTCGCAGCCGCAGCGAGAAGGCGATCATGACGATCCCGAAGACGATGGCGTAGGCTGCGATCAACCAGATGATCGCGAGCGCGCCGGCCATCGGGAACCAGATCATCAGCACCCCGAACGCGATCGAAGCAACGCCCGCGACGATCAGCCAGATCTCGTTCGAGATCTGCTTGCGAAGCTGCACGGCCCCGACGATCTCGAAGATGCCGGTGAGGAACGCCCACGCGGCGATCGTCCAATAGAGCGCCATCAGCGTTATCCGTACGTCGTAGAAGGTAATGCCGGCGATCAGGATGCCGATCACGCCCTCCACCAAGAACGGCCACCAGGTTTGATGGGCTTCGGCGGCGCGAATCGTCCCGAGAATCGCGAGGATGCCGTCGACGAGCGCGTATGCCCCGAAGAGGATGGCGATCGCCACCCACGTCGCCCCCGGCCAGAGATAGGCCAAGATACCGAAGATGACTGCGGCAATGCCGCGCAGCAGCCACATCCACCAGTTGCGTGCCAAGACGTGAACCATATGGATTGCGCCTCCTTTAGGTCGTTTCGATCTTGCCGTTTTCGAGCAGGACGCGCTTCACCGCGCAGACGTCCGCGAGCGGGCCCCGCCACGTTTCGCCGACGAGCGCGTTGGTGAGGTTATGGTTGATCGGCGCCCCCCGCGAGAACGTTCCCTTGTCGGTCAGCGTGTAGTGCCGGCCGTTGTAGACGACGAGAAAATCGACTTCCTTTACGGTCGTTACGTGCGCGCTCAAGAAGACGACGTTGATCCCGTTCGTCTTGCCGTCTTTCGAATTGACGACGCAGCTCTGAATGGCCACGCCGAGATTCGAGTAGTTCTTTGCGCCCGCGCCGGCGGGCATCGTGAAGGCGAGGATCGCCATTCCCGACAGCGCGGCGCGCCGCAGGCTACTGGAGAACGTTGCCGTTCTCGAGATAGACGCGCTGTACCGCACAGCGCTTGGGCTTCGGTCCGTTCCAGGCCTGACCGGTGAGCGCGTTGGTCAGATTGTGATTGATCTGAGATCCGCGCGAGAAGTTGCCTTTATCGATGAGAACGTACTTGTGCCCCGCGTAGTTGACGAGGAAATCCACCTCGGTCGCGGCGGAGTCGTTGCTGTTGTAGTAGACGACGTTAATGCCGTTGGTTTGATTGTTTCCATTCGAGTTGACCACGCAGCTGGTGATCGTCACGCCGAACGCCGAGCCGTTCTTCGAGGCCGCCGCCGGCGCCGCCAACAGGCCGAACGCAGCGAGGGTCAGGAGGGTGCGCTTCATCCGTATTCCTCTCATTTTCCGATGCAAAAGCGGGAGAAAACCCCGTCGAGCACCTCTTCGGCGGCTACCCGCTCGCTTACATGCCCGAGTTCGGAAAAAGCGCGCTGGAGTTCGGCGGCGGCAAAATCGAGCGGCTCGCCGGAGCGCAGCGTTTCGCACGCGCTCTCGACGGACGCGATCGAAGCGTCCACGGCCTCGAACTCGCGGAGCGAGGCGAGATGCGGCCGCGACGCGTCGAACGTCTCGCCGCCCCACCCGGCTTGCGCGATCGCCAGCGCAATCGTCTCGATCGTTCGCTCGTCCCGCACGCTGCCCACGATCGCCCCGGGCTCGTCGCGCTCGAGCGCGCCCGCCGTTCCTAAATCGGCTTTATTGAAGAGAAGAATTCGCTCGCGGTCCCGCGTCCGCTCGAGTATCCGGCGAGCGTCGGGACCGAGCGGCTTCGAACCGTCGAGGACGACGAGCGCGATCCGGGCCGCCGCCAGCGCGCGCTCCGTACGCTCGATGCCCGCGCCTTCGAGACGGTCGGCGTGCGAGCGAATTCCGGCCGTGTCGACGAGCCGGATCGGCACTCCGAAGACGATCGCCGTCTCCTCGATGGTGTCGCGCGTCGTTCCCGGAATCTCCGAGACGATCGCCCGTTCGGCGCCGAGCAGGGCGTTGAGCAACGACGACTTTCCGGCGTTCGGCGGTCCGACGATGGCGACGTAGACGCCCTCGCGGATCAGCCGGCCGCGCTCGCCCTCGTCGCGCAGCCGCTTCAGTCCCGCGCGCACCGGCTCGAGACGCCGGAGCAGATCGCTTCGGCCCGGCTCGGGCACCTCGTCGGGGAAATCGATTGCGCCGGCGAGCTCTTCGATCGCCCGGCCGAGCGGCTCGCGCAGGGCCCGAACCTCGTCGGCGAGCGCGCCGCCGAGATTCGCCTGCGCGGCCAGCATCGCGGCGCGGTTCTCGGCGTCGATGACGCCGGCTACGGCCTCGGCCGCGTGCAGATCCATCTTTCCGTTGAGAAAGGCGCGCCGCGTGAACTCGCCCGGCTCTGCGAGCCGCGCCCCGCAGGCGAGGAGCGCGCGCACGACCTCGCGCGCGACGACCGGCGAGCCGTGAATCTGCAGTTCGAGCATCGCTTCACCGGTGTAGCTGTGCGGAGCCGCAAAGTAAATCGCAAGGCCGCGATCGAGTACGCCGCCGCGCTCGTCGAGAATCGTCGCGTACGTGGCGACGCGCGCTCGTAGCGGCGATTTCGTCTTGACCAAACGGCGCGCCAACTCGGGCACCGCGTCTCCGCTCACGCGCACGATTGCGATCGCGCCCTTACCGGGCGGCGTGGCGATCGCCGCAATCGTTTCGAGGCCCGAGCGGGCCGAAGTCATTGCGTCAACGCGGAAAGATCACGACGCGCCGCTCGGGTTCCTCACCCTCGGACTCGGTGCGGACCGCATCCGACGCCGCGAGCGCGAGGTGCACGATCTTCCGTTCCGAGGGGAGCATCGGTTCGAGTTTCTGCGGCGCGCCCTCGCGGACAACGCGTTCGAGCGTCGCGAGCGCGAGCCGCTTGAGCTGATCGGCGCGATCGGCGCGATAGCCCTCGGCGTCGATCGTGTAGTACTTGCGGTTCGTTCGCACGCCGGAGTTGAACGAGTTGTTGAAGATGAGGTTGAGCGCTTCGAGCGTGTTGCCGTGGCGTCCGATCAGCATCCCGAGCTGTGGACCGTTGATCTCGAGATACTCGCCCTCGCTTCGGCTGATGTAGCGGATGTCGACCGGCCCGACGCCCATCTTTTCGAGGATCTCTCGCAGGAGATCGCGCGCGGGCTTCGCGTCGTCGGGGAGCTCGGTCGCGACGGCGTCGTTTCTCGGCGCGCGGCGCGGCTCGCGGCGCCGCCGGGTTCCGCCGCCTCGTCCGCCGGGCGGTTTTCCGCCGATCGTGCGATCCCGGATGTCGGCGGGCTGTTCTTCGAACTCGAAATCGTCTTCGTAGAGCATCGGTGGGACCTTATGTCCTTCTGTTCTTTCGCTTCGAACGTGCGTTGCGCGGCGGTTTCGGCTGAATGGCGCCGTTGCCGCTGGGTGAGATCTTGTTGCCTTTCGCCGGCGCGGCGGCGCCGGCGGGCCCCTCGGTGATGGCGTGCTCGCTGTCGATCGCCGCGAGCGGCTGATGGTAGCGCCGCAGCAGATAGAACTGCTGCCCCATCGTGAAGATGTTGTAGGCGAACCAATAGAGCACCATCGCCGACGGCCAGTGGTACTTCCATCCGAGAAATCCGAGCATGACCGGCGATATGACCGCCATCATGCGCTGCGTCTGCGCTTGCTGCGGATCGGTTGCGGGCATGCTGACGTAGCGGACGCTCAAGTACATCGAGAACGCGTAAAGCAGAATCAGCACGAGATCCGGGTGCGCCAGGCTCGCCGCCAAGATCGGCACCCCGAAGATCGCCGGCGCCGACGCCGCGTGCGTTATCGCGCTGCCGATCCAGAGCCAGTTCTGATTCTCGAAGAGCGCCTTGTGGTTCATGACCACGTAGTAGACGCTGATGATGACGGGGTACTGGACGAGCATCGGCCAGCATCCGGCAAACGGATTGACCTTGTGCTCCTTGTAGAGCGCCATCGTCTCTTGCTGGATGCGTTGGCGGTCGTCTTTGTAGCGTTCTTGAACGCGTTTGAGCTGCGGCGCGATCTTCTGCATCGAGAGGAACGCTTTGAACTGCGCGGTGTTGAGCGGCCAGAAGACGACGCGGATGAGCACGGCGAGAATGACGAGGCTCCAGCCGAGATTGCCGATGGGCTTGTCGATCGCCATGACGGCCGCCGAGAGCGCGTTGACGATCGGGTCGAGCCACGACGCGGCGATCAGCACGTGCACGCTACGCCCTCTCGACCCGCGGCGGAACGAAGTCCACGCCGCCGGGGTGCCAGGGATTGCAGCGCGCGACGCGCGCGAGCGCCAGCCACGTTCCGTTGACGACTCCGCGCTCGCGAATTGCGGTCAGCGCGTAGTGCGAGCAGCTCGGGTAGAAGCGGCAAGCGGGTGGGAGCAACGGCGAGATCGCGATCTGATAGAGTCTGATGAGGCCGAGCAACGCAAGCCGCATGCCGTCTAGTACGCTCGGCCGAGCGCCGACGTTACCTCGGCGTGCAGATCGGCGAAAGCGGTCTGCGCCGCGATCGGGCGCGCGACGACGAGCAGGCGCATGGCGCGCGAGCGCAACGCGTCGTCGACGATTGCCGCCAAACGGCGGCGCACCTTATTGCGGATGACGGCCTTTCCGATCGTTTTGTTGACGGTGATGCCGACCATCGGCGAAAGATCGCCGGCCATCGGCTCGCTGCGGTAGATGACGAGACTCTTAGTCGAGAAGCGCCGGCCGCTCCGGCGCAAGCGCGCAAAATCCGTCCGGCGCCGCAAACTCGTGTAGCAGCGCATCAGACGGTAAGGCGATGGCGCCCTTTCTTTCTGCGACGAGCGAGAACGTTGCGTCCTTGCTTCGTCGCCATACGTTCCAAGAAGCCGTGCACGCGTTTACGGCGGCGATTATGCGGCTGATACGTCCGCTTCATAACGTCCCTTAAGGCGAAGAGTAATGCCCCACACCCTGGTGGTAGACAGCCCCGAGATTATAGCCAGCGCCGGGGGCGGGTGCAAGCCGCTTCCAGCATCGTCAGGGTTCCGGCTCCGGTATCGAGCTGGGCCCGGACCCCGATCGGCAGCACCCATTGCTGCGGAATGTGGCCCACGGGAGCCCCCGCAACAGCCGGCCGCCCGCCTCGTTGGAGCCGGTCGGCGACGACCTGCTGCGCCGGCTGGGTCGGGCCGGGGCCGACGCACTTCGTGCACTCGCCGAAGAGAATCCCGGCCGCCGCCGATAGATCCCCGGCCAGGTCGAGCTGCGTGAGCATGCGGTCGATCCGGTAGGGCTGCTCCTCGGTCTCCTCGAGGATCAGAATCGCTCCCGCCGCCGCGATCGCGTAGGGGGTTCCGGCGAGCGCGGAGCAGAGCGAGAGGTTTCCACCAACCAAGCGTCCGCTCGCTCGACCGGAGACGATCGTCCGCGGCGCCGCAATCCGCAGGCTGTAGGGCTGCACGGAGAAGAGGGCTTGCTCGAGGTAGGTCCGGGCGGCGCCGCTCCAGGACGAACCGTGCGCTCCGACCGGGCCGTGGAAGGTGACGACGCGGCTGCGCTCGGTCACGGCGTTGAGGACCGCCGTCATGTCGGAGAAGCCCATGACGATCTTCGGGTCGCGGCGGATCGCCGCGTAGTCGAGCCGGTCGAGGATCCGCATCGTTCCGTAACCGCCGCGGATCGCGACGATCGCCCGAATCTGTGGATTCCGCGCCATCGCGTTGAAATCGGCGGCGCGCGCGGCGTCGCTGCCGGCAAGGTAACCGTCCCGTTGGCGCACGTACTGCCCGAGGACCGGAACCAGGCCGAGGGACTCGACGTTCGCGACGGCTCGGGCGACGTCGTCGCCCTCCGGCGGCGAGGCCGGAGCGATCAGGCCCACGCGGTCGCCGCGCACGAGCATCGGCGGCTTCTGCATGGTCTGCGCAAGGCCGGGAACTGCCGGCGCGATTGCGGCCAGCGTTAGCGCCTCGAGGAACTCTCCGCGCGTGCTCACCGCTCGCAGGCTTCGCAGAAAGCCCGCCGTAAACTCCTGAAAGTTTTGAGCGAGTCGAACATGCAGCCTAGCCGCCGGCGCGTCGTCGTTACCGGGTTGGGCGCTGTCACCCCGATCGGCAACACCCGCGAAGACTTCTGGACGCGCCTAATTGCCGGAGAGTCGGGAATCGCTCCGATCACCGCCTTCGACGCGAGCGACTTCATCACGCGGATCGCCGGCGAGGTGAAAGAGTTCAACCCCGAACAGCTGATCGGCCGGAAGGAAGCCCGCCGGATGGACCGCTTCACGCAGTTCGCCTTCGTCGCGGCGCGCGAGGCGATCGAGGACGCGAAGCTGCCCGACGACCCCGAGTTCAAGGAACGCGTCGGCGGCGTGATCGGCACGGGGATCGGCGGGATCATCACGTTCTGGCTCAACTCCGACAAGGCGAACGAGAACGGGACCTGGTCCAAGGTGACGCCCTTCTTCATTCCGATGCTCATGGCCAACGCCGCGCCGGCGCACATCTCGATGACGTACGGATATCGCGGACCGTTCTTCGCGGCGGCAAGCGCCTGCGCGAGCGCGAACGACTCGCTCTGCACCGCCTACAACGCGATCGCCTACGGCGACGCGATCGCGATGATCTCCGGCGGAAGCGAGGCGACGGTCTCGCCGCTCGCAATCGGCGGCTTCTGCTCGATGCGCGCGATGTCCACGCGCAACGACGATCCGGCGCGCGCGAGCCGCCCGTTCGACCGCGAGCGCGACGGATTCGTTCTCGGCGAAGGCGCCGGCATTCTCGTTCTCGAGGAGTACGAGCACGCGCGCAAGCGCGGCGCTTCGATCTACTGCGAGATCCTCGGTTACGGACAGTCGGCCGACGCCTACGACATCGTCGCGCCCGATCCCGACGGCAACGGCGTGCGCCTCGCGTTCGCGCGGGCCTTCAAGAGCGCCGGCATCGAACCGAAAGACGTCGACTACATCAACGCGCACGGTACGTCGACTCCGGTCGGCGATCCCGCGGAGTCGAGAGCGATCGAGAAGAGCTTCGGCGAGCACGCCTTCAAGATCGGCGTCAGCTCGACGAAGTCCATGCACGGCCACGCGCTCGGCGCCGCGGGCGGGATCGAGGGCGTCGCCACGGCGCTCGCCGTCGCGCGCGACGTCATGCCGCCGACGACGAACTACGAGTTTCCCGATCCCGAATGCAGGCTCGACTACGTGCCGAACGTCGCGCGGAGCGCGCCGATCGGCATCGCGCTCTCGAACTCCTTCGGCTTCGGCGGTCACAACAGCGTCATCGTCTTCGGCAAGGTCCGCTAGGAACTTCAATTCGATGAGCGGCGAGAATCATCGGCGGCGCCTGCGCGCGCTGCTTCGTCTCGCCGGCGTCCGCGCGACGACCGGGCTCGACGCGTTCGAGACCGCGTTCGTGCACCAGAGCCACGCGAGAGAGCGCGGGGGCGAGTCGAACGAGCGCATGGAGTTTCTCGGCGATTCCGTGCTCGGGTGCATCACCGCGGATTGGCTCTTCGAGCGATACCCCGAGGAGCCGGAGGGCGGTCTCACGCTGCGAAAGGCCGCGATCGTTAACGACGCGCAGCTCGCGCGGACCGCGCGAAGGCTCGATCTCGGCGCGATGATGAAGCTCGGCGCCGGCATGCGCAGCGCCGGAGGGTCGGAGAACCAGTCGGTGCTCGCCGGCGCGTTCGAGGCGTTCGTCGGCGCGCTCTACCTGCGCTTCGGCCACGAGAAGGCGCGGCGATTCGTCATCGCCCAGCACGTCGATTTCGTCGATCACTCGAGCGAATCGCTGCTCGACCCGAAGACGCGCCTGCAGCACTACGCGCAAGAGCACCTCGCCGCGACGCCCGTCTACCGCGAGAGCAGCCGCGGCACGCCGCAGCGACCCGCCTTCAAGTCGCGCGTCACCGTCAACGGCGAGATCTTGGGCAAAGGCGAGGGCGCTTCGAAGAAGGCCGCGCAACAGGCGGCCGCCGAGGCGGCGCTGCTCTCGATCGCCGGCGCGAGCGCCGAATGAAGCTCAAGCGAATTCGTTCCTTCGGTTTTAAGACGTTCGCGGAGCCGACCGTGCTCGAGTTCGGCGACGGCGTGACCGCGATCGTCGGCCCAAACGGCTCGGGAAAGTCGAATCTCGTCGACGCGTTTCGCTGGGTGCTCGGCGAAACGTCCACCAAGAGCATTCGCTCGGGACGTCTCGAGGACGTGATCTTTTCCGGAAACGAGACGCGCAAGCCGCTCGGCATGGCCGAGGTATCGATCCTCTTCGACAACGCCGATCGCAAACTGCCGATCGAGTTCGCCGAGGTCGAGATCACGCGGCGCGCCTACCGCGTCGGCGAGAGCGAGTACTTCATCAATCGCACGCAGGTCCGTCTGCGCGACGTCGTCGATTTGTTGACGGGCAGCGGGCTCGGCCCGGGATCGTACGCGATCGTCTCGCAGGGGCAAATCGACGCGATCCTCACGAGCAAACCGGTCGAACGGCGCGCGCTCTTCGAAGAGACCGCCGGCATCGGACGATTCATCGCGCGCAAGAACGAGTCGATGCGGCGGCTCGAGAAGACCGAGCAGAACGCCATCCGGGTCAGCGATCTCATCTCGGAACTCGGCCGGCGCATCCCCGAGCTCGAGACCCAGATGCGCCGCGCCAAACGTTACCGGAAGGTCGTCGGGCGCGTTCGCGATCTCGAGATTCTCGGCTACTTGCGCGCGAGCGCGACGCGCCGCGCGGAGGCCGAGACGCTGCGCGAAGCCGCCGCGAAGCACGAGGACCTGCGCAGCGCGGCCGCGGCGAAGGCCGCGACGCTCGCCGGCGAGCTCGCGAACGTGCGCACGCAAGTCTATCGCGGGGAGCTCGCGCTCGAGGAGCTGCGCTCGCAAGCGCAGACGAAGCGGGCCGATCTCGCGCGCATCGATGCCGAGTACGCCGCGTCGCTCGCGCGCCGGGAAGCGCTCGAACGCCAATCCACGCAGACGACGCAAGACGTGGAGCGCGTCGAGCAAGAACGCGTCGCGCTCAACGCGGCGATCGCCGGGCTCGAAGAGCGCCTGCGGCCGCTCGCGCGCGAGGTCGAGACGGCGCGAGAGGGCGAGTTGGCGGCACAGACCGCGCTAGCGCAGGCGCGAGCGAATCTCGACGCGATATTCACGCGCCTTCGCGAGGTGGAGGCGTCGGCCGGCGAGATCGCGGCGCGCAGAGCGGAGCGCCGCGTGCACGCCGAGACGCTGCGCGCCGAGGCCGAACGGCTGGATAAGGAGGAACGCGCGGCTCGCGAGCGAGCGGAACGTCTCGAGATCGCGGCGGGCGCGGCGTCGCACAAGCTTGCAGAGCGGCAGAAAGAGCTCGCGAAGCGCGAAGAGGAGCTGCTCGCCGCGGGCGGCCTCGCCGAAGACGCCGGACGCGATGCCGCCCAGGCGCAAGAAGACGTGGCGCGCGCGCTCGCGACCGCGCGCGAGCAGTCGGTCGACGTCCGCGCCGCCGAGTCGCGGCTCCACACGATCGAAGAGCTCGAGAACTCACTCGAAGGCCACGTGCCCGGCACGCGCGCCATCGTCGAAGCCTGGCAGCGCAAAGAACTCAACGGCATCGAAGGAATCGTCTCGAATCTGATAACGACCGACGAGCGGTACGCGCGCGCGCTCGACGTCGCGTTCGGCGCGCGGCTATCCAACGTCGTTACCGCGACCTCGGAGGATGCGGAGCGGTGCGTCGAGTTTCTCAATCGCACGCAGGCCGGCCGCGCGACCTTCCTCCCGCTCGATACGCTCGCGAATCGCCAAGGGCGGCAAGCGGACGAGCAGCTCGCCGGCGTGCCCGGAGTGCTCGGATACGCGCACGCGCTCGTTCGAACGAAGCCGCGCTTCGCGGGAATCGTCAACTTCCTCGTCGGGAACGTCCTGATCGTCGATAAGCTCGAGACCGGCATCGAGCTCGTTCGCGGACGCGGTCTGCGCGACACGATCGTCACGCTCAACGGCGAGCAGATCACGGGCGGCGGTGCGATTACGGGCGGGCGCTTCCAGCGCGAGCGATCGATTCTCTCGCGGCGCTTCCAAGCCGCGACGCTGCGCGACGCGCTCGCCGGCATGCGCGCGAAGCTCGAAGAGGCGGAGCGCGCGCTGCGCGCCGCGCACCGGCACGCCGAGAGCGCGATCGAGCGGCGCGACGAAGCGCGCGACCGCCAAGCGAGAGCCGAGGCCGCAGTCGTCGGACTGCGCGCGGAGAGCGCCGCGCTCCAAGGCGAAGTCGATCGAGCGAAAGCGGATCTCGAGCACGCCCGCGGCGCGCTCGCCGAGCTGCACGCCGGCGCGGCGCGCTCCCGCGAACTCGAGCGAGAGTACGAGCGCGCGGAGCCCGAGGCGGAGCGTAGCGACGAAGAGCGCGTCCGGCTCGAAGCCGAGTTGGCGCGCGTGCGCGAGGAGATCGCCGCGGCCGAGCGCGCGCAGTCGAGCGCGACCGCGGGCGCTGCCGAGCTGCGCGAGCGCGCCGCCGCGATGACCGCAGAACGAGACGCCGCGCGCGCTCGGCTCGGCATGCTCGACGCGGACAGCGAGCGCGGCGGGCTCGCGCGCGAGGAGATGCTCGCCCAGATCGCATCGCTCGTGGAGGAGACGCGCACGAAGCACGCGCACGCCGAAGGCCTTCGCGGCGGCGTCGCATCGCTCGACGCGTCGCTCGAGCAGTCGCGAAACCAACGCGAGGAGCTCGTCGCGCGGCAGACGGCGTTAGAGGCGGAGTTGCGCGCGGCCGAGCAGGCCGAGCGCGACACGACCGCGAGCGGCGAGCGCGACCGCACGCGGCTGGCGCAGGTCGAAGCCGAGTTGGGAATGCTCGTCTCGCAGTTTGCGCAGAATCCCGCGACCGACGACGAGTGCAAGGACGTCGAGACGCGCTACGCGAGCGAAGAGGATTCGGTCGTCGACGACCTGCCGCGCCTGCGCGACGAGCTCGCGCGCCTGCAGGCCAACGTCAATCTGAACGCCGAGGCCGAGCGCGAGGAGATCGCGGGGCGCGAACAGTTCTTGCGCGCGCAGCTCGACGACCTGACGAAAGCGCGCGAGACGCTGCTCGAATCGATCGCGGCGATCGAGCGCGAGACGCAGACGCAATTCAACGAAACCTTCGCGGAAGTCTCGCAATCGTTCGCAAGCACCTACGCCCGTCTCTTCGCCGGCGGCGAAGCGAAGATGTGGCAGACGCAGCCCGAGAATCTCTCCGAGACGGGCATCGAGATCGCCGTTCGGCCGCCCGGCAAGAAAGCGATGCCGTTAGCGGCGCTCTCCGGCGGCGAGCGCGCGATGACGGCGGCCGCGCTGATCTTCGCGCTGATCGCGACGAGACCGGCGCCCTTCTACCTGCTCGACGAAGTAGACGCCGCGCTCGACGATGCGAACATCGATCGCTTCTGCGCGATGGTCAAAGAGTTCGCGATGGAATCGCAGATGCTCATCGTCACGCACAACAAGAAGACGATGGAGATGGCCGACCGCATCTACGGCGTGACGACGCGCGAGGCAGGCGTGAGCGCGATCGTCTCCGCCGAGCTGGTGCGCGAAGCCGAGGCGATGCTTGCCTGAGCACGCCTCCGGCGCGGCGCGCAAGGCCGCACTCTTCTCGCTCTCCGACAAGACCGGCGCCGCGGAGCTCGCGCGAGCGCTGCACGAACGCGGCACCGAGATCTACGCGACCGGCGGAACGCGCGCGTTCCTCGAGGAGCGCGGGGTGCCCGCGCGCGACGTCGAGGAGCTGACCGGCTTTCCCGCGCTCTTCGGCGGACGCGTAAAGACGCTCCATCCCAAGATCTTCGGCGCGATCCTCTACGATCGCGCCGATCCCGAGCACGCCGCGACCGCGCAGAAGTACGCGATTCCCGAGATCGTCGCCGTCGTCGTCAATCTCTACCCGTTCGAAGCGACGGTCGCGCGCAAGAGCTCGACCCTGCGCGAAGCGATCGAGCAGATCGACGTCGGCGGCGTCGGTCTGCTGCGCGCCGCCGCGAAGAACTTCGAGCACGTCGCCGTGCTCACGCATCCGTCGCAGTTCGACGAGTACCGCCGCGCGGTCGAATCGGACGACGTGACGCCGGCGATGCGCCGCAAGTTCGCGATCGCCGCATTCGAACGAATCGCCGAGTACGACGCCGCGATCTCCCATTACCTCGCGACCTCGGGCGAAGTGCTCCCCAGCGAGCTCCCGGGCGCGCTCGCCCTGACGCTGCCGCTCGCCAAGCGCCTGCGCTACGGAACCAATCCGCAGGAGCGCGCGGCGTTCTATCTCGATCGCGTCGATCGCCTGCCGGAGCAGCTGCACGGAAAGGCGCTCTCCTACAACAACTTGCTCGATCTCGACGCGACGCTGCGGCTGCTCTCGCGCGCGCCGCTGGGCGCGCCGTTTGCGAGCGAGCGGGAGCGGTTCGTGCGGGCGGGCGTCGTCAAGCACGCCGTGCCGTGCGGCGTCGCGCAGCGCTCCAGCGTCGCGCTGGCGGTGCGCGAGGCGCTCGACGCCGATCCCGTCTCCGCCTACGGCGGCATCGTCGCCGCGGACGCGCCGATCGACGAAGCGGCGGCCGCGTCGCTCGGCGAGTTCTTCCTCGAAATCGTCGCCGCGCCCGATTTCGACGAGCGCGCGCTCGCGATTCTGCGGAAGAAGAGAAACCTGCGCGTGATGCGCTTCGATCGCTCGCTCCCCGACGCGCTGGCGCACGAGCTTCGTCTGCGCAGCGCGCTCGGCGGCGTCCTCGCCGAAGACGACGATCCCGACGCGCCTGCGGAGACGTGGAGCGTCGTTAGCAAGGTCGAGCCCGACGCGCAGCAGTGGCACGATCTCGCCTTCGCGTGGGACGTCGTCCGGCACGTGAAGAGCAACGGGATCGTCATCGTAAAGGAAGGCACGACGCGCGGCATCTGCGCGGGCCAGACGAACCGCGTGAGCGCCGTGGAGATCGCCGCGCAGCGCGCGGGCGAGAAAGCCCGCGGCTCGGCCTGCGCGAGCGACGGCTTCTTCCCGTTTCCCGACGGTCTCGAAGCGGCCGTCGCCGGAGGCAGCACCGCGATCATCGCTCCCGGCGGCTCGATCCGCGACGACGACGTGATCGCGGCCGCCGATCGCCTCGGCGTCGCGCTCGTCTTCTCGACCTACCGGTATTTTCTGCACTAAAGGAGCGGTTGCGATGCCTCGATTTCTCCATACGTCGATCTTCGTCAACGACATGAACGAGTCGATCGACTTCTACACGAACAAACTCGGTCTGAAGCTGCTCGACGGGCCGCATCACTATCCCGGCAACGCCGACATGGCATTCGTCGGAAACGATTGGGGCGCGTACGTCGAGCTGGTCTACGATCTCGAGGAACATCCGCCGTACGAGTTGGGAAACCGCTACGAGCATCTCGCGCTCGAAGTCGACGGCGACCTGACGGCCTACGTCGCCGAGGCGAGACGGAAAGGCGTCAAGATTCTCAAGGACGTCTATAGGTCGCCGAGCGGAACCCGCGCGATCGCCTTCGTGGAAGATCCCAACGGAATTCCCGTCGAGTTGCTCGAGCCGCGTCAGCGGTAGAGAAATGGATCGTCGGGCGCCGGAATGCGCGCGACGCTCGTTGCAACGAGGCGCAGCCGGCCGCCGCGGCTCTCGACGCGGCCGTCGACGCGCAGCCACGTTCCGTTCGGGTAGGGCGGCGAGCGGTCGAGCGCGACCGCGACCGGCGCCGCGTCTGCGCGGCAGCACGTGATCGCGTAACGGACGACGGCGCTCGAGCCGGCGTCGCGCGCTAGCGCTCCGTCGAACGTCAGACGCTCGCCCGCGAAGAGGTCGGTCAGCGTCGTCGCCGTCGCGCGATACTGGGGCGGCGGCGCGCCGAGCAGCGCTCCGGCGAGCATCACGGATGGGGCGAAACGCGCGGCGGCGCACGCGGCGCGCGGACGCGTCGCTGCGGCGAGAAGCGCGGCGATCGCGGAGCACGCCAGCGGAATCGAGAGCGCGGGATGGACGAGCGAAGCGCCGCGGCGCCACGCAACGATGCCGAGTGCCGCGGCGAGCAGAGCGTATGCGAATGCATCGTGGCCGAACGCCGCGTGCGGCGCGCGCCGGAGCGCGCGCAGATCCGCGATGCCCGCGACGCAGAGAAACGCCGCCGCCGTCAACGGCGATTGCACGCGCAGCGCGCCGGCGAGCGCGACCGCGCCGAGGCCGCACGGCGAAGCGGCGAATCCGAACGCCGCGCCGGCTCCCGCGGCGGCGATCGCGGGCAGGCGAGCGAGATCGAAACCGGCCGCGAACTGCAGCGCCGCTCCCGCCAGCGCGGCGGCCGGCAACACCGCGGCGAGCTCGCCGAGCAGATGCGGCGCGCCGCGTTGACACGCGTTGCGACGCGCGCGCGCGCGATTGAGGATCGCGGCCGATGCAAGCGCCGCGGCGTAACGCGCGATCGCAATTGCGGGCCCGAACGTCAGCCACGTCGCCGCGGCCGCGGGGATCGAACGCGCCGACGGTCCGGCGCCGCATCCGCAGCCGAGATGCTCGACGATGGCGCGCCGTCGCAAGAGATGCGCCGCGGCGATGCCGGCGACGAGAAACGGCGTCGCCTCGACGAGCGCGCTCGCGGTTGCGGCGAGCGCGGAGCGGATCGCATCGGGCGAGCAGAGCGTCGCGAGCGCCAGCGCCGCCGCTCCGTAGAGGAGAACGCGCACGCGCGACATTCACGCGAAGGCGCGCAATGGCTAGCCTGACGCTTGGGCGAAGAGGCGTCGTTATGCCGGAGAGACTCAGCGCGCCGCGCGGCACCGGAGATTTCTATCCACCGGAGTCGGGGCGTTGGAACGCGCTCGAAGCCAGGATTCACGCGCTCGCCGCCCGCTATGGGTACGGCGAGATACGCACGCCGGTCTTCGAATCGACCGATCTCTTCGTGCGCGGCGTCGGCGAGCAGACCGACATCGTCGAGAAAGAGATGTACACGTTTGCCGATCGCGGGAACCGATCGCTGACGCTTCGTCCCGAATGGACGGCGCCGGTCGTGCGCGCGGCGCTCGAGCACCATCTCGTCGGATCCGATCCGCTGCGGCTCTACTACATCGGGCCGATCTTTCGTTACGAGCGGCCGCAGAAAGGACGGTACCGGCAGTCGCACCAGTTCGGCGTCGAGTGTTTCGGGTTCGAAGGGCCCGAGGCGGACGTCGAGGTGATCGAGATGGCGTGGCAGCTCGTCCGGAGTTACGATATCGCCGACGCGACGCTGCATATCAACTCGCTCGGCGACGAGAACTGCCGTCCGCGTTACCGCCAAGCGTTGCTCGATCACTTTCGGCCGCATCTCGCGGCGATGAGCGAGGACGCGCGGCGCCGCGCGGAGCGCAACCCGCTGCGGCTCCTCGACAGTAAGGATCCGGTCGACGCACCGTTCGTCAAGAGCGCGCCCTCGCTCGAATCGTTTCTATGCCCGCAGTGCCGCGAGCACTTCGAAGCGGTGAAGTCCTATCTCGATCTTGCGAAGATCCCGTACGACGTCGATCCCGGCATCGTGCGCGGCCTCGATTACTACGGTCGAACGGTCTTCGAGATCAGGTCGGGCGTTCTCGGCGCGCAGAGCAGTCTCTGCGGCGGCGGGCGATACGACGAGCTCGTCGGCTCGCTCGGCGGACCGCCGACGCCCGCCGTCGGATTCGCGCTCGGGTTGGAGCGCTTCTTGATGATCGTCGCGGCGAGCGAACGCGGCGAAGAACCCGCGCGCCGCGGCGTGCAAGCGATCGCGCTCGGCCCGCAGGCGCGCGCCGTTCTCGTGCCGATCGTCGCCGAGCTGCGCCGCGCGCTCGACGCACCGACGTTCATGGACTACCGCGAGCGAAAGCTGCTCGCGCATCTGAAGACCGCCGATCGCAATCGAGCCCGTTACGCGCTCATCGCCGGAACGCAGGAGCTGGCGGCGGGCCAGCTGGTCTTGCGGGACCTCGAGCACCGAAGCGACCGAACGGTGGCGCTCGACGCGGCGAGAGTCGTTGCGGAGCTTCTCGTAGAAGCGGGTTCTGGATGAACGAACGGTATTCGCAGGAGACGGAGACGCTGCGCGAGCTGCTGGAGATCATGCGCGAGCACGACCTCGACACGATCAAGGTGAAGCTCGGCGACGCGGTCTACGAGCTTTCGCGCCGGTCCGAGGCCGGGATTGCGGCGCCGCAGTACGCCGCCGCGCCCGTCGCGAGCGAGCCGCGAGGCGGGGCCGACGGCGCGAACGCGACGAAGGTGCTCGCGCCGCTCACCGGCGTCTTCTATCGGGCCGCGTCGCCCGACGCCACGGCCTACGTCGAGGTCGGCGACCGGGTCGAAGCCGGCAGCGTTCTCTGCGTGCTCGAGGCGATGAAACTCTTCAACGAGATTCAGAGCGATTACGCCGGAACGATCGTGCGCGTCGTTCCCGAGAACGGCGAGCTGGTCTCGCAAGGCGACGAGCTCTTTTGGATCGAGCCCTGAACTATCACGAGAAGCGCGGCTTCGACGAGCTGCTCGCCGATCGGCGGGGCCTGCTCGACGCACCGCACTATCGCGCGCAGGTCGGAGCGATCGTCGACGCGATCGTCGCCGCGCTGCGCGCGGGCAAGAAAGTTCTCTGGTGCGGCAACGGCGGAAGCGCGGCCGAGGCGCAGCATATGGCCGCCGAGCTGTCGGGACGCTTTCTCCGCGAGCGTCCGGGCCTCTACAGCGAAGCGCTCTCGGTGAACTCCTCGACGCTGACGTGCATCGGCAACGATTACGGTTACGATCGCGTCTTCTCGCGTCAGGTCGAGGCCTTCGTTCGTGCCGGCGACGTCGTGATCGGGATGACGACGAGCGGCACCTCTCCCAACGTCGTGCTCGCGCTCGAAGCGGCAAAGGAGCGCGGCGCGGTGACCGTCGCGTTCACCGGCAACGGCGGCGGCAAGGTCGCCGAGGTCGCCGACATCTCGCTCGTCGGCCCCGACGGCTACGCCGCGATCGTCCAAGAGGTGCACCAGGTGATGGCGCACATCGTCTGCGACCTCGTCGAGCAGCGCCTGATCTTCGACGAGGGCATGCCGTGACGCCCGAGCTGATGGTGCCCGACGCGCGAACGCTCTTCGAACGCGCGGGCGGACGGAAGATTCTCGTCGTCGGCGATCTGATGCTCGACGAGTGGATCTGGGGCACGGTGACGCGCATCTCGCCCGAGGCGCCGGTTCCGGTCGTCGCGGTCGCCGATCACTCGTTCACGCTCGGCGGCGCCGGCAACGTCGCGAACAACCTTCGCGCGCTGCGGGCGAAGGTCGTCTTCGCCGGCACGGTCGGCGACGACGCGTTCGCATCGCACGTCCGCGAGCTGCTGCGCAACGAGCAGGTGGACGACGCCGGCGTCTTCACGCTCGCCGATCGGCCGACGACGCGCAAGACGCGGATCGTGGCGCACAACCAGCAGGTCGTGCGCGCGGATTGGGAGTCGACGGCGCCGTTGAGCGGGAGCGACCGCGACGCGCTCGTCGCGTTCGTCCGCGAGCGCGCGGCCGAGTGCGACGCCGTGATCCTGAGCGATTACGCGAAGGGATTGCTCGGCCGCGAGATCGTCGAGGCGGCGCGGGTCTGCCCGCTCGTGCTCGCCGATCCGAAACCCTCGAACATCGCGCTCTTTCGCGGCGTCACGTGCGTCGCTCCGAACGTAGCCGAGGCTTCGACGATCGCCGGCATCGCGATCGTCGACGACGCGAGCCTCGAGCGCGCCGGCATGCGGCTCATCGAACAGCTCGAGTGCCGCTATGCGGTAATTACGCGCGGCGAGCACGGCATGGCGCTCTTCGGCCGCGACGGCGAGCGCCTGGAGATTCCTTCGGTCGCGCGCACGGTCTACGACGTCAGCGGCGCCGGCGATACGGTAATCGCCGTCCTCGGCTTGGCGCTCGCGGCGGGCGCGACGATCGAACAAGCGATGCAGCTGGCCAACTTCGCGGCCGGCGCGGTCGTGGCGAAGCTCGGAACGGCGACGGCGTCGCCGCAAGAGATTCTCGCGCTGCTCGAACCGGCGCCGTGAACCCTGCGGACTTCTTCGGGCGCCTGCTGAGCCTCGACGAGGCGGTAGCGTGGCGCGAGGGGCTGCGCGCGGAGAAGCGCAGCGTCGTCTTCACGAACGGATGCTTCGACGTCGTGCACGCGGGCCACGTCGAGTATCTCGCCTGGGCTCGCGCGCAGGGCGACGCGCTCGTCGTCGGCTTGAACGACGACGATTCCGTTCGGCGGATCAAGGGCGAGTCGCGGCCGATCGTCGCGTTCGCGCAACGCGCCGCCGTG
>Ga0335069_10003704_pt1 | contig 22956 bp, 20 predicted proteins | sample Lox_Sample_11_FD_206714 | JGI IMG/M metagenome (GOLD analysis project Ga0335069, IMG submission 206714) | Soil microbial communities from Loxahatchee National Wildlife Refuge, Florida, United States - Lox_Sample_1.1 | ecosystem: Environmental > Terrestrial > Soil > Wetlands | place: USA... | reverse complement strand
GGCCCGCCGGCCACAGGGCCTGCACCTCGGTCGCCGCATCCTCGAAGCCGCCGCGGCGGTAGGCATCGTTGTAGAAGTTCGCGGTCGCCGAGCCCATGGCGCCGAGCGTGAACGCGAGCGCGCTCTTGCGCCGCCGGATCCACGGCTCCGGATCTGCCGCGAACGCGACGGCCGCACCGACGCAGAGGTCGAGGTCGGCGAGCCCGCCCGGCAGCGGCAGCCGATGCAGCCGCCCCGCATACTCGAGCGTCTCGCCGCGAAACGCCATGCGCACGATCTCCAGCGTCTCGCGCAGCCGTGTGATCGGCTTCGTGAACGAGACGCCCTGGAGCCCCTCCACGACCTGCGGGCCGCTCGCGCCGAGACCGAGCAGGAAGCGATCGCCCGAGATCGCGGCCAGAGTCAGCGCCGTCATCGACGGCGTGCGCGCCGAGATCTGCATCACACCGGTGCCGAGACGCAGGCGCCGCGTGCGCGCGGCCAGATACGCGAGCGGCGAGACGGCGTCCATGCCCCACGCCTCGGCGCTCCACGCGGAGTCGACACCGAGACGCTCCGCCTCGCAGGCGAACCCGACCTGCTCCTCGAAGTCGCGCGCGCGGCGCGACGCCGGACCGCCGAAGCCGATCGCCACTCTCATGCGGACTGCGCCTCCAGCGCGCGCAGGGCGAAGCGCAGGTGATCCGATCCGAAGAAGAGCTCGTCTCCGACGAAGAAGGTCGGCGCGCCGAAGGCGCCGCGCGCGACCGCCTCGTCGGTGTTCGCGCGCAGCGCCGCCTTCGCCTCGGGAGCCTGCGCGGCCCCGAAGAGCGCCGCGGCGTCGAGCCCGGCTCCCGAGAGCACGCCGGCGAGCACGTCGCGGTCGCCGAGATCGAGCCCTTCGCCCCAGAAGGCGGGATACACGCGCGCGTGGAACCGGTCGAAGACGCCCGCGCGCTGCGCCGCGACCGCGCAGCGCATCAGGAAGAGCGTGTCGATCGGGAAGTGGGGGTTCGGTCGGAAGGCGACGCCGGCCTCCGCCGCATAGCGAAGCAAGGTCAGGCCGCCGTAGCGCCGCTTCGCCTCGATCGGCTCCGTCGCCGGCGAGCGGTTGCCGGTCGCCTTGAAGACGCCGCCGAGGAGCATCGGTCGGTACACGAGCGCGGCGCCCGCGCGCGCGATCAGCGCCGGGAGCTGCGCGTTGGCGACGTAGCTGTAGGGACTGCCGTAGTCGAAGAAGAACTCGAGGCGTCGGGCCACCGCTCCTCCGGAGGAGCCGCGCGCGGGCGGCGCGGCCGAGGCGCGTGCACTCTACGCCGGAATACCGAGCCGTTCCTCCGCGAAGCGCGCGATCGCGTCCGCGATCTCGTCGGGCTCCTCGATCAGCCCGAAGTGGGTCGCCTCGGGCAGCAGCTCGAAGTGCGCGTCCGGCAGCGTCTTCGCCATGCGCTCGGCGAGATGCGCCGGCGTGAAGCGATCGCGCCCTCCGGCGACCAGCAGACTCGGCGTGCGGATGTCGGGCAGCAGGTCCCAGGCGTCGTGGCGGAAGAGCGCCTCGAAGTGCGTCGCATAGAGCGCGAGGTCGAGGCGCGTCCACGCCTCGGCGATCTCGCGGAAGGCCTCGACGTCGAGGCCCGGCGCCATCAGCCCCGCGGCGCGCGCCGCGCGCACGAAGCCCGACGCGAAGCCCGGCGCCCGCGCGAGCCGGGGGCCCAGCGACTGGAAGCTCGTGCCGACGGAGCGCAGCACCCGGAGCACTCCGGGGACGACCCGCGCGGTGAGCGGCGAATCGAAGGCGGTCTCGAGCACGCGTCCGGCGGTCCCGAAGAGTCCCACGAGGGCTCGCGGCAGCTCGGGGTGCGTGCGGTGCACCTCGAGCGCGACCTGCACGCCCATGCTCCAGCCTACGAGCACCGGATCCTCCACACGCTTGTGTCGCAGCAGCGCGAGCAGATCCGCGACGTGGTCGTGCAGCTCGAAGCCCACGCGCCGCGGTCTCCCGCTCGCGTACAGGCCGCGGTAATCCCAGGCCAGCAGTCGGAAGCGCGGCGCGAAGCGCTCGAGCAGCGGCTGCCACACGCGCAGGCCGCCGCCGAGCCCGCCGCAGAGCACCAGCGGAACCCCGTCGCGCGGCCCCGCCTCGTAGCAAGCGAGGCGAGTCCCGTCCCGAGCGCGGAAGCTGCCGTTCTCGATCAGGTGCGACCCCCGTCGCCTCGGATTCTAGTCGTGGATCTTCGGGCGACGGCTCGTTTTTCCGCGCCGAGACTCGGTGCTCCAGCCGTCAAATGCGCACGCGGGCGCCGAGCGCGAGAAGCCGCACGCATCGCACTGCGACTACGGCCCGGATCGAGCGTCCCCGCGAGATCCGCCGGGGAGATCAAAAAACCGAGTCGTTTCAGTGACTTGAGTCCTTGAAACGAACCGGCGGCTCGGGCGTCCAATGTGCGTCTCCGAGAGCGACCCCGACCCCACGGGGCCCTTCGCGGCTCGGGATCGAGCCGCGGCACGTCGCTCCAGACCGCGTCCTCTTCATCCGATCTGCTGGAGCGGCTCAACAACCCCACTTCCATGTCCCAGGCCATGCCGCTTCGCTTCGAGCCGGTCGTCGCCGAGCTCGCCCTCCCCGACTCGGAGCTGCTCGCCGACGAGCTCGCCGTCTCGCGTTGCGCCGACCCATTCGAGCAATGGCTGCGCTGGGAGGAGCGGGCGAACCTGGTCGGCTTCCGCATGGCGATCGATCCGGTCGCGCTCGAGGTCGCCTCGATCCCGGCCGAGCGCGTGCTCGTGCAGCGCGCGGCGAACGTCCCGAACGCCGTGCTCCAGCGCTTCCTCCGCGACGGCCGAGTGCTCTTCCCGAAGCACCCGCTGAACCGCGACGCGGGCGTCGCGTTCTTCTCGGCGCCGGTCGCCGAGCGCTGGCCGGCGCGCTTCACCTCGTCGCGCACCGTCGTGCTCGCGCCCGAGCGCGGCGAGCCCGCGTGCTCGGTCAAGCTGCCGACGGACCACCCCCATCCGGACTTCGAGCAGCCCGAGAAGACGCACCTGCGCGAGGAGGCGGAGGACGCGATCCGCATCGCGGCGCTGATCCAACGGATCGACGCGGCGATCGGCCAGGACCCGGCTCTCCGCATCGTCTCCGAGTCCATCACGGTGCTCGTGCCGGGGAGCGAGCACGGCTTCGTCGTGCGCGACCTGCGCCCGCTCCAGGACGGCCACTTCTACCTGCCGGCGCTCTCGATCCCGTGGGTCGGGCGCCAGATCGCGAGCCTGCACCGCGAGCCGTTCGAGCTCTTCTGGGGTCGCCACTATGCGGAGTCGGTGGGTCGCGCGAAGGCGACCCTGCTCGCACGCTACGGCCTCCAGTACGACACGCCGAACCCGCAGAACGTGCTCGTGCAGCTCGACCTGACCCTGCGTCCGACCGGCGCGATCGTGCTGCGCGATCTCGGCGACGTGAACTCGTTGATGCGCGAGGTCGCCGAAGGCGAGAATCCCTGGGGCGCGATGCAGGCGGCGCCGAAGCCGGAGACGCCCTGCTCGTTCTGGGCCTTCGGCGAGGCCGACAGCCTGAGCGTCGAGTCGAAGGTGCTCGAGGATTGGTACGTGCGACACGACCGCGCGTACCTCGCGACGCTCGCCCGCTTCTTCGAGCTGCCGCCCTCCGCGCTCGCGCCGGACGGCGAGGACCGCTTCGCGGGCCTGCGCCGCTGCTTCGGGGCGGACGGCGCCGGCGAGGCGCTGCGCGCCGCCTTCGAGCGGCGCGTGCGGCGCGCGCGTCAGGCGTGAAGTGCGGGGCGGCGCTTCCGCCAGGGCTGCGCGGCCTCGAGCTGCGCGGCGACGCGGAAGAGCAGGTCCTCGCGGCCGACGCGCGCGACGAGCTGCACGCCGATCGGCAGACCGTCGGCGCTCCAGTGGAGTGGCAACGACAGCGCAGGCTGACCCGTCACGTTGAAGGGCTCGGTGAAGGCCATGTGCGGGCCGAGCCGATCGAGCAAAGCGAACGGATCCGCGAGCGCGAGTTCCTCGAGGCGGGGAGGCGGCTCGCAGACGGTCGGCGTCAGCAGCAGGTCGAAGCCGCCGGCCCACCAGGAGGCGACGCGCGTCGCCCAGCCCTGCTGCCACTCGGAAGCGTCGACGAAGTCCTCCGCGGAGATCCCCGGGCCCTCGGGATCGGCCAGCCGCCACAGGAACGGCTCGACGTCGTCGGGCCGCACCGGGCGGCCGAGCATCTGCGCGAGGCCGCGCAGGCACATGCGGTACTCGATCGTGCCGAGCACCCAGGTGCGGAGCCCGCGCTCCTCCTCGAAGAGCGCCGGCGGACCGCCCAGCTCGACGCGATGCCCGAACGCCTCGAGCAGGCGCGCGGCCGACTCGGCCGCCTCGCGGCAATCGGGGTGCACGGTCGCGACGGGAGCGCGCGTCAGCAGCCCGACGCGCAGCGAGCCCGGATCCGCTCCCAGCTCTTCGGTGTAGGGGCGCGACGGCCAGGGCACGCGGAAGAGATCACCGGGCTCGTGCCCGTGGACCGCGTCGAGCAGCGCCGCGGCGTCGCGGACGCTGCGCGTGATCGCGAAGCCGACGAAGCTCCGCCCGATCCACGTCGGATCGATCGGCACGCGTCCCCGCGACGGCTTCAGCCCGAGCACGCCGCACCAGGCCGCCGGGATGCGGATCGAGCCCGCGCCGTCGTTCGCGTGCGCGATCGGCACGAGCCCCGCCGCGACCGCCGCGGCGGACCCGCCCGACGAGCCGCCGCTCGAGCGCGAGAGGTCCCACGGGTTGCGCGTCGGACCGAAGGCGAGCGGCTGCGTGGTCGACTGCAGGCCGAACTCCGGCGTGTTGGTCTTGCCGAGCGAGATCAGCCCTGCGCGCCGGAAGCGCGCGCCGAGATACGAATCGTGCGGCGAGCGGTGGCCGAGATCGCGCAGCGCGCGGTTGCCCGAGTAGTACGGCTGCCCCGCCTGCATGGCCCCGAGGTCCTTCAGCAGGAAAGGCACGCCGCGGAAGGGCCCGTCCGGCAGCGGCCCGCGTGCGGCCTCGCGCGCGCTGTCGTCGAGACGCGTGACCAGGGCATGGATCGCGGGGTCTACGCGCTCGATCCGCGCGATCGCGTCCTCGACCAGATCCGCGGGCGACACCGCGCCGCGACGGACGCAGTCCGCCTGCTCCCAGGCGTCGAGCTCGCCGAGCTGCATGTCGGTCGGCCGTCTCCTACGCGGGCAGCCGCACCCTCTCGCGGACGTCGCCCGCGACCGCCGCGGGCGGAGGCGCGCTGCCCGGCGCGCACAGACGCATCGGCAGCGGGCCGCGCGACGAGAGGGTCACCGCGACCGCGCGATCGACGCGCGTGCCCGGCACGAGCGAGAGCCCGAAGCGCGAGGCGATCGCCGCGAGCGCGAGCTTCATCGCCGCGTTCGCGAAGTCGATGCCGATGCAGGTGCGCGGGCTCGCGCCGAAGGGCAGATATTCGTACGGAGCGCGGCGGAGTCCCTGCCAGCGCTTCGGGTCGAAGCGCTCGGGATCCGGGTAGAGCTCGGGCAGGTGGTGCGTCACGTAGTAGCTGACGATCACGCGGCCGCGGTCGCGGAGCGAGAGCGGGCCCAACGAGCCGTCGCCGCCGACCATACGGATCGCGTAGAGGCGAGCTCCGCGCCGAGAAGCAGGTCGCTCGTGCGACCGTGGAGCCACGGTCCGGCGCTTCGTTGCGGGGTGGCCGCCGCCATGGCCGCCCATTATCCGCTCGCGGGCTGGCGGAGGGCAATCCACCGGCCCGCGCCTCTCGCCCTCGCGCTAACGCGGCCGACCCGATCGCCCGATACGGCACGACGAGGGGTCAAGGGCGATGGCGCACACCTATTTCGTGATGAAGCGCACGGGACAGCCCGACCGCGTGCTCGTCTGGGACACGCGAACGTTATCGATCGGGCGCGCCAAGGAGAACGACATCGTGCTGGCGGAGAACGAGATCTCGCGCCGGCACGCGCTGTTCAAGAAGGAAGGCAACCGCTACGGAGTGGGCGACTACCAGACCGGTAACGGCACCTTCGTGAACGGCGAGAGGATCGAGGGCACCGACCTCCGCCCGCTGCGCTCCGGCGACGTGGTCCAGGTCGCGACCTTGCTGACGCTCGAGTTCTACGACGGCGACGCGCATCCCGCGAAGCGCGGCCTGAAGCTCGAGTACGCCTCGCACCTGAAGACGGTCGGCGTGGTTCCGGCGGGCGCGAACCCGAATGCGACGATGCTCGGCATGGCCGACACCTTGCCCGCCGAGGAAGAGGACTTCGTCATCGAGCGGCGCAGCTGGGACGACAAGAACGGACCGCCCGCGCTGCTCGACGACATTCTGATCCAGAAGAAGGCGGACGAGAAGAAGCTGGACGCGTCGCTCGACTTCGACATCGACGATCCCGACGTCGAGATGCCTCCCGCCGCGAAGACCGGTCCGGTCGCGAAGAGCGCGCCGGCCGCCGCACGGCCCGCCGCGAAGGCGGCGCCTGCCGCGAAGCCGGCGCCCGCGGCGAAGGCCGCGAGCGATCCGGGCGAGTCGCAGACCGGCGGCGGCGCGGTCGAGCGCATGCGGCGGCTGAAGAGCCTGCACGCCGAGGGCCTCATCACCGACGAAGAGTTCGAGCGCAAGCGCGCGAAGATCCTCGAGGAGATCTGAGGATGGAGGTCCCGTCGATCAAGGGATCCGCGTTCCAGTCGGTGGTCGAGGACGTGAAGCGCCTGATCGACGAGGATCGGATCGAGCCGTCGGAGCTCGCCAGCCATCTGAATGCGAAGGACCGGGGCTTCCTCGACATCGAGGTGACACCGCTCGCCTGGTTCCCGATCGCGACCTACGGCCGCATGCTCGAGCTGCTCGCGCGCGAGGAAGGTGGCGACGATCCGCAGGCCTATCTGTGCGCGCGCGGGGCGCGCGCCGCCGATCGCATGCTCTCCGGCATCTACGAGAGCTTCGTCGCCTCGCCGGGCGCCTGGGGCGCGCGCGTCGGCCAGACGATGATGGGGATCGGGAAGCTCCTCTACAACTTCACCGCCTGGACCTTCCGATCCGTCGAAGGCGAGATCTACGAGATCGAGGTCACCGACGCGGGCGAGTACCCCGAGCCCGCGCGCTTCACGGCGCAGGGCTTCCTCTGCTGCTTCGCGCAGCGCGCGTCGGGTCGCGAGATGCGCGTCACGAGCTCGCGCCCCACACCGGAACGGATCGTCTACCGCATCCAACCGGCGTGAGGCGCGAGTCCCGCGCGGCAGCTAGTGGCCGCGTCCGTGCGGCGGCGGCGGGCTGTGCCGGACGACCGGCACCGGGGGCTTGTTGATCGTCCAGTCGACGCAGGTCGGGTCCACGCTGTAGGCGCTCGGGTCGCCCGACTCGAGCGTCGCCATGTAGGTGCCATAGCCGCGCATGTGCCACGGCAGCACCCACACGAACCAGCGCTGCAGGCGCCGCCCGAGGAACGAGAACTCGGAGCTGCGCCACACGACGCGGTCGGTGACGTCCATCGACGCGCCGCCGCCGTCGGGCGTGTACATCACGCGCAGCTTCGGCGCGCTCTCCAGCTGGTGATCCGTCTGCCCGACGCCCTGCGCGTCGGTCAGCTCGGCGAGCAGCGCGCGCACCGGCAGCAGATCGCGCCCGTGGTCCACGTGCGGGAAGGCGTCGAAGCCGTCGCACGAGAGCTTCATCGGGCCGGGGGCGGGGCCCGGGTCCGGACCGGGGTCGGGAGTCGGGTCGGGACCGGGGTCGGGCGGAGGCGTGCCGACGGCCTCGAAGGTCAGGTTGTCGAGGGTGAAGGCGCCGCTCGCGTTCGCGACCACCTGCACCACGACCCGGTCGAAGCCGGCCGGGTTCTCGTAGCCGTAGAAGTAGAGCTGGTCCGAGCCGCGGCTCGGAACGGTGACCTGATCCACGAGCGCGCCGGCCAGGTAGAGACTGACCGACACCTGATCGGCGTCGTTCACCCGCGCCTCGAAGCCGACCTTCTGCATCGGACCGGCGAAGTCCACGTCCAGGTCCGGATACGGGCGCGAGACGCCGAGGAAGTTGGCGAGGCACCCGACGCCGTCGATGCCCGACTCGCGCGGGAAGGAGTCCTCGTAGTAGGACGGCGCGCTCCCGTCGGAGAGCATGAGCGTCACGCCGCTGACGCTCACGGGATCGCCGCTCGCCAGGCCGAGGTCGTCGAAGACGAGCTGAGTGCGGGCGCTCGAGAAGTCGCCGAAGCCGGAGAGCGGAACGGTCTGGGCGGACGCGGAGACCGCGCCGAGGGGCACGGCGAGCGCCGTCCAGAGGAGCAAGGCAGCCGATTGCAGTCGAGGCATGCGGGTTCTCCTATGCCCGAGGCCCGGTCGGGCCTGCGAGCGGGGGGCTCGGATCCGGGCGCGAGCTCGCGCGCCCGCCGCGATGCACGCATCGCGGTGACAGGTCTCTCGGAAGTCGATCGCGTCCACGTCCGCCTGCGTTCTCCGCAAACGGCCGGGCTCGGCCCCCTCCTGATTCGAGCGCCGGGCGCTGGAATCCCCTTGTTCAGGGCACTGGGTCTTATCGGCCGGACGCCGGGGAACCTGAGTCGGACGCCTCACACACCTTCGTGACGCGCATCACACCCGCAGCGAAATCGCAGGCAGCGCGGGCAACACGTTGGGACGCGGATCGAAGTGCGCGGTGCGCCCTGCGCGGCTCCCGCGGAGCTGCGCGCTGCTTGCTCGTTTGCCGGGCCGGCCTTCGCTCGGCTCCGCGCATCTTTGGCGGGGGCCCGCCTTCGCTCGCCTGCGACTCGCTGCGCGCGCCTTCGGCGCTTGCGCGTGTCGGCCGACCCGTGGTCGGCCTTCTTGCTAGGCGCGTGCGGTCCGTCGCCGCGCGAGCGCGAGGACGGCGAGGCCGGCGGTCAGCAGGGTCGCCTCCGACGGCTCGGGGATGACGACGAGGTCGAAGCTGTAGCTGACGACCTGCGTCTGGAGCTGCTGCGTCCAAATCGCGTACGTGCCGGCCGGGAGCGGCGGCGTGAAGCCGAGCGCGCCGTCGCCGAGCGCCATGTCGTCGAGCACGTCGGTGCCGACGAAGGCGGCGCTGAGATGCACGTAGCCGAGCATGGCCGCCGGACTCGTCATGCTCGTGATGATCGGACCGGCCTGGATCGCGAGGAAGTCGAGGTCGTCCGCCGAGTTGAACGTGATCAGCGTGAGCGCGCTGAAGAACGCACCCACCGGGACGGTGACGGTGAAGAAGTCCTCGTCTCCCGAGACCACCGTGCCGGTGATCGTGTTCGAGCCCATCGACAGCGGCAGGTTCGTCGGCGCCGTTCGGACGTTCGAGAGGTCGCCGTTCACGCTCTCGTCCCAGAGCGTCGCGGCGGCCGCCGGCCCGGCCACCGCGACGGCGATCGAGATCAGCGCAAGGGTCTCCCGGCAGCGCAGCATCGCATCCCTTCCCAGGGTCCGATCCGAGGCGTTCCCGTTCGTAACAGCAAGCCCGATGCCACCGCCTCACCACGCGTGAGGAGACGTGCGGGCTCCTTCTACCCATCCGAAGTGGAACGCCGCTTCCCCGGAGAGGAACGGTTTTTCTGCAACCGGCTTTTCATGGAGCCATGTCGCGACCTGCCACCTGCTCGGGCCCGGCGCGCTCGTTCGAGCTCACGCGGGTCCGGATCTCCTCGAAGCGCCGCACGATCTTCGGCGAGAAGCGAGGGGATCGAGCGCGAGATCCGGGTCCGCGGCGAGCGCTCGCTCGAAGCTGCGCGTCGCCGCGTCGTCGTGTCCGACCGCGAGGCAGGCCGTCCCCGAGATCAGATGCCTGCGTCGTCGCGCTGTCGAGCCACTCCGACCGCCGCTCCGTGAAGGCGATCCTCGCCGCCGGCGCCCGCGGATACGTCCTCAAGGCGAACGCCTACGACGAGCTGCGCCGCGCGGTGAAGATGACCGCGGCGGGCAGGAAGTACCTGTGAGCCGACGTCACCGGCGACGTGATCGAGAGCGCGCTCCATCAGAGGGTCTCGGAGGCTCCGCGTACGAGCGACTCGGCCCGCGCGAGCTGGAGGTCCTGCAGCTGCTCGCCGAGGGCCTCACCTCGTCACAGATCGGGGAGCGGCTGTGCATCGCGACCGCGACCGTCGAGACGCATCGGCGCAACCTCATGCGGAAGCTCCATCTGCACGGCGTCGCGGAGCTCACCAAGTACGCAGTGCGCGGGGGCGTGAGCCCGCTCGACACGAGAATGCGACGTCAGGACTCGTGAGCGGCTAGTAGAGCAGATACTTCTGGCGCAGCCGCTCGAAGCGCGCGAGCGGCTGGCGCCAGCTCGCAACGATCGCGCGCGGGTCCTGCCCCTGTCGGATGGCATCGAGCACGGCGCGCGATCCCACCATCCCGAGCGTCCGATCGATCTCGAATCGTCGGGCGTGGAGCCGCCAGAGCGCGCTGAGGATCTCCACACCGAGCGCTGGAGAGTCGAGCGTCCGGCGATCCGTGAGCAGGATCCGGACGCCGCGGCAGAGGCGATCGCGGTAGACGCTGTCGCGCGGCACGAACTCCTCGGGCTCGAAGCGGACGCCGGGAATTCGCCGGCCGTCGAGGTAGGCCGCGAGCGCCTTGCCGTCGATCCACGGAGCGCCGAGCAGCTCGAAGGGCGTGGCCGTGCCGCGCCCGACGCTCACATTGGCGCCTTCCACCCACGCGACGCCCGGGTAGAGCGCCGCCTCCGTCAGACTGCGCAGATTCGGCGAAGGATCGACCCAGGGCAGGCCCGTCTCGTCGTACCACAGGGCGCGCGCATAGCCGGCCATCGGGATCACCGTGAGCCTCGCGCCGAGCCCCTTCTCTCCGTCGAACATCCGGGCCAGCTCCCCCACGGTCATGCCGTGCCGCACCGGGAGTGGGAAGTAGGCGGTGAAGGACTCGCGACCCGGATCGAGCAGCGGTCCCTCCACCCGGTCGGCGCCGATCGGATCGGGGCGATCGAGGACGTAGAACGCCAGGCCCTTCCGAGCCGCGGCCTCGAGCGCATACCCGAGCGTGCTGATGTAGGTGTAGAAGCGCGCGCCCGCGTCCTGGACGTCGAACACCAGAGCATCGAGTCCCTGCAGCATCGCGTCGGTCGGACGCGTGACGGATCCGTAGAGGCTGTAGAGAGGGAGGCCGGTCGCGGGCTCGATGCCCGACGCGACATTCTCGTCCGCGTCGCCGTTCAGGCCGTGCTCGGGGCTGAAGACGGCAGCCAGCGTCACGCCCGGTGCCTGGCGCAGGAGATCGATGCTGCGCCTCCCATCGGGATCGACTCCCGAATGGTTGGTGATGAGGCCGATGCGCAGCCCGCGCAGAGGCGCGAAGTCGCTCGCGCGGAGGACCTCGAGCCCGCTCCGGACGGATGCCTGCCGGGGTGTGATGGTGTCCGCGATCCGTGTCGGAGATTCGCCCGGCATGCCGAACGCTTCCGCGACGATCGTGGCCACATCATTGCGCAATGCCCGGAGCCCCAGGCGGCCCGAAGGCTGCACGTGGTTCGCCAGCAGGATCACGTAAGTCCGGGAAGACGGATCGATCCAGAGCGACGTCCCGGTGAAGCCGGTGTGGCCGAAGGAGCCGACGGGGAATCCGCCGCCCCGCGCCGCGTAGGGAGAGTCGATGTCCCAGCCGAGCCCGCGCAGCACCGGCTGTCCGGGCGGCGTCTGCGGGGTCGTCATCTGTGAGACGGTCTCGGGCTCGAGGATCCTCGCTCCCTCGAGGGCGCCGCCGTCGAGCAGCATCTCGGCGAAGCGAGCCAGATCGTCGCCGGTGGAGAACAAGCCGGCGTGACCCGCGACGCCGCCCGCACGGAGAGCCGTCGGATCGTCGACGCGGCCGCGCAAATCCTCTCGTCGTGCATCCGCAGTGGGCGCGATCCGCGGCTGCACGGCCGGTGACGGCCGAAACTCCGTGTCGGTCATGCCGAGCGGGCCGAAGATCCGGCGTGCGCACCAGGCGTCGAGGGGCTCGCCCGACACGCGCCGCACCAGCTCGCCGAGCGCGAGGAAACCGATGTCGCTGTAGCGGAACCCGGTCGCGCGCCGGGACGCCGGCCTCTCCGCAGCGACCCGTCGCATCGCGGTGTCGTAGCCCGACCAGTCCCGCGAGAGATCGAGGTCGGGCCGAAGCCCGGAGAAGTGGGTCAGCAGGTCGCGCACCGTGATCCGCGACTTGCCGCGGGCTGCGAACTCGGGCCAGTACTTCGCGACCGGATCGTCCAGCCTGAGCCTGCCCTCTTCCACGAGCTGCATCACGGCGGTGGCCGTGGCGATCGGCTTGGTGAGCGACGCGAGGTCGAAGATCGTGTCGGCCGTCATCGGCACCGGACTCGGTGCCAACGTCCGATGCCCGAAGGCCTCCCGGTACACGACCCGGCCCTCGTGGCCGACGACGACGACCGCGCCCGGCACGATGCCCGCCTCGATCTCGCGCGTGACGAGCTCGGCGATCCGCTCGAGCGAGGCCTCGCTCGAGTCCGCGCCGAGCACCGGTGTGGCGAGGAAGGCGTGCGCGCACAGGAGCAGAGTCACCCATGCCATCGCGCGCGCGCCGGCGCGGCGGGACGCGGAGCGCATCATCTCATTTCTTCTCGAGACCTTCCTCGGAGTAGACGTTGTGCGGATTCCAGAGCATCCAGCCGTTGGACCCCGCCGCCTCGGCGCCTCGGATCTGGGCGCGGATCTCGTCCGCACCGAACGGCCGGTGGTCGTAGGCGTAGTCCCGGAAGGCCTGGAGCCAGGGCCGGAAGCGCGATCCCGGCAGGCCCGTCCGCTCCTTCGCCCGCGCGAGCGAGAGGTAGACGATCTCGTAGGGATGCTGCACGGGATTGCGGTAGCCGGGGATCCCGAACTGGAAACCGGACGGGTACAACATGGGAGACACGGTATCGACCTCGGGTGCGAGGCTCTCGATCTCCTGTCCGATGCCGGTGTCGTCGACGTTCCAGCAGACGTACCCGAACACGTCGGCGGACAGGAACACGTTGTAGGGGACGAGCCTCTGCCGTGCCTCGGCGAGGAAACCGTCGATCGCGCGCACGCGCGCTTCCCGCGTGTTCGATTCCGCGAACACGAGATCCTTCTCGTCCGGGAACCGCACATAGTCGAACTGGATCTCGTCGAAGCCGTCGCTCGCCGCCTCGACCGCGAGATCGACGTTGTAGTCGCGGACCTCGCGCTGGAAGGGATCACTCCACCCGAGTCCCTCGCGATCGCGCCATGGCGCACCACCGGGCCCCTTCACGGCGAGGTCGGGACGGGCCTCCGCCAGCCGGTCGTCCTTGAATACGACGATGCGCGCGATCAGATAGATCCCCTGCGCCTTCAGTCCCGCGAACAGAGCTTTCGGCTCTTCGGCAATCACGGCCTGCGTCCCCGACTGCGCGGCGAGGGGAACGCTGCTCCGGAAGGAGACCTGACCTCGATCGCCTTTCACGTCGATCACCAGCGCATCGAGCTCGGTCTCGGCGACGAGGCGCAGGGCCGGCGTTCGCAGGGCCAGGCTCTGGATTCCGTAGACGGACAGGTAGAGCGCCTTCGGAACGAACGGCTCGAGGCGGATCGCGGAGTCCGCGTCCGCGAGCTTGTGGAGCGACAGCGACTCGCGCCGGTAGCCCGATGCGCGAACGCCGATCGCGTCGCCCTCCCCGCCGACCTGGAACGCGCCCCGCTCGTCGGTCCGGATCGCACGACCGGCGAAGGTCACGGTCGCACCCGCGATCGGCTGTCCGGTGGCCGCATCCAGCACCGAGCCGCTCACGATCTGCTCGGCCGAGATCGAGGAGGCCGCGATCAGCAGAGCGACGAGCGCTCCCGGCGCTCTCACCGCGGGGCCGAACCGTGCGCCGAGCCGACGCCCGCGAGCAGCGCCTCGAATCGCGCGCCCTGGTCGGCATCGGTGACGAGATAACGGGGAAGCGCGAGCATCGGATCGGACATACTGGCAGGGCGCCGCTCGAGGGTCACGGCGGCGACGTATCCCGCGTCCGCCGCCCTGCGCATCAGCTCGTCGTCGTAGATGCCGAAGGGCCAGGCGAGCAGGTCCACTGGCGCCGCGAAGTGGCTCTCCAGCACGGAACGCGAACGCCGGAGCTGGTCGTCGACCAGGCGCGCATAGGCCTCCTCGGACAGCCGCTTCTTCTCTCTGGCGAAGTTGGGGTGCCAGTAGGTATGGGAACCGATGTCGACCAGCCCCGTGGACGCGAGCTCGCTCAGCTCGTCCCAGGTCATCGCGTAATCCGCGCGCGACACCGCCGACGGATACACGAAGACCGTCACCGGAATGCGATACCGGCGCAGCAGAGGAAGCGCCTCGGTGTAGACGGAGCGGTGCGCGTCGTCCATGGTGACGACCACCGAGCGCGCCGGCAGAGTCGGCTCCTCTCCGCGCAGGTGGGCCACGAGCCTCTTCAACGGGACGACGGTGTAGCCTTCCCGGCCGAGCTGCTCGAGCTGTGCCTCGAACACGGATGTCCGCACCGTCATGCTGTCCGTGACACGCGGACCGAAGCGGTGGTAGACGAGGATCGGCGTGCCGCCATCCCCGCCTGCTCGTGCAATGCCTCCGACGAGCACGGTCGCGACGAGTAGAAACCACTTCACTCGACGCTCCTCGCTTTCGTCGCGCGCATTCGAAAGCACGACCCGGGCCAAGCCGGCCGGTTACAGGACTCCCCCCACCGAGGGAGCTGGGGAGCCCGAGACCGGTCCCGCCACACGGTGGGGCGGTTCGGGGACGCCTTCGAGATCGCCGCCCTCCACACGGTCGCCGCCGCGAAGTGGGATGTCGATGGCCTTGCCGACCATTCGCAGTACCGTTGCGTCCCCCACCAGCTGCTATCTCCGCGGCATGGAGCGACTCGTCGAGGTGGTCCAGGAGCTCTCACTCGCACGCACGCTCGAGCGCGTTATGGAGATCGTGCGCTCCGCCGCGCGCGAGCTCACCGGCGCGGACGGCGCGACCTTCGTGTGTTGCGCGACGGCGATCACTGCCACTACGCGGACGAGGACGCGATCGAGCGGGCGGAGCCTCGCCACGTGCGCGCGGAGGAGCTGCGGTTGCTCCAGGCGCTCGCCCACAGCACCTCTGTCGCGCTCGAGAGCATCGAGCTCTACTCGGAGCTCGAGGAGCGCGTGGCTGCCCGCACCCGCGATCTCCATTCCGCCAACGGCGAGCTCGCCGCGACGAACGAAGCGCTGCTCGACCTCCAGCGGCAGAAGGAGGCGCTCTCGGCGCTCCTGGTCCACGACATCCGCAGTCCCGCGGCCACGATCGTGCTGGCCTCGAAGCCGCGGTTGCGCGAAGCGCGCTGCCCGACACCGAATGGCGTAACTGGCAGAACGTGATGGTCGCCGGCGAGACGATCACCCGGGATGGCCGCGAACCTGCTCGACATCGCCAAGGCCGAGGCGGGAGGCCTGGAGCTCGAAGCGGCGGCGCTCGACCCGTGCGCACTCGCGCGCGGCGTCGCCGAGGCGTTCTCGACGGTGGCCCGGTCGCGCGGACAGGCAATCGATCTCGACCTGCCGGGCGAGCCGGTCGAGATCGAGGCCGATCGCGAGCTGGTGCGGCGCGTGCTCCAGAATCTGCTCGACAATGCTCTCCGCTACTCGCCCGCCAGGAGCCGGGTCCGCGTTTCGCTGCGCGAGGCGCCCGAAGCGAGCGTCGAGCTCGCGGTCGACGACGACGGTCCCGGCATTCCGCCCGAGCTGCACGCGAAGGTGTTCGAGAAGTACGTCCGGCTCGAGGGAACGGGCGGCGAAGACATGGGCCGCGGTCTCGGTCTCAGCTTCTGTCGCCTGGCCGCGCTGGCGCACGGCGGACGGATCTGGGCCGACGCGAGCCCCCTCGGGCGGAAGCTCCTTCCGTCTTCGCCTTCCTCGACAGTCGCCTGTGCGGTAGAGCGCTCGCAGTACGGTGATTGCGAACCGCGGGGTCCGCGGACCGTCGTCGTCGCTCGCCCGATCCCTGGCACGCGCAATGCAGTCACACGGGTCATCCCCATGGAAGGAGATGCCCGATGGCCCTTTGTGCCCGAGATCTGATGCAGACCGGGGTCGCCACGATCGATCGCGACGCGACTCTGCTCGACGCCCACCGCCTCTTCGTGGAGGAGGAGATCCACGGAGCGCCGGTGGTGGACGCCGATGGCACGGTGGTCGGAGTGATCTCGACACTCGACATCCTGCGCGCGGTCCGAGAGGAACACGAGAGCGCCACGGCCGACCCGACCTATTACCGCGACGTGCTCGAGTTCTCGGGACCCGACTGGGCGAGCGGTCCGGAGGACTTTCAGGACCGGCTGTCCGAGCTCAGGGTGGGGGACGCGATGACGGAGTCGGTCGTCTCGGTGCCTCCGGAGGCGTCGATCGCAGAGATCGCTCGCCTGCTGCGCGCGAACCGGATCCACCGTGTGCTCGTCAGCGAGGGCGATCAGCTCGTCGGCATCGTGTCGACGTTCGATCTGGTCGAGGTGCTCGAGAAGGGCTGACCGACCGAACGAGAACCGACTCCCTGTAAATGGCGGGGCGGACGGGACTCGAACCCGCAACTTCCGGCGTGACAGGCCGGTGCTCTAACCGATTGAACTACCGCCCCTCACCATGCGACCGCCTCGCCAGAGGCAGGTGCCGCGAATCCGGCCGGACCCGCGGCAGCGCTGTCGAGTAGCAAATCCGCGGGGCGCGGGCAGGCCCGCGACGCGACCGCGGCGCGCTCCGCCGGCACCCTACGTCGACTTCTTCGCCTGCATCGCGGCCTGCATCGAGATCGCCTGCATCTGCATCACGAGCCCCATGTCGCCCTCGATGCGAATGCGTCCGGCCATGAAGGCGGCGAGCGGATCGAGCTCTCCGCGCTCCATCGCGGCGGCGTCGCTCGCGTCGAGCGAGAGCGTGGCCGACGGCTGCGGCGGAATGGGGCCGGGTCCGAGCTTGAAGCCGACCGCGAAGTCGCCGCCCTGCCCTCCGCGCACGACGATCCGCACGAGGCCGTCGAGGCTTCGCATCTGCTCGAGCGCCGCGGGGCTCGGCGCGCCGCCCATCGCCGCCGGACCGGCGGCCGCACTCGCCGCGCCGGGACGGAAGAGCCCCGCCGCGGCCTTGCCGATCGCGCCGCCACGGCCCCCCCACAGCGCGCCGCGCCAGTCGTCGACGCTCTGCACGAAGGTGAAGGCGGTGTCGTCGCGAGCCGTCGCCTTCACGCGCAGGTCGCCCTTCTCGATCGACAGCACCCACTCGCCGCCGCCGGCGCCCTCGAGTCGCAGCCCGAGCCGCATGGCGCTCGCGCGCACGTCCTCGGGCAGGTCCGCCTCGGCGAACGCGCGCGGGAGCCAGCGCTCGAGCAGCTCGGCGGGAGGAACGGGATGCTTCGGAAACTCGCTCATGCGCGCCTCGGCTCGAGGGGAGCGCGCAGTCTACCCGACCTCTATCGTCGCCCCTCGCACGGAGGATCGCGATGTCGGCTGCGAACGAGCTCGAGGAGGGCAGCGACCTGCGCCTCGACTGGGACAAGCTCGCGAAGCTCGGCACGCGCGGGCAGCGCGTCGTGCCGGTCGTCCTCCAGCACGCCGACTCGGGCGACGTGCTCTTCGTCGGCTACGCCAACGACGAGGCGCTGCGCGAGACGCTCGCGCGCCGTCAGGCCGTGCTCTGGTCCACGTCGCGCGACGAGCTCTGGCACAAGGGCGCGACGTCGGGCGACTGGCTCGACCTCGTCGAGGTGCGCGTGAACTGCGAGCAGAACTCGCTGCTCTACCGCGTGCGCCCGCGCACGGGCGGCGTCTGCCACACGCGCGGACCCGACGGCCGCGCGCGCGCGCGCTGCTACTACCGCCGCGTCGTGTCGGAGCGCGAGCTCGAATTCGCCTGAGCCGTCGCGCGGGCGCGCGTGCGTCGCGCGGCCGCCAGGCCCGCGAAGCCGAGAGCCGAGAGCAGCCCGGTGGCGGGCTCGGGCACGATGTTGACGGTCGCGCCCTGATAGGTGACCTGCGCGAAGCCGGTCGGGTCGAGCGCGAAGCCCTCGGAGAGATCGGACACGGTCTCGGAGAGCACGAAGCTCGCGGAGCCCTGCGCGATGGCCTGGAAGCGCAGCACGGCGAGCCGGTGGTCGCCCGTGAGGCCCGCGCCGAGGGCGACGCCCGCGAGCCCGTCGCCGTCGCTCGCCGCGACGGCGGTCCAGTCCGAGCCGATCGTCGGGCCCGACACCAGCTGGACCTTCGACGCGTCGTAACCGAGATCGACACCCCAGCCGAGCGTCGGGTCGCCGAGCGTCGCGCGCAGCTCGACGTCGAACTGACTGCCGAGGCCGGCGCTCGCCGGCGCGACGACGTAGGCGATCACGGCCGCGGGCGCCGGCGCCGCGAGGAGCCAGAGCGCGAGAGCGACGAGCCAGGTCCGCATGTTCTACTCCCACCGCACGCGTGCGCGGCGCCGCTGCACCAGCCGCATCACACCGAGGAGGATCAGGGGCTCGATGCCCAGCAGTCCGCAGGCCTGCGCGAGCTGGTACTGCCGCCGCCCGGAGATCCAGATCTGATAGTCCGCCAAGGTCACGACGCCGTCGCGATCGAGATCCGCGCGGTCGACGAAGGCCGCGTCCCCCGCGTGGCTGCCGAGCGCGCCGGTGAAGATCGCCTGGTCCGTGTCGTCGACGTCGAGGTCGTCGTCGAGATCGGACAGCCGCCAGGGCGGGATCGAGCAGCCCGGCTGGCCGGGAATGCACAGAGCCACGATGGGGGACGGGATGCGCGAGACCTGGTCGGCCGGGTCGCTCGGATTCGGACCGCGGAAGCCGACGCCCGTGCCGACGAGGATGTTGCCGTTGATCACGACCGCGCCCGACGCGATCGCGTCGCCGATGCCGATCGGCGAGGTGAAGAGCCGCCGCGACAGGCGACGGACTCCGGTGTCACCCTGCGTCTCGAAGCCCCGCAAGGTCGCGCTGAAGGTGCTGCCGGCCAGCATCAGGCCGGGCACCGAGCTCGTCGGTCCGAAGCTCGCGTCCTCCTTGGCGACGAGACTCGACTCCCAGGCAATCGCGCCCGTGTCCATGTCGAGCGCGTGCACCGTCGGCTGCTGCGGGTTCAGCACCTCGAGCTGCGTGTCGCCAGGCGCCGTCGTGAAGAAGACGCGCCGCCGCACGTCGTCCACGCTCGCGGTGGCCAGGATTCCGCCGAAGGCCCCGCCCGGGACGACGTTCGTCCGCCAGTACGGGAGCGTCGACGAGTCGGCGTCGTTCCAGGCGACGCCGTTCTCCTGGTTCACCCCGTCGCGGTCGATCACGTAGTAGGTGCCGTCCTTGGCGCCGACCCCGACCACCTCGTAGTCGTGGCCGTCGCGCTCGATGGTGAACAGGTTCGGCACCGCGCCGAACTCCTTGTCCCCGTTGTCCACCTCTCGCGGCCGCCAGCGCCAGCGCGCGTTGCCGTCGAGATCGAGCGAGAAGATCGCCTCGTCGAAGGGAGGCATGGGCGGCGGCGGGGCGTTGGTCGACGGGTTGTCGTCGGTGTCGCAGTTGCCCGAGGCGACGAAGATCGCGCCGCGCTCCACGTCGAGCGCGGCCGACGACCACACGTTGGAGCAGCCGTTGCGGGAGAACGGGAAGTCGCAGTCCGGGCGCGAGCGGAAGCCCACCGGCAGCCCGAGTTCGACCTCACTGTGGTAGCCGTCGAAGCGCGCGATCGCGTCGCCGGGCTGCGTATGGCAGGTCTTGCCGGACTCGAGATCGAAGAACCACTCGAGCAGGCCCGTCTCGACGTTCACCGCGTAGAAGCCGCCCTTGCCGAGCGTCGCGTCGTTCACGTCCATGCCCACGAAGACCTTGCCGTCCGCGACGATCGGCGACGACAGCACCTCGTTGCGCTCGTTGCCGAAGCCGCAGAGTCCGGGCGGATGGCCGAGTCCGTCGACGCAGCCCGTCCCGGCCGCGAAGCGCCAGACCTGCGCGCCGGTCACGGCGTCGAGCGCGTAGAGCCACTCGCCGGCGCCGAAGAGCACGAGGTCGCGCCCGTTCACGTTCTCGACGTGCGCCGAGGACGCGTCGGGGAAGCCCGCGCCCGGCTGGAAGTCGCTCTGGAAGCTCCAGACCTGTGTGCCATCGGCGAAGCGCAGCGCGTGCATGATCCCGTCCCACGACTGCAGGTAGGCGACCTGGGTCGGCCCTTCGCCCGGCAGGTTCTCGACGGCCACCGCCGGCGAGCCCGTGACGATCGACCCGGTCTGGAAGCGCCAGCGCTCGCGCAGCAGGCCGACATTCTTCGGCGTCACGATCGACTCGTTCGCCGCATGGAACTTTCGCTCGGGGCCGCCCGCGTAGGTGCGCCACTCGCGCTTCGGGTCGACCTGGAAGTCGCCGGAGAAGATCGCCACGCCGTCCGGGAAGGCGAGGCGCGTGAGGATCGGCTCGGGCGGAAGCGGATTGTTCTTCGCGTCGAAGCGCACGCGCCAGAAGCGGCCGTTGTCTCCGGGCGAGAGCGTGTCGGTGCGGATGTCGAGGTCCGCGTAGTAGAGCGTCCCGTCGGCTCCGACCGCGAGGCCCTGAGGCGTTCCGGTGTAGCTCGACGCGGGCTGAGGCGGCGGCGGTACGATGTTGCGCACCGGCGCGCGATTCGGGTTCGAGCCGAAGTCGTACTCGTCGATCCGCCCGGCGAGCACCTGGCCGACGTATAGGTTGCCGTTCTTCGCGGGTGCGAGGCCCGTGAAGGTCGCGAGGCCGGTGCCCTGGATGAAGACAGAGCGATTCGAGCGGTTGGCGTCGGCGAGCGGCTGGCCGGTCGAGTCGAGACGCCCGCAGCCGCCCTGCGCGTCGGGGCCGGTCGGGAAGGGCGGCGAGAACTTCAGCACCTGGAACGACGCCGGCGACGCGACGTAGACGTTGTCCTGCGCGTCGATGTACATGCCGGTCGCGCTGCCGATCGCAACGTCGATCTTGCAGAACTTCCCCGTGCTGATCTCGCCGTTCGGATAAGGAGCCGGCGCGCCGGGAAACACGTCGTACGGAGGGAACCACAGGATCAGCTGTCCGTTGTGCGCGCCGAGCGCCTCCATGCCGACAGCCGTCGTGAAGAGGCGGCCCTGCGAGTCGAAGGCGCAGCCGTGCTGCTCGCCGACACGATCGTCGGTCGGATCGTCGAAGTAGGTGGTGACGAGCTTGCCGACCTCGTTCGCGTCGGCGTCGAAGACGCCCCAGCCCGGGCGGATCGCGACCTGACCGGTGTCCTCGCCGGCGACGATGCGACCGCTTCCGTCCGGGAAGCGACAGATCATGCCGTTGACGTCGCGGCCGCCTCGGCCGGGAATGCCGTTCTGCTGGTCCGCCGCCGACTCGATGAAGACGTCGGCGAGCTGCTTCGGATTGCCGATCGTGTCGACGTCGAAGCGGTGCATGCGGTTGCCCTCGGTGCCGTAGAGCAGCTCGCCCGCGAGCGCAGGCGCCGCGAGCGCGAGCAGGAAGAAGCCGAGACCGACGCAGCCGCGTGCGCCCACGAAGGACCTCCCGGTCGCCGAGGCCCGCGAGCCGGCACCTCGGTGGTCGCCTCAGAGTGGTGCGCCGCGGCCGCGCCGTGGCAGCGAAGGCCCTGAGCTTCCGCAGGCGGATGATGAGGAGCGCGAAGCAAGCGGCCGGAGGCCGCTTGCTTCGCGGTGGGCGCGGACGGGTTCGAACCGCCGACTTCCTCGGTGTAAGCGAGGCGCTCTGGCCAGCTGAGCTACGCGCCCTTAGTTCAGGTCCGCCTGCGTGGGCAACTCGACCGGCGCGACCGGCGGAACCGGCGCGGGGGTGCCCTCGTAGATGCCGTCCACCTCGTGATCGCCGCTGTGGACGAAGGCCTTCGGATCCACCATCGCGAGCGCGGCGCCGAGCACCTCGTCCATGTGCTCGACGCGGATCAGCTGCAGGCCGCGCTTCACGTTGGCCGGGATGTCGGCGAGGTCCTTCTCGTTCTCCTTCGGGATCAGGACCGTGTCGATGCCGCCGCGCAGCGCCGCGATCAGCTTCTCCTTGAGCCCGCCGATCGGGAGCACGCGCCCGCGCAAGGTGATCTCGCCCGTCATCGCGACGTTCGAGCGCACCGGCACGCGCGTCAGCGCCGACGCGATCGCCGTCGCGATCGTGATGCCCGCGGACGGACCGTCCTTCGGCGTGGCGCCTTCCGGCACGTGGATGTGGATGTCGACCTTCGAGTAGAAGTCGCGCGTCAGCCCGAGCTGCTTGGCGCGCGAGCGCACGTAGGAGAGCGCAGCGTTGGCCGACTCCTGCATCACTTCGCCGAGCCTTCCGGTCACCTGCAGCTTGCCCTTGCCGGGCGTGACGGAGACCTCGGTCTGGAGCAGCTCGCCGCCGACGTCCGTGTAGGCGAGGCCCGTGCAGACGCCGACGCGATCTTCCTGCTCGGCGCGGCCGAAGCGGTACTTCGGCACGCCGAGGTAGCGCTTCACGCGAGCCGGCGTGACACGGGTGAGCGTGGCCTTGTCGCCCGCCTTCACCACCTCGCGCGCCACCTTCCGGCAGATCGAAGCGATCTCGCGCTCCAGCGAGCGCACGCCCGACTCGCGCGTGTAGTGGCGAATGATCTCGAGGATCGCCGCGTCGGTCCACTCGATGTGCTCGGGCCGCAGACCGTTGGCCTCGCGCTGCTTCGTCACCAGGTACTTCTGCGCGATCGCCAACTTCTCCTGCTCGATGTAGCCAGGGATCTGGATGATCTCCATCCGGTCCTGGAGCGGGCGCGGGATCTGCGACAGCACGTTCGCGGTGCACACGAACATGATGCGCGAGAGGTCGTAGTCGAGATCGAGGTAGTGGTCGTTGAAGGTGTGGTTCTGCTCCGGGTCGAGCACCTCGAGCAGCGCCGCCGACGGGTCGCCCCGGAAGTCCATCGACATCTTGTCGATCTCGTCGAGCAGGAAGACCGGATTGCCGGAACCCGCCTTCTTCAGGCACTGGAGGATCTTCCCGGGCAGCGCGCCGATG
>Ga0335069_10003703_pt1 | contig 22957 bp, 19 predicted proteins | sample Lox_Sample_11_FD_206714 | JGI IMG/M metagenome (GOLD analysis project Ga0335069, IMG submission 206714) | Soil microbial communities from Loxahatchee National Wildlife Refuge, Florida, United States - Lox_Sample_1.1 | ecosystem: Environmental > Terrestrial > Soil > Wetlands | place: USA... | reverse complement strand
CTTGCCCGGCAGGCGCACGTTCACCAGAGGCTCCTGCGCGCAGAAGCCGAAGCAGCCCACCGAAGCGAGTTTGATGTCTCGTCCGCCGGCGTCGATGGCCTCCTTGAAAGCGTGATAGACGCCCTCCGCGCCGTTGCCCGCGCCGCAGGTGCCCATGCCGACGCCGATGCGCGGACGCGAGGGAACCAGCTTGGCCATGCCTGCCTCGCGCACGGCGTTGAACGTGCTGAAATCCTGGATGCGGATCACGATTTCTTCCTCCCGCTTTGCAGGTGCTCCAGTTCGCGGTGCAGCGTCCGCTCATTCATGTGGCCGAAGATCTCATGATCCACCTCGACCACCGGCGCCAGCGCGCACTGGCCGAAGCAGGCCACCGTGCGCAGCGAATAGCGGCGGTCCGGCGTGGTGAGGCAAAGCTTATCGGCGCCTTCCTCGCTCTCCTCCGGCAGTCCGAGTTCCAGGCGGAGACGCTGCAGCAGGTTCCGCGATCCGCGCGTGTGGCACGCCGTACCGCGGCAGATGCAGATGGTGTGGTCACCCTGCGGCTCCAGATTGAAGAGCGCATAAAAAGTAACCACGCTGTAAATCTGCGCCAGCGGGATATCGGTCTTCTCGGCTACGTATTCGAGAACATCGGCGGAGAGATATTTGTTCGGGTGGTGTTCCTGCAGGCTCTCCAGAATGCCCAGCAACGCCCCGGGCTTGCCGCTCTGCGCGGCGATCGTCCGGTCCGCGAAGCTCTGTTCTTCGAGCGAGAGTGCAGTTTGGCCGCTCATGATGGCCATTGGCGCCTCCAAGGTAGGTACGGGACGGCTCCCTACAAGTCCTTTCAGACACAAATATCCTAATATCTTTACCCAACCGTGTCAAAGGGGCTGCTCCTCGTTTATCGCGCGATTCGCCGCGGAGTGGGACGGAGCCTACGCCAAGCCCGCGCGGACCTTCTTAGGGAGCTTGGCAAGAACCAATTCGTACGCCAGTCGTAGCCTGCGCTTCAGTTCCGGATTCGGCATGGCGTCTTCGTCTTCCAGGGCCACCCAGCGCGCGCGCGCCAGATACGGCGCCGGAATGATCCCTGGACGCTCGACAAGCTCCGAGAAATCCTCCTCGGAGCATTTGAAAGACAGCCAGACCCGCGCGGGTTCGAGCGGCAAGACCGCAAACATCTTGCCGCCGATCTTGAAGACCAGATCGTCCTCCCACTGCACGATTTCGGTTACGTGCGGGAAGGACCGGCAGCAACCGCGAACAAAATCCAAAGTCACGTTTATAGACCGCTACTTCGCGATCTTGATCATCACCACGCCGTGCGAAGGCACATCGGCGCTGAACTCGCCCTGAAAGGCGCCTAGGTCGGCATGCTTCCATAGATCGCGCACCTTGTGGGAGCCCTTGATCCCGATGTCGCTCCACTTGGCCGTGACCTTCGCCGTGCCGTCACCCAGGTTGAACAAGCCCACCGCATGTCCGCCATCGGCCAATGGCCGCGCGAACACCTGCACGTCTCCACCCGTTTCGCTGCGCCCTTCGCGCACGCTAATGGTGTCGGCCTCAGCTTGCGGCACCGGAGGAAATACGCGCACGGCCTGTTTGCCCAGCTTGTCCTGATCCACCGCGATCACCTCCCGATTCGTGAGGATCTCCACAATCGAGGGCGTCATGGAGCGCAAATCGTTGCCCGCCAGCAGCGGCGCAGAGAGAAGGCACCAGAGGCTCATGTGCGTGCGGTACTCTTCGTCCGTCATGTGACCGTTGCCGATCTCCAGCATATCCGGGTCGTTCCAATGCCCGGGCGCGGCGAATTTCTCCCGCCCCACCTGCTGCTGGAAACCGTTGCTCACCATGGACTGCCAGCGATCGCTGATGTCACCCGTGGTGCGCCACAAGTTGCCACCCACCTTGGCGCCCCAGGAGCCGACATCGTGCTGTCCATACTGGCAGAGGCTAAAGACAATTTTGCGCCCGGAATGCAGCAGCGCCTCGCCCATCTTGGCGTAAGCGGCCTGCTGGGTCACGGCCAGATGGTCCGGATCGTTCGTGTAGACCTGGCTGGCGCTGCACCAATCGTATTTCAGGTAGTCGAAGCCCCAGGCGGCGTACTGTTTGGCGTCCTGCTCCTCATGGTTGAAACTGCCTTCATAGCCGGCGCAAGTGAACGGCCCCGGTGAAGAGTAGATGCCGATCTTCAGTCCCTTGCTATGCACGTAGTCGGCCAGCGCCTTCATGTTGGGGAATTTCGAGTTGCTCTGGATGTTGCCGCTGGAGTCGCGGCCGGCCTCCCAGGTGTCGTCGATATTAATGTAGGTGTAGCCCGCCGCCTTCATGCCGTTTGCGGCCATGGCGTCCGCCATGTCGCGCACGTCCTTGTCGGTCACGGCTCCGGCGAATTTGTTCCAACTATTCCAGCCCATTGGCGGGGTGCGCGCCAGGCCGTTATCGGCCACTGGCTTGTAACTGGTGAGCGTGATGCGCGCCATCACCGGCAATTCACCGGGAGCGGCCGTGGAAACACGCGTGAACTCCAGCGGGTTGATCATCCCGCCGCCGAAGCGCCCGCCGGCCGGCATCGTCATCACCAACTTGTCCCCCTGCAGCGTGGCCGTGTAATCGATGCGCACCGGAGCGGGAGGCGTGGCGGATCCGCGCGCGCCGCGTCCGGGGCGCTCCACGAAGAACGTCACCGTGGAACCGTTGACGGTTCCGCCTTGGAGGGCGACGCCCAGCGAGTTCGGCTGCAGGAGGTAACCCGTCACGGTGGCGCCGCTCTGGTTTAGGTTGAGCACCATCTTCCGGCCTTCATCACCCGTGTACATGCGGGCTTCCCATCGTCCGGTGAGACTCTGGGCGCTTGCCGCGCCCAAGCATGCCACCGCAACTGCCACGCAACGAAGCCATCTCATGCGAATACGCCTCCCTGGGTTCCTGCGCCATCTGGCGGGAACCTTACTAGTTGTAACAGCTTTACCGGGGTTTCGGGGCATAATGGTCCAATGCCTGACTATCAAGCGATTGAAAAGAAGCTGGTGGAAGCGCTCGGAGGGGAGCGCCGTCCGGTGGCCATCACCTTCACCGAAACTCCTCCGCAAGGCGTCGAAAAGTTCGCCGGAGCCGAGCCGGCGGCCTGCGGTTTCTGGCGCATCGCCGGCGGGGGGCGCTCTTTCCACGCCTCCGCGGCCGACCATCTTAACTGCCCCATCGGCGCCTACACCCACAACGCCCTACCTGCCGAACGCATGCCGGAATTGGAGCAGGCTCTGACGCTCATGAGCGGCCTTGGCTACATCCGCATGGAAGAAGTCCCCGGCGTGTTTCACATGCCGAACGCCGCCAAGACCGTGGTTTACACGCCACTGGGGGAAACACCCGTAGCCCCGGACGCCGTTCTGGCCGCCGGCAGGCCCGGCCGGGTGATGCTGCTGGCAGAAGCCGCTGCTCGCGCCGGCGCGATGTCCGGGCTGCCCCTGCTGGGTCGGCCGACGTGCATGGCCATCCCAGCCGCCATCGCCGGCGGCGCGGTCACCAGCTCCGGCTGCATTGGCAACCGAGTCTACACCGGAATCGGGGATGACGAGCTTTACGTGGTCCTCCGCGGATCGGACCTGGAGAAGATCGCCGCCGAGCTGGACACGATCTTGAGCGCCAACCGGACCCTCGAGCAGTACCATGCGGATCGGAAACAGACACTGACGGTTATTGCCTAGACGGTGAGCGGGCCCGGCCAACCCGGGCGCCGGCCCGGTTTCTGGATTTAGGAACGAACCCAATCTCCACTTAAGCCATTGATATAAATATGTTTATGTGGGCCGTCCGAGACACCGAACGGACCGCCCGGTGTGGGGCTGACCCCGCGCGGAGCGGGACGAACCCATTTCGCCACTCCGTCCGGAGCCGGAGACTTCGGCAGCGCCGCGGATCGGTCCGGCGAGAGGTTCGACTCCGGCACGCCTCGCCGCAACCTCAAATCCGGGGAACGAACCCAATTTGCCCCCGGCGTGCCGGCGCGGCATGGGATATATATGACGCCGCCGCCTCGCCGGAACGCCGGGCGGCGATGGCCTCAAGCCAAATGTAGCAGGCTGGCCTCTCGAAACCGGTCCAGCTAAGCAGCAAGTAATTGACCTAGCAAGAGATATTGCTCTGATCCGACTGCCAATGCCACTCAGCGGGATATCAATCGCCGAGAATCGCCACAGAGGGCGTGGCGGCCGCTCACTCGGGTTCTTCGAGGTTCCCCGCCACGGCGCCTTCCCTATAGATGATGTCGCCGCGCTTCACCGTCATGTGGACCAGATTGGCTCCGAAGCGGTGAGCCAGATCCCGGTAGTCCGCCGCATCCAGAACCACGGCGTCCCCAATCTTGCCAACTTCGAGCGATCCGATCGAGCTTCCCCGCCCCACGGCGAAGGCCCCGTTGATGGTGGCGGCGGCGATGGCCTCCGCCGGGGTCAGGCGCATGCGCAAGCATGCCAGCGCCACCGCCGTCTGCATGTTGAGCGATGCCTGCAGGCGCGGATTGAAGTTGGTCGCCAGCGCTACCGGCACGCCCGCTTCCACCAGGGCGCGCGCCGGGGCGCCCGGTCCGCCGCTTTCGAAGGAAACGTAAGGCAGGAGCGTGGCCACGCCGGCGGAGCCGGACATGGCGCGCGCTTCCGCCGCGGTGGCCCACTCCAAGTGATCTACTGTCGCCGCCATGCGCTCCACTGCCGCGCGCATGGCCCCGCCGGCGTTAGGCTCGTCGGCATGGACCTTGCATGGGTAGCCGTTTTCGCGCGCCGCATCCATGAGGCGATGGACGGTGGCAAGCCGGTCCGGCGCAGTCTCCCATTTGAAATCGGCGAACGCCGCCAGCCCGCGCCGTCGAACCTTGGGCAGCAGATCGAGATAGGCGGCCAGCGGCTCGCGGCCACGCCCCGCGCGGTGCGAGGGCAGGCGAACCAGAAAGGTCGGAACCAAATCGACCGGAGATGCGCTCAGCGAGGCCAGCACGCGCAGGATCTTCATCTCGGCGCCTTCATCCGGGCCGCAGCCGGTCTTGGCCTCGACGGTTGTGGAACCGTGCCGCGCCATGGCATCTAGGTAGCCGCGCAGGCGCCGTTGCAGCCGCCGCGTGTTGGTGGAGCGAATTTCGGCCACCGCCGCTTCGTGGTCGAAAGACGCATCTCCGGGCGGAGGGAACGCCAAGTGCGTGTGGCTGTCCACAAAACCAGGTATCACCACGCGTCCCGCCGCGTTAACATCCACTGCGTTGCGCGCTCCGGCCAGATTCTCCACCCGCCGCGTCGGGCCTACTTCCACAATTCGGCCGTCGCAGATCAACACCGATCCGTCGTGGATAAGTCCGAGCTCCGCCAGGGCCGCTCCGGAGCGAGGGCCCGCCGGACCTCGCATCGTCAGGAGCTGGCGGGCGCCCCGAATCAAAAGCGTCCCCGTTTGTTTTTCCCCTGCCTCAATGTAGCATTAGTACTGGTACGTACATGAAGACGGCCCGTAATTCTCAAACCGAGCGTCCCCTGAAGACCCTGGAGAGGTATTTTTCCAAGGCTGGACTTGCCTCGCGCACCGACGCGCGAAGTTGGATTGGAGGCGGGCGCGTTCGCGTTAACGGCAAGGTGGTCCGGAATCCCGATCATTGGGTGGATCTCGAACGCGACCGCGTCACTCTCGATGGCAAGCCCCTGCGCTCAGCCGCGAAGACCTACATCCTGCTATACAAGCCGAAGGGATATATCACGACGCACCGCGATCCAGAGGGGCGTCCCACGGTCTACGACCTTATCGGCGATGCGGGAACATGGCTTTCGCCCGTGGGCCGTCTGGACTTGGATACCAGCGGGCTGCTGATCCTGACCAACGACACCGAGTTCGCCGAGCGCGTCACCAATCCGGACCACAAGGTCTCAAAAACCTACCAGATCAAGACCGCCACCATTTTGAATGACGACGACATCGAACGCCTGTGCGCCGGCGTGGCATTGAGCGACGGTATGACGCGCCCGGCGGAGGTCCGCCGGCTCCGGGAAGGGGCGAAGCGCTCTTACCTGGAGATGACCATTACCGAAGGCCGCAATCGCCAGGTGCGGCGCATGATCGAGGCGGTGAACAGCAAGGTGCAGAAACTGGTGCGGACGGCCATCGGCCCCGTGCGCATCGGCGATCTGCGCATCGGCGGTTGGAGGCGTTTGACGTCGGAGGAGGTCGCGGCGGTCTTGGGCGAAGAGCCCCGCCGGACCGGGCCTACTTCGTCATCGAATCTGAATACCAGTGCAGGCCGACGATTGGCCCCACCGCCGTCCCGCGCACCCAGAAATCCTGCTGCGCGGAAGTCCGGAAGTGGAACCCGCGGTAACCGACCTGCAGTTCATAATGTCCCGCGCGGAAGTTGAGCGAACCTTCGAAATCCCAACTGTTCTGGTGGTGCGGGATGGACATGCCTTCTCCGTTTAGGTCCAGCCGAACGGCGCGAGCCAGCCAATACTGCGTCACGATTCCAGCCTCCGGCAGGTAGAACTGGTAGGTGTGCTGGGTGGCGTAGCTCGGCGAGAGGGTTGTGTCGTTCGGGTTGGAGAGAGAGGTCTCCACCAGCGGCGCGTCGAATCCCATCCGGGCCCGCAGGAATTGCATGGACCAACGCGTCTTGAAGCGGAAGCGGCTGTTCTTCGCCGGATAGGGCCAGCCCAGGTAGTCGAAGCCCAGCTTGAAGCTGCTCACGTGGTAATCCGTGGCCAGATAGTCGCCCTGGAGGTAGACCTGAGTAATCAACCCGAGTTCGGACGGGGCGTAAACATTGCCCGCCGCCCGGGTGCTCATAAAGGAAGCCCAGATCACATCATGCAGTCCGATGGGTACCTTGACGTCGTACTCCGGATCGATCTTGGGCGTGCCCATCATCCGGATATTGCCGAGATAAGCGTAGGGAAACGATCCCTTTTCCATCTCCGGCTTGGCGTTGCCATTCCACAAGGAGAATCCGATGGATACGCCCTTCTCGCCCGGCATCTGGACTTCCGGAATCTTAGGCAGTTCGGGCAGCGCCATGAGGTGTTCGATGTCCTGGTCCTGCTCCGGGGACTGGTCCCCGCCCGGTTCCGTTTGGCCGGAGGAGGAAGGCTGCGAGGAGGAGTCAGGCGGCGCGGACGTCTGCTGCGCCGCGGCTGGCGCGGTACACGCAACCCAAGCAAGACAGGCGCAGACGAGGCCGGGGAGAAAGTTCTTCACAGTACCTATCATGCCTCATCGCCGGGGGGATGCTCAATTGTGAAGAACGCGGCACAGTGTGAGCAAAAGCCGTCAGACAGCGGCTCCATCACGGCTGAACTTCCCCGGCGGCGGCGCACCTACTTGTTTTTCGGCCGAATGATGGCCGAAATGTAGTCCGTGGTGGAAGGGTTCCGCACCAGCGTCGGGTATTTCTGCCCTCCGGCGTAGTCCAGCCGGTGGGCCTCATAGAACTCGCCGGACTTGGTGAGAAATTCGATGGTTCGGGCGCCGCCGGCGGTCGCGTCCACCGCGTCATTCAGGACTGCGGGCGTAAACTGCCTCCCGTTGACGGCGATCAATTGCGTGGAAGGCGTAATGCCGGCCTTCTGCGCCAGCCCGCCCATGACGACGTCGGTAATCGTCCCGTCGTCCTTCACCTTGAAGCCCAGGGAATAGCTGAGGTCCGTGGTCTTGTGAACCTCCACCCAGGCGTTCCAAATGGTCGACGGAATGCCGTTGTAGATCAGATTCCAGCCGCCGCCGGTGATGCCGCCGAGCGGCGCATGAGGCGAGGTGGAATCCAGGCGCGCGCGCAGGAAGCCCGCCCAGTCGTTCGGCTGCACGGCGTTCAACGCCGCCACGACATCGTCGAACGTATAGGGCTTCATGGCCGGGGCTCCGCCCTGCCCGCCGAAGAACGCCTTGCAGAAATCGTCCAGCGATTTCGTCCCCTTGCTCAGCGTGCGGATTTGGACGTCCACATCCAGCCAGACCAGCGTGCCCTCGGGGTAGAAATCCACGTCGCGGCGGTAGTTGCGGTAATCCTCGTCCGCGCCGTAGAGGACTTGCGCATCCACCGCGGTGTCCTGAAGCGGCCTCCAGGAGCGGCCGCCCTGGTTGTCCATCTCGGCAGCGGTCTTGGCTAGGGAATCCAGGAACTCCTGCGAAGTGCGCAATCCGCTTCTGGCGGCCAGCACCTCACCCAGATAGTTGGTAAGCCCCTCGTAGACCCACAGGAGCTCGCCCTTCATCGGAAAGTCGTATCCGCCGTCGTGCGTGCCGGACGCGAGGCCCGCGGGACGCCGGTACTTGCCGTTCCAGGAGTGCACGAATTCGTGCGGCAGAAGGTCCGCATCGTTCCTGCGAGAGGCTTCGTCCAGCAGAGTTCGCTCGGCGACGCGGTCGTCGCTCGATTCGTGGTGCTCCAGGCCGAAGTGCGCCACGTGGTCGCTCAGGGTCAGCAGGAAATGGTAGTCGCGGTAGTGGCGCACGCCGAATAGCGCCCCGGTCTCGGCCACCAGTTGCTTGTAATGGTCGATCAGTTCCGGTCCCATTTCCACGGAACGCGCGCTGTCTCCCACGATGTCGATGTAGTGCGGCGCCCCCTGCGCGGCGCCCAGTTCCACGCGGTTGTAATGCAGGCCGGCCGCGACGGGCGAATCGATCAACGTGGTGAGTGAGGCGGGCTCGAAATCGAAATTGGCGTCGGCGGTCGGATGGATGGGTAATGCCGTGCCGGGCTGCCAGTTGTCCGGCAGGCGCAGCGTGGCTTGCACCTGAAGATCGTCCGGTGAAACGCCTTGCGGGTACAACAGCAATTGGTTCCAACTGATCACGGCCAGGTCGTCGGTGGTGGAACTGCCCGAGGAGAATCCCGAACTATCCGGCGGTGCGATGAAATCGAAGGCCGCGTCCAGTTCCGTGGCGCCGTCCGGGACCGTCAGGTGGAAGGCGAACATGTTGACATCGTCGCGGCGCCAAGCCACGGTCTTATCGCTGGCGGTAAACTTCAGGCCGACTAGGTTGGCAATGGGGCCCGTGGGCGCGTGCTCGCCGGGAATCCACTCCGGGTAGAGAAGGGTCAACGGACCGGGCTTGGCCGGAATGGCCAACCGGACGTGGAAGAGCCGACGGGGAGCATCGGTTGCGTCCACTTGAAGACGCATCGGGTTCTGCGCAAACAGCGGAACGCCGACCAGCGCCGCCAGAAGCAGAGATCTAGTACGCATTACAAGATGATTGTACGAAACGGCGGGGAACCGGCGGGCGACGGGCTCTAACTTGCTCCCATGCCTACCAGCACCACCCCCGCCAGAATCAACGCCAGGCCGGCGCACTTCTGCTTGGTGAACGATTCCTGGAAGAACAATCGCGCCCAGAGAAGCGTCCAGATGTAGCCGAGCGAAACCAGCGGGTAGAGTATGGAGAGTTGCCCTCCCTTGATGCCAAGGAAGTAAAAGACCGAAGAACCCAGGTACAAAGCCACCCCAAATGCCAACTGCGGGTTCAGAAAACTCAAAGGGTTGCGGGTGATACGCGCCGAGCCGAATTTCAGGAACACGGCGCCGAAAGAGCCGATTACGCTGGCCGCCAGAACCAGGAGCATGGAATGCAGGAGTTGTGGCGTCATTTTTTGCCGCCCGACCCCAAGACGGCCACGCCGATTACGATCAGGGAAATCCCGCAGTTCTTGAATAGGTTGGGCGGTTCATGCAGGAGCGTGTAAGAAAGGAGCGTCACCCAGACGTAAGTCAAAGCGATGATCGGGTACAGCATCGAAAGCTCTCCTTTGCGCAACGCCAGCACCATCAACAAAGTGTTCAAGCCGTAAAGCGCGTAGCCGCTGAGCAGCGGGACGTTGGTGAGAATCGCCAACGGCTGGGGCGAGAAATGCGACATCCCGATCTTGCCCAGAATCTGCGCCGCGGCCCCGGAAATGGTGCAGAAGAAAACGAGGATGATAGCCTGCCGTCGCGCGGCGGCGGCTTCCTTGGGGTTTTCTGTGGAAATGGCTTCCAAGTGGAGGACCTCGAAGTCTCAGAACAGGATAGCAAGCTTTCCGCTAGAATGAATTACGGTGGAACCGGACAAGGTTACGGTGAGCGAAGAAGGCTCAGAGCCTGCGGAGAGCGGGCAGGCGGAGGCCGAGGCCGAGGCAGCCCCCCGCCTTTTCCAAGCCCGTTCGGCGATCGCGGAATGGACCATTACGTTGATCGTGCTGCTCTTCGGCACCACGACCCTGGTCCAGGCGTTCGTCATACCCACCGGCTCCATGGAGAACACGCTCCTCGTGGGCGATCATTTGCTGGTGGATAAGCTGGCTTACGCGCCTTCCGGGCCAATCTCGAAGCACTTGCTGCCCTACGACGAAATCAAGCGCGGGGATATCATCGTTTTTCGCTATCCCGCCGACATCTCCCAGACCTTCGTCAAACGCTGTATGGGCGTCCCGGGCGATCGTATCCATATAGAGGATAAGGCCCTCTACCTCAACGGGAAGAAGCTGGTCGAGCCTTACGCCTACCACAATACCGGCTACATCGATTCCTATCGCGACAATTTCCCGACCGACCCGGACGTGCCCGTGTCCGTCGGCGCGCACGACATGCTGGCGAACCACGTTAAGAACGGCGACGTGGTGGTTCCGCCCAATTATTATTTCGCCCTGGGGGACAACCGCGATTCCTCGCTGGACAGCCGTTACTGGGGATTCGTGCCGCGCGACAACATTATCGGCAAGCCTTTGATGATCTATTGGTCCTACGTCGCCTCCTCCGAGGACCTTTCGACTCCCAGCCTGACCGCCAAGCACTTGGCCGACGTGCTGCTGCACTTTCCGACCAAGACGCGCTGGTCCAGGACGTTTCGGCTGATTCACGGCTACCCTGTACAATGAACCGCCACCATTACGGATTTATCCTCGCGGGGGGCCGCGGCACGCGCTTCTGGCCGCGCAGCCGCATACGCTCCGCCAAGCAGGTGCTCAACGTTCTCGGACGCCGCACGCTAATCCAGAGTACGGTGGAGCGCCTGGCCCCTGTGATTCCGCCCGAGCGCATCTGGGTGCTGACCAACCACCACCTGCGTGACACTATTGTCAGCCAGCTTCCGGAAGTGCCCGCCGCGCAGATTCTGGCCGAACCGGCGCAGCGCAATACCGCTCCGGCTATCGGCTTGGGCGCTCACATCCTGGAATCCATCGATAAGGACGCCGTGATGGGCGTTTTTCCCGCCGACCACGTCATCGCGGAGGCGGCCGGATATCGCTCCGCCGTACGGGCGGCGCTGAAGGGCGCGCAAGCCGGCAAGATCATGGTCGTGGGAATCCCCCCGCGCTGGCCGGAAACGGGATACGGCTACATTGAGTTCCCCAAGGGAACCCGGCGCGGCCTTGATCCGGCGCCCGTGAAGCGCTTCCGCGAAAAACCCGCGCTGGCGCTGGCGCGGCGCTACGTGGCGGCCGGCAATTTCTACTGGAACTCCGGCATGTTCTTCTGGCGCGCCTCGGCGCTGCTGGCGGAACTAAGGCGCCACCTTCCTAAGACGGCGGCGCTACTGGCGTCGCTGCCGGGATTCCGGGACCCGAAGTTCGCGGGGAGGCTGAAACGAGCGTTTCCGCTGTGCGAGAACATCTCCGTGGATTACGCCGTACTGGAGAAGGCCGGCGGCGTGGCGGGCCTTCCGGCGGCCGATTTCGGTTGGAACGATGTAGGAAGCTGGAACGCGGTCTACGAACTGCTGCCGCACGACGCCCGCGGCAACGCCGTTCCGCCCCAAACGCTTTGCCTGGATGCGGCGGGCAATCTGGTGGATGCCGGGGGCAAGACGGTGGCGCTGTTGGGCGTAAAGGACCTTATTGTGGTGGATACCCCAGACGCCCTGCTGGTGGCCGGGCGGGATCACGCGCATCTGGTGGGCAATGTGGTGAAGGAACTCGAGAAGCTCAAGCGCGACCATCTTCTTTAGGACGTGCCTTTCGGCCCGCCTCGCGCGGGTTCCCGGAGACCGGACGAATTCGCCCAAATCATCCGCCGCGGATGTGATTCGATGGATCTTTTGGGCGCGCTTCTCGTCTATCAGACATATGAAAGCATTAGGCTTGCTGGTTCTTGGGACGCTATGTGCGGGGGCGGCGGCCGCGCAGACCGCGCCGGCGCGATTGGAATTCGAGGTGGCCTCCGTAAAGCCCTCAGCCGAAAGGGCCGATTCGTCGGTTGAGGTCGGGCTGCATATCGACGGCGCCCAAGTCCACATCTCCTCGGTTTCCCTCAAGGACTACATCTATATGGCCTACCACGTGAAGAGCTACCAGGTGGTGGGGCCGGATTGGATGGCCGCCGCGCGCTACGACGTGGACGCCAAGCTGCCCGCCGGCGGCTCACGCGCGCAAGTGCCCGACATGTTGCAGTCGCTGTTGGCCGACCGTTTTCAGCTCAAAATCCACCGCGAGAACCGCGACATGCCGATTTACGCACTGGTGGTGAGCGGCCCGGCAAAGTTCAAGGAGGTTCCTCCGGATCCGGGCGACCCACCCACCCCCACGGCCGGTGACGTACTGAACGTAGCCGTGAGCGGTGGCCGCCAGGGAGTCAGCTTCAATTACGGGCATGGTTCCTCCTTCGCGTTCGGCGATAACAAGTTTGAAGCAAAGAAGGTGACCATGGTGATGTGCGCCGACGCGCTCAGCCGGTTCCTGGACCGGCCGGTAGTGGATATGACGAATCTCGCCGGCCTCTACGACTTCACCCTGCCGCTCTCCGAAGAGGATTCAAGAGCGCTTCTGATCCGCTCCGCCGTCTCGGCCGGCGTACAGCTTCCGCCTCAGGCATTGCAACTCCTCGAAGGCAACACGGACGCCTCGCTATTTAGCGCCGTCCATGATGTGGGACTTAAGCTCGATCCGCGCAAGACGCCTCTCGAAGCCATCGTGGTCGACAGCGTACTCAAGACGCCCACGGACAATTAGCGCCCGGGCCGCACGGCTCCGCTTTCTCCGCCAAGTGGTATAACGGTGTCTGAAATACCGTGAAGGGAGTCGCATGAGCCCGCTTCCCGACGACCTCAACCAGCGCATTCGAGCCTTCCAGGAAAGCCGCGTGATTCTCACCGCGCTGGAGCTGGATCTCTTCTCGGCGGTTGGCCAAGGCAACGGCGCCGCGGAAACGGCCGCCAAGCTGGGGACCGATCCGCGCGCCACCGAAATGCTGCTGAACGCCCTGGCCGGCATTGGATTGCTGGTAAAGAAGGACGGCGTATTTCACAATTCGCCCGAGGCGCAGCGTCACCTGGCCGCGGGCTCCCCGGACAACGCCAGGCTGGCGCTGCTGCACACGGCTCATTTGTGGCGCACGTGGTCCACGCTCACCGACGCGGTGCGCGCCGGGACCTCCGTGGCGCCGGAAGCCCCCTGTCCGCCAGATTGGACCGAGGCGTTCATCGCCGCCATGCACCGCAATGCGGCGGAGCGGGCGCCGCTGGTGGTGCGCGCCGTGGGCGCCAAGCGCGTGCGCCATATGCTGGATATCGGCGGTGGCTCGGGCGCGTATTCCATCGCCTTTGCGCACGCCAACCCGGAGTTGCGCGCCGACATTCTGGATCTGGCCGCCGTGGGGCCCATAGCCCGCCGCCACATTGAGGACGCTGGGGTGACGAGCCGGGTGCAGGTGCGCGCCGGAGATTTGCGCGCGGATGCGCTCGGCCACGGTTACGACCTGGCGTTTCTCTCGGCCATCTGCCACATGCTGAGCGAGGCGGAGAATGGCGACCTGCTGCGCCGGTGCCACGAGGCCCTGATCCCCGGCGGGCGCATCGTGATCCAGGACTTCATCCTGGACCCGGACAAGACCTCGCCGCGTTTCGCCGCGCTGTTCGCCTTGAACATGCTGGTTGGTACGCCCGGGGGCAACTCCTACAGCGAGCCGGAATATGCGGCCTGGCTGGAGGACGCCGGCTTCGACGAGGTTCACCGCGTGCGCCTCCCTGGACCCACGGGCCTGATGATCGGCACGCGGCCTTGAGAGGCATGGCCGTTTGGAACGCGGGTTGCACCGTTCTGGAGCCAATGCCCCGAACCCCTGGGAACTTCCAAGCCGTGGAGCCGCCGCGAATGTGGCTGGCCGTCACACCTGTGGAGCGCTCCGCTCGTTGTTGCCGCCCTCGAAGATCCGCTAGAATAATGGCTTACCTAATCGAAGCGGCGGCGCCGGCGGAGGAGTCTTGTCCGGTTCACGGCGTGGTATGGAAAGGTGTGTGCGGATGAGGGCGCTTCAACGCGCGGGCGCGGTAGCGGCATGGGTTTGTCTGGCGGCCTGGATGGCGGCGCAGACTCCCCCGGCCCCGACTCCGGCCCAGCCTCAGCCCGCCCAGCAGACCCAGACGCCCCAGCAGCCGCGGCAACAGAATCCTTTTGAAAATGTGCCGCGTGAAGCGCCCACGCCGCCGCCCACCGCGGCGCCGCAGCCGGCGCCGGCCCCCGTGCAGCCGGTTCCCGGACAGCCGGCCGCCCCAACGCCCCAGGCTCCCGCGGCAACCGGGCAGCAGTACATCGAGGCTATCGATATCACCGGACTGCGCCGCGTCCCCATGGACACGGTGAAGGCGCTCATTCAGTCCAAAGCGGGCGACCCTTACAACCCGGACGCTCTCCGGCGCGACTACCGTGCTTTGTGGAATAGCGGCCGGTTCGACGACATTACCATCCAATCCGAACCCGGCAACGTCGGTTTGATCATCACCTTCGCCTTTGTCGAGCGGCGCGTGATCCGCAGCATCGACTACGTCGGGCTAAAATCGGCGACGGTTTCCGACGTACTCGACTTCTTCAAGGAGCGCAAGATCGGGCTCTCGGTGGAATCGCCCTACGACCCCAACAAGGTGCAACACGCGGCCGTCGTCCTCAAGGAGTTCCTCGGCGAGCACGGGCACGACTACGCCACGGTGACGCCGGTGATCGAACAAGTGCCCCCGGCGTCGCTCAAGATTACCTTCAAGATCGATGAGGGCCCCACTGTGAAGGTGGGGAACGTGACCGTTGTTGGCAACAAGGCCTTCAGGCGCGATTGGATCGTGTGGCAGATGCAGAACCTGCGGCCGGTGGGTCTCCCGCCGCCCTCGCCCGTTTTCCGCAACTTCATGGCCCGCAGTTACGACGTGCTCAAGCTGGAGGATGACGAGGAGCACATCCGCCAGGCGTACATGAACGAAGGCTACTTCAAGGCCAAGATCGGCGACGTGAAGGTCCAGATTGTCCGGCGCGGCGGCCAGGGCTTCCGTCTTCCGCTGGTGTTGATGCGGCTGCCGCACATCGATGCCGATATCAGCATGCACATCGAGGAAGGCCCGCAATACCATCTACGGAACGTCTACTTCCAGGGCATATCGCTTTTCAAGGTGCCGGACGCCCTCATGCGGCCGCTGTTCAAAATGGGGCCGGGCGATGTTTTCTCTTCCGACAAGCTGAAGAAGGGCATGGATGAAATGCGCAAGCTGTACGGCATGTACGGCTTCATCGATATGTCCAGCGATCCGAATCCGGACTTTATTCCCGATTCCAACAAGGTGGATTTAACCATCTCGGTGGATGAGGGCAAGCAGTTCTTCATCCGCCGCATCGATTTTTCCGGCAACGAATCCACGCGAGACAAGGTGATTCGCCGCGAGCTGTACCTGGACGAGGGCGACATGTTCAATATGAACCTGTGGAACCTCAGCATCCTGCGCCTGAATCAGCTCGGGTACTTTCAGCCCTTGAAGGAAGAGGACGCCACCCAGGTGACGCGCAATGCCAACTCGGACACGGTGGACCTGACGCTCAAGGTGCAGGAGCGCGGCAAGAACTCCATCGGCTTGAACGGCGGCGTTTCCGGCATCGCCGGAAGCTTCGTGGGTTTCAATTACTCCACCAACAACTTCCTGGGGCTTGGCGAAACGCTTTCGCTCGATACCCAGCTCGGCACCCGCCAGCAGGTGATCAGCCTCGGCTTCACCGAGCCGTACCTGATGGATCGGCCGATTCAGACGGGGTTCAACGTCTATCTGCGGCGCTTCAATTTCGATCAGGCGCGCGAAGCGTCCATCCTATCCGGCCAGAACCTGATTCCGCTCTATGAGGGCCTCGGGCAGCAGAACCTGCTGAATTACACCCAAAATAGCAAAGGCTTCTCCGTCTCCGCCGCCACCCACCTGAAGCGCAGCTTCGCGCAGATCGGGCTGACGTACGGGTTCGACAATTCGAGCATCGTCACGCAGACCACGGCGGCAGCCAATTACTTCTCGTTCCTGAACTTCTCCGGCATCAACGGGCCGAACTCGCTGCAGGGCATCAAAACCAGCCACGTCTCGCTCTCCTATTCGTACAACACCCAGAGCGACTACTTCTTTCCGCGCACCGGCCACCTGCTCTTCTTCTCCCTGGATGTGGCCGGCACTTTCCTGGGTGGCAACGTGAATACGGTGCGGCCCACCATCGAATATAAGTACTTCCATCCGTCGCCCATCGACAAGAATCATGTGCTGGCGTTCCACTTCATGGCCTCCTCGGTGAGCGGGTACGGGGGGCGCGTGGCGCCGCCGTTCACGCGCACGTTTATCGGCGGCGAAACCGACGTCCGCGGATTCCAGATTTGGGGCATCACGCCGATCGCATTCATTCCCAGCAGCACGCAGATTCCGGTGTTGAACGACAACGGCACGAACCGCACGCAAACCGTCATCAGCAACGGCCAGGTGACGCAGGCGGGCGTCTACGCCACCGTGCCGGACTACCAGTTAATTACGCCGGGCGGCGATACGCAGGTGATTGCGAGCTTCGAATACCGCATCCCGATCATTGAAAATGTTGTGACCTTGCTGCCGTTCTTCGACGCGGGCATCGACAAGGTTCTCTTCAGCCACCAGCTCGCGCTGGAGGCGGATCATATCGCCGGGCTGAATGCGCAGTTCCCGCAAGCCGGCTTCGTAAACGACGTGAAGATCATACCCGGCACCCAGCGTCCGCGCGCCTCCACCGGCCTCGAATTGTCGGTACGGCTCCCCGTGGTCCAGGCGCCCTTCCGGCTCTACTTTGCTTATAACCCGTCTACTGTGCGCGAATACCTGCAGCCGCCCATCGTAGCCGACCGGGCGCTGTACCCGAACTACGCGACGTTCGCCAATTCGGTAGCCTCTTTCGGACAGGCGATTCCGTTCTTTGAACAGCGCACCATGTTCCACTTCACCATCGGCAAGTCGTTCTGAAGAAAGAGGCGCCTCGATGTTATCCTTAGCCTTAGGAGTTTGCAGATTGAAGAAGAATTACGCCGTTCTCGCCTTTTTGGCCGCTGTGGGCTTCGCCCTCCCGGCCGCCGCCCAGGCGCCTGCCGCACCCGCGGCCGCCGCCGCTGTTCCGTCTGGTCCTCTCCCGACCAAAGTGGGGATCATCAACGCCGCCGAGGCGCTTTCGGCGACCAAGGAAGGCCAGAAAGCCGCCGACGAGTTGCAAAAGAATTTCGTCGCCCCCCGGAAAGCGGAGCTCGATAAGTTGCAGGAGAGCATCCAGACGAACACCACCAAGCTGCGCAACGGCTCGGCAACCATGAGCGCGGACGCGCAGAGAGCCTTGCAGAATCAGATCGACGCCGACAATAAGTCCTTCACTCGCAAGCAGGAAGACGCCCAGCAGGAAGTGCAGGATCAGGAAGGCAAGATCATGCAGGAGCTCGGCGCGAAGATGATGACGGTGCTCGAAAAGTACGCCGCCGATAACGGCTTCGCGGTGATCCTCGATGTGGGCAACCAGCAGACGCCGGTCCTGTGGGCCGCGCCTGGTTTGGACGTCACGGCCGACATCGTGAAGCTGTACGACGAGAAGTATCCCGCCACCGCGACCGCGGCGCCCGCCGCCCCCGCGGCGAAGGCCCCTGTCGCGCCTGCCGCGAGGCCGCCTGCGGCCGCGCCGAAGAAGCCGTAGCGCCGGATCCGATTCGAGCAGGAGGGACAGGCTGCCGAGCCCGGCCGCCTGTCCTTTTTCATTTTGCGCCCGGCCGGACGGGCAAGTCCTACTCCCCTGATTGTCCTTCTTCTCCCCCGGCGCCCGTCCCCGCGCGGATTCCCTATTCCCACTCAATGGTTCCAGGAGGCTTGTGCGTGAGGTCCAGGAACACTCCCGCGATGCCCTCCTGGGCCAGCAATTCGGCGCACATCTCTTCGAGGAGAGGCGCGTCGATCGTAACGGACCGCGCGGTCATCCCGTCCACGGAATCCACGGGCCGCAGCACCACGGAGTCCGGCCGCTGCGCGTCCGCGCCCAGCGGGATCAGGATTACCGGGAACTGCCACACGCGGTGGTCGAAGCCCGACCGATGGGATAGGCGCCGTACCGTGGCGTCCGCGCGCCGCACGCGCTCGATGCGGTCCCGGCTCAGGCCGGCGGCGCTTACCTGCATCCGGCCCAGGGGAACGGCCGTTCGCACCGCGCCAATCACCCGGTTGATGCCGGAAAGACGGTTGATCAGATCGGTGGCGCGGTCATGGTCCATCGCCTCGATGGCCAGCACCGGCGCATAGCTGCGCGAATCGCCCTGCACGCCCACGGAGCTCACCGGCGCGATGAAACCGTCCGGCGTGGCGCGCAGCGCACCCGGGGCGGCGGAGCAGAGGCAGCGAATCGCCAGGCCCGGACCCGGGAACGGATGGCGGTCAATCAACTCGGAGGGCAGGCCCAACTCGCGGCCGACCTCGCGTACCTCGTCCTTGTAAAACGATTTCAGCGGCTCGACGATGCGGCCCGCCTCAATCAGCTTGCGAATGCCTTCCACGCGATTGTGATGCGTTTTGATGACCGCGGCGTTGGCCGAGCCGCCGGATTCGATGGTGTCCGGGTAGATGGTCCCTTGCCCCAGAATCCAGCTCCCTTCGGCCAGTCCGCGTTCCGCCATGACGCGCTCCTGCACGCGCACGAACTCTTCGCCAATGATGTGGCGCTTGCGTTCCGGCTCGGTAACGCCTTCCAGCGCCCCAAGGAACCGGTCCGCCGCGCGCTCCACCGCGACGCCGGGAAGCTTGCCTACGAACTCGCTTTCGCCCTCGCGCATCAGTCCCGTATCTACATAAACGCCGCGTACGCGGTTCTCGCCCAGAGCTCGCACGCACAGCGCCAGCGCCACGCTTGAATCCACGCCGCCGCTCACAAAGAAGAACACGTTGCGGCCGCCCACCGATTGGCGGATTTCCGCTTCCAGGGCCGGCACGCGGCCCCGCGGGTTCCAGTCCTTTTCGCAGCCGCACACCCGAAACACGAAATTCGCCAGATATTCTTTTCCGCGCTCCGTGTGGACTACCTCCGGGTGGAACTGCACCGCGTAGAGTTTGCGCGCCGGGGCGGCGATGGCGGCGATGGCGCAGGTGGAAGTGCGCCCAGCGGCGGAGAACCCTTCCGGCAGTCCCGCGACGGCGTCGCGGTGGCTCATCCAGACCTGCTGCCGGCCGGCCAGACCCTGGAAAAGCGGGTCCGCGGCGTCATCCAGTTCCAGGGTGGCCAGGCCGTATTCGCCGCGGTCGCCCTTGCGAACCTCTCCGCCCAGCGCATGCGCCATAAGCTGCTGCCCGTAGCAGATGCCGAAGACGGGTAGGCCGAACGAGAAGATGGCTGGGTCCACCGTGGGGCTGCCCGCATCGTAGACGCTGGACGGCCCGCCCGAAATGATGATGCCGCGCGCCGCGGCCAGCTTCTCAGCCGGCGTATCGCTGGGGCGGATTTCGGCGTACACCCCGAGGTCGCGCACCTTGCGGTCAATCAGATGGCAGTATTGCCCTCCGGCGTCGAGGACCAGAATCTGCGGATTTGGGTTCAATCTTCGATGGTAGCAGGGGAAGAAATCCCTTTGGGCGCTCGCGCCAACCACGGCCCAAATAGCCGCTGACGCAACACAGGGGCCGGGGCGCGACCGGAGCCGTGCTGCGCGCGGGCGGAGGCGGGCTCCCCCCAGCGGTCCGCCGATGTGACTTTGCGAACCGAGATGCCCCTAGGCTGGCGGCGACCGGTCACTCTCGTGCACGTCAATCTGAGAAAGAGCGAGGCATATGCGCTGTCTGCCATGGTTGGCAATGCTGTTGACGGTTAGCCGCGGATTCGCTCAGAGCGCGGCTGCGCCAGAGGCGCAGACCGCTCCCGTGGATCAGCCGTCCGCAATCGGTCAGGCGCCGCCCTCCGCGAAAAGCCCGGCCAATCCGGAGCCTAAGCGGATCCTCGGCATCATGCCGAATTATCGAGCCGTCACGGCCGGGGAGACGCCGCCTCCGCCGGGGCCCACGCAGGCATTTCGCCTGGCCGCCAAGAGCAGCTTCGACTACTCCTCGTTCGCCTTCGTGGCGGTGACCTCCGGGCTCGCCGAATGGCGCGCCGCGCACCCGCAGCTCGGGACGGAGTTCGCGGGGTACGGGCGCTATTACTGGCGCGGCTTCGCGGACAAAACCGCCGGCAATTTTCTGGTGTTGTTCGCCCTGCCGGCCGTCTTCCACCAGGACGAGCGCTACTACGCCAAGGAAGAAGGCGGATTCGGAAGGCGGGCTCTCTACGCGGCGTCGCGCGTGTTGGTCACGCCCAACTATCGCGGCCACGGCATGTTCAACGTCTCCGAGATTCTGGGCCGCGCCATGGCGGAAGGCCTCTCCACGTCCTACTACCCGAGCCAGGCGCGGACCCTCATGTCGCTAGGCTCGCGCTATGGATTCTCGCTGCTCTCCGACGCCCTGGACGACGTGCTTCTCGAGTTCTGGCCCGACATCGCGGCGCTTCCGCATCGCCTGCGCGGTGGAGAGAGGAGCCAGGCGCATGAACAAGGACGGCCATCATGGCGCCGGTAAGGCGCGATTCGCGCCGCGGAGCGGCCTACCCGCTCACGTAATCGAATAGCGTCTTCGTGGGCATCTGCGCCTGGGCCTGGAAAGCCGCCGTGAGCTGGGTCTGGTCCTGGCTCAACTGCAGGGCCGCCGATGCTACGTCGGCATCCTGAATGTTGCCGATCTGGGCCTGCAACTGCGTATTCTGCGTGGTGGCGTAGCTCTGCGCGTCCTGAATGCGCACCTCGACGTTTCCATAGAAGCCCTGCGCCGTGTTCAGTTGCGCGTTGGCGGCCTGGAGATTGGCGGCGGCGCTCTGGATGCCGCTCGTATCCGAGCTGGTGGCGCCTAGGATCGCCTGCCGCAAACCTGTCAGCGAGGCGAAAACGTTGTTCGTGGCGCAGGAGCCATCCGGGTTGCGCACGTCGAAGATCTCTTGCGCGGTCAACGACGCGGCGAAGGATCCGCCGGCCGGGTCCTGCACCTGGCGCGTGGCCGGCGACACCGAAACCTGCGTCACGCCATTTCCCAGCGGGTCGGGCCCGTTATTGATCTGGTAAGCCTCGGTCTGGTCGCCGTCGCCGCTGAAGATATAGCGGCCTTGCACCTGGGTATTGCTCAGCGCCACCATCTGCTGCTGGATGGACTGAATCTGGCCGGCGAGCGAGGCGCGGTCGCTGGCGCTCAGACTGACATCCGTCGCCTGCGTGGCGATCGTCTGCGCCTGGTTCATGAGCTGAATGGCGGTGGTCAGGACGTTGTCCGAGCTGGTGGCGTCGGTTTGCGCCAGAACCAGGTTTGCCTGGACTTGGTTGTTGCGCGCCATATCCGCGCGGAGCTGCAGCAGCGGAGCGATGGCGTCCGGGTCGTCGGACGGCGCCGCGATCTTCAACCCCGACGAAACCTCGCGATTGGCCTCCGCCAGGTTTTGCTGGATTCGGTCCACATTGGCCAGGAAGATTTGCGCCGGGCCGCTCAAGTTCGAAATCATGCCGATTCCTAAGTGAAGGTCTGCACCATGTCAATGGTGGATTGCGTCATCTGGTCGAGGGTGGTCACCATCTTGGAGCAAGCCTCGTAAGCGCTTTGGAACTGAATCATGGCCATGGCCTCCTGGTTCAGGGAGACGCCGGAGGCCTGCTGACGCAGGTTCTGAGCCTGCGCCAGAGTGCCCTCCTGCGTTGCCTGCCGGTCCTGCGCGGCGCTGAGATCCGCGCCGGCGCTTGCGGCCAGTTGACCGTAGTATTCCGAGAAGGTTGCGCCGCCCAGGGCATCCTGTCGCGCGCTCTCCAGCCCGGCCAAGGCCGCGGACACGGCAACTGGCGCCGCCGTCAATTGCGCCGTGGTGGCGTTTGGCTCCACGGTAAGCGTCGCGGCGATGGTATTCGGGCTGGTTGGATCGTAATCGAACAGGCTTAGCCCCGGCGTTCCGCCGTTCAGTACCCCGTTTACGGCCGAGGCGAGCTGCTGCGCCATCAAGTTCAATTGGCCCTGCGTGGAGCTGTTGCCGATGTAACCCGGCAGCACGTTGTTGTAGGTATTCAGCAGCGACCCCAACTGGCCGCCGCTCACCAGCGCGGTGACGTCCTTGCCGCCGGAGGTGATTGTGGCGCCCGGCGAAGCGCCGGGATTTAAGCTGGAGGACAATTGGTATTGCGTCTGGTTCAGTACCAACGGGATCTGACCGTCGAGCAGGACGTTATAGGCGCCATCCGCCTGCTTCGTGGCCGTGATGCCCGCGTACTGCGAGAGCTGTTCCAGCGTGGAATTGATCTGCGCGTCCAGTCCCGCATCCGGGCCGGAAGACTTGGCGGCCTGGGTGTTGCAACTCGCGAGTTGCGCCGTGAGCTGGTTGATGTCGCCCACCGTGGATTGGACCTGCGCTCCCGTGTCCGATTGAATGTTTGTGAGCGCCTGATACGCCTGCTGGAAATCCTGCGCAACGTTCCCCGCGGCGGTAAGCACGGCGCCCGTGGCCGTCGCGCTGGTGGGAGTCTGCGCCCAGGCCGAGAAATTCGAAAACAACGTGTTCAGGTCGCCCGCCAGCCCCGAATTGCCGGTAATGTCGAAAACCGACTGCACATTGGTCAAGCTCGCGGCGTCTTGCGTGGACTCGCCGAGGGCCGTTTGCGCGCCGCGGACGGATTGTTCCGCGAACTGGTTG
>Ga0335069_10003702_pt1 | contig 22969 bp, 17 predicted proteins | sample Lox_Sample_11_FD_206714 | JGI IMG/M metagenome (GOLD analysis project Ga0335069, IMG submission 206714) | Soil microbial communities from Loxahatchee National Wildlife Refuge, Florida, United States - Lox_Sample_1.1 | ecosystem: Environmental > Terrestrial > Soil > Wetlands | place: USA... | reverse complement strand
GGGAGTCGAAAGCGGTTTCAGCATCGCTCGCGCGCCCAAACAAGGCATCCTCAGCGTCAGCGACAATCACGGTCGCGTACTGGCCGAGAAGCCAACCGGTTCCGCACCCTTTGTCACACTGGTCGCCACCGTGCCGGTCCAGTACGTACCCACCCTTTACGCTCGCTTCGGAGACTGGTTCGGTTGGCTCAACGTTGCCGTCTTATTGCTTCTCCTCGTCACACCCGTGCGTCGACCTCTGCCTCCCGCGAATCTCACCACAACTCCGTCATCGTCTTGATCTCCACTTTACTGAGCTCTGCCGCCATGGCATCGTTCGGATTCTCCTTCGCATAACTGCCAAGAAAAGTCCTGATTGAGCTGGCGATGTCCTGCCGCCGCTCCCACGATTTCGTTAACCGTTGGTCTTGCATCTCCAGCACGCGAAGCACTTCTACGAAAATCCCGGCATACGTGACTTCCTGCGTGGCCAGCCCTACGAAGAGCTCCGAATTCTCCTTCGGCTTCACATGGATCGCCTCGTTCGCATTGCGATAGGCATGCAGGTGTGTGACCGGCGCCAGGCTCTGGCGCAATTGCTCCGCGCCTCTGTCTTTCTTCTCTTCTCGCTTGTTCAGATAGAGATTCATCACTTTCACGACTTCGCTCATCATTGTCTGTTCAGCGGCACTTAGCGCTCCGATTCCCAAATCACTGGGAAACTCTGCCTCGATCATCGGCCGGCCCCCCGATGCCCGTGCATCGCCGCGCGCCTGCTCCGCGCCATCCCCAGGGCTCGCGCTCAGGAACATAGCCGGAACATCCGGCAGCGACACCGAAAGAGTCTTTGCATTCACTCCTAACCGAGCCAACGCCCGCGATGTCGCCGGGTCCTGCAGCGGATCGAGTCCTCGCAGGAACCCCAGCACTCCCGCCACGCCGGTGCCTTGTCCGCCCGTCAACCCGGCAGCGCTCCTATCACGGCCGCGTGCGTTGACCTCCAGCACCCCCAACATCCACAACAGCGTCAACGCATCGTCGGCATATGCCCGCAGCGGCAGCTCTACCGTGACACTCGCCTCCGTCCGCTTCTCGCCTTGCGATGTAGTCGTCTCCCGAATCTCTTCCTTCGCGATGCCCTGCTCGTTGCCCGCAACCCGAAATGCGATGACCGTACCTGGCGGATACCATCGCCTCCATTGCTCCGCCGTCGCATCTCCGGACTTGGCAAGGTAGAGATTCATCAGTCCCACCGCAGTTTCGCTGTTCTTCGCCTGCATCCCGTCCAATCTTGAAGTGCCTGGATCCTCCCCGGCTTTCGTCATTCGTAGCCACTCGCCGGACGGGGCCGCTTGCGCGTCTACCGTCTTCGCCGCAGTGCCCCCTTCGCTGGCTGCCGCGGTCTTCACTGCCCCCGGCACAATCGACGCACTGAAAAGTTGCTCCACCTCGTTGTTCTGTGAGATCTGCGACCACGCGATTAACGCTGCTTCGTTCGATTGCCCCGCATGCTTGGGCAGTCCCGTCCGCAGATACTCCCCCATCACACGATGAATGGCTGCCACCCTTTCCACATCTCCCGCGAACGGTTTCTCCAGAACCCAGAGCAGCCGGTTGAACGCCGAAAGGTAGTTGTTGTAGTACCCCTCTGAAAGCACCACCACCAGCGATTGCGGCGACTTCTGCACCGACGTCCCGTTCCGAACGCTATAAAAGAAGACGGGCGTAAAGTTGTCTTTGTCCCGCGGAAGCGCGATCCGCAAGGCGTTCACGTCGGGCCCCGAAGCGTTCGCCAGACACAAATTCATCAGTCCGACCGCAATACCGACACTCGTTTGTTCCTCGTTGGTCAGCAACTGCACATCCGAGGGCTGCTCAGCGCCTATGCCGGAAAATCGCGCCACGATACCGCCGCTCGGAGTGTTCACCGGCTGCACCGGACGCATCACCGCTGGGCCGGCGTCGTTGCGAGGAAAAATCGAGCCGCTCCACGAATTCTCTCCGGTCTTGTACCAGAGCAACTCTCGGTCATCTGCCCGGTAGCAGGTCTCGTTGATGTTCTTTGCCATCAGCCGCCATGCCGAACGCCAGTCATCGATCTCCGGCGGCTCCACCGTCAACGGAGCCTCGGGCATCTCCATGCCCGCCACAAATCGCTTCATGTTCAGCGGATCGTAGTCTGGGTCGCGCGCCATCCTTACTACTCCTCCACGCCGTTGTACAAAGCGCTCCGCTTCGATCACGATGTCGTCCTTCTGGAACTTCACGGTTGCCCGGTACAATTCATCTCCGTTGAGTTGGTCTCGCTTCCACCACATGTAGGGCCCGTCGAAGCGGGTCCACTGTTGCTCGAATTTTCGCGCCGTAAGCGTCGTGTCGCGGACCTCATCCTGAGGGCTAATCCAGTCCGGGTTCCACTCCTTCTGGTCGTTGGTGAAATACACCGGAAACTGCTCCACCTCGAACGTCTTCCCTACACGCTTGATGAGGACCGCGTCCGCCCGCTCTTCGTATTCTTCTTTCGTGACGGGCTGCGCAATGTCCCATCCCGGCCGGTACAGCAACATCCCACGCGTTGCACCTGGCGGGATGATCACAGGCAACTGATGCTGGATCCGTTTGCTGAAGTCCTGCACGTCCGGCATCACGGGCGCTGTATAACCCAGCTTCCTGACTTCCTCCTGCCACTTCGCCCACTTGTCATCTTTTTGCAGTAGCATCACCATCATCGCGTAAAGTTGCACCGTCTCCCGGAACGTCAGCGTCTTCTTCGGCGCCCGGTACTTCACGCCTTTCTCCGTCGTCTGCGGCAATGTCATTTCGCGGACACTCTCCCGCAGACGCTCCATCGGCCACGTCGAGTAATCCTCCGTCCTGATCGCTTCCAGCAACTCTGCGCGCAAGGCCTGCAACCGGCCTGATGCATCGCCCGGCTCCAGGGAGCAGATCATCGAGATCAGTGGAATCGGGCTCCGCCCCGGATCTTCCGTGGCAAAGTTCGCATAAAATCGCTGGTCCTGCGGATCGCGCGGGTTGACGCTCACCCCGCCACTGTCGGAGATGACGCCGAATTGCGGGTAATACCGGCGAATGACCTCCCAGCCCCTGAGTGTCATCGCATTCAGCGCCTGCAGCACTTCAGCCGCCGGCTGCCCCTTGCTGTCGTAGGCTCCTGTTTGAATGGTATTCAGGCCGGTAAATCCAAAGGGAACTTGAGGACGGTCCGTGCTATTCGGTTTCTGCGATGCGCCCCACAGCGAAGGCGCGCTAATCCACACTATCAGCAACAATCCCGGGAACACTCCCGTGCGCACGGCATCCCATGGCATTTTGACGCGTCTAGCCATCGACCGGCGGCTCCACCGGCCCTTGCGGCCGGCTCTCCCTGGAGATGTACCAGCATTCCGCTGCGCCGTTTACCGCGCAGCCCGAGCGCCGAAATCCGGATTTTACTCCGCATCGTCCCCTCCTCGCGCGATTTCCGCATGCAATAATGAGGTAATGCTCTCCTGGCCCTGTAGCTCAGATGGATAGAGCAGCGGTTTCCTAAACCGTTGGTCGGCAGTTCGACTCTGCCCAGGGCCCCCATCCTATGTCATTGAAATCGCTATGAATACCGACAGAGGATGCCGGGCGATTTCGGGGGTTTGTTGACACTTAGTTGACACTTAAGGAATCAGGCAGCGCCTGTTCCAGTTTCGCCATCGCATCCGTGATTTGCTGCGGGGCGGTTTTGATGTAATACGTGTTGGTTGTGCTGACGTTCGCGTGCCTCAAGATGTCCTGTATCGCTTTCTCAGGAACACCCAGAGCGTAGAGGTTACTGCCCAGCCCGCGCCGAGCTGCGTACCAACCGCGCCACATCGGTCGGGAAGCGTCCCGCTCGAATTTGTGATCTTCGCCAGCGTGATGCGCCTTATCCTTGCGGCAGTGCTCACAGCGATCTAGGGCGGGCAGAATTTCCCGATGTAACAGGTTGTTGAGGTTCATCGGGTTGCCGCTCTGATTGGCGAACATCGGCCCGCTCTGCGGATTCCCACGGTGCATACGGTACAGGTCCAAGCGATCAGCGAGTTGCTTGATAACAGGCACAGCCCCTTTGCTGCGCCGTGTCTTGGGTTCATTGATCTTCCCTTCCCATATCGCCCGTGTCACTCGCAGGTAGCCGTCTTGGTAGTTTTCCCAAAGCAGCCCTTGCAGTTCGCTCCGGCGCAAGCCCGCATAGGCGGCAACCGCAAACACCGTCGCGGCTGTCTCAGGGAGATACAAAAGCACTGACTGAATCTCCGCCAAGTCGTAGGCATACGTTTCTTGAGGCTCTGCTGCCTTTGGGCTAATCGCAGTGTCACGGACGGGGTTTTCCCCCATGTAATAGCCCTGCTGCTTTGCCAGCTTAAAAACGGCGCTGATAAACGTCTTGATGTGCCTCAGGGAGTTGCGGCCCAACGTGCCGGGCTTGGACATGGAATCCATCCAGCCTTGAACGTGGAACGTGCGAACATCTTTCAGCCAATCGCCACCGCAACGGGCGGCAACGTGGTTTTCCCAGATGTCCCGGTATCCCTTGAGGGTTGAGGGACGCTTATGCTGTGCGATGTGCGGGAAGTAAACCCGTTCCACAAAGTCTTTGACAGTCAAAACGCGATCTGGAGTCGCGTTCGTTACGTTTGCGGCCCTTATGATTGCTTGGGCCTGATCTTCGATTGACTTTGGCGGACGCTTGCCGCGTGTCGTTACAGGTTCGATCTGTGTGGCTGTGCGGACGTGTTGCACCGCCCCATTGACCACCCGATCCTCGAAGTAACGCACGTACCAATTGCCGCGTGCCTTGTATATCGTTCCGTTCTGTTCACGTTTGCGTTTCACTTTACCTTCCCTTTCTTTGAGTCTTGCGTTTGTGTTCACGGGCCTGTACCGCCAGCTTCGCAATGCGGGAGCGTTCCGCAGCCGACAACTTCTCACTGCGGGCCTTCCCTGCTTTGCTGGCAGCCTCAGAGCGTTCCTGCGCGGACAGACTGGCAGCCCGCGCCTTACCGCCCAACTTCCCAAGTGCTACTGCGTTCGGGTTCTTCTTGGCCGTCATACTAGCTATCATGCGTGACGCTACGTTAGATGTCAAGGGGGAAAGTGAGAGAATCGCGAGACAGGCGCAGCGCACCTAGTCCTTGACGGAATCGGGAATTTGGCCGCCTTTAAGCTTCCACTTCCTCGGCTCTGGCCGTGCTCCCTCCGCTTTCTGAGCGGCAATATCGCGGTCACGGCCTTTCCGAACTTTTCTCTTGCTTTCCCGCCTTCAATGTATTCGTATTTCTCTTTCATCGCAGCCATATTCTTAGAACGAGGTAGCCACACAAGTGCCCCAGGACAATGACCAGAGCAAGCCCGGCACTTTTCATTATGAGGCCGGAATCCCCGTTCTGAATCGCATCAATGAGATAGAAACTCAACGCGCAGCAGAGCGCAAAGCAGAGGCCGAATACAAAGAGAGACAGCTGGCGATAAGTCGCGGAATGTTGATTGCTAATTTTATTATCGCTTGCGCCGCGATCATCGGTGGTGCCGTTACTTCCTACCAAGCTCACGTAGCCAAGATTAGCGCTGATGCCGCAGGAGACAACGCCGCTGCCGCCAAGGTCATGGCCGAGGAAATGAAGAAAAGCGGTGCTGACACCCACGACCTGGCTCTGGCCGCCAAAGACCAAGCGACCGCAGCCCTTAGGCAAGTCGCAAGCCTTGACGCAGAAGTAAGAGAATCCCACGCACTCGTTGAAAACAGCAGGGAAAACCTCAACACGCTCAGGTCGAACTTCATAAAAGATCAAAGGCCATACATGGCGGCTAAGCCCGATGATCCAAAGATTGAGGAGGGTAAACGTCTTTTGTGGAACGTGCATTTTGTCAACTATGGCAGGTCCCCGGCTGTTGATGTTGCTACGTGTGTAGCACTCTTGATTGGTGAAGACGTTCGTCCGCTCTTGACCGAGGAAGCGATTCGACAAAGATGTAACCATCCCCAGTCGTTGGAGATTACGAGCCTCGGCATAGCGCCACCGGGTGACAACCTGTTTACTACCGGGTACAGCCAAGAGAATCTTACGGCCGATCAGGTGAGAATTATCAAAGAGGGCAATTTCAAAATTGCGCTCACCGGGGTAATCACATACAAAGACATGGCCGGGACCAAGTACACGTATATTTATTGCAATGTCAGGCTTTCGGGCGGCGGACTGGCAGACTGCGCCCAGAGCGGATACATGCAGTAATAGCACTGACACGGCGAGCACCAACAGACCAAGCTTTGTGTCCCAAGTAGGTTGGTGCCAATTTTCTCCCTCAGTCCTATTCATTGTGTCCGCCGTTTCGCCCACCATGCGACCAGCTTGGGGCTCTCCCACTCGAAGCGCACATAGCGCCCAAGGCGGACGCAAGGCAAAGGGTCGGTAGCACGGCAGCGCGTTTGCTCCCGAATCCAACTCTCGGGAACGTGCCATCGCTTTGCTAACTCGGCTGTGTCCAAAACCTCGTAAGTCCGGTTATCTGTCAACATCGTGTCAACGCTCCAATTTTGGCTCTGTCGCACAATCACTTACAGGTGAACAGCGGTTACCGTAACCGCTGCTCAGGTGACATATTTCGCGTTCGCCGCGGCGGATATTGAATCCGCCGCGTCCATGGACCTTCGTTGCCTGGCGAGGCCAACAGGTACTCTGCCAGCCCCGCCTTCGGGGTAGTTGTGCTCGTGGTCGTACGCACTACCCAACTTGTGTGGTTCGATCTCACTTTCGAATCCATTCGTTTCTCAAAAGCACTGAAACACTGCTGCCGCAGGCAACTGCCTGGGGTGTGTTAGCAGTGTTGCTCTGTTGGTCGGTTGAAGGGTCTTCAGGTGTTACTGGTGTTGGTGTGTTAGAGGGTTCGGGGTTAGAGGGTTGCCAGGTTGAGAGATACTCCGGCCAATTCCCGGCAAGGTGAATCTCTCTCACGATTGAGTACCAGTGTTCAGGTCGGCGTTGCCGTTCCCTTCGGTCTTTCTTGACGGTTTCCACGTCAATCTCGTATCGCAAGCCGACGAAGACATCCATACCGGCCTCGGTGGAAACAGGCTGAGCGCCATTCGCTTCGACAAACAGCTTGCGGAAATCGCTCTGCGGACCCGCGCAGGGGCGCTCTGGGTCTTTGCCCAAGCCTAGAAACTTGCAGAGCCGCCCTGTGTAAGGGCGGCCCTCGTAGTTCTGCGGCTCAAGCACCAGCCGCGCAATCCATTTCTTCCACTGCCGTGCCCAAGCAAACGCTGCGTCAGTACAGACGGCTATGTAGTGGCCCTCATCTAGCAGCGGAAAAGGTTCGCTGAGAGTAATGGACGGCGGCTGCTTCACTCGCACCGTCCTTCCGGCTCGATGTCGCGTAGAAGTCGATACTTCGACACCGCGCGGTCATCCTCTGCGGACTTAGTGATGATTTGCTCTGGTCGCTGCTGCATTGCGGTTTTCATTGCTTCCTTGGAAGCATGAAATCACGCACACCCGTCTGTCACTGAGGAGGAAATGTGGAAGGATTGTTTATCGGCAAAGAATCGCCGGTAGTTTTTTACCCATTGACTTTCTGCGCCCTGTCTGGATGGAGGGATTCGTATCTCGCAACAAACTCGGGAGCGTGCTTTCGAAGCAATCTTTTGACCTTTCGAATACCAGCCTTCAGGCTCGGCTCATTCTCCCGCGGCAGCTTGGGGCTGAGTTCCTGTCTTGCCCGGCCCAAGCTCATCGTCTTCGACTCCAGCATTAGCTCGAAGAGTCTGAGATAGGTGGCATTCTTGTTCGGGCTCCCCACTCGGCGCCTTTGCAAGCCTTCGAACAACGCAAGTGCTTCTTCGGGATGATCGCTCCATGCCTGCGCGTATCGAAATGCTTCTATGCCGTTCCGGGGAAGACGGTTGCCGAACAGCCAAGGTGTCAGTTCAACCATTACCTGAATACGTTCGTTGATGTGCTTTATCAGCCTGTCAGTGTCGGACGCAGCACCCGGATCTTCAGTTTGGTCGGTTTCAACGAGCTTGGACAACTCAAGAAGTGCTGTCTCAAAATCGTTAAAACAGCCTACAAATATGCGCAAGAGACAAGTTCGAACAGGATGTGCCGGATCTTCCGAGAAAGAGAATGCGGAAAGTCCCAGAGGCACGGCCACCTCCCAAGTGGGTCCCAAGAAGAGGCAGGGCGGCGGGCTGGTGGGATGCCAGCTTTTCGGTTGCGATCCTAGCCGCTCTCTTTGAGATATACCGCAATTGCCGTGGAATGTGAACCCTCACCGCACCCTTCGCGGATCGAGAGTTCAAGGGGTGGGGGTCCTTTCCGCGCTGGCTCGCTGCGCGAGGGAACCTTCAGACGGTGTTCCAAAATTTTCAGCCAGAATTTTTTTTCGAGAAGTTTTTTTGCGCAACTTCGCCAGTGAACCGCGGCGGATTCGACTGCGCCCGGTCAGTTACGATCAAAACTCGAAGATTGTTGCCGGTCCACTCGAAATCTCTGACCACCGGTCAGTCTATGCGTAGACTGAGCCAGCGGATTCGAATAGGAGACCCCAGCCTGCCGAGGAGAGGGTCTCGGCCGTTGGCTCTCCCGCTTCTTGGCCGGGCGATCGGCTCATTCTTGCGAGGCTGCGCGGCGTTCACATCCAGCGGGGGTGGGCTGAGCACTGTAGCTTCAGCTGCGTGATGGGACAGACCTGTAGGGGAGGGCGTCCTTATCACGCTCTGTTGCCGCAACAAGACCAGGCTACTAACAAATTAGGTAGATCCGCTGCGAGAACGCCGAACCCGAGGGCGCCGTGAAACTCGATGGCGTCATAGACCGGGAGCAACAGCTATGCTCCACGTTGCTGAAATTGTGCATACCGTTGGACTAATTCTTTAGAAATCGAAGCGGGTACTTTTCCACAGCACCGTGCGACATGTTCACGTGCAATGGGTCGATTTTCCCTCATCGCAGTCCGTGCGGCCTCGTCTACAAGCAACTTCAAGTCGCTTGCTGAGTATCCGTCGAGTTCTCGGGCCAATGAGTCCAACTCAAGAATGGCTTCTCTGAACCTGCCTTCCAGGTGGAACCGCAGCATGTCCTCTCGAGCTGCCAGATCGGGGGCAGAGACGAGTAGCTTTTTGTCTAGCCTGCCTGACCTTTGTACCGCAGAGTCTATTTTCCAGGGCTCGTTAGTCGCTGCGACCACCAATATGCGGCGGCAACCAGCCGAATCTAGCTGCCTCAGAAACTCCCCGACTTCTTCCACGCGGTAATCCTGATGACCGGCCAATTGCGAACGATTAGGAACTAAGGCTTCGAACTCATCCAGGAACAGTATGGATGGCGCATTCTCTTCTGCCTCCTTGAACACGGCGGCAATCTTGGTGGCGGTACCGTGAATATAGATGTCGCCAATTTCGGTGGCAGATACATCGTTGAAGAAGTAATCAAGTTCTTCGGCCAATTTTCGCGCGATGTAGGACTTGCCACAGCCTGGAGGACCAAACAAAAGGATGCCGTTGGGGACCGTAAGCCGATACTTTGCAAATCGCTCAGGATTCCGAAGAGGCGCGATCACCTGCTCGTACAGCAGGTTCTTGAGAGAAACCATCCCGGCGACGCCCAGGAGCCCCTTGGAATCTGGAGAGGTGTCGGCAGAATGGCGGGGACATGGTGCAACGCTGTCCTCATCGCAATCAGGATCCGAGTAATGGATCCATTGTTCTGCACATAAGGGACAGTAGTGGGTGTGTTCTGATGCGGTCGGGTAACAGGTCTCACAGTAATGATGGCCGTGAATCTCTGGACATTCATCTTCAGCATCGTGACTGAATTGACTTCCACAAGTTGAGCAGAGATGCTGATGTGTTGTAAACGAAGTCTCCTTAGCCGATGAGGCACTGCGCTCTGCATATAGCAGTTGGAGTTCACGCATCATTGAGTCTCGTTCTGCGGAAGTGACGGAGTGGGTAATCGGATTCGTGATCTTCCGGTATAGCTCATCAATTCGTTCTTGTACATGGTTCGCGCTTGCGATGCCCGATTGATACAAACGTCTGTGGTTGTAGGCAAATTCTGTGGAGACAGACCCGTCGTCGAACGTGTATAGCCGCAGAGATTGAATCTGCGTGAGATTCTGAATCACCCAATCACAAGCGGAGCTTTCGTCCGGGAATGCCGCATATTGTGGATCGCCTCTAAAGTCAGGTGGGCCGATTTGGGCGCGCAGAACTCTTTCTGCCGTCGGCACTCCAAAACCATCAGTTCTCAACTCGTCTCTGCTCATGTGATCTCGCGAGCAACGAAAATCTCCAGTTGCGGTTGGACAGGGTCCTCCCTGCAGCACTTGCCACTTTTGCCCAACGACCCCTCTGGCGGGCCCTGTATCCTATAGGCGAAATATAGCCCAAAGAATACAGCCATGCTGTTGCTGTGGCAACGGAAGACATATGCGTCCGGGTTGGGCGAAGAATCCGCAAGCATCGCCGGCAGCGGGGATGGACCCAGGATTACCTCGCCGTCCACACTGGCCTCGGGCGAACTTTCATCTCCAACATTGAGCGCGGCAGGAAGGAGCCGTGTCTACGTTCGCTGGAGATCCTGGCTCTCGGGTTTGAGCTATCCCTATCGCAACTCCTGCGTGGCGTGTAGTGGTGTCAAACCGGCACTGGGGCAGACACAGACAGTTAGGTGAAAACCTTCCGTATCGTTGCTACCGGGTCGGCGCGGGTGGAGACGAATCTGAGGAAGCTGGTAAGACAATCTGAAAACGTCGGAAAACCCTTGGGCTCTCTCAAGAGGGTCTGGCGGAACGTGCCGGCTTGCACTGGACATACGTTGGCGCGGTTGAGCGTGGGGAGCGAAACATCAGCCTGATTAACATTGTTCGAGTTGCGCGGGCGCTAGGAGTGACTCCATCGCGGTTGATGACTGACGTGTCCTAGCCAGGACGCGCGCCCTTCGACAAAGTCGGGGCTCCAACACAGAGGTCCCCAACCACAGCGATACCGCAACCGTTCGACGGATCGACAGGCGGGCTCTGTGCCGATCACATCAGCCACGGCCAAGGGGCACGTCGAACAGCAGGTCGCCACTGGTTCATACGATCAGTGGTCGAAAGCAGGTTCAGTCCATGCGTAGACTGAGCGGTCAGACTCAGTGGACCTGGTCGGGATCGGAGTATCAGGGCCGTTTTGGCATCTGTAAGTTATTGGTTCTACATGTTCACGAGAAGCAAGAGTTGCACGCCAAGCCGCCATTCGTGTCCAAAGTTTGTCCAGTAAATCGCGCTGAACTGCCCCAGCGACTGACTGGTGGAGCGACGCTTCCTAGACCGTCACGGATGTGCTTCGACTCAGGCCAGCGTTGGAAATCCTGTGATTCTGAAAACGCGGGCGTGGCTTGTAAAGCGACAGGTAGTAGGGCGCAACCTTACCCGTCAGTGATGCGAGACACGAGATTTGATGCACGGGAAGAACCTTACAATACTATTATCACTTAAGCTCTTTCGGGCTGAGTGATATTCTCTCCTGTCCCGGTTCTTTCCGGCGGAACGAACAATAAGGGTTGTTGAACAGTAGATGTTGCCCGAGACAACCAAGTGCGCACGACCGTTTGTCCGGGCCCGATGCACCTCGTCCCGACGGCACTTGGGGATTCACCGCCCGAGTTATCTGGCTCGGGGTGAGACAGCATTGGGGAGTGTTAGCGCCAGTGAATCGTCTATTTAACCAGATTCCTATATTGAACCGAGTACCCCTCTGGCTTCAATACTTCTGCCTTTGCATCGTGGTCGTCTTCTTCATCTTTCTGATCATGATGTTCTGGGAAGCTCTTGCCGCACGAAGGTCGCGACAACGTCTCCTCAAACTGTTGCTATCGATACCTGCACCGAACCACAACGAACGTGCAAATGGCCTGCCCCTCGAAAGTCTGGATCGTCTGAGGCAGCAGTGCTCTAATCTTGACGACCCCGAAAAACGCTGGTGGAACCGAATTGAGCCCAATCTGCAGAAATATATTTCGCCCACCGGTCGTGAAGGCTGGTTCGCAGTCGCTCCGTTTCGCGAGATTCTTTCGCAAGACGAGCTGGAGGCTACGTACCATGCAGGTCTCTATCAGAGCGTACCTGGAATCCTAACTGGCCTCGGCCTTCTCGGAACCTTTACCGCTCTCCTAGTTGGGCTGCTTGACCTGAAATACACTCCCACCGAAATTACTGGCCTGCCAATTCTTATCAACAATCTTTCGGGAAAATTTTTGTCTTCAGTAGTGGCACTTATTTTGGGGCTGGTGTTTCTTTTGATCGAGAAAATGGCCTGCGAGCGTTCTCTGGCGCATACATACGAGGCGCTTGCGGCCAAGTTCGACGAGATTCTGCCCCATCTTTCGGCTACACGGATACTCATCGACATCCAGAAACTTTCAAACCAACAGACAACTTCGATCAGCAACATCAGTAGTGATTTTGTCGATCGCTTTGTGGGCGTGTTCAAAGCGGATCTTTCACCAGTGCTTGCCGCCGGAGTGTCACACGAGATGTCCCTTGAACTCCAGGCTGAATTCCGGCCAACGATGGCCCGGATGGGCGAGATATTAGAGCAATTGAGGGACGCGATACAACGCGTCGAGTCGCAGAAGCAAGAGTCAATTGTCGGTGAACTGCATACCCTTCTTGGATCACTGCAACAGTCCATTACTTCATCCCTCTCAGAGATGGGCGCGCAATTCCATCAAAACTTAGCAGGCGCCGCCCAGAGCGAGTTTGGTAACGTACAAAATACTTTGGCCGGCACTTCAAGGGTTCTGGAGGACATGAACACACAATTTCACAGCATGCAGGTGGCACTCGCGCAAGTCATCGAAGAAGCGAAACGGTCCACGAACAGTCAGCTAGCGACCGGCAAGGAACAACTCGAAGCCCTCACTCGTCTCATGGAAGGCCTCATGGTCCGTTTAAATGACAGTGCCGACGCAAACCTCAAATCGGTATCTTCGACCCTCACTGTTGTCGTTGACGACCTTTCAAGAAAGGTCTCAGAGGTATCGACCCGCATGCTGGAAGCTGCCAGTGACAGCGCCAGCAAGTCGCAAGCTGTCGCTTCACGAGTAGTGCAAGACGCCGGCGCCTGGTCGGAGGCGACTGCGAAAAGGCTTGAAACACTCGTCAATTCAATCGAAACCCGAAGTCAAGAATTCGCCCAAGCGGGAAGCATGCTGCTTCGAGCAAATGATGCGTTGAAGGAAACCCTCCAGAAAAACCGGGGGGCTTTGGATGCTCTCTCTCAAGCAAGCGAACAAGTGAAAATGTACAGCACAAGTCTCGCGGGTCTCGCCAAGAACGCAGATGACACACAGAAGAGCCAGGTACAAGCGGCCAAGCTGGCCGTGCAACTCATCGAGGAGTTTCGACGAGTCTCCGACGCCAATGCAGGCTTCCTAAATGAGTACAAGGGCGTTTTCGCGGCGTACAAAGGAGTGTTTGACGGTCTCGACACAAAGATAGCCGCGACGTTGACGGCAATTAATCAGGGCATGAACGAATACGTGCAAACGGTCGAGAACAACTTCCGATCGATTGTCAGTGTTACGAACGAGCATCTCCCGCAGATATCAACCACTCTGAAAGACCAGATAACGGAACTGGAGGGCCAACTCGAAGAACTCAGTGACGTCATGGACCGAGGACTTAAGGCTTTAAGAACCTGAGGAGTTTGAAATGAGACGAAACCCACGGATTGATCATCTCGCAAGTTCGTTCACGGACCTGATGACCTCACTGATGGTGATTTTCGTTCTCCTATTTCTTGCCTTCGTACATAACCAAGTCGGCAAACGCCAAACTGTGAAGGAGAGCATCCTCGCCGAGCTGAAAAAACAACTCAGTCCAATTGGATTCCGGGAGGATTACATCAAGCCGGACGAGAATGACCCAAACGCGGTTGTCATCATAGTTCCTGAACGGCTAATGAACTTCGACTCCGGCAAATCTGACCTCAAAGAGCAAGGCAAGCAGTTCGTCGATGGGAAGATCCCCGCGCTGGCAAAGACCCTCTCAGGTTTTCACCAGGACATCGATTCTATTGTCGTTGAAGGACATACGGATCGTCAGCATCCGATTCGCGGCACACAGAGCGAAGGCGAGGCGTTCAATTTGCGATTGAGCCAGGATCGCTCCATGGAAGTTGTCAAGCGAAGTCTGAACGCGCTAGAACAGCAGCAAATGACTCAAGAGAGAGCATTTTTCCTAGATAAATTGTCGGCGAGCGGACGCGGGGAGCAAACGGCAAGCACCGATCCTTCCAAGATCAACAACGAAGAAGATCGGCGCGTGATCTTCAAAATCCGCATTCGCCCGAGCGTTGAACCGGATTTCACACAAGAACTAAGAGTGGCGGCGACTGGGCGATGAAAATCGATAATGCCTTGCAGCGGCTACGAGCGCAGCCTATTACGTTGCGGGATCGGTTCCTATCTCGTCCCATTAATCCGCAAATCGAACTTGGAACGCTAATTAAGACTACCAGTTCGCTACCCACAAGATCGCGGGCCCTTCGTCCCGCTGACGAGCAAGAACTGAACGTTCTGCGCGATCGCTGCCGGAAGGCCGACTACGACCTATCACGATTCAGCAAACGCGAAGTCAGGATGTTGTCACGGGACGAGCTCACCGTTCTCTCCGTGAGATTTCTAAAATCAGCTCTAAACTCGGTCTTGCAGAACAAGCTTAAGTTGCGCGTTGAGCCTTTGATTACGATCTACTTCAATCATTGGCGCACCATGGATGAGCCGCAGATCCTTGAAAGACTCATCACCCTGCTTCTCCACAAGTTTCCGAGCGCCAATCCCCTGATGCATCGTTACCAGCGAGAATCGAGCCAACTCTTCTCATCCTCGAGCGACACATTTCTTGCGCGGGAAGCCCTAGACCGCCGAGAGGAGATCGCTCTCGTTCTGGATCGTCGCAGCATCGGCATTACGACAAAGCTGGGACACGCTGCTAATGCCGCAGCAATCACGGAATGGCGACGCGATATCGAGAGCGCGCGCCATGAAACCGACGCTTTGGGCTCTCTGCGGTTTTTGGTCGATAAACTACTCACATCCCATGCACTCGATATCTCATCCCTACATTCGGCGGTGGGGTCCGCCGCGCTCAGCCCATGGTCGGATCGATCAGACGCGTTCAGAGGTCACTTGCTTTCATTTGTCCTGCATGATCATCGGCTGGGTGATCCTCGTCTCCCGAGAACTGCTCCCAACTGGGCATCTGTCATCTCGGCAGCCAGCCAAAAGGTAAGGAGCTGGCTCGCACAGCGAGACATTGTCTTCTTTTTTGATTTTGTCTTGCCAGACCGGCGCGACGAACACAGGCGAAAAGAGTTCTGGCTCCAGTACGTTGACAAGGTGCAGGAGTCTCAAGTTGCATTGTGCCCAGAGGATCGCTTTCGGCTGAAAACACAGGTTAAAGAGCACATGGCCTATACCAACATCCGGGACAACAAGGTCAGTGCATTCCTGATGCGATTCAGTGGACATCCCGACATTGTGGCGGTTGAATTCAGCCAGAGCGGAAACGCTGTCTATTTTTATGATGTGAATGTCTTCAGGGCGGCTGTTGGTAGTTTCCAACAGGTGTCTTTCCGCGTCACGGAGCTAAAGCACCACAGCCATATCGACAAGTTCACGCACTATCCGCCTGGCGTCTGGCAGCAACGGGTCCGGTCGTTCTTAGCGAGCAGGGGCATCCGACTTGGGTAACGGTTACACACTGACACGCACTGCGGAACCTGAGCATGTACAGATATAACAACGCGCAATGACAACACAACAGGCAGTGCATGCAACGGCTTCAGTTCTTCCCTCGCTCAGGCTTCATTCGCTGGGAAACTCAGTCGATGTCGAAGCGCAAATATCTGGTCTGGTCATTCGCTCTCGAGATCCGAATTACCGGCTCAGAAGCCGGGCGGACTGGCCCGCCGCGGCTTTGTCAACCACCGAAGGCTTGCGCGTTGCGCTGCAAATAGAGCAGTGCTTTGAAATGGGACTCGCGGAAGGAATGGATGCCGGAGTGCTCTGCTCGTACGACAACTTTCTAGAAATTCACAAACTCAACTTTGAATTGACCCGCTATTGGACTGCATGGAGCCCTTTCCTGTTGGAAATTGATCGTGTCAGCGACATCGGAAGAAGCGATTTCCGCTATACATATCGGTTCAAGCTCGGCTCCGATGAAGTGCCAATTGAGCGCATCGGTTATTACATACGCCGAAACGCCGCCGACACGATCTATCACTTGGATGACCAAAGCTATGCTCTGGTCTCTGCGATGGACCATTTCAACAGTCTCCCTAAAGACCAGAAGACCAAATCGGCGAGCTGGTTAACTTTCGCCCGGGTGAAAGGTTGTGCTGAAACAGTAGGAGCAGATCTCGATCGATATCTCGCTAGTAACGATGTAGTGATTCCCTCCCGCATCGGTCTCAACATCTATGCTCACACCGACGGTAGCATCAGTTTTGTCCCACGTTGCAAGGAAATCTCAGACGATGGTTTCAGAAAAGCTTTTTTGCGCAATCCCGATGAACAGGACGTTTATTCAATCGACCTCGAAGGAAATCGACGAATTCGGGTAGTTCTCGATGACGAGCAGCGCGAAGTACTCCGCCGCATGAAGCAAGCGCGACACCTCCAGGGTGATGCGAAGCGGAGCGCCATCGAGCACCCTGAACAATACTTTGACGGAGTTCTCGATTCAGTGACCCTGCCTTATGGGCGGAGAGTAGAAGGAATTGGCGAGTTCGATTTCACGCCTGTTCCTGCGGCCCCGAAACGAAAGGAGACATTCCTCACGCCAGGATTACCAACCGAGGATGGAGCCGCCGTACCAACAAGCGTGCCTTTAGAGGTTCCATCACATATTGACTGCACTGAGCACCACACCAATGCGCCAGTACGGATCGATTTTCCAAACCAGACCAGTCTTCGCAAGTTCAAGCACCTTGTCGGACGAGCGATAGAGGACGGCAGGCCCTCAATTCAGTATGACGGTCACGACCTCACGGTCAACCAAGACTTGTACAACGCTCTCGGTGAACATCCGGTCAGTTCCATTGATGCGCGAAATACAAAAGGAAAAGACCAAGCGACAAAGTATCTCCTGATCTACACTGATGAGGAGCATCTCAAGGATTGGGACCAACAGAGTGTTCAGGAAGCAGCTCTACCTGTCGAACACGCGTTTAGCTTCGAGCGGCCTACCAGCCTACGGGATGACGTAAACCTAAAACCTCATCAGATTCAGGGCGTGGAGTGGCTTCAGAACTGTCACCGGTTGAAACCGCAGCGGAAGGGGAGCCTCCTTGCTGATGACATGGGGCTCGGCAAAACTCTCCAGCTCCTCACGTATGTTGCATGGACGATTGAGAACGATCCCGATTTGGGCTTGAGCAACCCCGCAGCGCCGTGGCGCCCTGTACTTGTTGTTGTTCCGCTCGTTGTGCTCGAAAACGAGGTCTGGCAATCCGAAATCAAGCGGTTCTTTAAAGCCGACGGCGCAGTTTTTGAGCCTGTCCTGGCATTTCATGGCAACGCGGTCAAAGCTTTCAAGCGCAGAGACACCGTGGGACGGGAGGTCGTAGTCGGCAAGTCTGTTATTGAGATTGAGCGATTTCTTGGGTACCGGGTAGTTATCACGAACTACGAAACCATCGTCAACTACCAACACAGTTTCGCTCAGTTGATCGATGGCAGACCAATCTGGTCCGTCGTCATCACCGATGAAGCACAAGAGTACAAGACACCCAGCACCAAGATATCACACGCCATCAAAGCCCTCGACCCCCAAGTGCGCCTTGCATGTACAGGGACGCCTGTCGAGAACCGCCTTCTCGACCTCTGGAATCTGATGGACGCCCTTCAACCCGCGCTGTTGGGCACTGCCAAAGACTTCAGCCGTAACTTCGAGTCTGCAGACGAGAATGAAGCCGTTAACAAAATGGACGCTCTCCGAGAGAAACTCTTGTTCGGCAGAGCGAATGCTTTTGTCGTGAGACGTGACAAATCCGAGCTCTTAGATCTTCCACATAAACACATAACGGTTGTCGATTGCCCAATGTCGGATTTCGAAATCGCAATGCATTCACAACTCCTCAGGATGCTTCCGGAACATAGGCGGAAGGGGACTCATCTCAGCATTCTCCATAAGCTCGTGCAACTCTATCAACATCCACATCTCCTCAGAGAGGACCAGGGCTTTTTGGATCCCGATCGCCTTCTCCAAGATTCCACCAAGCTCCAGGCGGTCGTTGACATTCTTTCCCGAGTCAAGGAACGCAGAGAAAAAGCAGTCGTCTTTAGCCGCTTTGTGAACATGCAACAGATTCTAGCTGCCGTACTGAGCAAGGTCTTCGACCTGAACGTGCAAATCATTAACGGCAGTCCGAGCCAGCAGCAAGGCGTGAAGAGCAGCGCGACCACCGGTCGCTCTAAGGAGGCTCGGAAACAGATTCTTGATAATTTTCGCTCTAAACCCGGATTCAACGTCATCGTTCTGTCGCCGTTCGTGGCCGGCATCGGCCTAACGATTACGGAAGCCAATCACGTGATTCATTACGGACGTTGGTGGAACCCGGCAGTTGAGGCACAGGCAACTGACCGCGTCTACCGAATAGGCCAAGACCGCGATGTCCATGTGTACCTTCCCACATTGAGGGATCCGTCAGCGCGAGTATCAACCAGTTTCGATGAACGGCTCCACCAACTACTCGCAAACAAAGCCAGCCTTGCGAGTGAATTCCTGCGACCGGTCGGGGATGAGCGAGGCTGCGCCACCGAACTTTGTGACTCACTTCTTGCCGATGAAGTGGACAACGGTCCTTCGCTACAACCGATGTCGATGGATGACGTCGACCGGCTCTCCCCGTTGGATTTTGAGGCGCTGATCGCGACACTCTTTGATGCTATGGGTCACGTATCGGTCTTGACCGCCGCCGGGAATGATGGAGGGGCCGATGTCGTAGCCTTCCGCAACGGCGAAATAACTCTCGTCCAAGTTAAGCACTCGCATTCCGGTACATATGTGGGCACGTCCGCCGTGGGAGATCTCGTGGGCGCTTCCAATACCTACAACGTTGCACTCCGTCACTCCGTCCGAATGACAATAGTGACAAACTCAAGAGTCTCTTCGGAGGCTGAAGCTGAATGCCGCAGCCTCGACATCGATATCGTCACGAGAGCAGAACTAGCACGACGCCTTAAGGCGCATCCCATTTTGCTTACAGATGTTCTAAAGAAGTCCGATCAGCGATGCACCACTTTCACTGATGGGATTAGCAAATTGGATGCTCTGCTCACTCACTGAATTGTGTCAGTCTTCCACCTACCCCACGTTCCCACTTCGTCAACATCCTTATCACTCTTCGATGTGACGCATGACCTTGCAGGGTGTTTTTCGTAACGGGCAAGCTCTCATAGCACCTACCGACTAAATGCTGTAACACTAAGGTGGTGTGCAACATATATTCAAGGGAGCACAAGCTCGTTTCTCGGTTCCCGCGGGCTCTTATCGACTATGGCCAGACTTCGTCGTCCGCAATTCTGTGCCGACTCGTCTCGAAGGTCGGCTATTCCACTCTCAAATCGCATCGGTCTCATGCTGCATCTCGGCACACACCGCATATGCGAACTACTCCAGCCGCGATTCAAAAGGTTCGACATATCCCCTTTGCAGTATGTCATTCTCATGCTCGCCGAAACCGCTGGTGAGGGCTCCCTCGCGGAGGCTGAACTTCACCACTTGCTGCGTGCACATCCTCGTGAAACGGTTCCCGATTCGATTCAGCTGGTTGACCGGGGCTTGCTTCAGCGTTATTCCTCGCCCACACCGCCGCACTGCGTCAGCTTCAAAATCACTGATGCTGGCTCAGCCGTTCTCGGCGTCCTGGATCCGTTGGTGCGGGAAGTCCACGAAGCACTAAGAAGCGACTTCACCGATGAGGAATGGGAGCTGGGCCTTCGTTTCCTGAGACGTCTATCGGGCATGGAGACAGCCATAGCTGACGGTTCGGGCGTCCCGGCCCTAGAGTTCCTCGGTGGGAATCGCACCAGCCTACCCTTTATGAATTGGCTTGACAGGGGTTAGGGGCAGACTCAGACTTGTTCCATATAGCGAACACTTGACTGGTGTACCGCTAGTGGAGAACCAATGTCTGAAGCGATTGAAGCCCTGGAACGGCAAAAGCAGGAAATCATAGACTCTTGCACTCGGCGTGTCGCCGAACTCGACGCGTGGATTGCCAAGATTCGCGCCGAGGAAGAGAAGGCCGGGCCGAAAGGACCGGTGCAGGTCGATATCCCGGTGAAGCCCGGGCAGTATAAAGGCATGAAGGCCGGGCCTGCGCTGCAGTCTTATCTGACGGAACGCGGTGGCGGGCCCGTGGATGTGGAGAAGGCGACGAAAGACCTGATTCAAGGCAGCGCCAATCTCGGTACCGCGAAGGATGGGAAAGGCTTCGACCGCCGGCCTCGCGTGGTACGGAACGCCATCAGAAACAACCGCATCTTCCGCTACGCCGACCGCGGCGAGACAAAGGTGGAGTTGGCTGACCGATTCTCTAAGTCGGCGTAAGCATTCAGATCTTAATCCCCCTAGTATGGCGGATGGCGCCTAACGCGCGCCTATCAAGGACTCGCTGGATTACGAACGCATCCAGGAAGGGGAAATTTTCGGTCGAAAAGACGAGAAGGCTGTGCTAAATTGCTTAGCCCAAGGGGAGCAGAGGGAAACAAACATTGAGTGTTCGACCTGCACCTTACCTCCTCGAAGGCAACAAGTGAATGGATTCAGCAGATAAAAACCCAGAAGAGAGCGCTTCTGAGGAGCCGAAGACCGCACAAGAGGCTGTTTCCCAGCCAACAACGGCTAGTCAGGCCACTGCTTCCGAGGACCGGGATGCCAGAGAGGACATTTCGTCGCCGCCAGAGAAGACCAAGGAGGAGACTGCTTGTCAGCAACTGAAGGCCGCGAGAGACTTTGGAGCGACAACAACCAAAATCGGCCTAGTATTGTTCGCAGCTTTGATTGTCTCGTTCGCTGCGATGTGGGATGACGTAGATAAATATAGGAGCGCGCTAGCGTCTCAAAAGTGGTTTACAAAGCACAAGCAGGTGGCTGACTTGGCGGACCTGACCGTGGTCGGTCAGCGCGTCAAATGGGCGGTGAAGCGGGAGGCCTTTGAACTGACAACGCCAGATCGGAGCGAGGAGGAAGGTGGTTCTCCAGCCGTACTCATCGTACCCGTGCCCGCTACGAACTCAGCCGAAGGCATTGTGTCTCACCGCTGTGATCAGTTAGCAAACCGATATTTCCCCGCGAAACCCGACAAACCTGAAGATCAACGAGACCAACTTCTCTGCATGGCCGATGAAACCACGAGGGACCCTTACCAAGAACTCGAGAAGCTGCAAAAGAACAAGGACTGGCGCGCACCATCCTTGGCGAAAGTGATTGAACAAGAAGTTGCTATGCTGCGCGGCACGAGGGAGATAGCGTTGCGCAGATTCCACTTGAAACGGGCTGTAGCGCAACGAACCGCTTTTAAACTGCTAGGCCTTGATTTTTCAGTGAACGGATTTTGGGCTTGGGATGTGTGGTGCCTGCTCTTTACTGGAGGAGTGGTCCATCTCTGGCTCGCACGAAGAGCCATCTTCCGGCGTTGCCGCCTAGCTTGGAGTGTGCTTTCAAGCCCCTGTTCTGTCGTCACTGAAACCTCTCCGCTGAAGGACAGCTTACCAGTCTGGCTTCGACCTCTTCCGGATGGAGAACCGTGGGTGCAATCCACTACTAATTCTCTTCGGATAGACATTGTGATGGATCCGCTGAGCTTTCTATGCCTGCTTTTGATGTGGGCTTGTCTCTCGATTGCTATCATCGCCGTGGTGCGCTTGAGTGTCGTTTCCTGTGCACTCCTAAATGGCCCGGGAAGCCTTGGCCGAGAGGCCGTTTTCCAGGCTGCACTCTGCTGCTTACTGTCTGGAGTGATCTTTGCCGCAATCCTCGATTGGTACCTGCCTCATGGACAGAAGAGTGCGCGATCTGTAATGGAGGCAGAAATCCGAAATGACCTTGTAGTTGTTAGTCGCCGAGCGTGGATTCTTGCAGCACTTGGCAGCGTTGGAACGATGATACTGTACCGTGACCCAGCGAATGGGTGGCTACTAAAGTCGCTGCTCAATAAGCCGCGATTCAACCGGGCCGCCGGTCTGCGCGGTCCCCGCAAGCGCCGGCGAAAATTGGTGAACGTGAATCTAGAAGAGGGCTTTTACCAAGATTCAAACGGGCAAATTCATTATGTGCCACAGAACCAGCGCGTTCGCTCTTTGAGCGGAACTCGAGTAGAGGATCTCCACCGTTGGGCCGGTCCGTTCGACAAGTCTGTTATCGAAGAGGGCCTAGTGCATCCTAGCGCTCTGATTCCCTTCGTGCGAACCGGCGTCGTCTCACTGATCAGAGGGTACCGGCACCGAAAGGATGCTGCAAAAAGAGCGGAGTTTTTAGCTTCTGCAGACGTTCAGAGGCGCTACAGGGATGCCTTTGAGCTTACCAAGGCGGCAGTCTTGGGGGGACGCAATGTATCTGCTGTGGAACCAATTAGACGCGGCGGCGCCAAGATGCCCAGCGTTCAATTATGCGAGCTATTGGCTAAAATCGCGATTAACTCCAACTCTGCTGACCTACTCCAATCAGCGAAAGATTTATTGAACTCGGCTCAGCTGCAACGGAGCGAGACTGCACCCGCAATCTCAGTTGTAAAGCCGGCTGGAGATCGAGATCAGCGTCCGAACCACAGTCGCCATTCAAAACGCAAGGCTAAAAGGGCTTTGGCCTTGTGCCGCCGAGCGAAGCGGTTTGACATTTCGGCACGTCCGATAAGTGGTTATCGACTTCACACTTGGACCCCGTCTAGGCACACTGCGGAGAC